>Ga0206125_10001184_pt1 | contig 31357 bp, 30 predicted proteins | sample Helgoland_Spring_4_FD_148598 | JGI IMG/M metagenome (GOLD analysis project Ga0206125, IMG submission 148598) | Pelagic subsurface seawater microbial communities from Kabeltonne, Helgoland, North Sea - Helgoland_Spring_Bloom_20160331_1 | ecosystem: Environmental > Aquatic > Marine > Epipelagic ... | reverse complement strand
ATTATAACTAAATTAGAGCTTAATCATACTATTATTACATGTAATAATCAAATAATTAATGAAAATGATTTACAAAATAATCCATTTAATGTTGATATTAATGAAATAAATAAAGCAATCAATTCAAATATTTGAAGATACTACGATAGTAATGAATCAAGTTGAAATTGATATTATATATTAACTTTTACCAATGTAAATTATCTTAACATATCGTTCTTCCCAAAGTGTGCGCCACCAGTTTCTTTTTGTCAACATCGTGTTGTTCATATCCAGAACCGGGGCACAAAAACATAAGTGCCTAACAAGGATCCTCAAAGAAATCGTCGCAATCACTGCACAAGTAAGGGGATTGATTCTGACGATACTTACTTAGAACCTTGCACAGGATGCAATTGCTGCGCTTACTTGTAACCTGGGACAGCTTGCGCTTCAAGCGCTTACTTGTGACCTGGGACAGGGTGCGCTTGATGCCGTTTTGCTTCGGCTTGATACCGTTTTGCTTCGGCACGGGTCCGTTGTACATTGATAGTGTATGTGCGAAGCTGTATACAGTGGACTGACTCAATAATCACGCAGAATGTATCAAAAATATACACTTTTATAGCGGTTTTTTTTTCAATTTTTATCTATTACATCCACCAAATTATAACCATATCATCGTCATAATAGTCATCATTATTATTACTATATTTTTTTGGAGATCTGTGTAGGCGTGTATACTCTGATTAACAACTCTTATGGATCATAGTTTGTTTACAACCTATTCTCAAATTACCAAAGATTTTTTGCAGTATTCTCCTCACAGAGCTGCCATAAATCTTTTTCAACTCTCTATTTCTCTTCAAGGTCTTGTTATTATTATTACACTGTATGATGTCCCTAAGTTTTTGAACCTCCTTCTTATGAAAAATAAGCTCTTCTTCTTTCTTGATAATATTTTTCTGAAATTCATCCTTTTGAATCTTCAAGAGCTTGTGAAGATGATGAACATCATTGACATCAATTATATTATGAAGGTAATTGATCACAGGAAAATCGTCAAACTCTGTTGTGCGACACAATTGCATATATAATATCTATGAAATATATATATTATATAACTTTATCAAAGTAATTATTATTATTACTATATTTTTTTTGGAGATCTACTTCTCATGAATATCATTATTCTAAAATTTTACAGATATAATAATTTCTTTCAAGAGTGGCTCCAGTAAATGCAACATAGATATTGAATTCATCCAACACGGAATTCTCTATAAATTAAAGTAAAACATAATAATACAAAATATTATGTTCTTTACACGTCTATGTAGATTTGCAAAAAAATCTACATAGGCGTATATACTCCTTGGCGATACGCAAGAACTGATGAAACTGAGTTAATTTCATAGCCAAGAATAGCGACAGCAGTGTACGCTGCATATGCACTGAACTCATCCAACACGAAGAAGATTTTGCTGATTGTGCTCTTTTTCTTTTTTTCACTGTACTGGTCAATGATCGAGAGCTCATGGAGGATCGTGGCGACACTCATGCTGAAGTCATCATAGCAGTTTCCACCAAAGAGACCATTCTCGTACTTTCCCGGAACGAGATGCATATGCATAATGTTATTCCTACCGAGATTAGTTGCATTCTCTATCTGTGCGTAGGTACGCTGATCAGGGTATCCATTACCTCGCTGATAGAATACCATGTCTAAGCCATTCGTTTCTGCAAAGGGAGTTGTAATGGAAACCTTTTGATTCTGAAGATCACGAAGTACCACTGTAAGGTTGACGATGCGTACGCTTGCATCCGTACCCTTGTATACAGGATCGGCAATCACAAACTCTATGCCGCGTTTAAGAGCAAGAGTTGTGATTGCAAACGTGACATTAGGAAGATCACTTTTCATCTTCTTCTCTTTAGCTTCCATGTTAATAGGAAGAATATAGAGATCATAAGAAGCAAACTCTTCCCATTTGTCCGCAAAGAAGTTGTCAACTTGCTCTAGGATATTGCAACCCTTTGTTGCAAATATGGGCTTAACAAAATCCGACAAGTTCAGAATTTTGGCCCTGTTGTAAACTGTCATAGGAAGATCAGCCATTCCCGTATTGTAAGTCTGTGACTTGTTTGTGAACAAAACCTCCCCACCACTTCTGACTACGATATCCTTGCTCTCAATCGAAGAATACGTCATTTTCTTAAAAATGTCTTCCACAGAATTCTTAAGAAAAGCTACTTGGAGTTCGAGTTCGGCTTCGAGTTCGGCTTCGCGTTTAGCTTCTAGTTCGGCTTCGCGTTTAGCTTCGAGTTCGGCTTCGCGTTTAGCTTCGAGTTCGGCTTCGCGTTTAGCTTCGAGTTCGGCTTCGCGTTTAGCTTCGAGTTCGGCTTCGCGTTTAGCTTCGAGTTCGGCTTCGAGTTCTTTTAAAAGCATTTTTTCGAATTCGGCTTCGAGTTCGGGTTCGCGTTTAGCTTCGGCTTCGCGTTCGCGTTTAGCTTCGCGTTCGGCAAGTTCTTTTAAAAGCACTTTTTCGAGTTCGGCTTCGCGTTCGGCATGTTCTTTTAAAAGCACTTTGAGTTTAGCTTCGAGTTCGGCTTCGCGTTCGGCATGTTCTTTTAAAAGCACTTTGAGTTCGGCTTCGCGTTTAGCTTCGAGTTCGGCATGTTCTTTTAAAAGCACTTTGAGTTCGTCTAGTTCGTCTACAAGAAGATTCTCCTTAATCTCTGTTTCTTTTTTTTCAAGACGAAGAGTTTCGAGATTTCTTTCAATCGTGGCAAAGTGCAATGCACAACCCATCTTTGCTGTTGTTTCAACTGTTCCTGTTTCTGAAAAACGCCTGAAAAACGCCTGAAAAAGCACTTTGAGGTCGTCTACAAGAAGATTCTCCTTAATCTCTGTTTCTTTTTTTTCAAGACGAAGAGTTTTGAGCTTTCTTTCAATCGTGGCAAAGTACAATGCACAACCTCCCATCTTTGCTCTTGTTTCAACTGTTCCTGCTCCTGAAAAACGCCTGAAAAACGCCAACTGCACCTAACTGAATGTACTAAACTAATATTACTCTACAATATTATTTTTTTTCAATTTTTATCATTTTTACACTTTTTAACATTTAAAACGTCGATTTTTATGTAAAATTATATTTATTGGTTCTGTTATAACTTTTGTTCCACCAATAAGATTTAAATCTATTTATTCTACCCAAAGTAATAAAATAGTTGAGATTTAACAGTAGAAATCTTTAATTACATTTGTAAAATATTGATTGTATTATAATTTAAAAATATAGTAATATATTTTATATTAAATATATAGCAATTTGAACGTATCAGTAAGATCGGTCATTCGAATATCCCCCAAAAAAATATTAATAAAATTATTAGTATTTTTTTTTTATTCAATCATTGAACGAGCAATATCTTCCTCATAAGTACGATATTGCTCTGGAGTATAGAGTATTTTTAAAAGGCCTTCAAGCTCTTTTTTTTTCTTCTTGTGAGCAATATCTTTCTTACGAGCAAGATATTGCTCAGGAGGATAGAGTATTTTTAAAAGGCATTCGAGTTCATCTTCACTCCTATTCGAAATATTAGAAGGGTCGAATTGCGGTTTCATCTTGATGTTATGATTACTCTAAAATTGTACAGAAAGTGTAAATAAATACATCTATTGAGATATTTTCATTTTCAATTTTTTATTTATTACACCTACAATAGTTAAAATGAGATAAAATAATTTATCGAAGGCAGATGCATACCCTTCAGCAAAAGCAGTTAACAATGCGACTGTTGAGGTGTAGACTGTAATTTTTTAGCGAAATTATATGTATCTTTGCATATATCTTTTAATGTTTTTATAGCTTTCCAATTTAATTCCTTATTAGCCTTTTCTGTATTACAATAAACTATATCCAAATCACCTTCTCTTCTCTCTTTAATTTTATAAGGTAATTTTATTTTATTTATTTTTATAAATGTATTTACTATTTCTAATACACTAATACCATTCCCAGTTCCTATATTATAAAATTCATAATTATTTTCTAAATTAACTATTTTTTTACATGCTGCAATATGAGCATCTGCTAAATCAACTACATGTATAAAATCTCTTTTTGCGGTACCATCTTCAGTAGAATAATCATCCCCAAATATACTTAAATAATTATAAATATCATCCAATTTTGAATCTAAATTATTTTTTATAGCAACTCGTATAACATAAGGCATTAAATTATTTGGTATATCATCTGGATCTTCTCCCAATAAACCTGATGGATGAGCCCCTACTGGATTAAAATATCTTAAACTTATAATTTTCATTTTGTTATATTTAGATTTAGAAATATCCTGTAATATATTTTCAATCATATACTTTGATTGGCCATATGGATTTGTTATACCTATACCTATTTGTGAATTTTCATATAGGGGAGATTTACTAAATCCATAAACTGTCGCAGAAGATGAAAATATAAAATATTTTACACAATAATGTTGACATGTTTCTAATAAATTCAATGTACCTGTTACATTATTTTTATAATAATTTAATGGTTTTTCAATTGATTCATTTACAGACTTGAATGCTGCAAAATGAATAACAATATCAATATTATGATTAAGAAATATATTTATTAAATCTGTATTATTTAAAATATTACCTTCATAAAATTTTAGCATTGTTTTATTATATGATTTACTATTACAAACTAAACTATAAATTTTATCTAAAACTTCTATTTTTGAATTACTTAAATTATCTAAAATAATTACATTATAATTATTATTTATTAATTCTACTACAGTATGAGATCCAATAAATCCTAACCCGCCTGTTACTAAAATATTCATTATATATTATATATATTATAATATAATGTATGATATAATAATTGAACTAATTCAATATATAAAGATATATATTGAATATATTAAAGATAATCATTTTACAAATGAAATTATTCAATAACATATTTTGTGTATTTAGTAATTTATTTTGTATTTTACCAGCATTTTTATTTTATAAAAGTAATAATTATTTTGATGCATTATTTTGTATGTTAACTGGAATAGGATCAACTTTTTATCATTTAAATAATAATAACGCTCCTTTAGTTAATGATTGGTTTAATGAACAGGCAATTAGAAATGTAGATGTAATAATGTCTGATATGTTAGTATTAAATATAGCAACATATATTATATAGGGTCATACTACAAAAAAATTGCAATATCGTGGATTAATTCTACTTGTACTTTTACCATTTGAAATATATATCGTAACATTAGGAAATGAACAACGCGAAAATTTTTTGGCCATATGTTGTATTGCTTGCTTTATTTCACGATTTAGTACATGTAAAGAAAATAAAGTTTTGTTCTTAGGAATAATACTTTCCATATTTGATTTATTGTGTTATAGAACATTCGCTCATAAACACCATCATAATTATAATTTTTTTCATGGAATGCATCATGTATTTGGTTATTTATCAATTGTAATATATAAATATGCAGTGATAGATAAAAATCGAATTCCTAATAGAGAAAGATCAAATTCTGCATTAATGGATTTAGATAATCAAATAATATCAAATGATGATATAACAACAGAATTTAATGATAGGTCTGAATCTAAATTTTCAGAAAATCAAGAACGTTATAATGTTGAAATGAGAAATATGCAATTAAATTAATATATTTAATATTATATAATAATTATTATGATGATGTAGATAAAAATATCTAAATACAATTTATGTTCTAAAAATCTAAATAGTCATTTCTTTTATTAAATTTATTTGAGTTTAATAAAATATTATTTAAATCTTCATTAAGTTTTGGATGTGTATTAGTTTCACTAATTTTAGGGCCAGTCAATTTATAAACAGAATTATTTTGTATTACAATACTACATTTTAATATTACTACATCATTATTTCTACATTCTGTTAATCCTAAACTTCTAATAACACCACGTGCCAAACATTCTTTTAATCCTATTTTTGCATGTACTTTACTCATGTTAACATTTGAAATTTTAAAACATTCTGTTTCATAATTTTTATTTACATATGAGATTAATTCTCGAGCATATTTACTTTTTAAACTATATCTTATTTGTGTATTTTGATATATCATTGGTGTTTTTTCACTCATAATAGTTACTTTATTTGATTTAGTAAAAGCAACAGATAAATGATATGCTTCCCCAACAGTGAATTTTTCACCTTTGGAAATTTCATCTTCACTTACTTCATGATCTTCTAATTCCAATTCATGATCGTATTTAACTACCCACGATGGTTCATTAAAATTATCATTATCTAAAAAACACCAATCATAAAGAATTTTTGTATCCATCTCGTGAAATACTTTAGGTCTTTCTACAACATTTAAATTAAAACATTTACCAACCTTTTTTATATTATTTTGATATTCAGATACTAATAAATCTGGTTTTATTGCCTTAATTCCAACTTCTAATGCCTTTTTAGCTGCAATCATTAATTCGTTCTCTTCCCACTTTTCATCACCTATCTTAATAGTATCTCCTACTGATGATACATTACTATCAATATAACACGCAAGTTCTATTCTAATAATATCATTATCTTTAATTTGATAATCATCATCTTCTGTATAAGAATCATGTGCAACAATATTATTAATTGATAAACAAGTTGGTAAACCAATACCTTTAGATAATTTTTTATAATTTTTATCTAAATTTTCTTTCATAAAAGTATCACAAAATGTACAGATATATGATGCTTTTTGTTTTTGTTGACATAGTTCTTTTGCTTTATTTAAAGTTTGATTTGCTATTTCTGCAGCATATTGGTATTTATCAAATTTACCTGACTCCATTATTTGCATATAATTAATTTATCTTTATATTATAATGACATTTAGAAATTTAGAAAACAATGATTATAATAAAAATTATTTAGTTTTGTTACAACAATTAACAGAAACAAATAAAGATAGTATAACATTTAATAAATTTACTCAATTTGTAAATAATCTAAATGAAAATCATATTATTTTAGTTTTTGAAAAAGATTATCATATTATAGCATCTGGTACATTATTAATAGAAAATAAAATAATTCATGGTTTAAGTAGAGTTGGCCATATAGAAGATATAATAGTAGATTCAAATTCTAGAGGATTAAATTTAGGTAAAAAACTTATAACAAATTTAGTTGATTTAGCAAAAAAAAAGAATTGTTATAAAGTAATTTTAGATTGTAATGAATCTAATTGTGTATTTTATGAAAAATGTGGTTTTATGATAAAAGAAATTGAAATGGTAAAATACTTTAACACATAGGAACCATTCAAAATTAAACAAGATAATTAGTAAATTTACAATTTTTAATTTATTTTATTAATATAAATTAAATGTTAAATATTAATGATAATGTGATATATACTTATACAAAAACAGCAATAATTGAAAATATTCATTATGATGATAGTCCTAATTTGTATTATACTATAAAATTAAATAATTTACAAAGGTATCCTCAAACAACTGATAAAAATTTTTTTCTTATAAATAAAATTGGTATCAAATATCCATTTGATAAAGAAGATAAAGTTTTATATTTTAAAATATTTAATACAAAAATATACGATATTATTACTTCAAATCAAAAAACAAAATTCAAAATTCTTTATAATAATAAATTTAAGTATGTTACTGAAAATAAATTAAGAAAAATATAGCCATTTTTCATATATCGCCGAACTACAATTACTTCCATATTTATATAAAGATTTATGGAACCTATATTAACGACCACTTAACATTTTAATACGATTGGATCTTCTCTCATCCCATTGCTCTGGATGAAAATAAATATTTTGCAGAGTTATACTTTTTTGATTAATTTATTAATTGATTAAGTTGTTTTTGTTGTTCTTTCAACTGTTGCCTAAATTCATTCCCCTGTTGTTCTATTCTTTCATTTAATAAATTTACTAATTTTAATAATTTTTTATTATTATCTATTTCTTTTTTTACTTTACATTCTTTTTTTGTAATATGTTGAGTTAAAGATTGAGCATATTTAAATTTTTTATCACAAAAATCACATTTAATCTCAATTTCTGGTTTATTTTGGTTTATTGTTGGTTTAATTATTTTATTTTTTATTTTGTATTTAATATAATCACTATCAAAATTTATATTTTCTAATATTGATTTACGGTCGAATGGTCGTTTAAATGATACTGAATGAAATGTATTATAACCACACCTTTTACATATATATTCGTTTGTTATTGTTATCATTATTATATATTATATATAATATATAATATATATGGAAAAAATAATAACTTTTTCTAAAGGTTGGAATTTGATAGGATCGCACTATAATAAAGCAGTTTTTGTGGAGATTGATAATAATAATCCTATTATGGTTGAAAATAGTTTATATAAATATGATACAGAATATATTGCAGCAGATTATATTGAATCTGGTAAAGGATATTGGATTAAAGCATTGACTTATGGAAATATTATTGAAAGAAGTTATGAATCATATAATATACAAAGTATATTACCTATTTTTTCACAAACTTTATTAAATAATTTATCATCAGAACAATATGAACTTGCTAATTATTTTAGTAATTATCCTTTTATAAACACAGTGGAATCATTTTTATATAATTTAAATACACCTTATACTATTATTGATTTAAAAAATCAGGATTTTATTAATGGAACACTTAGGATAAGAATTCCGGGTATTTACCGTCTTACTGAAAATATAATATTTCATCCAAATGCAGATAATGATTTTTTCCCTTCACATGAACAAAATCTAATGTATCCACAAAAAATGATGGGACCATATCATCTTGGGTTTTTCGCAGCTATAACTGTTGAAACAGATAATGTTATTATTGATCTTAATAAATATAAAATAGAGCAATCACCCGAGCATAATTTTCAACAAAGATTCTATTCTAATATTGTATTGGCTAATGCACCATTTATTAAAGACAAAGGACCTGCTAACTTTCAAGGAGCACTGGAATTTAAAGCTGCAAATCGTGTAATGGTTCATAATGGTGAATCAGGTTTATCATCTCATCATGGTATTTTTGCAAATACTGCAAATAATGTTATTTTACATAATTTGTCTATAAAAAATTATGAAGTTGCTGGTATTGCATTAAATGGTACTAATAATGGTATTTTGTCAGATATTGTTATAAAGAATAATAATAAAGATATTAAAATACGATCAACTTATTCACAAGCAAGATTTATACGAAATTTTATTAATATTGTTTCAACACATAATAATGATATTAAATTAAATATCCAAGGAATTGAAAAAACATTTAATAATATTCAAGATGAATTAAATACTGATCTATTAAAAACATTTAATGCTTTTAAAAAAGGTTTATCTATCCCGATTGAATATTTCAAAAATACAAATATAGAAGCTGATTGCAATGTTTATGGTATTGTATTAAATGTAAATGGTCCTGTTGTTGGACCATTTTTAACAAAAAAAAATTTAGAACAAATGTCTAATCAAGGAAATACAAAAATACACTTAGAAAATATTATTATTGATAATATTTCATCACATCCCATAGAAACTATTGGTATAAATAATCCACTTTCAGAAGGATCTGATAATAGTTATGGAAAAAATAGACAAACTGGACCTATTGGTGAGAGTTTTGAGATTATTAATAAATTTATAAATTCAAATAAAACATACATAGGTACATCCCTATCTAATAGTCAAATTATTATTGCAAATAGTTCTATAAAACATAAAGGAACTACATCTATTACAAACTCTGGAGACGTCAATACTATAAAATGGGTAGAAAATGGACATAATTTTAATACTTTAATGAATGATGCATATCTAGTAGGAGGATTTGATTCAATGGGGCATACAATGAAAGGTAATTTAGGATTATTCATATCTGGGGGAGAAAATATAACTGGAAATAATATTCATATTAGTAAAATTATAAATAAGGGACAAGACGTTGGTAAAGAACTCTATGATATTAACCCAAATTATCAAAATATTCAGATTCTACCTAATATAAGAAGTAAATTAGGATCTTCCGCTGTGAATATTAAAATAACTGCTTGTAATGATATTAAATTTACAAATACAATAGCAAATTTGGACAATCCGATAACAAAAAATCCTGGACATGATTGTATAGAAACATCTATACATATTATAAACGACAGTACTAATATTAATATTAATTAGATAAGAGAAAAATATTATGAGAATGTGCTTTTTAAATCTTGGGACATTTAAAAAACACATTAAATATTGTAAAAATTATTTAAATATAAATTATTTAAATATAATTTATAACATTTATTATAATATGAATCGAGTAGAACAAATGAAACAAATTCAAAATGAGGCATTAGAATTATTTGTTAAAAAAAATATTGATTATGGTGACGCATTTGCCAAATATGGAGTTATAGGTGTCTTAATGAGAATAGAAGATAAATTACATCGTTCTATGTCTATAACAAAAAATGGAGTAAATTTGATAAATGATGAAGGAATTCGAGACACGTTAATAGATTTACATAATTATTCTGCAATGGCATTAATGTTATTAGATGAATAATATGCGTTTTTTATTTTTAATAGTGTAAGACAACTACTAAAAATAAATAAAGTATAAGATTAATCTAACGAAAATATAAAAAAAAACTACAATAAAATCTAATCATAGTAATGATTAGATTTTATTTATGATCTGACGATTATTTAAATACTACATCTTTCTTTGTTTTTTCTAAATATAGTCAAAAAAAAACTTTTAATTAAAGTTTTTTAAATAATTTTCTAGTTAATTATAATGTCCTTGGACAAAAGAATAAATAATATTAATAAGATATCAAAATATTTTGATGTTTCACAGAATTTTTGTAAATATTATGCTGAAAATAAAATTTTAAAACAAATAGATGAATTAAAATTTAAAGAATTAGGAAAAGGATCTAGAGGAAAAATCTATAAAATAGAAGATAAAAAACATAATTTTTCTTTTGCTGTAAAAATTATGATTGTTGCAAATTATAATTTAAGAAAAAAAATGAATTTGAGACAACAACGATGGAGAGAAGTTTATATTCTACAAAAATTTAAAGAAGATATTTTAAATAAAAGAATACCTAATCTACCTTTAATATTAGGATATAGTATATGCGAATCTAAGAAGTTTAACTCTATACAAATTTATTATGAATATTTTGATAATACATTATTAAATTGGATTTTAAAAGAAAAAGAATATGATGAATGGATGTCTATGTTATTACAAATATTTATAACAATTAAATTCTATAGAGATAAATATAAATTAACACATAATGATTTAACTTGGGTAAATGTATTATATAATAATATATCAAAAGGAGGTTATTGGGAATATAAAACAAATAACTTTAATTTATATATACCAAATCTTGGATATCAATTTATAATATGGGATTATGGAAGTTCAAAATCACAAATTTATGAAATTATAAAAGAAGAAAAAGATTATTTAGAAAAATTTAATACTAATTGTGATGTAAAATATTTTATTTATATTATAAAAAGAATACAAATGACTCATATAATTAATCGTTATAATTTAAAAGAATTAAAAGAATTATTTAGAAGTGAATCTGATAATTGTTATTTAAAATCATCTATTAATGATATAACAATTCGATGTAATAAATATAATGATTTCACCAGATTTAATTATATACTTTCAAAAGATTTAGCTTTTTATTTAATTGAAAAAGATAAATATATAGAACTAATTAAAAAAAATTCAAAAAATATATATAATATTGAGAAAGAAATTAGTATCCCACCTTTTAAAGTTATTGAAAAATTAAATTTAATTATTAAAGATGATTTGCATTGTGATATTGATTTAATTATTAAAAAATATTTTTCAGAATATTTAGTAAATAAAAAATATAATATAATAGAAACCTATAATTTAGATTTATAGCCTTTGAGTATATCAAAAGGAATGTAAGCACTATAAAAATTGATATAAATAAATATTTATTTATTTATTTATATTGTATAAATGTCATTTTATGCTATTCATAAAGGTAGAGAAATTGGAATAATTAAAACATGGAAAGAATGTGAAGATCGTATAAAAGGGTTTAAAGGTGCTGTTTATAAGAAATTTGAAAATAAAGAACATGCAGAATATTTTATAAAATATGGTACAGAAATAAAACATAATACAGAAATAAAAAATAGTACTGAAATAAAAAATAGTACTGAAATAAAAGATAGTACTGAAATAAAAATCAAGATACCTAAAAAAACTATATACACAGATGGTTGTTGTATAAATAATGGTTATCCAAATGCAAAAGCAGGGATAGGTATATATTTTGGAAAAAATAATACAAAAAATATATCTAGAAGATTTATTGGTAAACAAACAAATAATTCTGCAGAATTGGCTGCTATTATTCAAGCAATATTTATATTAGAAAATACTGAAGATATTAATAAAAAAATAATTATTATGACAGATTCTGAATATTCTATCAAATGTTCTTCAACATATGGAGATAAATTAAATAATAATACTTGGAAAGATGAAATTCCTAATAAAGATTTAGTTAGAGTTTTATATGATTTATTAAAAAAATATCCAAATATTATATTAAAACATGTTAAAGCTCATACAGGAAAAACTGATAAACATTCTATTGGCAATTCAGAAGCAGATAAATTAGCAAATGAAAGCGTTATCTAATTAAAAATAATTATATAACTGATAATGCAGCATTTATTCTTTCAATTGGTAAATCATCAAAATTATGAAAATTATTTAAATGTTTTTTATACTCTTCATTTATTTGACCAATTATAGCAGTATCTTCACTATCTTTAAATTCATTAATCTTTGATTTAAATTTTATACACTCTTTACAAGGTTCTGGAAATAAATCTTTAATTGGCGATTCATCTTCCATATATTTTTTTAATCTATTCGGTAAATATTTTTTTCCAGTTAATGGTAATAACAATAATAAATATGTATCAGGGTGTTGCCATTTAATATCTATTATTGGAAAATTATTTTTTTTTGGATAATAATTTAAAATAGTTGAAATATTTATTTTATAAACAGGAATATAATTTGGAATTGTAAATCCTTTATATAATTTTAAATTCCATAACAATGAATTAAAATAATTATTTACATTTAATTTAGGATATATAATTTCATTATTACGTTTCATATTTTGTAATAATAATTTAAAATTATTTAAATTTATATTACCATCTTTACTAATTAAAAATTTATTATTTTTTAATAATTTAGTATATGAATTAAGTACATTATTAAAACTCGCAAGACTATTATTATAATCATTTCCTTGTAAAAGAGATAATAATACAAAATCTTGTCTTATTGGATGATATTTGTAATCAAATGTTTTATTTGAAATTTTTGCCATTGAATCAATTAATCTAAATAACGAAATAAACTCTTTGTTATTATAAATATATACATGTAGTAATGGAATATTAGATAATGCTAATACTATAATATCAGCGTCATTACCAACTATACATATATTATTATAAAATTTATTTTTAATTAACCAATTAAATAATTTTATTTCTCCTTCATTATTTTCTTTAGAATCGGAATAATATGTTTCTATATTTAAATTTTGTAAATATTCATTTATGATATCATCTACCAAATCCATAAAAACAGTACCAGGGGTTAAACATAATGATGATAAATTATTACATTCTTGATATAAATATTTCCGTCTTCTTTTAATTTGTGTTTTTACTTTTGCTAATACTGCCTGCCCATCTATAAAAATTGCCAAAAATTTCGGGGTTATTTTTTTATTTAAATTATTTAATTCATAATATAAATTGTTTTTAAATTGTGATTCAGTATTTGATTTTATTGTAACTTGATGTAAAATTGTATTAAGATCTATACACAAATAATCTATATTTTTAGGAACTATATTTGATGTTATATTTTTAAATGTATTTGTTATATTTGTTAAATAATTTTTAATACCCATACTTTATATATATATGAATTAATATTTTAGTTATTGGTGTCATTGCAGTCCTTTTTAATATGGTTTTGCCTATAAAATTGAATATAATATATTAATAATATAATATATTATATTATTAACTTATTATGTCTTGTAAAAATATAAACATATTTTATATTTATACAACAGGTTTAGCAAATTGGGGATGTTTGGACACTGTCTCTGATAAATGGCTAAATTCTGGTATTTATAATAATATACTAAGACAAATACCAAAAAAATATAATAATATTCAAATAATACATTATGATCCAATAATTATTATGGGAGGAAATAAACAATTACAAAATAAATTAAATATCATTTCTGAAATAAATACAATCCTTGAACTACAAATGCAGCAACATGCTGATGAAAGAGTTAAATCTAATATATTTATTCCAGAAAAATTTAATTTACACGAAGTACAACAACCACATATAATTATCGATTTTGCTCATATATTTGAATATATAAAACAAAAAAATACTGTTAGAATCAATAATCACTATGGAGAAGAAGTTGGTCCACCTTTAAAATTAAATTCATTTTATATTGGTTTTATTGGAGAAAAACAAATAGATAATGGGTTTTCAAGTTATTATTTAATTTCTGCACCATTATTTAATATTAAAAATGGGATTATAACAACATACATAGATAAAATGATAGAATTAGATTATGACTATGATCCATTATATCCTATTAATATAATTAAAAAAATATATATGATAATTCAAAATAAATTAATTGATGAATGGAGATATAAAAATAATATTGTAAATGAAAAATTTGATAATGCTATAAACAAAATTAATCAAAATATAATAATTGGAATTATAGATTCAATAATGAATGATATAAAAAAAGAAGATGTTATTGAAATACAATTTACTATAGCTTTACAAGAATTAGGATTATAACCGCTTCTAAAAACCAGTAGAATATTTAGTAGAATGTCAATATTATTTTTATTATTATATAATCATTTTTATTATTTACGTGAATTCCATCATTTATATATTTAATCCAATATTCTCTACCTAATTTAAGTTCTACATTTAAATTATTATATAATTATATAGTAAAATGAACTCTAGTCATCGCCAATACTAATCTCACGATACACCCCAGGTAATCTACGTAAACGCTTCCCACTAGGCTCATCACAACTATGGGGACCAGTGTGGTGGGTTTCGTACGTACAGTTAGGTGTGAGACACTGATTCTTATCAGTGTTGCAATTTCCTTCGTGACCTGGGATCTTGGTACAATACGAGTTGCAATATTGACGATAGCGTCTCTCGTTTAGCGGCGTCTTCGACGATTGCAGTGCTGACATAATATCAGAAATCGCTGCGGGTCTATGTCTGCTATCTATATATACTATATATAGCAATTATTATTTCAATTTTTTTTATATTGATACATAATCATCTAAATTTGGAATAGAGTTATACTGCTGCCATATTTACCATAGCTCTATAATAATAAAAATTATAGTTTATTAAATATATTAATATATAATAATTTTATTATTATATAATGATTTTAATTATTATATAGTGATTTTAGTTATTTATGTTAATTACTCCATCATTTATACATTTAACCCAATATCCTCTACCTACTTCAAGTAGTTCTGAGTTAAAATAACCATTCGTATTATATCCATATAATGTATTTGCAACTACATTAGTTTCACTAAGTGAACCTTCTATTGGGCTACTTATTAAATTCCATCCTTTAAATACGGGAATTGATCCTGGTTCTGGCTCTGGTTCTGTCTCAGACCCATCACTGTATACTATAAAATCTGTTAATATTATTGAAACATCTCTTGTATCTAAATATAATATTAAGCTACTAAAAGTATTTGTTCCTTGACTTGGAATAGTTACTTCTCCTATACCAGTTCCACTACACGAAAATACTTCTGTATTATATGAAGGTTCTGTGGCATTGGGATCATTTTCATCAAATGGTAGTCTTTCAAATCTAAATCGTATATCTACATCTCCATTAGATGCATCATAATTAAAGGTTATTTTACCGGAATTGCTAAAAGTTAATGGGTATATAGAAAAATTTACATTAGCAACTCCAGCCCATGAGGGGGCCGAGGAGGGAAAAAGATAAGAACTATCATCCGTATTATAAATTATATTGCCAAATATACCTGTAAATAAAGCTACTGCATCATATACTGGACTAGTTCCAAATGGTAGTAATGTACTAGTATCTGAAACATTTACAAAATTACCCTTACTTAAAATAAATGATGCAACTGCTTCCTGCATTGTTATGGTCGCCAGTGTTGACGAAGTAGCGTCTATTATTGACACATGATCTCCCGCAATGAACTTTAATACTCCTTTTTGATTAGTGGGAAACCATGGACCTTCCGCTGAAATATTTATATTTTCAAGAGTTTGTAATGTATTCCATCCCTCTGTTCCTGCCATATAAGGCGAAGATATAACTGTAGGTGGAAGTACTTGATCTGGTAAATTGACTCCTCCACCTACAACTTCTATCATTAAACTTGGTGCAAGTATATCCTTAACATAATTTACTGGATCTGCAGAATCAAGAACTGTTTGTGATACTAATGTAAATTGTTCGACAGATGCACCTGTTATTTCTAAAAAACCAGCAATGCCTGGACCAAACGATGCAGATTCAACAATACTGTTTGCTAATTGAGTTGCACCCATTGCAAATACTGCTGACTCTAAATCATCATTTTCAGTTGGGCTCATATCTGTAATTTTTGTAAAAACACCACCAACTATAGCACCTAAGGAATGACCAATATATGATACATTATTTGAATTAATAAGTGTATTACCATCACTCGAGTTTACTAATGAATGTAAACCATGTCTTAACTGTAATAAATCAGATACTGATTGACGTAAATTATCACGTGCTGTCAATAAATACTGTAAATTAAAATAGTTACTTGAATCCTTAGGATCTTGACCAGGAAAGTATCGTTCAGATACTGCCCCATCTACTGGAGGTATGGTCCCATTAAGAAGATCATACAGGGGATTATTTTCGACAATACCGTGTAAAGGATGTTCAATACCAATTACTGCATAACCTATACTAGAAAATGTATCTGCTACTGGTAATAAATTAGTACGATCGCCAGTTAAACCATGTTGAAAGATAACTATAGGCCAACCATCAGGTGGTTTAGTTATTTCATCAGTTTCAATTGGTACTGTAAGTAATACAGGAATTCTTATTCTTTCTGTAGTAACTGGCTTTACATTAAATTGTGTTAAAAAAGATCCATTTTCACCTGTCCAGAAATCAGTTAAATAAGAATATGGGTTTTGATCATCTGGTGTTGCTAGATAATAAGGAATCTCTAATGATCCAGTGTAAATTTCTGATTTAGTTAATATTGGGAATATTTCATTAATATTTGTACTTCCCATTACAATTGTTTCATTTACAATATTATCATTTGCTAATGAAAGTAAAATATCAGATGTTGATTGTGTAGTTAACATCCAAGAAGCAACATTTGTATTTATTATATTTCCACCATCTTGTAAAAATTCTGATGTCGCATTTAAATATTGTACTGTTTCAGATCGAATATTCTCTAAAAAATAATAAGGAGTGCCTTCCATTAATTGATCTGTGCTAGTAATTATATTATATGCTTCATCTTTTACAAAAGCATTACCATCTATATCCATTAAGCTATTAGTTATCACTATAAAATAAGTTGTCTTTGGTGCCAATGGTTTTTTTGGCATAATAACAATAGTTGTATCTAATGGTATTAATAAATAATCAATATTTATCACAAGTTGTTTATTAATAGTGTGATCATTAGATAATAAATTATTATTAGTTGCAAATACTTTAATGCTGTCTGCTATTGTGTTAGGATCAACCGACTTATTTAAATTACATGTAATTCTACTTGTATTTGACCAACCATCTAGTGAATTCATTGCAACTAATGGATTTTTATAATCATTTGCATCTGGAACTGGTAAATTTAATGTACCATCAGTCCCAAAAAATACATCATATGGTAATGGTAGAGTACCAGATACAAAATCATATATTACAACGGAGTCGGATCCTCCTAATATCATTGTTTTTATTTTTATTTCATTATTATTTATTTCTATTTTCATTATATATATATATATTATAAATAAAACATGGCTAACATTTATTATTCTTAACTTGAGTAACAGTTAAAACCTTATTAAATAAATAATAATAACTAAAAATTGATATTTATAATATCAATATATAGTTATTATTATTTATTTTAAATAATGAATTATAATAAATATAAATCTATACTAGAATTTATTCCAAAACTAGTGGATAGAGAAAATATTAAACGCGAACAATTATATGATATAATCAAAAAAGTTATAATAACTAAAAATATATTAATTTCATTAAGTGGAGGTGTTGATTCAATGGTATTAACAATCTTAATGAATATTTTAAAAAATGAATTAGGAATAAAGTTATACTGCTGTCATATTAACTATAATAATAGACCTGAAAGTATTCAAGAAACAGAATTCTTAGTTGAATGGTGCGCATTTGAAAATATATCATTAGATGTTAAAAATATAACTCATATTAAAAGAGGCGATATTAATAGAAATACTTATGAAGAAGAAACAAAATCTATTAGATACAATTATTATTACGAATTAATTCAAACATACAAATGTAGTGGAATTTTTTTAGCCCATCATCAAGACGATTTGAGCGAGAATGTATTTAATAATATAATGAGAGGTCGTAAAGATATTACAGATTTGAGTGTATTCAAAAAAGAAAAAATAATATCAGGTGTAAGAGTTTATAGACCTATGTTAGAAATCCGAAAAAATATAATATATGATATATCTAAAAAATATGAAATTCCTTATTTTTTAGATACAACACCTGACTGGAGTTGTAGAGGGAAAATGCGAAGACAAATATTTCCTAAATGTGACGATTGTTATTCAGACAGTTTTATGAATAGTTTGGTAAAATTAAGTAAAGAAAGTGATGAATTAGGCGATATTTTAAATAATTATATAATTAATCCGATAATAAACTCTGTTAAAGTTGGTGATTATGGTTTTATAATACCAAAAAATGAAATTCTTCAAGAAAATCTAATTTTAAAAATTGTTATTAAAAAAATATGCATAAAACTAAAAATTATAAATTTAAAACAAAAAAGTTTAATCAATTTATCTGAAAATTATCATAATAATATTACAATTAATGTAATTAATGGATATTTTACATTTATTGAACCAAATTATATTATTTTTATTAAAGATAATTTACCTAAAGAAATAAACATAAAATACTTATCTACTTATGATGATAATATTAGTTCATTTAATGAACTAATTAATGGAATAATATGTTTTATCTGGAAAAAAAATAAATATATTCCAAATTATCAATATAATTGCTTGAAAAAAAATATTGGTAATTTAAATATTGAATATATTGGTACTTATTTACAATATAAACCTTTAGGCGTATCAGTAAGGTAGAAGCAGTTATTCTGATACAGTCCTGCATATAAAAAAATCCATTTTAACTAATCAGCTAAAAGTTTAAATAAAGTAGTTAAAAATATAAAGATAATATAATATTAATATTATGTTAAATATTATACATATAGTATATATATTTTTAATTACTTTATTTATCATTCTACTAATAAAAATAAGTTCAATAGAATACATATATAATAAAAACTATATTGATAAAATTAAAAATAAAATTAATAATAATGATGGATTATATGAATATAAATTTATTAAATCTATTTATTTTTTAACGGATGAAAATATTACAAAAATATTAGATACATGTCCAAAACCAAAATTGATTAAAAATTTATTTAAATCTATAATAAAAACACATATGTTTATTAATTCCAATTTAGAATCACAAGACGATAAATTACAAAGAAAAATTATAGTTAATTTATTGAAAAATAATTTAGACGAATATTATGCAATAGCAAAACAAGTTACAGAAAAATGGTATAATAAATTATCAAAAAAAGATAAAAAAGAAATATATTTTATTAAAGATATATCAAATTTAGCATATAAAATTATTGGAAGAAAATTTTTAGGATTTTATAATATACCAGATGATATTGACATAGAACATGAAATACATGTAATGGCAAAAGTTATTAATAATAAGGTAATGCATCCATTAGATTATTATTTTAATCCATATAAAATTTACAATTTATATAAAATTAAGAAGATGGTATTGGATAATAGTAAAAAATTAATATTACTAAATATAGACGATATAAAGAAAAATAAGGAATGTTTAATACATAAAATTGCATTAGAACAAGTAAGTGATAAATTAACTTTTGATGAAGCATTATTTACGAGAAGATCATTAGATTTAGGTGGATTTTTTAATTTTATAGCTGCTGAAAATATTGGATCATTAATTTCAACAATATTAGTTGAAATATATATGAAACCAAAAATTAAATCTAGATTACTAGAAGAAATAGATAAATATGGTTATGAATATGAAGATATAAATAAATCTGAATATTTAGAAGCATTAATAAATGAAACACTACGATATTATACTTTTAATCCAGTAAATATGAGAATTACTAATAAAGATTTTGATTTAAAAGGTGGTAAAATTAAATCTAATTGTCCAGTTATTATAATGAATAAATTGATACATCATAATCCAAAATATTATGATAATCCAAATAATTTCGATCCAAATAATTTTATAAATAAAAAAATACCAAAACATGCTTTTGTACCATTCGGATATGGTCGTAGATCTTGTGCAGGTCAATACGCCGCTAAAATAATATGTAAAACAATGGTATGTTATATTATAAAAAATTGTAATATTGAAATAGATTATTATCCCAAGATTGAATTAGATAACCTTACTACAAATAAATTTGATGTAAAATATAAAGCTAAAATTAGTCGTTAATAATTTATTATTTAGATATTTAGGCATTATTTGTTATATATTGTGTCATATAAAATTTCATTATTATATTAATTAAGTTATAATTCATGTTGATTATATAAACTAATTTTTTATCAAGTTATTTTGACTGGCAGGATGAACTAACGTTCTATTATTAAATAACATTAACATTATTTCTTCTTTAATTTTATTTAATACAACATTTTTTTCTTTTTTCTCTAGATATCTTTCAAATTTTTTCATTATTATTGGATAATTTATTCCATTTTCTATCCAATCTTCTACTTTATCTTGAATTAAACATTCTTTATCATTTATCATATCCTCTATTACTTCTTCTCTACTTTGTGTATCCCAATTTTCACCATTATATACCATTATATAACCATTTTTTAGATTTGAAATATAAATATTATGATTCTCAGGGTTTTTTGGATTCAAGTGAATCATTTTTATTAATTGAGGTACACACATATTACTATGTTGCATACAATTTATAATATCCTTTTCTCCTAGAATACTTAAATCAGTATCTTTATAAGCTAATAATTTTATATTATTCTGAATATTTTGAGTTATATTATTACTATTATTTATTCCTGCTTTCTTTATTAATTCATCTATTTGTTTATCACGTTTTTCTAATTCTTTTTTGAAATCTTTTAATTCATCTATTTGTTTATCACGTTTTTCTAATTCTTTTTTGAAATCTTTTAATTGATCTTTTATTTGATCATCTTTTTCTCTTAATTGATTATTTAATAATTTTACTAATTCATTCATAGTTTCTTTTGCTTCTTCATTTTGTTTTTTATCTTTACAGCATTTATAATGTTTATTTAAATTACTTTTAGTAGAATATATCTTATTACAATACTTACATTTTATTTTTTTTGTATTATTTATACAATTTATGGATTCTTTTGGATCATTAATGGAATTTATGGATTCTTTTGGATCGTTTTTGGATTTATTTTTATTTTTAAAATATTCTTTATAGTTTTTACCAGATAATATTGGTTCTTTAATATCATCTAAATTAATATTCATTATTATGGGTTTACATATTGTTTTACGACCAAAATGTATTTTCATTTTGGTTTTGTCATTAATGGTGTATCCGCACCGGTAACATTGATAATTCATTATTTATTATAATAATCTATATATATTATTTTTACTATTTAATCACTATTTAATCACTATTTAATTACTATTTTTATTTATTATTCACTATTTTTAATAATAATATCATTAAATCAACTAATATAAATACTATATAATCACTATTTTAGATGTATAAAATAGTGATTATTATTATAATAAGATAAAAAGAGGGGGGGGGGGAATTTAAAAATATCAAAATTCATTTTCGTTTTTTTTAATTTAAAATAAAATATATTTTAAAATGAAACTTTTAAGACGGTTAACTTTAACATTTACATTTTAATATTTTCATGGACGATAAAAAAATTGATAATATATATATTAAAACTATTATATTAAATATAATAGTTTATTAATGAGTTTTTTACGAAAATATTATTATTGTAACCCTAATTTATGTACAATAATTCGATATTTAGTTCGATATGATAATTTATCAGAAAATGATATTAATAAATTTCTGATAAAAGTGAATGTTGCTAAAATAAGTGATAATAAAGATAAATTAAATGATGCTTTTAATAAATTAATAAAAATTCAATTAAAAAATGCAGATGGAATAAATTTTATAATTTCAAATATACCAAAAGTAGGTATTAGTAAATATGATAATAAATCAATATCTGTGAATAAAAAATCTATTAAAGATACTATGCAATGTTTTGGTGATGTAAAAAAAGTAGATATTCATAATAATAATGCTTATATATGGTTTAATAATAATAAAGAGGATGTCAAAAAAATTCATAATCTATTAAATAATATGCAAATGGGAGAAAATATTATTTCTACATATATTGCCTAAATAATGTTATTAAATGCGAGAAAAAATAAAATATATAATTCTTTAAAAAATTAAAATAAGTGCAAGAAATAACATTATTAGTTTCATATTTTAATATATTCTTATCTAATTCAATTTCCATTTCCATAATAGTAATAAAATTTGGATTAAATAAGAAAGAGAAATGATTTTCTAATTCTTTATAAAATTTAATATTTTTGGATAATTTAATTATTAATGATATAAGTTTAAGAGATGCAGCTTGTTCACAAATCAATAAAATAGAATTATCAGGTTTTATTTTTAATAATTTACATTTTATTAAAAATAATTCGAGTTTTCCGAATGGTTCATTTGCTTTTGCAATTTTTACAAAAAGCTTAGAAATATAATTTTCTAATGTATTATTTAGAATATAATCATATTCATCTAATCCATAAATAAGCATATTTATTGATAAAGTAAATATATATTTAATATCTAAGTTCTTAGATTTGCAACTAGAAATAAAAAGTAAAATATCATTGGTGTGTTTTGTCATTTATTGCAGGAATCTTTGAAATTATTATAATTATAATGTATAACATTAAATTATAATATTTCAATTTTTTTATTTAATTTATATCTTAAAAAGATAATTGAAACTCTGTATATTTTCTGTGTAATTCTGGGTTAATATTCCAAAAAATGTTTATTTTTTTTGAATTATTCATTTGTAATGTTGCATATTTTTTTCCATAATTGTTTTTGAAATTTATTATTTCTTGTTTCTGTTTTTGTTGAAGTTGCATAATTTCTTGTAAATATAATGTTTGAGTTTCTTGAGGGTTTTGAGAGTTATTATACAGAATAAAATACATTTTTTCTATATTTTTTAATTCTTCTAAATGTTTGTTCTTAATATCATTTTCTTTTTCAGAATAATCTAATTTAATTTTTAAATAAGATTGATAAAGAGTATCATCAAATTGTTTCAATTGTTTAATACATCTTTGAAACAATAATTCAGGCGATTCTTGGTCATTCTCTAAAATTATATTTTGTTGTATTTTAGAGGGGTTTGTGTATCGATAAGATTTTTTCCTTACTAATACGTTAGTAAGAGTATTTTTACAACAAACATTGGAAAGTATCTTTAATGAACTAAATCTATTTTTTTTCATTGATAAAATGAAAAAAATAATATAAATATAAATATAACCATTATTATAATTTAATTTTTCAATTTTTATAAAAAAAATTATAGGAAATAAATTTTTAAAAAAATTTATTTCCTGTAATTCTAAAAAACTCATTTTCGAATTTTTCATTTGTTTTTTGTATTATTTTTTTTGTATTATTTTGAAATTGAGTATTTTCTGTCATATGATTGCTTATGATCATTCTATATAAATAATTATTTTCTAATATTTTATTATTTTTTGATTGTTTTTCTTTGGTGTTTTGATGGAAATTTAATACCTGCTGAAACTGATTACTTTTAATATTCATTAGTTGACTTTCAAATTGTATATTCAGAGAATCAATTTCTTTTAAATATTTTTCTTGAAGTAATTGTATAATATTATGGTTAAATTCTGTAGTAGTTTTTACACCTTCAAATATTTTAGGAGTTTCTTGTTGTGGTATATTAAAATCGTCATTGTGTTCTTTATATTTTCGTTTATTTTGAGATGGTAGTTCATTCGTATTATTGGTATCGTGTTCTTTATATTTTCGTTTATTTCGAGATGGTAGTTTAATAGTATCATTGAGTATTTTCTGAGAAGCCATGTAATTTTTTTTTAAATATTATAGGTGAATTTGTATCACAAAATTACAAAAACTATAACATATTGATTAATAATACAGAAATTATTCATACCTATTATAACTTTTATTTTCAATTTTATTTTCAATTTTATAGGTGGAGGCGTACCAGTAAGATTGTAAATCTTGCAGTTCTTATGATATTTCCGTCGCAGGGGGAGAAAAATATTTATTTCGTATAATTGTAGATAAAGCATATTAATATATTCTGGATAAAGCATATTAATATATTCTGGAGAGTGATCGATATTTTGTTTGATGACTAACAATAATAATGATTTTTATTTCTAATATTTTTATATACGTGTTTGATACAGATTAAGAGCTATATAAAAATTGAAAATAATAATAATTCAAGATAAAAAAATAACTTAATTAAATAAATTAAGTTAAATAAGTTAACTATGAGAAGTATAATTATATATTATTATAACTTAATTTATTTATTTTTTTGGCCGGATAAATGTACAATTTGTTTAGATAAAATAAATTGTACAAATAAATACAAATTAGAATGTGGTCATGTTTTTCATACTACATGTATAATGTCTTGGTTTCGACAAAAGAAAGATACTTGTCCATATTGTAGAAGTAAAGGAAATATATCAATAGTTCATGAAACTAATAATCCTAATAATCGTAATAATATTATAGAAGATTGGGAGTCTAATCAACATGTAATAGATTTTCGTGGTTCTTCTAATCCAACAAAAAACCAAATAATTGAAGCATATTATATCCGTGATATAAATATGAATCTTTCTATTGATGATTGTTTTGAATCTTGTACAAGAGGGATGAGTTGTAATCCAGATACATTTAAAAATCAAATAGTTTGTGAGTTTAAAAGAATAAATGAAATGAAGTTTAAACAATTCTTACATTCTTCAATTGAATTAGATAATGAACATGATAATGAATTTAATATTACCGTGAATATTTCACAATATATATCAACTAATTTACAATCTAATAAATTTAAAGATAAATTAAAAATGTATAATGAAATGAAAATAATGAAAGATAATAATAATCATAAAGGAATTTATAGTTTAATTGATGTAAATAATTTATTAGCACTTGGGTGGTAGATGATTATAATTTTTTATTAATATATTAATAAAAAATTGATTTAATTTTTTATTAATAAATTATTTTAAAAAATTATAATCATGGATATAGAAATTGATTCAGAAATTGATCTAGAGCTAGGTCTTCCTCATCCAATATATATAAATAATAATGAAATTTCATATAATAGAATATATATAGAAAATTTTTTATTATTTATAAAAAAATATAAAAATTATTATAATGATTTTTGGTGGAATAATAATTAAAAAATAATGTTATTTAAGAATGATATTGAATTGTCTATAATATTTACTACAAGTAATAAATATACATTATTTGAGTATAAAATAAAGATAGGTTTTATATTAATTCTTCAATTCTAAGTAATCTATTGTACTTAGCAACTCGTTCACCTCTAGCAGGTGCACCTAATTTTATATATTTAGCACCTATTGCTACAGATAAATCTGCTATTAATGTATTATTTGTTTCTCCCGATCTATGAGAGACGATTATATCACAATTATTTGTTTGCATTAGTTTAGCAGCATTTACTGCTTCAGTTATAGTTCCAATTTGATTAACTTTTAATAATAAACTATTAGCCCATTTTTCCTGCAACCCTAATTTAACTAAATTAGGGTTAGTTGTAAATAAGTCATCACCTACTATCATTAATTTATCACCACATAATTCAGTAAATTTAATCCATCCTTTATAATCTTTTTCATCAAAGGCATCTTCAATACTTTTAAGTGCGGGATGTTTTATAATTAAATCTTGATAATATTTAATTAATTGATTTGATGATATAAATTTATTTTCTTCTATTTCGTATAATTTAGTTTTTTTATCATAAAATTCACTTGCAGCACAATCCAATGCTAATGTAATATCACTACCTAATTTCAAATTTGAAATTTTAACTGCTTCTTCAATAATATCTAAAGCTTCGTCTGGTGTATTTATATTAGGAGCAAAACCTCCTTCATCCCCTAAATTTGTTGAACTAGGACCATATTTTTTTTTTAATAAGTTTTTTAAATTATGATATATATTAAATACATATTCTGTTCTTTTGGCGAATGATACCTTATCAGTTGGCATTATCATAAATTCTTGTATTTTTAATTTTCCTCCTGCATGTTTCCCTCCATTTAAAATATTTACCATTGGTATCGGCATCGAAAATTTGTTTGTATATTCATATATATTTGCTAAATGCTTAAACAACTCTAAATTACTTAAATTAGCACCCGCATCTGCTAATAAAAATGATACCGCTGTAGTAGTATTACCACCTAATTTAGTTTTTAATTCTGTACCATCTAAAAACATTAATTGAGCATCACAAATTTTTAGATTTTTAATAGTTTTCACATCTAAATACATTTTTGTATTTAATATATTAATATTATTTAATGCATTAAATATACTTTTCCCCATAAATAAATGTAAATTACCATCTCTTAATTCAATTGCTTCATTTGATCCTGTAGAAGCTCCTGATGGAGAAGTACCTCTGCCTATTAATTTTTTATTTTGTAATAAATCCACTTCAATAGTAGGATTGCCTCTACTATCTAATATTTGTCTTCCATGGATCTGATAATCATTCATAAAACAATAATTTGTTATATTTGGATAATATATAAACATTGGTTTAGCAGTTGGAATTTCAAAATGATTAATAACATCAATACTAAAAACCTGTAAAATAACTAATAATGCTCTAATAGAATTACCATGAGCAACTATTAATACTTTTTTATTATTGTCTAATTCAGGTTTAATTTTATTATAAAAAAATTCTGAAACTCTGTTTATTACGTCTAATAAATTTTCTCCATTAGGTGGTTTTACATTTACACTTCTTCTCCATAATTGTACTTGTTCTTCTCCGAATTTTTTAACAACTTCTTTTTTATTTTGACCAGTTAAATCTCCGTAATTTCTTTCATTAAGAGCAGATGATTTAATTATATTAAACTCTTGTTCTAAAGTATTTTTTATAATATTGCATGTTTTATTGGCTCTCAATAAATTACTTGTAAATGCTATATCAAAATTTCCATACAACTTATTAAAACAATTTTGTGCTTCTAATACTCCATCTGGTGTTAAATCTACATCTTTAAAACCAGTAAATAGATTTAATTTATTCCATTCACTTTCTCCATGTCTAACAATTACTAATTGCATATTAAATAATGAATTATAAAAAAAAATATATGACTAATATAATAATAATTTAATAATCTAATGTGAATATATATTGATTATATGTAATATAATATTTATACTTGTAGTAAATGTTATCATTTGAATTATCAAGTTAGTATGTGTCAATTGTAGTTTTATATTTTTAATATTATTTTCTTCTAATTGGCTACGAAGTGATTTAATTTCTTTCCAAAGTTCAACTCTTTGAACTTTTGCTTGTTTTTCTTTAAAAATTAATTCATCTAAATTTAAAGAAGGATTCTTCCAATAATAATTAGTAACTTTACTTACAAAACTATCAGACATTACAAAATGTTTTTGTTGAGCTTTTGTTTTTAATTCAAACTCATCCCATAACTCCCAAAAGTTAATTGTAAATGTTTCTTTTTTTTCTGTAAAGTTAATATTAAGTGTACCTTTTTGATTTGGAATACCATTTGAAATATTATTTGCTTGAATTGTTATATTTCCATTAGTACAATAAAATGTACCAGCTCCGTCATATTCACCTTCTTCAAATTCTCCAGAATATTTTTTGGTATGAGGATATTTGTTATAATATAATGTACCTTCACCGTTTGGTACACGGGTTGAAACCATTACTGTTTCAACATCGTCTTGGTCATCTTGGTTATACAATACTTCACCAACATACATAAGTCTTCCATTTGGATAATATTCTGATTCATATTTAGTATTTATTAGATTATTTAATTTACTTTTAAAATCAGAATATGCACTATTACTACTTTCATCAAACATAATTGTATAATCATAATAAATATTTTTAGAATATTCATCTTTAAATGTAATAACACATTCTCTGTTTTTATCTATAAAATCAATTTCTGCAAAATTTTTTGTAATAAATTTTGTAAACAAGATAGTATTATTTTCATTGTTCTCATTTTCATGGGAACGTACTGAAATAGTAGACACATAAGTACCTCTACATGCAGGTCTTAATTCAACATATCCATCTTCTGATGGCGAATTTTTAAATTTGTTAAACTTAATAATATATTGAGTACTCATTTTTATATAATAAAAATTAATATATTAAGATATATTAATTTCATTTTTTTTAATATTCAATTTTTATATCACTAGATAAATTATAGAGTTTATTCAATATATATTCTAATCCGATTAAACAACCTTGTTTTTCTTTTATTTCTATATTAGAACTCCAAAATGAAGATACAAAATCTAAATATGTATCTTCCTTAATTGAAATTAAAAAATTTTTTATATTATTACATCCATAATCTCTTTCAAGATTACAATCTCTTAATTTTACTGAATTACTTTGTTGTAAATCATGAAATTTATCTGATTTATTTCCTAAAACGGATACTGGAATATTTGGTGCAATTTTTTTAATCTGTTCTAACCATTTAGAAATATTATCTTTACTTTTATTTTCTGTAACATCGTATAAAAGTAATACACCATCTGCTCCTTTTAGATAAGCATCTCTTAATTTACCACCTCTATTTTCTTGTCCAGCAGTATCCCATAGATCAATTTCAACATAACCAGCTGATGTTTTAATAGATAATCGTTCGAAATCAAAATTATCAGTAGCTTTATATTTTTTTGGAAATTTATAATCTTTATTTTTTAATTTAACCAATTTATCAAACATTGTTGATTTACCAATACATCCATTACCTAATAATACAATTTTATGTGAACCTTCCAAAGTAGAGACATTATTTATTTCAGAGTATCCACGCTTCATTTTTTTAAAATTAAACTCTTATCAATGTATATAGTCAATATATCAATTTTATATCAATTTTATATCAATTTTATATCAATTTTATATCAATTTTATATCAATTTTATATTAATTAATATTATGTGATATCAACTGCTATGTCCCGGCGCCGAGCCCGTGGTATTTTTACTGTTAATTGTTTATATTTATTTATATCAAATTTTTGATGTAAATCATTTATTATTAATAAATTTGGTATATTTTTTGTAGGTGATAATTCCATAGCTTTTTCTGTTATGGCTTCGTTTATATTATTAATTTCAGATGACTGTTCAGTTATTAAGTTATTACATGTATTACATAAAATTATGTAATTTTTTTTATAACAACATTTTGAACAAAATATATTTATACAATGTTTACACATATATTTTCGTCTTATAAATGCGAATTGTTTATTGCAATTATTACAACTATTACATTGTTTAATCATTTAATATATTATTATAAAATATATTAAATAATAATTGCATTATTTTCATCCATATTTTATATATATTATTATTATATATTAATGAATGAAAATTCTATTAATAATAACAATAATATAATATTAAATAAAAACATAGATGTATCAGAAGATGTAAATATTGATAAAAAATTAGAAAATAATATTTCTAGCCCTTCTGATATACTAATAAGATCTAGGTCCTCACAGTTCTCTCGATACGGTATTGTCTATAATATTAATTCAGATAGTAGTGAATCAGAAGATAATAATTTAGATTCTGATAATTTAGATTCTGATAATTTTCATTCTGATAATTTTCATTCTGATAATTTAGAAAGTAATGAAAATAATGAATTATATAAAAATGATTTTAATTTGGATCTCAATAATTTAGCAGATAATGATAATAAAAATGAAATATATAAATTAGAAAGTAATAATAGTAGTAATTTATATGAAATTAATCAAGAATATATATCAATAAAATTACCTCTGGGTAAATATAAAATATTATGTGAAAATAATTATATAGATGATATATTAGTTAATGACAATCAAATTTATTTTGAAAATTCTAAATTTGAATATATATGGGATGGAGTAAAATATTCACATAATAAAGATACTAAAGATAATTTAATAATATGTGAAAGTCATCATTCTGATATATATTTTATTAAAGATATATATTGTATTAATAATTGTATATTTGATATAACTGCTCATCGTTATTCAGATTCTGAACCTAAAAAAAAATCACGTTGTTTATCATTTTTACATTTTTTTAAATCATCGACTAATCTGCATAAAAAAAAAAATAAAATAAAATAAAATATTTGAGGTATTACCCTGCATTAAAAAATTGATAATTCAATATATAAATATTTATTTACTTTAATGATATTTAATATGAAAAGCAATGGAAGAATTTTG
>Ga0206125_10001178_pt1 | contig 31483 bp, 28 predicted proteins | sample Helgoland_Spring_4_FD_148598 | JGI IMG/M metagenome (GOLD analysis project Ga0206125, IMG submission 148598) | Pelagic subsurface seawater microbial communities from Kabeltonne, Helgoland, North Sea - Helgoland_Spring_Bloom_20160331_1 | ecosystem: Environmental > Aquatic > Marine > Epipelagic ... | reverse complement strand
CTATGTCAGCATTTTCACAAGAAAGATTTCCTTTAACAACACCATTTTTTCCAAGCACTACCTTAGAGGGAGTTGTGACAGTTCCTTCCACAAAACCATCTATTCTGAAAAATCCATTGGAGGTAATATCTCCACTGATGTGGGTTCCCTCGTTGATTCTGTTTTGACTAGCTCCTGGTTCTGAGCCAGTAGTATTTGCATTTTTTTTGTCTGAAAACATATCTTTAAGGTGTTTGTTTTTTATTATTTCCTGCTTTTTTTTGACGTTTTAGCTTCTCAATAAGCGCCTTCTTTTTAACGGGGTCTGGCCCTTTTTTACTCTTTGATTCTCTCACCTGTGTTTTCTTAACAGCTGGGGGAGAACTGGCAGGTGCTTTGTTTGGATGTAATCTATAGGCCTCCAAATTCTTGTGTATTTGCACAATTTGGTAATTCTCTGAGGAGATTCCCACAAAGTCTTTGGTAATGGTTGCTATCTTATTTCTTTTGGCCTCTTTAGAGGGGCTTGCAAAAACCTTTCCGAGGCCTTGTGCTCCTAATTTTGAGTCTAACCCATGAACCATCACTAAAGTAGTTGAAGGATTGTAATAATCTACAGATACAACCATTTTTTCTTGGTAGTTGTAAAACTCAATAGCATCATTTAGTTGCTTTCTAATGGCTGAAATTTCAGTGTCTTCATTTTTATCAAAGGTATACACCAATTTAAAATTTGTAGCTTCATTGTCAGGAACAAACTGCTTAAACTCAAGCCTTGTAATGGTGGTAGAATACAACAGTTGTGCTTTCTTTCCCTGGGGCGAATTTGGATAGGTAAGGGAGACAAAATTAAGTGCTTTTTTAAAGGCCTGAAACCCATCTTGTCTAGCAATGGCCGTTGCTTTTAATAGCTCAAATTTTGGGACAATATCGGTTCCGTTATACTGGGTAATGTATCTATCACTTTTTTTAATAACCTCACCATACTGTGATGCCTCAAATGCTTTGTAAAGGGCGTTATATTTAGCCTCAGGACTTGAAGCATCAGAGGCCAGTTGAGCATTTGGATTTCTTAAAATTTCAGCATACCGAGAAGTGCTGTGATTGTTTAAAATGTCGTCTTTGTATTTTTGAGCGAATGCTTGCTTTTCAAGCAGCCCATATATTTTATATAAATTATATTTTGCTGGTAACACTAATCGCTTTTGGGGAGTATAGGTTAATAATTTTTCCAACCTGTTGGTTGCTAGCCCATACTCTTTAAACTTCTCTTTGTATATAAGTCCTAATTGGTAGTATGCGAAATCTCGGTCTATTGTCAAGCTATCCAGTACTTTTGGGTCTGAGGGAAGTTGCGCTATATAACTTTGTGGATCAAACATTTCCAGTTCAGCAATGGGAGTTGTATCTATTACAATTTCTTGGTCTTGGTCAAAACCGTTTGATTTTTTCGACGACCTTCTCCAGTTATCTTCGAGTTTTCTGTCTCCCCATAATTTTCTAAACTCTACTTTCCCGTAGGCAACAGTAGTGGGTGTGTAGAAATAAAACTTTCCACCAGAAGGGCTTGGGCCACCTACAGATTTGCTTGAAAATTCTTTGTTGATAATTGCGGGACCTTTTTCTGAAAGTTTTGCAGTAGCTATAGAGTCTGCAATTGCCTTGGCTTTTAAGTCATCTGTGTAGGATGTAAAAAAAACAAGTTTATCACTATCACTCATTTTGGCAATGCGCAAAATACTATCATTGATTGAGGCTATATCCTCATACTTTATGACATCATCTAAGTTTTCGCGCTTCTTTTTAACACGACGCCACTTTTTTGAGTTTTCTACAAGGTTTGTAAGTGTACTGTCGTAATAGGCTCCGGCTTGTTTGTACTCTGCTTTGTCAAAGTTCATTTCAGCTAAAGTTTGATAATTGATAGATTGCAAGGTTTTATCTTCCTTGAAAGATTGTATAGATTTATTGTAATAAACAACAGCTAAGCTATCATTAGTTGTGTTTCTATGGTAGTCTGCCAAGGCATTGTAAATCTTATCTAGAAACGGCCGGTTTTCTCTATCTTTTTCTAAATCATGTAACAACTCTAGAAGCATTGCTTGATCTTCCTGAGCATAATTAAAGTTTTTCGTTTTTGCCATATGGGCATTGATCATATACACTCTAGATGTCTTCCTTTTAAAACCAATTACTTGATCAAAAGCGATGTTTGCACTGTCCTTATAATTGAGTTTATTGTATAATTGCCCAGTAATAAAAGTAAAGCGCCCTTTAAGCTCATAATTGTTTTCAAACTGGGTGGCAATCTTCATGTAAGGTAGTGCCTGGGGGATAGAGTCTAGATTTATCATTGCCTGTGCCAGCATTGCATTGGCATCTGCCACCACGGCATCTGCTAGATTTTCTTCTTTAAGCATTTTTTGAAGATTCTCTATAGCATACTCTTCGTTTTTGAGTCTAATGTTGGTTTTAGCTTTCCATATTTTAGCATTGTTTACATTATTGCTCGTTGCAGATTTATTTAAAATGAAATTAAATGCATCCAAGGCAGGTATAAAACGGTTGTCATAATAACGCGCTTTTCCAAGGAGCATGTAGGCCTCATCTATTTGAGGGTTGTATTCTTTACCTCCGATATACATAGAATGTTTTTGTATCGCTTTTACTGCTTTTTCTTCTGCTGTATTAAAATTTGGATCTTTAGAATCTGTGTCAAACCCATCTAGATCAACAGCTTCAATGCGCTCAACAGGAAGAATTTGGTAGAAATCATCTCGGTAGGTTTGTGCGAGGGCTTCTTTTCCCTGTACAAAAGCATTGTTACCATTAAACAGGGTGTTATACTCTGTAGAAACTGCATGAAAACTTTTGTTTAAAAAAGTATCTTTTTTTCTTGAACACGCTGTTAAAGCGATTATAGCCAATAAAAAAAGAGAGGTATATTGTATGGGCTTCAAAATGTGTCTGTTTTGTTAGTTATAATAACTTAAAACGTTTGTTTTTAGTATCTAAAGAGGCAATAGAGTGGTAAAAATACGTTTCTTTTTGGTTTTTGGTTGAGATTTTACCTAAAAATGAGGTTTTAGCCACGATATACTAGACATTTTGATTGACAAATTTGTACTATTTTTGTGCTATAAATTTATATACACAATGGAAGTTTTTAATTATCTCAATGGCCAAGGCGGTTTTATGATTTTAGCCTTTTTTGTAGTGCTTGTTGTATTATACAGAAAATATAAAAGCTATCGCTACTTTAAAGACATGAAAAAAGCTAGAAAAAATAAGCAAAAGTAACCTATATTTGCCCCATGAGTTCGATACGTATCACCAAGCAATTTTCTTTTGAAACTGGCCATGCTCTTTATGGGTATGACGGAAAATGTCGTAATGTTCACGGCCATAGTTACAAGCTCTCTGTAACGGTAATTGGTGAGCCAATTACAGATTCTTCTCATGTAAAGTTTGGAATGGTTATAGATTTTAGTGATCTCAAAAAGATTATTAAAGAAGAAATTGTAGATGTGTTTGATCATGCAACTGTGTTTAATAAAAATACCCCGCATGTAGAGCTTGCCAAAGAACTCAGTGACCGAGGACACAGTGTACTTCTTGTAGATTACCAACCAACAAGTGAGATGATGGTGATTGATTTTGCCGAAAAAATAAAAAAACGCCTGCCAAAACAAACACAATTGTTCTCTCTAAGATTACAAGAAACTGCCACAAGTTATGCAGAGTGGTTTGCCGGTGATAATTAAAGATTGTCTTTTATTATACTAGGGAAGCCCTTATCTTAGGCTCAAGAGTGGCCATTGTTAAATTTCCAACTATATTTGAACTATGCAAATTCCTCCAGGAAAAAAAATATATTTCTCTAGTGACAATCATCTAGGCGCACCTACATCTGAAGAGAGCCTCCCTAGAGAACAAAAATTTGTGCGCTGGTTAGACACCGTAAAAAAAGACGCAGCCGCTATCTTTTTGCTAGGAGATTTGTTTGATTTTTGGTTTGAGTACAAAACAGTTGTCCCTAGAGGTTTTGTTCGTGTATTGGGCAAACTAGCTGAAATTAGTGATAGTGGTATTCCTATTTACTTTTTTGTCGGAAACCATGACCTTTGGATGGGTGACTATTTTGAAAAAGAACTCAACATACCCACCTACAGAGATGTCAAAGAATTTACTTTCAATGACAAAGTTTTTCTTATTGGACATGGTGATGGAAAAGGTCCTGGAGACATGGGCTACAAACGAATGAAAAAGGTGTTTACAAATCCTGTTTTTAAATGGCTCTTTAGGTGGTTTCATCCAGAGTTAGGAATGCGTTTGGCGCAATACCTGTCTGTAAAAAATAAACTTATCTCCGGAGATGATGACAAAATATTTTTAGGAGATGAGCAAGAGTGGCTCGCTCAATACGCAAAAAGAAAACTAGAAACAAAACACTACGACTACTTTATATTTGGCCACCGTCATTTAGCAATGAAAATAAAATTAAACGACACGAGCACCTATCACAACCTAGGAGATTGGATTTCCCAATACACTTATGGTGTTTTTGATGGCCAGGAGTTTTCTCTGCAAAAGTTTGAAGCCACAGAAACTAACTAGGCTGTATATCTTTTATTCTTAATTGCAAACTCACTTGTCCTTGCCAGTGGTTTTCATCTATACAATACACTGCTTTAAAAGGAGTGCTTGTACATGCAATCTCTTTTTTATCTCCAAGCCCAAAACCAATTCCCACCATAGCATTTGAATTTACTTGTTTTACCGTAAGGCGTAAATGTGTTTTATCTGCCCCTACACATTTTCCATACCCTGTATCTTTTAGGTTCTGGGTCATAAAAACTGGCTGTCTATTTCCGGGGCCAAAAGGCGCAAATTGTTTTAAAATTCTATGAAATTTTGGGGTAATGTCAGCCAACTCTATTTGGGCGTCAATATGTATTTCTGGACTCAGTAGCTTTGGGTCTATGGTTTGAGAAACTACCTTTTCAAACTGGGCCTTAAAATCTGGGTAGTCTTTTTCTTGAAGGGTAAGCCCCGCGGCATATTTATGGCCTCCAAACTGTTCAATATACTGGGCACAACCCCCTAAGGCGTTGTATACATCAAATCCTTTTACAGAGCGTGCAGAGGCTGCTAAGGTGTCACCGCTTTTTGTAAAAACAAGCGTTGGGCGATAGTAGGTTTCTATTAACCTAGAGGCTACAATGCCAATAACCCCTTTGTGCCAATTTTCTTTGTAAACAACCGTTGTGCTGTTTGCCTGCTCACTGGCTTGAGTTATTTGTTCCAAAGCCTCTTTAGTGATTTGTTTATCTGCATCTTTTCTCTCTGCATTAAAGAGTTCTATTTCACTGGCCCATTGAGCGGCGCATTTAGGGTCTGTCTCTACTAGAAGGCTAACGGCATGATTTCCGTGTTTCATCCTACCAGCTGCATTAATTCTTGGTGCAATAATAAAAACAACATCTGTAATGGTCAAGGTGCTTTTGTTAACCTGTTTTAATATGGCTTGGTATCCTACCCTAGGGTTGCTGTTAATCACCTGCAGGCCATAATGGGCCAACACTCTATTTTCTCCCGTAACAGGAACAATATCTGCGCCAATAGCAGTGGCAACAAGGTCTAAATACAACACTAAGTCTTCTATGGTTTGCCCACGCTTAGCCCCAAGGGCTTGAATGAGTTTAAATCCCACGCCACAACCACACAGCTCTTTATAAGGGTAGGGGCAGTCCTCCCTTTTTGGGTCTAAAACCGCAACTGCTTTTGGAAGAGTAGCTCCAGGACGGTGATGGTCACAAATAATAAAATCAATCCCTTTTTTGTGTGCGTAAGCAACCTTTTCTATGGCTTTAATCCCGCAATCTAGGGCGATTATTAATGTGATATCATTGTCTTTAGCATAATCAATGCCCTTGTAAGAAACACCGTATCCCTCTGCGTAGCGGTCTGGAATATAGGTGGCCACCTTTGAATAATACGTTTTTAAATAACTACTTAATAGCGCAACGCTGGTGGTACCGTCTACGTCATAATCTCCATAGACTAAAATATTTTCTTTAGCCTTAATAGCCTCTTGTATTCGCTTTACTGCAAGATCCATGTCTTGCATCAAAAAAGGGTCATGCAGCTCCTCTAAACTGGGTCTAAAAAAACGCTTGGCTTGATCAAAGGAGGTGATGCCTCTTTGCACTAAAAGAGAACTCAATAAAGGATCAATCCCAAGGGCTTGTGATAAATGGGTTACAATTTCTAAATTTGGTTTTGGGGATAGGTTCCATCGCATAGTTTTGAAAATTACAAAAATCTCCAACCATACGCCCTATGTCTTTGAATTTATACCTTCAAATTCAAGAATTCTATCCTTTTTTTGCTCTTTAAACAGTATATACACCCTTTGTGTTGAAAGCATAATTATCTTAATAATGATTTTGTGAGCCTTTAGATATTTATATTTTTACGAGAAATAATAATCTTAAAAACACACCATGGCATTAGTAGCTCCATTATCCCCAGATCACGACAAGACCACAAAAGAACTTGCCGATTTTTTTAATGAAACACTAGGGTTTTGCCCAAATAGTGTGCTTACTATGCAAAGAAGACCTGCCATAAGCCAGGCGTTTATAAAGCTCAACAAGGCAGTAATGGCAAACGATGGCCGTGTAAGTTCATCTCTAAAGCGAATGATTGCATGGGTGAGTAGTAACGCGACAGGATGCAGGTATTGCCAAGCACATGCTATAAGAGCCGCAGAACGCTACGGGGCAGAAAAAGAACAACTAGATAATATTTGGGACTACAGAACACACCAGGCCTTTAGCGAGGCCGAACGAGCTGCGCTTGATTTTTCATTACAAGCATCACAGGTTCCAAACCAAGTAGATGCCAAAATTAAAGAGCGGTTATACACCTACTGGGATGAGGGAGAAATCGTGGAAATGCTTGGGGTTATCTCTTTGTTTGGGTATCTAAATCGTTGGAACGATTCTATGGGTACCTCTATTGAAAATGGCGCTGTAGAAAGCGGCAAACAATACCTATCAAAACACGGTTGGGAAAAAGGAAAACATCTCTAGATTTAAAAGCAGATTACTTTTTTGCGCCAACGATAAGCACAATTTCTCCTTTTGGAGCCTTTGCCTGAAAATGAGCTAATACCTCTAAAGCAGAACCTCTTATTGTCTGTTCGTGAAGCTTAGTGATTTCTCTTGACACAGATACAGGGCGGTCTTGGCCAAAATACTCGATAATTTGTGCTAAGGTTTTTAGTAGCTTGTGGGGTGACACGTAAAAAATAATGGTGCGCGTTTCCAAGGACAGTAATTGTAATCTAGTTTGACGGCCTTTTTTTGGTGGTAAAAACCCTTCAAAAACAAATTTATCACAAGGTAAACCACTGTTTACCAGAGCCGGAACAAAGGCTGTGGCCCCTGGCAGGCAATCTACCTGGATACCGGCCTCCACACAGGCGCGTGTCAATAAAAATCCTGGATCACTAATGGCGGGAGTACCGGCGTCACTAATAAGGGCAACGCTTTGCCCACTTTTAATACGAGATACAATAGCAGCGGTGGTTTTGTGCTCATTATGCATATGGTGAGAATGCATCTGGGTCGTAATTTCAAAATGTTTTAATAGTTTCCCGCTGGTTCTTGTGTCCTCGGCTAGTATTAAATCAACCTCTTGCAATACCTCGAGAGCGCGAAGAGTAATATCTTTTAAATTCCCAATAGGTGTTGGTACTATATACAGTTTTGACATGTCTACATTATAAAAAGGTATGGTTACATCCTTGAGAGCAATATAAGAATTCCTTCAATTAATAGGGGGATTTCTTGTCTTGGGTTTTTTAGGCCAAAGATTTTTACAATTTGGGAGATAACTTTTCTGATTTATCGTCTATGCTCTGTTTTTGTTTTTATAAATTTACCCAACCTAAGTTTAAAACGGAAATTTTTTTGTTTTCCTGTAATACCTGACTATGTTTTTAGAAAATACCGTAAATCAAGAAGAACAATTTGGCTGGATCGAGGTCATTAGTGGCTCTATGTTTTCTGGTAAGACTGAAGAACTAATTAGGCGTTTAAAACGAGCACAATTTGCACGTCAAAAAGTTGAAATTTTTAAGCCCTCTGTAGACACTCGATATGATGACCAGCAAGTCGTGTCTCATGATAAAAACCACATTCGGTCTACAGCAGTCCCTGCCGCAGCAAATATTCCTATTTTGGCAGATAACTGTGATGTTGTAGGGATAGATGAGGCTCAGTTTTTTGATGATGAAATTGTAAAGGTATGCAACGATCTTGCCAATCGCGGAGTACGGGTTATTGTAGCTGGGTTAGACATGGATTTTAAAGGAAATCCTTTTGGGCCAATGCCAGCCCTGATGGCCACAGCAGAGTATGTTACTAAAGTGCATGCTGTATGCCCTCGCACCGGCAATTTAGCCAATTATAGCTTTAGAAAATCTCAAAGTGATGCCTTGGTGCTTCTTGGAGAAACACAAGAGTATGAACCCCTGAGCCGTGCTGCTTTTTACAAAGCAAGATTAAAAGAAAAGCTACGCACTCTTGATGTAAAAGAGCCAGAGGAGATTTCTCCAAACAACAAATAAGCGCACCTATATACATGCCAAAAGCAACACAAACTATTTTAGAGATTGACCTTACTGCTTTGGGTCATAACTACCGGTATATACAGTCACAGCTAAAGAAAGATTGTCGTATTATGGCTGTTGTAAAAGCCTTTGGCTATGGATCACAAGACATTGTTATTGCCAAAGAGTTAGAGGCCTTAGGGGTTGCTTACTTTGCAGTTGCCTATGCTCAAGAAGGTGTGCGTCTTAGACAGGGCGGTGTCCAAACGCCTATTTTAGTGCTACATCCACAGGCAGTTAATTTTGATATTATACTTGATAATTGTCTTGAGCCTTGTATGTACAGCCTAAAAATACTTGAAGAATTTATTGCCTTCGCTGAGGGGAAAAAACAAAAAAAGTATCCTGTACACTTAAAGTTTAATACTGGTCTTAATAGATTAGGGCTCGCTAAAGGGAATCTCCAAGATATCTTTAGCGCTTTTGCTAATTCTACAGGAGTTAAAATTTGTTCTGTTTTTTCACACCTTGCGGCTAGCGAAGATTTAAAAGAACGTGCATTTACCTTACACCAATTGGATGCTTTTGCTGAAATTTCACAGGAAATAAAAAAAGTTTTAAAATACACTCCTTTTTTACACACCTTAAACACCTCAGGGGTTTTAAATTACCCCCAAGCCCACTATGATATGGTTAGATGCGGCATAGGGCTCTATGGCTATGGTAATGATGCCCAACAATCTTCTAAACTAAGGCCTGTAGCAACGCTAAAAACTATTATTTCTCAAATTCATACTCTAGAGAAAGGAGACACCCTTGGGTACAACAGAGCTTTTACAGCACAAAAAAAAATCAAAACTGCCACCCTTCCCCTTGGTCATGCAGATGGAATTTCAAGAGCTTACGGAAACGGCGTGGGATGGGTTCAAATCAATGGGCAAAAAGCTCCTATCTGCGGAAATGTGTGTATGGATATGATCATGGTAGAAATAACAGATATTGATTGTAAAGAAGGTGATCAAGTGATTGTCTTTGGAGAACAAACAACCGCAGAAGATTTCTCACAGGCAATTGGCACTATATCCTATGAAATTCTTACGGCAATCTCGCAACGTGTCAAGCGAGTTATTACCAGGACTTAGGGTGTTTTAATAAGCCGTTTTTTAATTTAATGACTTTAACAATTTCAATCAATAGTGTACCTTTAAAAAAAATAATTCCATGAAAATAGCAGTTATAGGTGCCACGGGCATGGTTGGCACAGTGATGCTTACACTTCTTGAGACTCGCAATTTCCCTGTTACAGAACTATTGCTTGTGGCTTCAGAAAAATCTGTAGGAAAAACACTTTTGTTTAAAGAAAAAAGCCTTACAATAATTGCTATTCAAGAGGCTTTAGAAGCTAAACCAGATATTGCCATATTTTCTGCTGGAGGTGATACCTCTTTGAAATGGGCACCAAAATTTGCGCAGGTTGGCACTACCGTTATAGACAACTCTTCTGTTTGGCGTATGGATCCGAGCAAAAAATTAATTGTTCCAGAAATCAACGCAAATACACTAACAAAACAAGATAAGATCATAGCCAATCCAAATTGCTCTACCATACAACTGGTTATGGCGTTAGCTCCACTACACCAAAAATACAAGATCAAACGGGTGGTTGTATCTACCTACCAATCTGTATCTGGGACGGGAGCGAAGGCTGTAAAACAGATGGAAAGTGAGGAGAAAAATATTGACACGGCCATGGCCTACCCCTATCAAATTCATAGAAATGTAATTCCACATTGTGATGTTTTTCAGGATAATGGATACACCAAAGAGGAAATGAAATTGGCCCTAGAACCTCAAAAAATATTAAACGACCGTAGTTTCTCTATCACCGCGACGGCTGTGAGGGTTCCCACCTCTGGTGGTCATAGCGAGGCTGTAAATGTTTCCTTTTTTAATGACTTCACGCTAGATAAGGTCCGCAGTATTATCAAACAAACTCCTGGAGTTACCCTCCAGGACAATCCAAAAACCAACACTTATCCTATGCCTATTTTAGCACACAATACAGATGCCGTTTTTGTAGGTAGGCTCCGCAGAGATTTTTCACAACAAAACACACTCAACATGTGGATTGTAAGTGATAATTTAAGAAAAGGAGCCGCAACAAATGCTATTCAAATTGCTGAATATTTAATACTTAATGGTCTTGTTTAATGTCTTAAATGAGTTGGGGACTCTTTAAATTTACTAGCAAATAACAGATGAGATATGTGTTAAATTTCTAATAATTGTCTCATTCACTGCTAGATAAACAAACATAACTAGTTATATTGTATCCGGTATCAGATAAAAAGCCTTATTTTTAGTCTTTTTTACAATTATGTCTTAGTAATGACAAAGAATTTATATTTAGTAATGGTAATGTTTGTAATCACATCATGTGGTTCAAGTGACGATACTGATATTTTTATCCCTCTAGAAATACAAACACAGGAAGATTTTGTTCAAGTCTCTACCCTGCAAACAGTAAGTATTGCTATTTTCTCTAATGACACAAATATTCCGGCATCTGGACTGTTATCAATAACAACACCAAGCAATGGTGATGTTGTTATAAACAACAACGATACCCCTGAAGATGTGAGTGATGATGTTTTAGATTATGATCCTGCGTTAAACTTTGTTGGCACAGATACTCTACAGTACACTATTTGTCTTGAAGATGGAAGTAATTGCAAAACAGAAACAATTTCAATTGTTGTTTTTCAAGACAGCAATGTTACGCTAGATTTAGGTGCATTTCCTTATGATACGTTATCTGAATATAATTTTTTCAATGGAGAGTTGAAAGCTATCAGTCCGGCTTATGGCGTACTGCCTTACAAACCTATTAGTGGTTTATTTACAGACTATGCTGTCAAAGAACGGTTTGTTTGGGTGCCCGTTGGGCAAAAAGCCAGTTTTAATACAAGCAATACTTCTTTGAATTTCCCGGTAGGTAGCGCACTTATAAAAATGTTTTATTACAACAACACGCTCCCAACAAACACAACTAGAATTATTGAAACCAGAGTAATGGTGAAAACTCAAGATGGTTGGGAATTTGCCGAGTATGTATGGAATGATGCTCAAACAGAAGCTTTTCTAGAAACTACAGATGATGGTCTTTACACAGAGGTTAACTGGTTGCAAGATGGTCAAGAAAAGTTTGTAAACTACAGGATTCCCGCAAAACAGCAATGTGTGATTTGCCATTCCAATGATTTTGAAACTCTTCCTCTTGGTATAAAGCCCCAAAACATCAATTCTTTGCTAACCTATGACGATGGGCCAAGCAATCAATTACAAAAACTTATTGATTTTGGATACCTTGAAGACGCACTTCCTGAAAGTATCTTAACAGTAGTAGACTGGACAGACGCTTCAAAATCTCTAGAGCAGAGAGCCAAATCTTACTTAGACATCAATTGTGCAAATTGCCACATAGATGGAGGACAGGGAGATTATAGAGCAATACGTCTTGGATATACAGATACTTTAAATAACGATGAAAATGTAGGTGTATGTGTAGATGCAGACACCCCAATTCCTGGACTAGAGGGTCAAAAACACATTGCACCTGGTGATCCAGAAAACTCAATTTTATATTATAGGATGTCTGTCACTGGAGACCAAGCCTATAAAATGCCTCAATTTGGGCAAAGTCTAGTGCATACAGAAGCCTTAGTGCTTATGGAAGACTGGATAAATTCTATTAACCAAACTTGTGATTAACTAAAACAATTATTATGAAAAAATTAGGGTTTTTGGGTTTTTAGTTGTCTTAGTTATTATCAATCCATCAAATGTTTAATTATAAAATGAAAAAAATGAAAAAATTATTCTTTTTTACGTGTTTACTTGCAGCTGTTCAATACAATTTTGCTCAAGTAACTTTTACACCCCAATCTGCAGGTACAAATTACACAGATAGAGGATTTGTAGATATGAATGGGGACGGACTGGATGACATCCTTTCGGTTTCCAATTCTAATATTCAGGTTTTATATCAACAACAAGACGGCTCTTTTATTGAGTCTATTGTAGGCACAACATTTGCAGACAATTCACCGTCTTGGAGTTTAGCTGCTGCAGATTATGATCGCAACGGACAAACAGATTTACTGTATGGAGGTGGTAATGGTGTTACCTTCATGAGAGCCAATGATGACGGAACGCAATATACAGAAATATCTGGTCCAGAATATGTGTTCTCACAACGCTCTAACTTTGTAGATATTAATAATGATGGGCATTTAGATGCTTATGTTTGTCATGATGTTGAACCAAGTGTGTTTTACCTCAATGATGGAGAAGGAAACCTAGAATACTTCCAGGGCGGCCTAGGAGATTACCCATCTGGTGGTCATTACGGATCTGTCTGGTTAGATTTTGATAACGATAGAGATGTGGATATGTTTATTGCAAAGTGTGGTGGAGAGTCAGAAAGAAGAGACAACGAAATGCACGTAAACAATGGAGATGGAACTTTTACAGAAAGTGGGGCTTCTCTTAACCTAGAAGACGATATGCAAACCTGGTCTAGTGCTTGGGCAGATTATGATAACGATGGGGATCTTGACGGATGGGTTGGAGCTAGTACTTTTAATTCTGGATTTCACAGGCTTATGAGAAACAACGGAAATGGAACCTTTACAGATGTAATTAATGCTTCTGGACTTACAGGATTTAATGTTACAAGTATAGAAAATCAAACCTATGATTTTGACAATGATGGGAATGCTGATATTGTATCTGGTGGGGTAATTTTGTATGGGAATGGAGACCTTACCTTTACCATATCAAATACAAATATTGGTAATGGTGGTTTTGGAGATATCAACGAAGATGGATTCATAGATGCTATTTCTAATGGACAACTCATCATAAACAATACAAACAACAACAATTGGTTAAAAATCAATACCGTTGGTGTTGAGAGTAATGTTGGAGGTATTGGAGCAAGAGTTGAAATAACTACAGCTTCTGGCACTCAACTTAGAGAAGTAAGAAGTGGAGAAGGGTTTAGAAACATGAGTACCCTAAACACACATTTTGGTCTTGGCTTAGATCAGGAAATTGAAAGTGTTACAATTTACTGGCCATCAGGAATTATTGATGTTTTTGATGATTTAGAAATCAACACAACACACAGGCTTGTTGAGGGGGAAAGTGCTTTAAACACTGGAGATTTTTTAACAAATGACCTTTCTGTTTTCCCTGTACCAGCGATCAACAACCTGACGATCTCAAACATTGAGCAAATGGAAGATCCTATTTATACAATTTTTGACGTTACAGGTAGAAAAGTAATGCACGGAAGACTTCTAGTCAATACTATTGATGTTTCTCAATTAACTTCTGGACAATACATTCTTCGTTTGACACCACAAAGGTTTAGAAGGAACAACGTTAAGTCTGTGAAATTCACTAAAAGATAATTTTTTAATTCATACGAAACACCATTGAGTCAATTCTCGATGGTGTTTTTATTTGTACCATGTTTAAACATTTATTATACATAGGATTCATTTCTTTTTTTATCATGGGCTGCTCTGATGATGATCAGATCGTAGCCATACAACCGGTGTCTCAAGTTTCTGTAGACTTACTTCAAGTTCCTTACCAAACACTCTCTGAGTATGGTTTCTTTGAAGAAACATTAAGCGAACTTACACCCACATTTGGGGTGCTTCCTTATGAGCCCATTAGTTCTCTGTTTTCAAACTACGCTAAGAAATCGCGTTTTATTTGGCTTCCTAGCGGTACAGTTGGCACCTACAATGGGGATGCCAATAATATAGAGTTGCCAGTTGGTAGTGTAATAATTAAAAACTTCTATTACGATAATGTACTCCCAGATAACGCTCGAGTAATTATTGAAACAAGGCTCATGATTCGGAAGGCAGAAGGTTGGACTTTTGCAGAATATTTCTGGAATGAACAGCAAACAGAAGCTTTTTTGGATGTGCAAGGAGATGGCGGTTTTAAGTATGTCTCTTGGTTGGAAGATGGACAGCAACGTGAAATAAATTATAGAATGCCCTCTGGTAGTGAGTGCTTCACCTGTCATAAAAGCAATACAACAAATGAGCCTATTGGTATAAAGCCTCAAAGCCTTAATACTACATTTAGCTTTGCAGATGGTATGCAAAACCAACTCCAAAAATGGATTGAAGTTGGATATCTTCAGGACAACTTACCCTCAAATATTACAACTGTTGTAGATTATACTGACACCTCACAGGATCTTGAAACTAGAGTGCGCTCATATGTAGATATAAATTGTGCCAGTTGCCATAGAGATGAAGGTCATTGTAATTACAGACCCATGAGGTTTGCCTTTAGCGAGAATAATTTATTAGAGAATCTAGGGCTTTGTGTCACTCCAGATCAACTTTTAGAAAATCTTTCTTCAGATCAAAAACTAATTAAACCAGGAGACCCAGAAAACTCTGTTATATACTACCGTCTTAACGTTACTGCAGAGGAGGAGCGTATGCCGCTACTTGGTAGAAGCCTCATCCACAATGACGGAGTGGCTTTACTAAGAGACTGGATTAACTCTCTTGAGACTCCCTGTGATTAAGGCTTTTATATTAGTGTAAATACCGCATTTGCAAGCGCTTGGCAATAGGGTATTTATTTTTTGTTATCTTTAAGTGACAATAACGCTAAACCAATCGCCATTATGAATTCAACTTTTACTACTATTTTACGCATATTACTAGGTGTTTCTTTACTAATATTTGGTGCAAATAAGTTTATTGCATTCATCCCTATTTTTGATATGGCGCCAGGGGCGGCAAACTTCATGGAGTCTTTAAATAGTACAGGTTATGTTTTATACGTAGTTGCATGTTTAGAGATTGTTATCGGAATCTTATTGTTGTTTAAAAAATGGGTTCCGTTTGCTCTTATTTTACTTGCCCCTATTGCTGTAAACATTTTATTGTTCCATCTTTTTTTAGACGTTTCAGGGGCATTGGTTGCTGTCTTTATGGTAACAATTACTGGAGTGCTCATTTACAAATACTGGAAATCTTACAGCTCTTTGTTTCAATAAAAACAACAAAATACTCATCAAAATACAAGCGGGCCTTTTAGTATTATTAGGGCCTGTTTTTTTGTGTATTTTTATAAAAAATAAACTCATGAAAAGATCAATGCTCTTAACTTTTACAGCCCTAGTTATTGTAGGGTGTAACAGTAGTACTATTTCAAAAAACCAAACCAAATCTGTGACCTACCCTAGCACTAAAAAAGTTGACACAATTACTAATTATTTTGGAACCCAGGTTAAAGACCCCTACAGATGGCTTGAGGATGATATGAGTCTACAAACGGCTCAGTGGGTTGAAGATCAAAACCAAACTACCTTTGGTTATCTAGATAATATTCCTTTTAGAGAAGCGCTAAAACAGCGCCTTACCAAACTCTGGAATTACGAGAAAGTGGGAGCTCCTTTTAAAGAAGGGGAATACACTTACTTTTATAAAAATGATGGGCTACAAAACCAATATGTGATTTACAGGTATAAAACAAAGCAAGAGCCAGAGACTGCAGAAGTTTTTTTAGACCCTAACACATTCACAGAAGATGGGACCATTTCTTTAGGGGGGCTCAGTTTTAGTGAAAATGGTTTATTAGCGGCTTACAGTATAAGCGAGGGAGGTAGTGATTGGAGAAAGGTGCTAGTTATGGATACCCAAAGCAAACAAATTATAGAAGATACCATTGTAGATGTTAAATTTAGTGGTGTTTCTTGGTTTAAAAATGATGGTTTTTATTATTCAAGCTATGACAAACCAAAAGGAAGTGAGCTTTCTGCCAAAACAGATCAACACAAGCTTTATTACCATAAACTTGGAAGCTCTCAAAAAGAAGATAGACTTGTATTTGGAGGCACTCAAGCACAAAAGCATCGCTATGTTGGTGGTCGTACCACACAGGACAATAAGTATCTTATTGTTTCGGCTAGTGTTTCAACATCAGGAAACAAACTCTTTATCAAAGACCTTAGCGACCCAAAAAACCCTTTTATCACCATACAAAAAGACACAGATAGTGACACCTCTGTCATAGAAAATGTTGGCAGCACACTTTATCTTGTTACCAACAAAAATGCTCCTAATAAAAAAGTAGTAACGGTAGATGCCTCAACTCCAGAGCCAGAAAACTGGAAAGATCTTATCAAGGAGACTCAACATGTTTTAAGGGCTAGTACTGGAGGTGGATATATTTTTGCAAATTACATGAAAGATGCCGTGAGCGTCATTAAACAATACTCCTACAGCGGAACCCTGGTAAGAGAAGTTGCGCTGCCCGGTGTTGGTTCTGCAGGTGGTTTTGGTGCCAAAAAGCAAGACGAAATCTTGTATTATTCTTTTACGAACTACCTCACCCCTGGAAGTATTTATTCTTTTGACATTTCAAGTGGAGTCTCAAAGCTATACAAAAAACCAAACATTGATTTTAATTCAGATGTGTATCAAAGCAAGCAGGTTTTTTATACCTCAAAGGATGGAACACAAGTGCCTATGATAATTACACATAAAAAAGGAATCGTTTTGGACGGCACAAACCCAACAATTTTATATGGCTATGGTGGATTTAATATTAGCTTAACTCCAAGTTTTAGTATCACAAATGCTGTGTGGATGGAGCAAGGGGGTGTTTATGCCGTTGCCAATTTAAGAGGTGGTGGTGAGTATGGTAAAAAGTGGCATGATGCAGGAACTAAGCTGCAAAAGCAAAATGTGTTTGATGACTTTATCAGCGCTGCAGAGTATCTAATTGCTGAAAAATACACCTCTACAGACTACCTGGCCATTAGAGGAGGATCTAATGGAGGGCTTTTGGTAGGGGCCACGATGACACAACGACCAGATTTAATTAAAGTGGCTCTTCCTGCCGTTGGTGTTTTAGACATGTTGCGATATCATACCTTTACAGCTGGAGCCGGCTGGGCTTATGATTACGGAACCTCACAAGACAGCAAAGAAATGTTTGAATACTTAAAAGGATATTCTCCGGTGCATAACGTAACTCCTGGCACAAAGTATCCTGCAACTATGATAACCACTGGAGATCATGACGATAGGGTGGTGCCTGCACATAGTTTTAAATTTGCAGCAGAATTACAAGAAAAACAAGGTGGTAAGGCGCCTGTTTTAATTAGAATTGAAACAGATGCTGGACATGGAGCAGGAACTCCGGTAAGCAAAACCATAGCACAATATGCAGACATATATGGCTTCACTTTATATAATATGGGCTACAAGGTATTGCCAAAAAAGATTAATGAGGGCGTAAAGCAATAACGCAATTTAGCCTAAAATAAAGTTATCGATTACTTTTATGTTAGACCTAACTATTAAAGAATTTTCATACCCAAATACTCCAGAGGTTTTAATACTACAAGACATCAAATTCTCCTTAAAAGAGGGAGGGCATTTAGTGATTTTAGGAGAGAGTGGTTGTGGCAAATCTACTTTATTGCACCTTATATACGGGCTTATTCATCTAGAAAAAGGGAAGATATTCTGGAAAAAAAGACAGCTATTAGGGCCTCAACACAATATAGTTCCTGGTGAACTTGCTATGAAATTAGTGGCGCAAGAATTTAATGTAATGCCCTATATTTCTGTTGCAGAGAATATCGCCACACACTTAAGTCGAAATAACAAACAACAAGATGCGGCACGCGTAGCTCAGCTTTTGGAAGTGGTAGCGCTTCAAGAACATAAGCACACAAAGGTGAAAAACCTCAGCGGTGGACAAAAGCAACGAGTTGCACTAGCAAAGGCGCTCGCAAACGCACCGGAGGTAATTCTTCTAGACGAGCCCTTTAGTAATATTGACACCTTCAGGAAAAATAAACTTCGGCGTAATGTGTACAGCTATTTAAAAGAAAACAATATTACTTGTATCACTTCCACTCACGATAGTGATGAGGCGCTGGGTTTTGCAGACACTATACTTATGCTGCAAGATGGTAAAAAAGAAATGATGGGAAGCCCACAAGAAATTATTTCAAATCTTAAAACACCTTATCAGGCTGGTTTTTTTGGAACTGGATCTATAATTGATACCGGTGTTTTTAAAGATGTTAAAAAGGGAAAGGTGCAAACCGTGTTGCCTCATGAGTTAAAAATCTCAAAAACACCTACCCCTGTCTATGGTATGGTTTTAAGACAATACTTTAAGGGTCATTTCTATGAGGTAGAGGTGGATACGCCACAGGGTGTTTTATTTTTAAATCATCCTATAAAACTAGAAGAAAAAACAAAGGTGTATATAGATTTGGCATAAACCCTAGAAATTGACTACTCTTTGGTTTTAAAACAAGCCCCGTAAAATTTTTAATGCAAAAATTATTATCAGCGCAGAGCATGCCTGGATGATATGATCGTGCTTTAGTTTTTTAAAATAGAACAACGTCGTTTGAATAAATGCTAAAAATACACACACAATTAGTAATTGACCAAGCTCGATTCCTATATTAAAACCTACCAAAGAAGCTAGTAAATTCTCATCTTCAAAAAAGGCCATTTTCAGAAAATTTGAAAATGCTAAACCGTGTATACAACCAAAAAAAAGCACCATAACATACAACAGTTTGTAATTAATTTGTGTGGGTTTATAGACTTTAAAAAAGTTGTTGACACAGGTTATAATAATTGTAATAGGTATCAATTTCTCTACAATATCACGTGGCACAGAAATAACATCATATACAGAAAGTACTAAAGTAATACTATGACCTATAGTAAAAGCGGTTACAAGCAGGGCTAATTTTTTCCAATAGGAGGGGTTAAAAAAAACAGTAATGGCTAAAATGAAAAGCATATGATCAACGCCCTCTATATCTAATATATGTGATAGCCCTTGTTTAAGAAAAAGCATAAATGTTTGCATCATACAATTGATTTGATTCGGTAGGTAGTATCCCTAAAACAAAAGGTGTCACCAAGTTGTTTTCCAAATAATAGTTTACCAATTGGTGTTTGTAGCCCTATACAATAATACGTGGTATTTTGATGAGTCACAACACCAAGAGAGATGCTTAAAAAAAACACCCCTTTATTGGTGCTCACCAAACTTCCCAGATGGGCTTTGGAGGCTGTTTTGGTAGGATTGATTTTGTAGAGTACTTTAAGTGTTTTCTCTATTTCTGCCAACCGCTCACCTGCCTGTTCTCTGTCTATTTGTAGCATGGCCCTTGCGGTTTGGTGTTTGTCTCCAGCACTACTTTTTGTATCATCATCTAAAGAGGCAGCAATACTCTTTATTTTATCTTGTACAATTGTGTATTTATGCATTATTTGCTGTTCACAAGATAATAGTAAGTCTTCCTTGATTTTTATTGAGCTCATTGGTAATAATTTAAACAACTAGCGCTGCTGGTTTTTTAAGGAAAGTGCTGCAAGTTCTTGACCAATACTACTTCCAATGGCAACACCCATTCCTCCCAAACGAACACCGCAGCAAACATTGGGGTATACTTGTTTTACGATGGGCTTTTTTTGAGCTCCAACCCCCATAATACCACTCCAGCGAGTATCTATCTCAAAGGGGGTTTGAGGTAATATCGTACTTTTTAATAGTTGTTCTAGGCGGTCTTGTATGGTGGGGGTAAGCCCTGTTTGAGAAGTGTTTTCTGTTTGAAAGTCAAGGTTTCTGGCGCCACCAAATAAAATTCTATTATCAATGTTTCTAAAATAATAATACCCGCAGTCAATATGAAAAGTGCCTTTGATGGCAAGGTCTTTAATAGGCTTTGTAATGAGTACTTGAGCTCTTGCAGGTGTTACATCTTCTTGCAATAGCTCTGCAGCAAAACCATTGGTTGCTATACAGATGTTTTTTGCCTCAACGGTAAGCGAGCCAATGGTAAACGTCGGCAATAAGTTCTTTTGTGAGATGGCCATAACTTTGGCGTTGTTTACTATCAAAACCCCTTTTGATGAGGCTTTTTCAAGTAATGCTGTCATCATTTTTCCGGTATCTAGTTGCCCTTCGAATTTATTGAAAATTGCTTTAGGGGCTACATTTTTAAAGCCAAAAGGAGTGTCAACCAAAGCAAACACATTGTCATTAAAAATTGGATACAGTAGCTCATTGATAGCGTCTAGGTTTTTAACACACCTATCAAGAACAGCGCTATCTGTATCTGGAAAAAGCTCATACCCCCCCAATTGAGTGTAGGCAATTCTCTGATCGGTTAGGGATGCTCTGAGGGTAGAAAGGCCTTTAAGGCGCTCAGAAATAAGTGCAACCACCTGCTTTGGAGAATGTGTCGTTAAATCCTGTAGTATTTCGGACATGCTACCAAAACAGGCAAATCCTGCGTTTTTTGTGCTAGCGCCACTAGGTAACATTCCTTTTTCAAACACTACAATTTTAGCCTTTGGATGCTGCTCCTTTAATTCTAGTGCGCAGCTAAGGCCAACAATTCCGCTGCCAATAATAGCATAGTCTATGTTGGTAAACCATGAGGTGTGTTCCCAGTAGGATAGATTCATAAATAGTGTTATATTTAAACTTGATTGCGTAAAGCTATTTGTTTTATAAATTTAATTACATTCTGATGAAAATCAACTACAGACTATTACTTGTTTTTATTTTATTCTCTTTTTTATCATATTCTCAACAACCAGGAGATGAAATTGAAATTCAAACCATAGAGTTTGATGGCTACCCTGTGGGGGAGGGATGGCTTGCTCCAAGAGAAGGGTATTTTGATTTTACCTCTTTAGAAGGGCTTGATTTTGAAAAAGTATACATTAAATACAAGCTAAAGTGTGACCCAACTCAAAATCCAAATTGTGGTGAGTGGGATTACCTGTCTTACCTAAAAGTTATTGAGCATACAGGCAAAGGCCTGCATCCTAATTATTACGTTGGTGGCAATGGAGGATTAACCCCAGATAGTTTTTCATACATGAACAACACTGCTTGGAGCTACACTCCAAGGTATGAACAAAGCATTGTTTTTGATGACCCATCATCGCTCTCTGCCTATCAAATAGGTAATGGTGCACAAGAAATCCAAAATCCTTTTAACGCCTCTTTGGAAGATTCTCAAACGCGATATTTATTCCGGCAATCTGAGCTTGTGGCCTCTGGCTTAACTCCTGGAGATATCACAGGAATGCAGTTTAATATTCTTGATACTGGAGGAGAAATGCAACATCTTAGAATAGGCATAAAAGCTACCACCCAAAATGAATTACAAGAAAATGAAATCATCACAGATTTTGTAGAGGTATTTGCCAAAGATTATGCCTTTAGCGGAACTGGTTGGCAACACATTGATTTTCCATCTTTTTTTAGTTGGGATGGGTTTTCAAACATCATTGTAGAAATTGCCTTTACTGGAAAAGAGGGTGCGAGCCCTGTATTGTTGAGCGGAGAGGCCTACCCTTGGGGCTGTACCTCTCAGGCTTCAACGACAGACGCTTATTTTAATTTTAATGGACCTGATAAACTAGCAGTACCCACCACTAACCTAACAGGTATAGAAAATGAAGTTACCATTTCTTTTTGGCTAAACGGAAATGGAGAGCAACCGCAAAACGACAGTGTTTTTGATGTCCACGATGAAGATGGAAATAGGGTGCTCAACATTCATCTGCCGTGGAGTAATCAAAGAGTATATTGGGACGCTGGAGACGCAACTGGGTATGACAGGATAGACAAAGAAGTGGATAACACCGATCAGTACAAAGATGTTTGGAACCATTGGGCTTTTACCAAAAATGCAGCTACTGGGGTAATGAATATTTACCTCAACGCAGAACTATGGCACACCGGGACAGGTCTTAATAGGGCTGTTGGCTCCATCGCAGATTTTAACCTTGGTAGAGGACAATGGAATGCAGATAATTTTTATGATGGCAAACTCGATGATTTCCAGATTTGGTCAACGGAGCTAGACCCTGTAACTATTGCAAATTGGATGCACAAAGATGTAGATGCTTCACACCCATACTACTCTGCCCTTAAAGCAAATTATACCTTTGACCAAATCACTACAGACTACAAAACTCTTGAAGGGGTTTTAGGACAGCAAACACCTCTTTACGGGGTTCCTCAATTAAAAAGTTATAATGGTGACCATTTTAAAAACTTTACCGGCTCTTCTACAAGACCAAATGTTAAGTTTAATAGAAATAGTTCAACGTATACCGTAAACTCTGAGCTAGTGATAGACTCCATTGCTAAAGGAAAAGTAATGGTAGAGAAATACGTGCAAGAAGTGGTTGGTGAAATTCCTGTTTTAGATGAAACTATTTATGTAAATCCAACATATTATAATAATTACCAATACGACGCCAATCTAGTTGCCACAGATTCTACAGCTGTAGCTGCAGATAATACTCTTGTCTTGGAACAAATAGAGTACAACACCACAGTCCCTGGAGAAGAGGTGCTTGTGCCTTGGGAGATTGGTCGCTATATAACTCCTTACGGAAATGGTCTTTCTTTGGGTGATGATGGCTGGACATGGATTTTTGATGTTACCGATTTTCAGCATCTTTTTCAAGGAGATGATGTACATATAAGGGCGGGTAATTTTCAAGAATTACTTGACATGAAGGTCGTTTTTAAAGTTGGTACTCCTTCTAGAGAGTTGCTGGGTATTAAAAGTCTCTACTCTGGAAATTATAGCTTAAGTAATTTTGATGATGTAGTTGTAAACACTACTGTAGCGTTAAACCCTGAGGCAGAAATGTTTTCTGTAAAATCTACCCTCACGGGACATGATTTTGGAAATGGCAATAATTGTGGTGAGTTTTGTAGCAACACACATAAAGTACTTGTAAATGGCGAAGAGCAATTTAGTTGGCAAATCATGCAAGAATGCGGTGAAAACCCGCTCTATCCTCAAGGAGGAACCTGGATGTATGATAGGGCTGGTTGGTGTCCAGGAGCCCCTGCAACTGTTCAAAATTTGGACGTAACACCCTTCATCAATGTTGGGGTAGACACCACAACAGAAATAGATTACAACATAGAAGAAGATCCTTATGGAAATTATGTGACAGAAATATTCTTTGTTGAGTATGGGGCGCCCAATTTTACAGATGACGCCTCTTTAGAGGAAATTATTGCGCCCAACATTTTCAAGCTTAATACTAGATACAACCCAACTTGTGGAGAACCTGTTATTAGAATTAAAAACAACGGAGAGAATACCCTAGAGTCGGTAACTGTAACTTATGGTGTGTCTGGTGAAACGCAATATACCTATACCTGGACAGGATCTTTAGATTTTTTAGAAGAAGCTGTGATTACACTTCCCGCTATTGAGGTAAGTAATTACTATCAAGGAACTACTTCTTTTGAGGCAACTCTTAGCGAGCCAAATGGTACGCAAGATCAATACGAGTTTAACAACAGTCTTGCCTCAGAGTTTGAACCTGCTCCAATACACCAAGAGCAGATGGTAATTCAGTTCAAAACAAACAACCGTCCTTTTGAAAATAGCTATAAAGTGTTTGATACTGCCGGAAATATTATGTTCGAAAGAGATTTTGATGACTCAAACACCACTTATATAGATTTAATTAATCTGCCTCCAGGGTGTTATGAGCTAGTGGTATATGATACGGGCGGCGATGGAATGAACAACTGGCCATCAAACCATGGTAACGGTATCATCCGTTTAAAAAACTTGAGCGGTTCAACGATTACCTTTCTAGAGAGATGGTTTGGAGAGACCATAAAGTATCGCTTTAGAAATGATGCCGCCCTCAGCGCGCCAGAACAGGCAAACAGTTTGTTTTCTCTGCACCCTAACCCTACAGATAGCGTCTTTACTGTCTCCCTTATTAACTCTACGGAGTCGTTTTCTATGGAAATTTTCACGATCACAGGAAGCTCAATCTATAAAGAAAAGGGCATGGACCCTTCAAATAATACCGTAGATGTGTCCAGCTTTAGCAGTGGCGTGTATTTAATTTACTTAAAAACACAACATGGTACTACCCAGGTTAAAAAACTAATTGTCAATTAATACAGGGCTATTTATACTATAAAAAAAGTGCTATCTAATATTAGATAGCACTTTTTTTATTATGCCTATTTAGTTTATTCTTCTTCTTGAGGTTCGTTCATTTTCCAGGTGTTCATAAATGCCGTAGTATAATTACCAGAAACATAATCTGGATGGTCCATAAGTTGTCTATGAAATGGAATGGTTGTTTTAATGCCCTCAATAACAAATTCATCTAGGGCACGCTTCATCTTGTTAATTGCCTCCTCGCGTGTTTGGGCCGTTGTAATTAACTTGGCAATCATAGAATCATAGTTTGGCGGTATAGAGTAGCCTGCATATACATGAGTGTCAAGCCTAACTCCATGCCCTCCAGGGGCGTGTAGTGTGGTTATTCTACCCGGAGAAGGCCTGAAGTCATTATAGGGGTCTTCTGCGTTAATACGACACTCTATTGAGTGTAATGATGGAAAATAATTTTTACCAGAAATAGGTACCCCTGCAGCCACTAAAATTTGCTCACGAATTAAGTCAAAATCAACTACTTGTTCTGTAATAGGGTGCTCCACTTGGATACGCGTATTCATTTCCATGAAATAGAAGTTTCTGTGCTTGTCTACTAAAAACTCTACTGTTCCTGCTCCTTCATATTTTATGTATTTGGCAGCTTTTACAGCGGCTTCACCCATTTTCTCTCTCAGGGCATCTGTCATAAAAGGGCTAGGGGTTTCTTCTGTTAATTTCTGGTGACGACGCTGTACCGAGCAATCACGCTCACTAAGGTGACATGCGTTTGCTTTGCTATCTCCAATAATTTGTATTTCTATATGGCGCGGCTCTTCGATAAGTTTCTCCATGTACATGTCATCGTTTCCAAAGGCTGCTTTACTTTCTTGTCTGGCAGATTCCCAAGCATCTTGAAGCTCTTCTTCTTTCCAAACGGCACGCATTCCCTTTCCACCACCACCAGCACTTGCTTTTAGCATTACTGGATAGCCTGTTTTTTTGGCAACTTTAATACATGTTTTAAAGTCTGGAATAACTCCTTCGCTTCCTGGCACACAAGGTACCCCTGCAGCAATCATGGTGGATTTAGCATTTGCCTTGTCACCCATTCTATCAATCATCTCTGGAGAAGCGCCAATAAATTTGATGTTGTGTTCCTCGCAAATTTTTGAAAATTTTGCGTTTTCAGAAAGAAACCCGTAACCCGGATGAATCGCATCTGCGTTTGTGATTTCTGCCGCTGCAATAATGTTACTTACTTTTAAGTAACTCTCGCTACTTGGCGCTGGACCTATACACACTGCTTCATCTGCAAATTTTACGTGCAAACTCTCTTCATCTGCCTTACTGTAAACGGCCACTGTTTTAATGCCCATTTCTTTACAAGTACGTATGATGCGAAGTGCTATTTCACCCCTGTTGGCAATTAATATTTTTTTAAACATATCTCTTTTATTTAAACTTATAACTCACGACTTTGTTTGCACAAAGGTTGTTAAAACTCTATCTAAGATTTAAAATATAAATTATGATGGGTCTACTAAAAATAATGGCTGGTCAAACTCCACAGGAGAAGCATCATCTACTAGTATTTTTACAATTTTACCAGAAACTTCACTTTCTATTTCATTGAAAAGTTTCATGGCTTCAATCACGCACAATACATCTCCTTGACCAATAACAGATCCTACCTCCACAAACATAGGTTTGTCTGGTGATGGCTTGCGATAAAACGTACCAATAATTGGTGACTTTATAGTAATAAGGTTAGATTCCTCCTTAGCTTCTGCTGGGGCCTCCACAACAGGTGCAGCTGCAACAGGTGCTGGAGCACTAGCAGCCATCTGTGGCATTTGCTGTATAAAGGTTGTTTCTCCCTTATTGTGATCTCCTGTTCTAATGGTAATTTTTACTTCTTCTGTTTCAAGTTTTACCTCACTAGCGCCAGATTTAGTTACGAACTTGATTAAGGTTTGAATGTCTTTTAATTCCATAATATAGTTGTTTTAATAGGTAATAGGTTTATTGTTTTGGATCATAGGCCCATTTTACATACATAGAACCCCAGGTAAAGCCTCCTCCAAAAGCGGCAAAGACGATGTTGTCTCCTTTTTTAAGCTGGTTTTCATAATCAAATAAACACAGGGGTAATGTTGCCGAGGTGGTATTACCGTATCTGTGAATGTTTAACATCACTTTATCTTGTGGCAAATTCATTCTTCTTGAAGTTGCGTCTATTATTCTTTTATTAGCCTGGTGTGGCACTAGCCAACTTATATCTTCACCTGTTAGATTGTTTCGTTTCATTATTTTCTCTGAAACATCTGCCATTTTAGAAACAGCAAATTTAAATACTGTTTTTCCGTCTTGGTGGATAACGTGCTGTTTGTCTGCAATGGTTTGGTTTGATGGGGGTAAAATAGAGCCCCCCGCATCAATTTTAAGACTTGGTCTTCCCACCCCATCAGAGCACAAAATTTCGTCTTGCACACCTAGGCCTTCTTGGTTGGGTTCAAACAAAACAGCTCCAGCGCCATCTCCAAAGATAATACATGTGGTGCGATCTGTATAATCTACAATAGAGGACATTTTATCTGCTCCTATGAGTAATACTTTTTTATACCTGCCAGATTCTATATACCTAGCTGCAGTAGACATTCCAAAAAGGAAACTTGAACACGCAGCTGCCAAATCATAAGAAAAAGCATTTACTGCGCCTATTTGAGAAGCCACGTAAACTCCTGTGGAGGCCACGGGCATATCTGGTGTGGCCGTTGCCATGATCACCATGTCTATATCTTCTGGATTAATGTTATTTTTTGACAGCAGTTGCTCAGCTGCTTTTATGGCCATAAAAGAAGTTCCTTGGCCTTGTTCTTTCAAGATGCGACGCTCTTTGATTCCTGTTCTAGAGGTAATCCACTGGTCGTTGGTCTCTACCATAGTTGCCAGTATATCGTTTGTTAAAACATACTCTGGAACATAGCCTCCGACAGCAGTAATTGCAGCAGTTATGGTACTCATAGAATTTCTTTAAATTCAGCAAAAAGAGTTAAAATCTCTCTAAAAATCCCGAAAAATAGTGAAATTTAATCAAAATAACGTCTTTTTTGACTTTTTTGATTCTTACTAATAGTTAAGAAAATAAAAAACTCTCACAGGTTGTGAGAGTTCTATGTACTTAATTTTTTAAACCCTTAGGCCTCTACTTCTTCTACAGCGTCAATAACAATTTGACCACGGTAGTATAGTTTACCTTCATGCCAGTGCGCTCTATGATATAGGTGCGATTCTCCGGTTGTTGGATCTGTAGCAATTTGCGGTGCAACTGCTTTGTAATGTGTTCTTCTTTTATCTCTTCTAGTTTTGGAGATTTTTCTTTTAGGATGTGCCATTACGCTCTATTATTTATCGTTTAATAATTTTTTTAATGAATCCCATCTTGGATCTGTTGGTCCTTGTTGAGGTTCTTCTGTATCTTGTGTTAGTGCCTTTGGGCTTAACTCTTCAAGTCTGTCGAGAATATCACTTTGCAATGTGCCGTCTTCTATTCCTGGATGTACTCTTTTACTAGGTAAATTTAAAATTATAGACTCATAGATAAATTGTTGAATATTTACCTGGTAACTCCCATGAGGGATTAGTAGTAAATCTTCATTTTCATTGTTAAAATCGTCTGCAAACTTTACTATAAAATGATAATTTCCGGATACAGGCTCCTTAAAGGGCTCGTTGGTAACATCACAATTTACATTTACATCCCCCGTGTAGGTTAATGTAAATTCCATAAAGGTTGTTTTTTTATCTAGCAGTACATCAAGAGAAATGGCTACTGCATTAAACTCATCATACTCAAAATGCTCAAAGAACTTGTTATCTATTGTAAAATCAAAGTGGTGCTCTCCAAGTTTCAACCCAACAAACGGGATTGTAAATTCTTTCAAATCTCTCATAATCACACCAAATTGTAAAATCTGCCTTACGTATAAAGCGGGTGCAAAGATAAAAAATTATTTCATTTGCAAATTATTTTATCACTACTTTTTTACAAAGGGTTTACGCTTGCTAATTTTTAAGGGATTTTCTGCAGAAATCTGATAGGCTGTTCTAGTTTTAAAAATAGAAATGGCGCTAAAAACTGCTGCCCTAAAAGAGGTAAAATCTGCTTTGTTTTTACCTGCAATATCATAGGCTGTTCCGTGGTCTGGGGAGGTTCTTATGTGGTTGAGGCCAGCAGTATAATTTACCCCAGAGCCAAAAGCTAATGTTTTAAAAGGCACAAGGCCTTGGTCATGGTATGCGGCAATGATCACGTCAAAGTTTTTGTAGTTTGCGCTGCCAAAAAAACTATCTGCGGCATAAGGACCAAATACTGTCTTCCCATTGTTGCGCAAATTATCAAGTGTTGGGCGCATAATGGTGTCATCCTCGTTTCCAATAACACCATTGTCTCCCGTATGAGGATTTATACCCAAAACTGCTATTTTAGGCTTTGCAATACCAAAGTCTTGGATTAGTGTTTTGTGTATGGTGTTTATCTTTTTTTCTATGACCTCTCTAGTAATGCTTGTCGAAATATCTTTTACAGCAACATGGTCTGTCAAAAGACCTACTTTTAAGCTTTCTGAAATCATCAACATCAAACTGTCTCCCTGAAGTTCTTGTTGCAAATAATCTGTGTGGCCAGGAAAATTGAAGTGCTCAGATTGTATGTTTGCTTTGTTTATTGGAGCAGTTACAAGCGCATCAATTTCGTTCTTCTTAAGAGAAGTTACTGCCTCCTCAAGTGATTTTATGGCGTATTGGCCCATGGTGTTGTCTTGTTTGCCAAAATTTATATCGATAGGTTCTTTCCAGACATTTAATACATTAATTTTTTTTGGAACAATTTTATCTATGGCGTCAATACCGTGGAGGTTTAACTCTAAATTGTACTGTTTTTTTAAAAAAGACAGCACCTTGACGGAGGCGAAAATAACGGGCGTACAAAATTCTAGCATTCTTTGATCTTGAAACGTTTTAAGCACAATCTCACTACCAATGCCGTTTAAATCGCCTATTGAGATTCCTACTATTATTTTATGTTGATTACGCATACAGGTCGTTTCTTTATCGTTATTTTTGTAACACAAATGTAACCAAATTAACGATGTTTACAGGAATAATTGAATCCTTAGGTAAAATTAAATCTCTCACCAAAGAGGGAGATAACTTGCATATAGAAGTAGCCAGCGAGCTAACGCCAATGTTAAAAGTTGACCAAAGTGTCTCACACAATGGTGTGTGCCTTACGGTTGTCTCTTTAACAGACACCAGTTATGTTGTCACTGCAATTAAAGAAACCCTTGACAAAACAACTATTGGACAATTAAAAATAGGTGCTGTTGTTAATTTGGAACGGGCAATGAAACTGGGAGATAGGCTAGACGGGCATATTGTTCAGGGACATGTAGATCAAACGGCTCTTTGCCAAGAAATAAAAAAACAAAATGGTAGCTGGGTGTTTACCTTTTCCTATGACCGTTTAATGAGCAACATCACCATAGAAAAAGGCTCTGTGACGGTTAACGGGGTGAGTCTTACCGTAGTTGGTTCAAAACCTGATGGCTTTAGTGTTGCCATCATACCCTACACCTACGAGCACACAAACTTTAATACTTTTGTAAAAGGCACTGTAGTAAATTTAGAGTTTGATGTTATCGGTAAATACGTGAAGAGAATTACACAAGGGTATCTGTAGTAATATATATGTCATTAAAAAAGCCTCGCTTAGCGAGGCTTTTTTTTAGTTATAGCATAAAAGGAGTTACTCTTTCGCTTGTTCTTGTTCTTCAACTTCTTCTGCAGGCTTTTGCTCTGGAGCAGGCACTCTTTCGTTTACAGAAAAATACGTAATTTTTCCGTCAACAATTAAAGCATCGTGCATTTGATTAACCACAACTTGTTTCCCGTCAACAGTTTGGGTTAGATCATGCCCTGAGGTAACCCAAAGTTGTTGCTTCCCTTTAGCATCTGTATAAGTGTTGGAGATAAGAAATTTTGTTTTCCACACCGGATTATTTTCCTCAAACCATGTAGTTAAGAATCCTATTTGTGCCTCTGTTCCTTTTATTACCTCTGCGTTAGGACCGTGAATAAGAAACCCTTCGGCTGCATTTAAAGATTTTATGGTTTCAAGATCTCTATCATTGTGGGCTTTTATGTAAGACTCTATGAGAGAGATAGCAGCCATATCACCACCATACAGTGGGATTTTTTCACCTTTTTTAGAGATTTGATACCCAATTTCTTGTGGAGCCGCCTCTTGATTTGATTCTACTGGTGGTACGCATGCGTACAAAAGTGCGACACTAAGAGACGCTAAAATTAATTTTTTCATGTGTTAAGTTTTTATGAGTTTACCCAAAAATATTATAAATTATATTAATTGCAACAACTACCTAATAAAAATCTAAAAATTATGTTAAGAAAAGGCTCAAAATTAGTTGCATAGAAAAATCAATTTATTAAATTTGGACTTAACTTTAAAAATAAACACATGAAAAAAGTACTTATTACACTTATTGTTGCTGTCTTTACGCTACAGCTATCAGCACAAACAGAGGCTTACAGCGTTATAGAGTTTAAGGCAAAACCACACACTCAAAAAAAACTTATGGAAATCTTTAGCAGAACTTTTGATTCTGTGGTATTTAACAATGCAGGTGTTTCATTGGAGCGAATTGGAAATGGAAGAACCAACGGAGCCACCCATAGAATGGTTTGGTTTTGGACCATGGGAGAAGAGATGATGGAAGATGATGCTATGAGTGATGATAAAGCAGATTTATTATGGTCAA
>Ga0206125_10001173_pt1 | contig 31553 bp, 20 predicted proteins | sample Helgoland_Spring_4_FD_148598 | JGI IMG/M metagenome (GOLD analysis project Ga0206125, IMG submission 148598) | Pelagic subsurface seawater microbial communities from Kabeltonne, Helgoland, North Sea - Helgoland_Spring_Bloom_20160331_1 | ecosystem: Environmental > Aquatic > Marine > Epipelagic ... | reverse complement strand
TATGGAAAAATATGATTTGTTACCCCAACAATTAATCTATGAAGGAACTTGTGATAAAGAAAATTTCTTTGAACCTGAAATTCCAAATAACAAGTACTTTTTTATGGTGCATGATCCTGATTATGTCTCAGATTTAATGAATATTACACTAAATCAAAAAGCTGCAAGAAAAATTGGGTTCCCGTTAAGTGAAGATTTAATTGCGAGAGAAATGATGATAGCTGATGGAACAATAAAAGCTAGTGAATTTGCACTTAAATACGGAATTGCAATGAATATTGCTGGTGGAACTCATCATGCTTTTACCAATAAAGGAGAAGGATTATGTATGTTAAATGATCAAGCAATTGCCGCTAGATACTTGCAAGAAAAAAACTTTGCTAATAAAATATTAATTGTTGATTTAGACGTACATCAAGGAAATGGAACTGCAGAAATTTTTCAAAATGATGCATCTGTTTTTACATTTTCAATGCATGGAAAAAGCAACTACCCATTTCATAAAGAAAAGAGCGATTTTGATATCCCTTTAGAAAACGGTACTGACGATCACACATATTTATCAATTCTAAAAAAAGTTTTACCAAAATTAATAACTACAGAACAACCTGATTTTATCTATTACTTATGTGGTGTAGATGTTATCCAAACAGATAAACTTGGAAAACTATCTCTAACTGTAGAGGGCTGTAAAGAAAGAGATCGATTTGTATTACAAACCTGTAAAGATTTTTCAATTCCTGTAATGTGTAGCATGGGTGGAGGTTATTCTCCTGATATAAAAATTATTATTGAATCACATGCTAATACGTTTAGGCTAGCACAGGAAATTTTCTTCTAACGAAGCCCTAGTTCTTTTCTTAAATACTGATCTTTTAAACCATTCTGACTCCAATAAGGAAGCATTTTTTGTTTTTTCAAAATCACAGAAGTAGTTCTTTTTTTTCCATCAAATGATGAAGGAAATGTTTCAAACCAACCCATTATTTTATAGGGTGCTTTATTTTCAAAAATAATACTCATCGTTCTTTTTAGTTGAGCATACTCAATTTTATATTCCATTAAATTATCCCCTAATATCTCTTTTTTGTTATATGAGGTTAAAGAGGCAGCTCCTTCAAAAGATTGCAACGGTAAATGTTTCAATTGAATATAATTTGCAGGGGGAATAAATTGAAGTTTTCCTGTTGGCAATAATAATGGATTCATTCTAAGCACATTAAAAACTTCATCCTCTAGAAATGATCTTTTAATTCTTGTGGTTATATCACCTTCTTTTTCAAAATAGGAACGATGTTCAACCTTATAGTCTGTATTAAAAATGAGGTTAAATTGAGTATATATGGTGCCACACCACTCCTGAGAAGATGCAGATACTTTAAGTGATTTTGGAAATTTAGTTCTATCTATTGGAGTAAATACAGAGTTAAATAAAGAATAATCATAGACTCCTGTGGTAAACTTTTTTAATTGAATGTTTTTTAAAATCCAGGTAGAATTTTTATTTGTATAACGCTCATTTTTTACCTGTTTATCTGTCAAAAAATCTTCTGTTACAAAAACACTTACAAGTTGTCCTGGGTGATTTTCTTGATATCTATTTTGAGAAACCTCATACACATTTACTTCTGCTTTACCCTCAGACCAATAAGAATTAGTAGCTACGTTATTATTTTGAGCGAGTATCGATCCTGTCAAAAAGAAACTTGCTATAAATAGATATATTGATTTTTTCATGAACTGATTATTTACAGGTAAAGATAACTGTTTTAAAAACTTTTTTTAAAGTTGAAAATGATTCTCTAGAAAACTTCAAAAATTCGTAATTTGGTAGACTTATATATGTTACACGAATTAAAAGACATTATCCGTTCTGCTAAAATTGCACAAAGTCTAGGCATTAAAACTGCGCTTGCTTCTGTCGTTTCTTTAGATGGCTCATCCTATAGAAGACCAGGAGTTAGAATGTCTATCCAAGAAAATGGAAAAATGATTGGTGCGGTTAGTGGTGGTTGTGTAGAAAAAGAAATCTTACGACAAGCACAACGGGTTTTTGAAACCAATACCTCAACATTAATGGAATATGATGGCAGATATCGTCTTGGATGTGAAGGGTTTTTATATATTTTAATTGAACCTTTTCAACCTACTGAAGCATTTTTTAATGCTTTTGAGAGGCAATGCTTCTCTAGAAAATCTTTTTCCATTAGCTCCTACTTTTCAAAAGAGACCTCAAAAAGACAGAAAGGAAGTTCTTGTTTTCATTTTTCTGAGGGAGAATTTCCTGTATCAATTGTGAAGCCAGAAAAAAGCCTAACACTATTTACTCAAACCATCAAGCCTGGTTATAAATTAATTATTGTTGGATGTGAGCACGATGCTGTTCAGTTATGTAAATATGCTTCAGCAACAGGTTGGGAGGTAATTATTGTAGCTCCTATAGATGAATTAAAATCAATAGATGATTTTCCTGGCGCTTCTGATTATTTAGGGATTAATGAAAAAGAATTTAGTGCCCTTACTTTTGATTCACAGACAGCTGTTATAATGATGTCACATAGTTATGTGAAAGATCTAAAGTACCTATCTGAACTTGTTGAAAAAGAAATTAGTTATATTGGTTTGCTTGGTCCTAGCAAGCGAAGAGAAAAGTTATTACATGATTTATTAGAAAAAAATGATCTAATTTCTGATGATTTTTTCGATAAAATATACGGCCCAGCTGGAATTAATATAGGGGCAGAAACACCTCAAGAAATAGCTATTTCTATACTTGCTGAAATATTATCTGTTATTAGAAATCAAAAACCCATATCTTTGAAAGATAAACAAATTGGAATACATCAATGATGCCAAAAACTGCAATATTAATTCTTGCTGCCGGTGAGTCTAAAAGAATGGGCGAGCCCAAACAATTATTACCTTACAACAATTCTACATTACTACTCCACTCTATTGAACAAGCAAACAGTATAAAGTATTCCGATGTTTTTATTGTTATTGGAGCTCATTTTGCAGATGTTTTTAAATCTATTAGAGGGCAAAAAGTAACAATTCTTAAAAATAATAATTGGGAAGATGGCATGGGAAGCTCTTTAAGTAAAGGGATTGAGCTCATAAAAAAGAAAAACAATTACGACAGAGTTTTAGTAACATTAGCAGATACACCTCTTGTAACTACAGAACATTATGAAGAGTTAATTTCATTATCAGATAGTACAGGTAAACGAATTATACTCACCAATTACGAGGAAATTTCAGGAGTTCCTGCAATTTTTGACAAATCATTATTTAATGAATTATCACTACTATCTGATAATGAAGGTGCAAAACCTGTGGTAAAAAAGTATAACAAAGAGGTCTTAAAAATGACTTCCAAGACTCCTTTCTTTGATGTTGATACTAAAGAAGCGTATCAGAAACTACTGAAATTATCCTAAAATTTTACTCTTAGACATTTCTAATTCATTTATAAACGGCTGCTTTAATAGTCGTTCACCTGTTGCTGTATGAATAGCATTAGCAACCGCTCCACCTGCTGGCGGTAATCCTGGCTCTCCTAATCCGGTTGGTGATAAACCACTTTCAACAAAATGAGTGCTTACTTCAGGAGTTTCCTGCATTCTAATTAAACGGTAATTATCAAAATTAACGGCTTGTGGAGTTCCTTCTTTAAAAGAGAAATTACCATACATTGCATGTCCAATTCCATCAATAACTCCACCCTCTACTTGGTTTTTTGCCCCTAACGGATTGACTACTATTCCACAATCTACAGCAACTGTTACTTTTTTAACAAGAGGCATCCCGTTTTTCATCTCAATATCTGCAACCTCTGCTACATGTGTGTTATGGCTATAATATGCAGAAAACCCTTGGTGGGTAGCTTCTGTTGTGTTACCCCAATTAGATTTTTTCATCGCCAACTTAATGGTTTCCTCCATTCTTTCAGGAGAATATTGAATTCGCTCATCTTTGGTTCCTTTTACATTTTGAAGCAATTCAATAAGTAATGTAGGATGGTCTTTATCTAACTCAAATGCTAATTCATTAAAAAAGCTCTGTTCTGCAAATGCTAAAAAATTTGTGTAAGGAGCTCTCCAAGCTCCTGTAGTTATTTTACTTTTATAATTTGCAGTACTTACTTTATAATTTGGAATACATCCTGCTGGAAAAAAATTAGCAATCAGTCCATACATGTTTCCATTAATAGCAGCTTCTTTTAAATGATACCCTGTAATTTCTCCATCTTTAATAGAGGCTTTTATTCTATATTTAATAGCAGGCCTGTAGATTCCTGCTGCCATATCATCTTCTCTAGAAAAAACAACTTTAATTGGCTTTTTAGTGATGTTTGAAATTAGAGCAGCTTCCTCTGCAAAATCTCCATAAAGCCTTCTTCCGAAACCTCCACCCATTCGAGTCATTGCTAAATGAATTTCCTCTGGTTTTCTATTCAAAAGTTTTGAGATTTTAATGGCAGTCCAAGCAGGAGTTTGAATGGGTCCAACAAGATGAACTTTTTCTGGGGTAACATGGGCATAAAAATTCATTGGTTCCATACAGTTATGAGGAAGAAAAGGAGACTCATAGGTTCTTTCAATAATTTTGTCTGCATTTCTAAAAGCGATCTCTACATTTCCGTCTTCTCTATTTGTTTCAAATTTTTTACCGTTTAAAATTTTAAATAATTCTGTATCATGGTCTTCTGTACTTTCTAATTTTGCATCATTTTTCCATTCAGCAACCAAGGCTTTTTTACCTTTCATAGCCGCCCAAGTATTGCTTCCTAAAACAGCAATCTTATCGCCAAATTTCACTACTTCTAAAACACCATTGATGCCTTTACTAATACGATCATCAAAACTAGCTAGTTTTTTACCAAAAGATGGGGGTCTTAAAACAGATGCGTACACCATTCCCTCAGAAATATAATCTAACCCAAATAAGGGTTTTCCTGTAATAATTTTATGAATGTCTACATTCTTAATATCTTGTCCTATAATGTTATAATCTTTAGATTCTTTTAAACTTACATTTTCTGGAATCTCCAAAATAGCTGCTTCTTTAACTACTTCTCCATACCCAAGCGTGTCACCGTTTGCATTGGTAATAATTCCTTGAGAAGCAAAACAAGTAGAGGCTTCTACACCCCATTTAGCTGCAGCTGCATTGACTAACATTTGCTTGGTTGTTGCTCCAGTTTGTCGAAGAGCGTCCCATCCAAAACGAATAGACTGGCTACCTCCTGCTACTTGTCTTTGGTAGTTTACAGGATCATACAATCCTTGCGCTACAGAAACCTTATCCCAAGAAACATCTAGTTCTTCAGCAATAATCATTGGCATAGACGTTTTAACTCCTTGCCCTATTTCAGGATTTGGTGAAAATATAGTAACATAACCTTCTTCTGAAATTTTTATAAATGCATTAAAGTCATTAAAATTAAGTTTTGAGATATCTACAGGTACAATAGCTTCCGGCTTACAAGCGCTTAATAAATTAAACCCAATTAACATACCTCCCCCGGCAAGTACAGATGTTTTTAGAAAATTTCTTCTACTAAAACTAAGTGATTTATTTTGAGACTTCATAATCTTTATGCTTGGTTAATTTATGAGTTTTTAGCAGCTAGTTCTACTGCCTTTTCTATTCTGTTATAGGAAGCACATCTACAAATGTTTCCATGCATTGCTTCTCTAATCTCATTCTTAGTTGGTGATGAATTTTCTTTTAAGAAAGCAGCTGCTGTCATTATTTGCCCAGCTTGGCAATAGCCACATTGAGGAACATCTATTTCTTTCCAAGCTTCTTGAACTGGATGAGTTCCGTTCTCTGAAAGGCCTTCAATAGTTGTAATAGACTCACCTTCAATAGACGAAACAGGAAGAGAACAGCTTCTAACAGCAGTATTATTAATGTGAACAGTACACGCTCCACATTGAGCTATACCACAGCCAAATTTGGTGCCTACCATAGTTAGTTCATCTCTTAAAACCCAAAGAAGAGGCGTATCTGCATCTACAGTTACTGCAACTTGTTCTCCGTTAATTTTTAGTGTATAATTTGGCATAGTATATTAATTAAGAATAAAAGCATAAGTTACAAAACTTATATTTATTTAGCATAATATTTTTATTCTTGATAAATAATTTGAAATGTATTGACTTATTTCTAGACCATTTTAATGATTACAAAACACACAAAACCTTAACACAAACACTACATAAAAGTTAAAAATCGTTGTATTTAAAAGATTTAGCTTAATTTAGTAACCAAACAATTAAGAAATACTTTTTTAATTTCTATTATGGCTACAATAAAACAAAATTGCTTTTTATTTATTTTTATCCTTTTTTCTTTAAGCTGTTTTTCACAAGAACTTCCGCCAATTGAAGTTTTTAAACCTAAAGATTATGGTGCAGAAGATCAGAATTGGGGAATTTCTCAAGGAAATGATAAAACGATTTATTTTGCAAATAATGAAGGATTACTAACTTATAATGGCGCAAAGTGGAAGTTATATAAATCTCCAAATTTATCTATTGTTAGATCTGTTAAAGTAATTAAAGATAGCGTTTATACTGGTAGTTATATGGATTTTGGCTATTGGAAAAAAAACGAATTTGGGATTTTAAAATACAAGTCTCTTACTGATTCTTTATCTCTTGCTGAAGATGAAGAATTCTGGAATATTTTAAATTTTGATCGTTGGATTTTATTTCAATCTCTAGATAGAATTTATATTTATGATACTTCTAATAAGACTTTCAATATTATAAACTCAAAAACTACAATTACTAAAATTTATAAAGTTAATAATGGGGTCTATTTTCAAAAAATAAACAATGGAATTTATAAGTTTGAAGATGGAAATGAAACTCTTGTTACAAATGATCCATTAGTAAGAGATCAAATCATAGTCAATATTTTTTTTGAAAAAAATCAGTTATTATTTCAAACTAAAGAAAATGGATTCTTTGTATTATATGATAATTCTGTAAAAGAATGGGATACGAAACTAAATTCTAGATTAAAAATTTATAGCATTTATAATAGTATACAATTAAAAAATGGAGATTTTATTCTAGGGTCGGTATCAAATGGAGTGCTATATATAAATTCTGAGAATGAAATAACATATGATATTAACCAAAGCAAAGGATTGGGGAACAACACTATTCTTTCACTATTTGAAGATGCTGATGATAATGTTTGGCTTGGTATGGATAATGGAATTAGTAATGTGAATTTCAACGCCCCTTTTAGAGTTTATAAAGATAACTTAGGGGTTTTAGGTTCTGTATATACTACATTATTAGACAATGATATTTTATATTTAGGTACCAATCAGGGTTTGTTTTATAAAAATCAAAACAAGCAAGGGTCATTTCTTTTTGTAAAAGGAACTGAAGGCCAGGTGTGGTCTTTACAAAAGATTAAAAACAGGTTGTTTTGTAGCCACGATAATGGGACCTTTGTTGTTAAAAAAGGTGTAGCTAAGAAAATTAAAAACACCTCTGGAACTTGGCTAATTAAAGAAATCATTAACAACCCAAATCTGTTAATTGAAGGGAATTATAATGGATTATCTATACTGGAAAAAATAAAAAATCAATGGGTATTCAGAAATAAAATTAGTGGTTTTGATATTTCCTCAAGGCATTTAGAATTCAATTCAGAAAATGAACTCTTTGTAAGCCATGAACATAAAGGTGTATATAAATTAAATATAGACAATGATTATAGAAAAATAGTTTCATCAGGAAAAACTGACGTAAATAAAAGTGTAAAATCAAGTCTAAGTCTCTATAATAATAAAATTATTTACGGGTCTAACGAAGGTGTTTTTTACTATGATAAAACTTTATCAAATTTTACAAAAGATACTGTTTTAAGTAATTTAATTAGTTATCCTGGTTATATATCAGGAAAACTTATCAATACAAACAAAAAATTGTTTGCTTTTACTGATGAAGGAATTAATTATGTTCAAAAAGGGAAATTAAGTTCTTCATATGAGTTAAACTCTATTCCAATTCCTAACAATTTAAGAGAATCAAAAAATGGTTATGAAAACATACTTTACATCGGAAATAATCAATATATAATTGGAACTACAAATGGATATATTATTACTGATTTAACGTCAAAATTTAAAAACGATAATCTAATAAAGTTAGATGCTGCAACCTCACATTCTATAAAAGGAAACGAAAATTGGTTAAACTTAAAAAGCGAAAATAAATTAAAGAATGAGGAAAACCATATCCGAATTTCATATAGTGTTTCTGATTACGATAAGTATCTAAGCTCTGAATATCAACACAGACTAATTGGTTTTAATAACAGTTGGAGTAAGTGGTCCTCAAAATCTGAAATTTACTACGAAAATTTATCTCATGGAACATATACGTTTGAGGCGAGAGCTAAAATTGGAGATAAAATAAGTCCTAATTCTTTAAATTACAGTTTTACTATTGAAAAACCTTGGTATTTAAAAACTATCGCATTAATAATTTACATATGTTTTGCTATAACTTTGGTATTAATTATACATTTAATTTATCAAAACTATTACAAAACCCAAAGGAAAAAGCTCTTAAAACAGAAAGAAAAGGAACTAGAAATAAAACAATTAGAAAACGAACAGCAATTAATGCATTATAAAAATCTTGATCTTCAAAAAGATATTGAATCCAAAAATAGAGAATTAGGATTATCTACTATGAACTTGATAAAGCGAAATGAATTATTAAGTACCATAAAGAAAGAATTGACTAATGCAAAAGAAATAAAAGACACTTCAAAAGTTATTAATTTAATAAACAATAATTTAAATACATCCGATGATTGGAAACTATTTGAAGAAGCGTTTAAAAACACAGATAAAGAGTTCATAAGAAAAGTGAAGACAAAACACACAAACCTAACATCCAATGATATACGCCTTTGCACCTATTTAAGGTTAAATCTATCATCGAAAGAAATTGCTCCTTTACTTAATATTTCTATCAGAAGTGTAGAAGTAAAAAGATACAGGTTACGTAAAAAAATGAACTTACCACATGAAGCAAGTTTAAGTAGTTATATTTTACAAATATAAATCCAAACAAGTAAAAATTTAAGTTCTTTTAGCTAATAAAAAGCACTTAAATATCATATTCAGTAAATAACACATAACTATACTAAAAGTTAAAAAAATGTTTATAAACATATAAAAAACAAGTTGTTTGTGTTAAAATAACCTTAACATATGTCTATAAGAGCCAAACATTACCACAACATGTTTGGTTTTTTTGCTTTTTTTAATAATTTTTTTTGGAAGTGCTAGAATAGCATAAACAAAGACTTTCTGTTGCTAAATCTATAATTTTTGCAACTTTTTATTACAATGTATGTTTTTTATTAAGGTTATTTTTTTCAAAACGTCAATTTTAGTACTAAATTTACTCTATTCTGTTATTACCTAAAAAACAAAAAAATTATACAGAAATTTAAATTCAATAACATGAAAAACAAACTTTTATTACTTGTACTACTATTCAGTACATCATTATTATTCTCTCAAACTTCTCAAGTTAGAGTTGTCAAAAATGAGAAAGGAATGAAATTGGTTGTCGATGGAAAAGACTTCATGATGAATGGTATGAATTGGGATTATGTCCCAATTGGAACAAATGTCGTAGATGCAAAATTTTACGAGAAAACGGATGAAATCATCCAAGCTGGATTAGATGCTGAAATGGCTCTTTTACAAAACATGAATGTAAACGTAATACGTCAATACACAGGTGTTCCAGCAAAATGGGTAAGATATATTTACGAAAAGTATGGTATTTACACTATGCTAAATGACTCTTTTGGAAGATACGGTCTTACAATTGATGGAGTATGGACACCTATAACGGATTACAAAGATTCTAGAACTAAAGAATTGTTAATGTCAACAATTAAAAATATGGTTACAGAATACAAAAATGTTCCTGGTATACTTTTATATTTAATTGGTAATGAAAATAACTATGGTCTTTTTTGGCAAGGTGCAGAAACAGAAGATTTTCCTGATGGAGAAGAAAAAATAAACGCTGTTGGAGAATTACGTGGTAGACCTATGTATAAATTAATGAATGAAGCAGCACTGGCAATGAAAGCTATAGATTCAAATCACCCTGTTGCAATTTGTAACGGAGACGTTTTATTTATAGATATTATTGCTGAAGAATGTAAAGACATTGATATCTACGGAACCAATGCCTACAGAGGTAAGTCTTTTGGTGATATGTTTCAAGTAGTTAAAGATAAACTTAACATGCCTATCATGTTCACTGAGTTTGGTTCTGACTCTTACAATGCAATTGAAAACGCAGAAGATCAAAAAATGCAAGCTTACTATAATGTAGAAAACTGGAAAGAAATTTATCAAAATGCTGCTGGTTTAGGTAAAGTTGGTAACTCAATTGGTGGTTTTACTTTTCAATTTTCAGATGGATGGTGGAAAGCAGGTTTTGATGATAGAAAAGATGCAGATACTCATCAAACAGAATCTACATGGAATGCAGGTGGATATACTATTGATCAAGCTTATCCTGGCGCAAACAATATGAACGAAGAATGGTTTGGTATTTGTGCAAAAGGACCAACAAACGAAAGAGGTTTATATACTTTATATCCAAGAGCTTCATATTATGCATTACAACAAGTACATAGTCTTGATGTTTACGGCGAAGGTGTAGATGAAGATTTTGTAAATAATTTCTTCAAGAAAGTTAATTTAATGGATGCTGTTTTAAGAGCAAGAGGAGATAAAGCTGCTCTTGGTGGTGGAGACACTGAAAAGTTGAAATTAAGTCAATTCTCTGCTAGATTTTCAACCTTTAATACAGGAGGGTCACTTTTAACCACACCAGAACAAGCTAATCCAGATGAACCAAACACATTCCCTAGTAGAACTGGATTTGATCATATGCAATCTTATTTTATAGGTGTAGAAGCAAGACCTACTCCAAGTATGAGAGCTAAAGTAAATTTCAATATTGTAGGAAATGTTGCCGCAAACCAAATCAACGAGATTTTTTACGAAAATGTTGCTAGACCAGTTACAGTTGAAGGTTCTACAGGTGAAGATGTCATTTTAACAGATAACAATAGAGTTCGTGTATACCAAGCAGAATTTGAATGGAATGCCAAAAAATTTGATTTTAGAGGTTTTTATAGAACAGGTCACTATCACTGGGCATATGAAGGAGATTTCTTCAATTTTTATCCAGAAGCTAATTATGGCCCTAATTTAGACATCTATAATGGTGAAATTATGGGATTAGAAGTTGATGGTAAAGGTGCTTTAGCAGGTTTCAAAGCAGCTGTAGGTCCTCAACTTTGGTGGGGTGCCAATCCAGCAATGCTATTAAAATATAGAAAAAAATTAGGTCACTGGGACGTAACCGGTATTTACCACAAAGATTTTGATGAAACTTTAAATTCATTCCTATTCTTTGGAGGAGGAAAAGAAGTTCCTTTAGATGCAAACGGAAGACGAGTTTTAAATGCAGAACAAGTACGAAGTGGTGTTATTCCAGGTTGGCCAACCGAAAGAGCTGCCTTAGTTCTAGAAAGAGAGTATGGTAAAGTTGAAATCTCTTTAGGAGGTATGTGGGGAGGAAGACCTTTAAATGGAATAGCTTACCAAGATATAGATGCTAACGGAAATGTAGTAATAGATAGAGTTAAATCTTCAGATAATTGGGGAGGAAAAGGAAAAATTACTTATTCAGGTGGTAAATTTAATTGGTATGCTCAAGGATCTATAATGGGTATCGTTGCCAACGGTGGTTTTGACCAAACACAAACCTTTACTGGTTGGAAATTAAAAGATAGCGGTAGTGGAAACATGGCTAACTTCTTAACAGGATTTACTTTTGCTGTTGGAGACATACAAATAGCCCCAAACTTTATGTATCAAAAACCTTTAGTTGATCCTATGCCAAATGGAGTTGCCGCTCCAGGTAGGTTAAGAAATGTAATTGATGATCCTTTTGCTGTTAGAAACGGAAATAGAGAAACTACAGCTGGTGAAATACTATTCACTTACGATCCTACTCCAGCAACCTGGATGTATTCTTGGGATAATGACAGAGCTGAAGACGCTCCTTTCGCAATGAGTGCTGGTTTTGTTTTCCGTAATCAACCTACAACCATGGATGCTCATATTGGTTTCTTAGCAAATCGTCAGTTTTTTGCTTTTGGAGAATCGGTTCCTGCACAAAACTTATGGGAAGCACACACAAGAATGGTTTCGAAAATTGGCCGTGACTTTGGAATTATTGGAAATTTCTATTATGGTAACGGACAATCAAATGGTGATTCTGACAGAACTATAAAACGTTTTGGGGCAGACATAAGATCTATATACAAAAACATGAAAACTAGTTTTAATGTAAAAGTTAATGATTGGGGGCCTTTTGATTATCATAGAGATTTTAACTTAACGTATCCTTTACAGTTAGTTTTTGATATTTCTAGTACAATCAGCAAACCAGATTGGTTTATCCTTCCTAGCACACAAATTGGTGCAAGAGCAACCTGGAGATCATTAGATCAATTCTCTCCTAGATATTCACCTAATGCAACTGCAGTAGGTAGTACTACACCAATTCTAAGTCCAGTTGGGTTCCCTAACGGTTCTGAGTGGGAAATAATGACTTATATTCATATTAACTTAGGAAATTAAAAAATAAAGACATGAAAACGTTAAATAATAAAATATTAAAAATTGTTTTTCCAACTGCATTGCTTTTAGTTACAATGATAAGTTGTGAAAGAGAACTTTCAGAAGATATTGAGCCAGCAACATTTCCAAATACTGCTGAAATATTTACTGATGCTCCTGTAGGACTAACTGATCAATTTTTTAGATCTTTTGATCCAGCAGCAGGTGCTAACACCGATGGTTTTGGTGTAGATAATATCACTGTATATGAAGGATCTGCATCAATTAGAATCGATGTGCCAGCTTCCAATGATCCGAATGGAGGTTTCATCGGAGGTGTTTTTGAAGATCGTGGAGATGGAAGAAATTTAACAGGATATGACGCTCTTACATTTTGGGCAAAAGGAACAACTTCTGGAACTGTACTTGTTGGATTTGGAACTGATTTTGACAAATTAGAAACAGAACCTTCTTATGCGACAAATGCAAGTATACAGATGACAACTGGATGGAAAAAGTATACAATTCCTATCCCAGATACTTCTAAATTAGTACAAGAAAAAGGAATGTTCTTATTTTCTGCTGGTGGTTTTGATCCTCTTGGAGATGGACCAAATGGAAATGAAGTGGCTTGGACATTTTGGATAGATGAATTACGATTTGAAAACTTAGGAACTTCTAGATTAATAAATCCTTTTATTCTAGCAGGTCAAGACGTTGTTGATAATCAGTTTTCAGGAGCTACTTTGCAAATTGACGCATTAGGAGCAAATTTTAACCTCGCTGATGGACAAAATTTATCAGTATTAACTGATTCAGGTTATTTTGATTTTGAATCTTCTGACACTACTGTAGCAACTGTTACTTCAAGTGGATTTGTAAACGTTATCTCTCCCGGAACTACAACCATTACAGGTAGTATTGGTAATCAACAAGCCATTGGCTCTTTAACAATAAATGCCTCTGGCCCATTTGTTAATGCAACAGACCCTACCCTACCTCAAACAGACGTAATTTCTATTTATAGCGATTTTTACACTGGAGTTACTGGTCTCAATCCTGGAGTTTTTGCTGGACCCAATACAACAAGTATTTCAATTCAATCTTCTGCAGGAAATGATCATCTTCGATTTGAATCTATAGATTTCGTTGGAATAGGATGGGACGGAACGGTTAATGCAACTGGAGAAACCATGGTTCATATAGATGTACAACTTACGAGTGCGTCTGGATCTAACTTAGTAATGGAATTACTAGATTTCGGTCTAGATGATATTGATAATGGATTTGGTGATGGATCTGCAGGAGGGTTTAACCTTAGCAGTCAATTAATACAAAATCAATGGGTTGGCATAGACATACCTTTAAATGGATTTACTTTAGGTACAGGTGGTGGAGGTTCAGGAAATCCAAATTTAGGGAATATTGGAAACATTATTCTAGTATCAAGTAATGGAGCTTCTTTCTTAGTTGACAATATATATTTCTACTAACAATTAATAAGATTTTAGACATGAAAAAAATAATTAAAAATAATATACTAGCATTAGCGATTATTTCAAGCTTTGTTCTTGTTAGTTGTGATAATGACGAAACTCAAACAGTCGCTGAGTTAACTAACTTAGTTATGGCAGATGAATTTGATATTGATGGTGCTCCAGATTCTAGCATATGGACTTATGATTTGGGAGATGGAACTCAGCAAGGTTTACCGTCAGGTTGGGGTAATAATGAATTGCAAGTTTATACTGATAATTCTGAAAATGTTGAGGTTCAAAATGGATTATTAGTAATCACTGCAAGAGAAGCTAGTTCTGGAGGATTTACTTCTGCTAGAATAAAAACTCAAGGATTATTTGAGCAACAGTATGGTCGTTTCGAAGCAAGAATAAAATTACCACAAGGAAAAGGTTTATGGCCAGCATTTTGGCTGTTAGGAAGTGATTGTGATACGAATCCTTGGCCAGCATGTGGTGAGATTGACATCATGGAGTACCTAGGAGATAATCCTACTAGTATTTTTGGAACGGTTCATGGTCCAGGATATTCAGGTGGAGAATCCATCTCAAAAGAATATGTACTTACTGACAATAGGTTCGATACAGACTTTCATATTTTTGGGATAGAATGGAGCCCAAACCAAATTAACTACTATGTAGACGATGTATTATATCAAACAATTACTCCAGAAATGGTAAGTGATGAAACTGATGGAGAGGGAACTTGGGTGTTTAACAATCAACCTTTCTATATTATACTAAATATTGCCGTTGGAGGGAACTTACCTGGTAGTCCAGATGCAAATACTGTTTTCCCACAAAGAATGCTTGTTGATTATGTAAGAGTTTATAACTAAAAAAACACAAAGACATGAAATTTTTAAAATATAAATTAACGATGCTATGTTTAGCATTAATTTCCTTAACAACATTCATCTCGTGTGAGGATAATGAAAGTGGGGTAGATATTATTTCTTTTGAAGCAAGATTCATAACCGAATCCAACGTTAATACTTTTTCATTTATTAATGCTTCTTCTCAAAATGCAGTAAGATTTGAATGGGATTTTGGAGTGGCAAATGCTACTTCAACTTTGCCAAACCCAACATACACTTATTGTTCAAATGGTAGTTTTGAAGTAATCTTGAAAGCTTATGATATAGATAATAATATGGATACTTTCCAAAGCACTATAGTTATTGATTTGCCTTGTGAAGTAGAGTGCAGTGAAAATTTAGATCCTGCTAATGGTAATTTAAATTTGTCTTTCTCTAATGCCAATGGAAATGCTTCTTTCGATCCTTTTGGAAATATTGGAGGAGGTATAGTTTCCAATCCAGTAACAGATGCTGTAAATTCAAGCTGTAACGTATTTAATTACACAAAAATTACGGGTTGTCAATTATGGTCAGGTGCTGGATTCTTGTTAAATACTCCTCTAGACTTTACAACTATTACTAACAAAGTATTCAAAATTAAAGTTCTAGCTGAAACACAAGTAACAAATGTTACTCTTTTACTTGAGAATGAACCATTCCCAAATAATAACCCCTTTACAGAACGTGTTGCGAGCATTACTCAAGTTGGAGAATGGCAAGAACTAACTTTCGACTTTTCATCTGTAAACACCGGAACATACAAAAACATGGTTGTTTACTTTGATAGAAATGCTGTTTGTGATGGCGATGTTTATTACTTTGATGATATAACTCAAGAATAGCAATTTAAAAATATCAAAAACTTAAAAGAATCATTTTACATAACCAACTCAGCTAAAGCTGAGTTGGTTATGAATCCTTAAACAACAATTAATTTAAGAATACAATTACTAATTTATAGTAAATGATTAGCGATACTACATCAATGAAAAATACAATAAGTGAAGAAGTTACTTTAAAATCTGTAACTATTGATAATGAAATGTATTATCAGATTCCAAATAGCAACGCTATGCGTGCTTTTTTTATGAGTATTGTAAGTGATTCTAACCATTGGATGTTTATTTCCAGTAATGGCGGATTAACTGCAGGAAGAAAAAATTCTGAATTTGCTTTATTCCCATATTATACAGATGATAAAATTACAGAGTCTGCAGATATTACAGGGAATAAATCTGTCTTTAAAGTTACTAAAGGCAATAAAGAATATATGTGGGAACCTTTGGCGGTAAGATCTTTAGGGAAATATTCTACAACACAAAATCTTTATAAAAACCGTTATGGTAATAAGATCATTTTTGAAGAAATAAATCACGATTTAGAATTAACTTTCAGATATCAATGGAGTTCTAGTAATAAGTATGGATTTATAAAAAAATCTAAGCTTATAAATACTGGAAGTAATTCTGTAGAAGTATCTCTTTTAGATGGTATTCAAAATATTATGCCGGCAAGTATTGGTAGTGATATACAAAATGAATCAAGTAATCTAGTAGATGCCTATAAGCGAAATGAACTACAAGAATCTACAGGTTTAGGAATCTTTGCTTTGAGTGCAATTCTAGTAGATAAAGCTGAAGCAAGTGAAGCTTTACGAGCAAATGTTGTTTGGTCTCTTGGTTTAGATAAACCAAAATATTTATTATCATCTCTTCAGCTAGATAACTTCAGAACTAAGCAACCTGTAAAACAAGAAACAGATATTAAAGCTGAAAAAGGTGCTTATTTTGTTTCTACAGAAATTGTTTTAGATGGAGATACTTCAAAAGAATGGATGTTAGTTGCTAATGTTAATCAAAACCATTCAGATATTGCTAAATTATCTAAACTCATCAGTGATGATGATTCTTTATCTGAGAAAGTAAATGAAAATATTAATAAAGGAACTAAGCGTTTAGTAGAGTTAAATTCTGCCTCGGATGCTATTCAAAAATCCGCAGATGTTTTAAGAGATACACGTCATTTTTCTAACACGCTATTCAACATCATGCGTGGTGGTATTTTTGATAATAGCTATCAAATAGAAAAATGGGATTTTAAAAATTATCTAGAAAACGCGAACAAAAAAGTTGCTTTTAAATCAGAAAGTATTATAGATAGTTTACCTGAAGAGTTTTCTTTATCTGAAATACAAGAAGTTGCATACAATAGTGACAACGAAAATTTTAGACGTCTTTGTTTAGAATATATGCCACTTAAATTTAGTAGAAGACACGGAGATCCTAGTAGACCTTGGAATAAATTTTCTATCAATACTAGAAGTGAAGTTGATGGGTCTAAAATACTAGATTACGAAGGAAATTGGAGAGATATTTTCCAAAATTGGGAAGCTTTAGCGCATTCTTATCCTGAGTTTATAGAGAGTATGATTCATAAATTTTTAAATGCTACTACTTTTGATGGATATAATCCTTATAGAGTTACAAAAGGAGGTTTCGATTGGGAAACAATAGAACCAGACGATCCTTGGTCTTACATTGGTTATTGGGGAGATCATCAGATTATATATTTATTAAAGTTTTTAGAATTTATAAATAATCACAAACCTAGTCAATTAGAAAGTTTCTTTACAAAGAATCTTTTTGTGTACGCGAATGTTCCTTACAAAATAAAACCATATCAAGATTTATTAAAAACACCTAAAGACACCATCGTTTTTGATGAAGAATTAGATCTTAAAATTCGTGAAGACAGAAATCAATTAGGTGCCGACGGTAGTTTGCTTCGTGATGAAAATAGATTTATTGTTAAAGCAAATTTTGTAGAAAAAATATTAGCAACTGCACTGGCTAAAATGTCCAATTTTATTCCAGAGGGTGGTATTTGGATGAATACCCAAAGACCAGAATGGAATGATGCTAACAACGCTTTAGTTGGTAATGGAGTTTCTATGGTTACTTTATATTATTTAAGAAGGTTTTTTAATTTCTTCGAAGAATTATTATCAACAACCTCTGTTTCTGAAGTAGAAATTTCAAATGAAATTTCTGATTTCTTCCATAAAGTTTTAGAAACATTAGAAAATAACAAAAACTTATTATCAGACTCAATCAATGATACTGATAAGAAAAAAATATTAGATGCATTAGGAGAAGCCGGAAGTGATTATAGAACACAAATCTATGAACATGCTTTTACAGGTAGAAAAACTACATTATCTATTGCTAAACTTAAAGATTTTGTAAGTTTTAGTAAATCCTTTTTAGAGCATTCAATAAAAGCAAACAAACGTTCAGACAATTTGTATCATGCATACAATTTAATGACAGTGAACTCAGACAATTCAGTTTCTATCTCTTATTTAAGTGAAATGTTAGAAGGTCAGGTGGCTGTCCTTAGCTCTGGTTATTTAAATGCAAACAAAACATTAGATGTTCTTAATGCATTAAAGCAAAGTAAGTTATTTAGAGAAGATCAATACAGTTATTTACTGTATCCAAATAAAGAATTAAAAGGATTTTTAGACAGAAATACAATTCCAGAAGAAGCTGTTAAATCATCTCAATTATTACAAGATTTAGTAGCAGATGGGAATGTAAAAATTATTGAAAAAGACGTCAATGGAGAATATCACTTTAACGGTAATTTCAAAAATGAAAGTGATGTTTCTGAGGCTTTAGAAAAACTCTCTAAAACTAAGTATAAAAGTTTATTAGCAACTGAAACTCCAAAAATACTTCAGGCTTTTGAAGATGTTTTTAATCACAAAGCATTTACAGGAAGATCAGGCACTTTTTATGGTTATGAAGGCTTAGGTTCTATTTACTGGCACATGGTTTCTAAATTATTACTAGCTGTTCAAGAATGTTGTATTACAGCTGTTAATGAAGGAGAAAGCGAAGCGGTTGTCGGTCATTTATTAGAACATTTTTATGAAATAAATGAAGGTATTGGCGTTCATAAATCTCCAAAATTATATGGTGCTTTTCCTACAGATCCATATTCACATACTCCAGGAGGAAAAGGAGCTCAACAACCAGGAATGACTGGTCAAGTAAAAGAAGATATTTTAAGTCGTTTTGGAGAATTAGGGATTTTTGTAAAAGAAGGTCAATTATATTTTAATCCATGTCTACTAAGAAAAACAGAATTCCTTACAGAAGCAAGCGCTTTCAATTATATAAACCTACACAAAGAAGAAAAAGTAATTGAATTACCTAAAGATTCTTTAGGTTTTACATATTGTCAAATACCAATAATATATTTAATATCAGAACAAGACTCAATTGAAGTAATTTTTAAAGATGGTAGCATTAAAAAGTTTGATAGCTTAATGATCGATGAAGGAACTAGTGAAAAAATCTTTAAAAGAACAGGTGAAATAGCACATATTGAAGCTTCAATTAGTAAAACATATTTAAAATAATACATGCAAAATAATAAGAATATAACCGCTAAAGAAATATTAGGAAACCCTAATTATCTAGCAATATCTTATGGAGGGTATCGTAAAATTTCTAGAGATAGTCAACCGACTATTAAAGAAATTAAAAACGATATGAAGTTGTTATCTGCAATGGGAATTAAGTTTGTAAGAACTTATAACGTTCAGCTCCAACAAGCTCCTAACTTATTAAAAGCAATTACAGAACTTAAAAAAGAAGATTCCAATTTCGAAATGTATGTAATGTTGGGTGCTTGGATAGACTGTTTACATGCTTGGACAGATCATATGCCAAATCATCATATAGAAAGCCCAGATAATGCATCAGAAATAGAACGAGCTGTAACTTTAGCTGCAAAATATCCCGATATTGTAAAAGTACTTGCTGTTGGAAATGAAGCAATGGTAAAATGGGCAACTAGTTACTATGTTCAACCTAGTGTAATCCTTAAGTGGGTAAATCACTTACAGGATTTAAAAAAAACAAATAAATTACCAAAAGATTTGTGGATAACTAGTTCAGACGATTTTGCTTCTTGGGGTGGTGGAGATCATGTCTATCATTGTCAAGATTTAGAAAATTTAATAAAATCTGTAGATTATATTTCTGTTCACAGTTATCCTTATCATAACACTCATTATAATCCAAAGTTTTGGGGAATTCCAAAAGAAGAAAGCTCTCTTTCAGAATTAGAAAAAATAGATAATGCAATGAAACGCGCTATTGACTTTTCTAAAAATCAATATGAAGCAACTGTTAATTACATGAAAAGTATTGGTGTTGAAAAACCAGTACATATAGGAGAAACTGGTTGGGCAAGTGTATCTAATGGTTTTTATGGTAATAACGGGTCTAAAGCTACCGATGAATATAAGCAAGGCTTGTATTATAAAATGATGCGAGAATGGACAAATAATGCCAACATTTCTTGTTTTTATTTTGAAGCTTTTAATGAAAAGTGGAAAGATGCTCATAATCCAGATGGTTCAGAAAATCATTTTGGATTATTTAAAATAAATGGTGAAGCAAAATACCCAATTTGGGATTTAGTAGATAAAGGTGTTTTTAAAGGATTAACTAGAAACGGAAACGCTATCACTAAAACTTATAATGGAGACAAAGAGGAATTAATGCCTCATGTACTTGTGCCAATAACAATATCACATTAATCAAAAAAGTAACCTCATGAAATTGAACAAATATCTTTTAATAACCGCAATTATTTCAATTTTCATGTTGTCATGCAATCAAAATCCTAACTCTAAAAAAGAAATGCAGGTACAAAAGCAAGTAACCGCTAAAGAAATTTTAGGAAACCCTAATTACTTAGCAATGTCCTACGGTGGTTACAGAAACGTGGACCATGATGTAGAGCCTACTATTGAAGAACTCAAAGAAGATATGAAATTATTATCTGCAATGGGAATCAGAGTATTAAGAACATATAAAGTTCATTTACCACATGCATCAAATGTCTTAAAAGCAATTAACGAATTAAAAAAAGAAGATGCATCTTTTGAAATGTATGTAATGTTAGGTGCATGGATTAATTGTAAAAATGCATTTACTGATTTGGAACCAGATCATAATGCAGAAAGTGAAGGGAATGCAATTGAAATTGCTAAAGCAGTTGATTTAGCTAATCAATATCCAGATATTGTAAAAGTAATAGCAGTAGGAAATGAAGCAATGGTAAAATGGCAAGCTTTATATTATGTGCAACCAGGTATTATTTTAAAATGGGTAAATCATTTGCAAGAATTAAAAAAATCGGCAAAACTTCCAAAAGATTTATGGATAACTAGTTCAGATAATTTTGCTTCTTGGGGAGGTGGTGAAGATCAATATCATGTAGAAGATTTAAATAAATTAATTGGAGCCGTAGATTTTATTTCTATGCATACATATCCAATGCATGATACTCATTATAACCCTGCATTTTGGGGAGTTCCAGAAAAACAAAATATATTATCTGATCGTAAAAAAATTGATTTAGCTTTAGAAAGATCAATGGAGTATGCTAAGTCTCAATATGACAGTGTTGGAAACTATATGAAAAGTATAGGAATCAATAAACCAGTTCATATTGGAGAAACTGGCTGGGCAACTGTATCAAATAGTTTTTATGGACCAAATGGTGCAAAAGCTACCGATGAATATAAAGAAGCTGTTTTTCATAAATTAATGAGGAGCTGGACAAATGAAAACAATATTTCTTGTTTCTATTTTGAAGGTTTTGATGAGCCATGGAAAGATGCACAAAACCCTGAAGGATCTGAAAATCATTTTGGTCTTTTTACTGTTGATGGAAAAGCAAAATATGCTTTATGGGATTTGGTAGATAATGGAACTTTTAATGGATTAACTAGAAATGGAAATCCAATTACAAAGACCTATAACGGTGATGAAGAAGCGTTAATGAAAGATGTTTTAGTACCACCAACAGAAGCCGAACTGATGCAGCAAAAATAAGATTAATACCTAAAACTATGAAAGCAATTAAATATTTTTTATCGACATTTATTTTAGTTTTTATGATTTCAAGTTGTAACCAAAAGCAATTAGAAGTAGAAGTTTATGAAACTTCCGCTAGTGGAAATAAACTAACAAAAGTTACCAATTTTTCCAATTCAGATAATCAATCTAAAATAATATTAAATCCAGAAAAAAAATACCAAACCATCACAGGTTTTGGAGGTGCATTCACAGAATCTTCAGCATATTTATTAAATAAATTAAGTAAAAAAAACAGAGATACTATTATAAAGGCATATTTCGCTAGAGAAGGTGCTAATTACTCCTTGACAAGAACTCACATGAATTCATGTGATTTCTCTGTTTCGAACTATTCTTATACTCCTGTTGCAGGAGATAAAAACTTAGAACACTTTTCTATCAAAGAAGATTTGGATGATTTAATTCCAATGATTAAAGATGCTATAGCGGCATCTGAAGATGGTTTTAACATCTTTGGATCTCCTTGGACCGCTGCTCCTTGGATGAAGGATAATAACAATTGGGTTGGAGGAAAATTACTTCCAGAATATTATGATACTTGGGCTTTATTTTTCTCAAAATATGTAGATGCTTATAAAGCTGAGGGAATTGATATTTGGGGTTTTACAGTTGAAAATGAACCTCTAGGAAATGGTAACAATTGGGAAAGTATGCATTATTCTCCGGATGAAATGACCAATTTTGTTCAAAATCATTTAGGACCAAAACTAGAAGCAGATGGGAAAGGTGATTTAAAGATTTTAGGGTATGATCAAAATAGAGAACACTTAAAAGAATGGATAGATTCTCAATATAAAAACGAAGAAACCTCAAAATACTTTGATGGTACAGCAATTCATTGGTATGCAAGTACATTTGAAATTTTTCCTGAAGAGCTTCAATATGCACATCAAAAAGCACCCAATAAATTATTAATCCAAACAGAAGCTTGTGTAGATTCTGAAATACCTAAATGGCAAGATGATGCATGGTACTGGAAAAAAGAAGCTACCGATTGGGGATGGGATTGGGCTCCTGAAAAAGACAAATATTTGCATCCTAAATACTCACCAGTAAACCGTTATGCAAGAGACATCATTGGATGTCTTAATAACTGGGTTGATGGTTGGGTAGACTGGAATATGGTACTTGATACAAAAGGTGGCCCTAATTGGTTTAAAAACTGGTGTGTGGCTCCTGTAATTGTTGATCCAGAAAAAGACGAAGTGTATTTTACACCTCTCTATTTCACCATGGCTCACTTCAGTAAATATTTTAGACCTGAAGCTGAAGTAATAGACGTTCAAAAAACAGATAATTCTTTAATGGTTGCAGCGGCTAAAAATCCTAATGGATCTATCGCGGTTGTAATTTTTAATGAAGGAATGGAAGAAAAAAACTTTCAACTTTCATTAGGTGAATTATCTAAAGAGGTTTCAATAAAACCACAAGCAATACAAACTATTATAGTTAATAACTAAAAACAAATCAATCATGTCAACTATTCAAACAGCTAAAAGAGGAAAAGTCCCATTCGGACAGAAAGCAGCATTTGGTGCTGGTCACTTAGTATTAAACTTATTGCCTGGAGCATTAGGTATTTTAATGTTCTTTTTATTGACAGCCTTTGGAATGGATCCAATTGATGCTGGTATTTTAGGTGCATTACCGCGTCTATTTGATGCAATTACTGATCCTATAATGGGTTTTGTATCAGATAATACGAAATCTAAATGGGGTCGTAGAAGACCTTATATTTTTGTTGGTGCTATTTTAAGTGGAATCTTATTTGCATTACTATGGCAAATGGATGCAGAGAGTACACAAAACTATAATTTTTGGTACTTTCTAATTTTATCAATGGTGTTTTTAATAGGAAATACCATGTTTGCAACTCCGTTAGTTGGTTTAGGTTATGAAATGACATCAGATTATAATGAGCGAACTAGATTAATGGCTTTTTCACAAACTATTGGTCAGATTGCTTGGATGATTGTTCCTTGGTTTTGGGTTATTATTGCCAATGCAGATATTCTTCCTTTAAGTATGGAAGAAATTACTCGTATTGCAGAATTAGGTTTAAGTGCAGAAGAAACAGAAAAAATCACAACACAGTCTCTACAGGCTAATGGTGTTCGTAAATTATCAATAATTGTAGGTGCTATTTGTATTGTGCTAGGTATTTTACCAGCGCTATTTTGTAAAGGAATTGATTCTGCAAATATGGAGAATAGAAAAAAGATTTCTTTCAGTTCTCTAGGTTCAAACATGATGGATTTATTCAGAGGAATTGGACAAGTTACTAAAAGTAAGCCTTTTATGAAATTATGTGGTGCTACATTTTTAGTATTTAATGGTTTTCAATTGGTTGCTTCATTTAGTTACTTTATAATCGTTTATTATATGTTTAATGGTAGTTTTGATGCTGCAGGTAATTTACCTGCATGGTTCTCTACAATTACTGCAGTTATTACGGCTTTTGGTGTTATTCCAATTGTATCTTGGATGGCAAACAAATATGGTAAAAGAAGAGCTTTTATATACTCTACAGCAATTTCAATTGTAGGTTACATTTTAAAATGGTGGGGATTTGATCCAGAAAATATTTACTTATTATTTATACCAGTTCCATTTATGGCGTTTGGTTTAGGTGGTTTATTTACTTTAATGATGAGTATGACAGCCGATGTTTGTGATTTAGATGAACTAGAAAACGGTATGCCAAGAAAAGAAGGAACTTTTGGAGCTATCTATTGGTGGATGGTAAAAATAGGACAATCAATCGCTTTATTTTTAGGAGGTTTAGTTTTACAATTAGTTGGTTTTGATCAAAATGCTGCCACTCAAACAGCAGACACCATCATTCAATTAAGAATAGCTGATATTATTATTCCATCAGTAACTGCAGGTTTAGCAATTTTGATTATGTGGAAATACAGCTTAAATGAAGAAAAAGCTAAAGAAATTAAAGTTGAGTTAGTAAAAAGAAGAGGAGAATTATAAATTTTATCAATAAAAAAATAAATAATGTCATATAGAAAAGATCGTAAGTTTTCACTGGACGGAAGAAGTTACTCAGATTATGGAGGGGTAGATTTTTCTGGAATGTCTAAAGATGAACTTATTAAATTATGGAGAAAAACGCTCGAAAATGGAATGCACGGATTGTGTTTTAGCATGTATGAAGATGGTCAAGAACCTGGAGATACAATTACTGAAGAGCAAGTAGAAAGAAGAGTTAAAATTATCAAACCTTACACAGAATGGGTACGTTCTTTTTCTTGTATAGAAGGTAATGAGCATATTCCTAGAATAGCACACAAACATGGTATGAAAACCATGGTTGGTGCATGGTTAGGAGATAATAAAGAAGATAACGAAAAAGAAATTGCTGCTCTAATAGAGTTAGCCAAAGAAGGATGTGTAGATATAGCAGCTGTTGGAAATGAAGTGCTGTACAGAAACGACTTAACTCTTGAAGAATTATTAGGATACATTCAAAGAGTAAAAGATGCTATACCTAACGTAACTGTTGGTTATGTAGATGCTTATTATGAATTTTCTGTTCATCCAGAATTAGTAGAAATAAGTGATGTAATTTTAAGTAACTGTTATCCATATTGGGAAGGCTGTCATATAGATCATTCTTTAAATCATATGCAACAAATGTATGGCCAGGCAAGTGCAGCTGCAAAAGGTAAAAGAGTTATTATTACTGAAACAGGTTGGCCGAGTAAAGGAGAAAGTTTACGAGGAGCAGAATCATCAGAAGAAAATGCTATGAAATACTTTATCAATTCTCAATTATGGTCTGCAAAAGATGATATAGATATTTTATATTTCTCTTCTTTTGATGAATCATGGAAAGTTGGAGATGAAGGAGTTGTTGGGGCTTATTGGGGTCTTTGGGACAAACATGAAAATTTAAAATTTTAAAGGTATTTTATCTTATTTTTTATAAAAAAGAGTTTCTTTAACTAGAAACTCTTTTTTGTTTTATTAATTTATAGCAGAAAATATTTTTTTTATTAACCAATAAATATTCCTTTATTTTTATTTAATTCTGACGATTATGAAATTGAGAATAACGCATTTTAAAATAACTTTATTTGTCCTAGTACTATTTCTTTCTTGTCAAGAATCTAAACGTAATTTAAATCCAAAGAAGCTAGTTGGTGGTTTTGAATTACTTTCTCCAAATCAAACTGGTATAGATTTCAACAATAAAATTAAAGAAGGAATAAAATTCAATCAATATTTTTACACACAAATTTATAATGGCTCTGGTGTTGCCGTTGGTGATATAAATAATGACGGCTTACTCGATATCTTCTTTGGTGGGAATCAGGAAGGAGACCGATTGTACTTAAATAAAGGAAACTTCAAATTTGAGGACATTTCCAAAAGTTCTAAAATAACACAGAGTCCCGGATGGACTTGGGGAGTGACTATGGTAGATATCAATTCTGATGGCTATATAGATATTTATGTTAGTAGAAATGGAGCTTCCATGAATCCAAAAGATCGAAAAAACAGACTATTTATTAACAACAAAGACCTAACATTTACGGAATCATCATCAAAATATGGTCTTACAGATGCTGGATTTTCTTCTCAGGCAGCTTTTTTTGATATGGACAATGATGGTGATTTAGATATGTATCAAGTCAACCAACCTCCTGATAAAAAATTGTTGTTGATTAATAAGATTCCTGAAAAACGTTTAAAATTATACCAAGATAGATTGTATAGAAATGACAATGGGAAATTCAAGGACATATCCAAAGAAGCTGGTATTTCATCTGAAATGATATATGGATTAAGTATTAATACTTCTGATTTTAATAATGATGGATTTACAGATCTATATATCTCTAATGACTATTATGATTTTGATTTTATGTATCTTAATAATGGAAACGGTACATTTAAAAATACAACCAATGAGAATATCAAACACATGTCTCAAAACAGCATGGGTTCGGATACCGGAGATATCAATAATGATGGTTTGATGGATATCATGACAACGGATATGACTCCTTCAGATCATTATCGTTCTAAAATGAACATGGCCACCATGGATTCCAAAACGTTTAAAGATATTGTAAAGAAAACTGGAAACTACCAATACATGGCTAATACCTTACAAATAAATTCAGGTAAGGGACAATTTTCTGATATAGGTAATTTAGCAGGAATAGCATACACAGATTGGAGTTGGGCGAGCTTATTGGTAGATTTAGACAATGATGGACACAAAGATATTTTTGTAACCAATGGTATAAAAAAAGATTTAGACAACAATGATTACAAGACTCTTTTAAGCAACTTAGAAAAAGGAACTAGTTTAGACGAATTATTTAATCTAAGTAAAAATGCACCAGCTCAACGTATTTCAAATTATGTTTTTCAAAATCAAGGAAATTATGGTTTTAAAAATGTAGCCAAAGAATGGGGGTTGGCTACTCCTAGCTTTTCTAGTGGTATGGCATATGGTGACTTAGATAATGATGGTGACTTAGATTTAGTTATCAATAATATGGAAGATACTGCATTCATCTATAAGAACAATACGAATGGAAACTTTCTAAAAATTAAATTAGAAGGTTCTAATAAAAATACAATGGGTATTGGTACAAAAGCCATTATTTACTATGATAATAAGCAACAAATTACAGAAAATGTTTTAACAAGAGGTTATCTTTCATCTGTAGCACCTGATATTTTCTTTGGGTTAGGAAAACAGACAAAAATTGATTCATTAAAAGTGATTTGGCATGATGGTAAAGTAAATCTTTTCAAAGATATAAAAGTTAATAGAACACTAACTGCCTTCTATAAAAAAGCCAAAGAATATACTTTTATAAACTCGCAAAAATCTTTCTTAGCACAAAAAAATGCAACAGAATTAGGAATCGATTTTCAACACCAAGAAAATGAATTTGATGAGTTTAAAGAAGAGATTTTATTACCCCACAATTTGTCAACTGAAGGTCCTTTTTCTGCTGTAGGAGATATTAATGGAGACGGTTTAGAAGATTTATTTATTGGAGGTGCTGTAAATCAATCAGGTGTATTGTACTTACAGACTTCTAAAGGTAAATTTATAAAAAAAAATCTCAACCCTGGTCATTAGATAAAGCTACAGAAGATTTAGAAGCCTTATTTTTTGATGTAGATAATGACAAAGATTTAGATTTATACGTCGCTAGTGGTGGAAGTGAATTTAAAAGAGGAAATGTTTTGTTAAAAGATAGGTTGTACATTAATGATGGAAAAGGGAAGTTCTCAAAAAAACCAAATGCACTACCGAATATTTATGAAAGCTCCAAATCTATAAAATCTTCAGATATTGATGGAGACAGGGATTTAGATCTTTTTGTAGGAATAAGACTTATTGCTGGAAAATATACATATCCTGCATCCAGTTATTTTTTAATTAATGAAAACGGTAGATTTAAAAAAGCTACTACACCTATTTTAGAAAATTTAGGAATGGTTACAGATGCTGTTTTTAGTGACATTGATAATGATAATGATGAAGATTTATTAGTAATTGGAGAGTGGATGGAGATTAAGATATTTGAAAATAAAAAAGGGCAATTTGAAGATAGTTCTCAAAAATTTGGAATACCAGATAATAGTAGAGGAATTTGGTGGTCTATAACAGCAAACGATTTAGATAATGATGGTGATGACGACTATATAATAGGAAATTTAGGAAAGAATAATAAATTTAAAGCTACTAAAGAACACCCTTTTAAAGTATAACCAATGATTTTGATAACAATGGTACAAATGATGTTGTCCTGGCAAAATACTACAAAGGGAATTATGTTCCTATGAGAGGAAGAGAATGTACTACTCAACAAATGCCATATGTGGGTGAAAAATTTAAAGACTTTCAAAGCTTTGCCTCTTCTAAGTTAATAGACGTTTTGCCAGAAGACAAAGTAAAAGATGCTGTTATTTATGAAATTGATAATTTTGAGAGTGTCGTTTTAATAAACGAAAACGGCAAATTAATTCGTCAATCTCTGCCAATACAAGCACAAGTGAGTCCAATTAAAAGTTCTTTAGTTGATGATTTTAATAATGATGGTCATAAAGATATTCTAGTTGTAGGAATCATTATGGTGTAGAAGTTGAAACCAGCCGTTATGATGCTGGTTATGGAATTCTTTTATTGGGTGATGGGAAAAATAACTTTACCTCTTTATCTGCAAAAGCCAGTGGGGTATATCTACCTTTTGATAGCAGAACAATTAATACAATTCAAATAAAAGACAAAAAAGGATACTTAATTACTAATAACAATGATTCTTTAAAGTATTTAGAAAAAAATATTAGATTCTTTTTTAATTAATATACACATTAGCATTAAGCTAATTAGGGTTTACCAACCTAATTAAGGTATTAAAAAAAACAAATAACTGTAATAAAACCATACATAGCCCATACATTAATTGAATTATATCATAACAAAAAAAATGAATTCATTTTTTTCAGCCACTAACAAGCTCAATAAACACTGACGGTTTGGTTATTTTATTTTAAACTATTAAACTTCATTTGTTAAAATTAACAACTGTAGAGTTTTTTTCTTTTGAATGAATCAAATTTTAAAGTATATTTATTACTTATTACAAATTTTAACATAACAAATCTAAAATTATGAAAAAAATTACTTTATTATTTTTATTACTAATCACTGGAACTTTTGCCTTTGCACAAGCTCCAACAGACAACGCAACAGACCCGCCAACAAGAAATGCAGGAGATGTAATTTCCATTTTTAGTGGAGCTTATACAAATGTAAGTGGATCTAATTTTAACCCAAACTGGCAACAGTCTGGTTTTGCAACAGCAAATGCTGCTTTTGACCCAGGTGCTGGTAACTTGGTATTGGCTTACCCTAACTTTAATTATCAAGGAGTTCAATTTGGAAGTGCTCAGAACATTTCAGGGATGGAATTTTTACATGTAGATATTTATGTAGATGGTACATTCAATCCTAATGTTTTTGTAATTAGTTCTGGTGTTGAAATTGCTCACCCAATTACAAATACAGGAGCAGGAACTTGGATTAGTGCAGACATTCCTATTGCTGGAATTACTGCTGATCCTTCGAATGCTATACAATTTAAATTTGATGGTGGTAATGGAAGTACAGATGGGATCTACGTAGATAACTTATATTTCTGGAAAACACCTGCAAATACAAACACAGATGCTACGTTAAGTGATTTAAAAATTGATGGTACTACCATTGATGGCTTTAGCGCTGCGACTCTAGCTTATACTTACCCAGTCGTTTCAGGTGCTGCTATTCCAACAATTACAGCAACTACAACACAAGGTGCTGCTACTTCAATGATTACTCAAGCTACTGCTGTTCCTGGTGATGGTACTGTAGTTGTAACTGCTGAAGACGGAACAACAATGAAAACATATACCGTTTCATTTATCGTTGACCCAGCTCCAACAACAGCTGCCCCAACACCACCTAATAGAGCTGCTGCTGATGTAGTATCTTTATATAGTGATGCTTATACAGATGTTACAAGTAATTTTGATGCAGGTTGGTGTGGTTCTAATTCAGTAGAAGAAGTAACGATTGCTGGTAACGCAACTCAAAAATACTTAGCAAATCCTTGTCAAGGTATTGTATTAAATGCTGGTGTAGATGTAAGTACATTTACTCAACTGCATGTTGATATTTATATAGAAGCTGGTACCGATTTAACCTCTTCAGTTTTCAACTTAAAGTTTGTACAACAACCTGGAGCTGCTGCGCTTGAAATCAATTTAAATGTTGCTTCATCACCTGCTTTAACAGCTGGTAGCTGGCTTTCTTTAGACCTTCCTGTAAATTTAACAACTTTTACTGGATTTAAAGAGTTTGGAATCACTAGTAACCTTAATGGTAAGGTATGGTATGATAACTTATATGTGCACAAGAATACTACATTAAGCACAGGGGATTTTGATCTTATAGAATCTTCTGCATATCCAAATCCATCTGATACAAGTTGGACAATAAATGTGCAAAACACTACAATTAAAACAGTAGAATTATATAACATACTTGGTAAAAGAGTGATGACTTTAACTCCTAATAGTAGTGAAGTTTCAATTCCAAGTAACAGATTACCTAGCGGTATTTATTTAGCAAAAATAGCTACTGAACTAGGAACAAAAAGTATTAAACTAATACGAAACTAGTTTCGTAATATTGGGGAAATTTAGAATTATTTAGAATTGGTGAAAGAGGTCGTCTAAAAAGTAATTTTTAGACGACTTTCTATTTGGTTATTTTTCAGTTAGTTGTTTTGATTGTTATTTTTATTTAGAGCTAAAAAGGTGAAAGCTAAAAGGTCAAAAGTTAGTTTATATGGTTAAACTGAACTTTTTAAGGTTATGTGCCATTGCAATTAACCCTATTTCTACATTTACCTTGTCAATACCTCTTAATATAAAGCGTTTAAAGTTCATATTATGCTTTATGTTACCAAAAACAGCT
>Ga0206125_10001170_pt1 | contig 31664 bp, 33 predicted proteins | sample Helgoland_Spring_4_FD_148598 | JGI IMG/M metagenome (GOLD analysis project Ga0206125, IMG submission 148598) | Pelagic subsurface seawater microbial communities from Kabeltonne, Helgoland, North Sea - Helgoland_Spring_Bloom_20160331_1 | ecosystem: Environmental > Aquatic > Marine > Epipelagic ... | reverse complement strand
TGGGATGACGTTGCTTCGCTGGGATGACGGTGCTTCATTGGGGTGATGGAGCTTCGTTGGGATGATGGAGCTTCGTTGGGATGATGGAGCTTCGTTGGGGTGATGGAGCTTCGTTGGGATGATGGAGCTTCGTTGGGATGACGGTGCTTCGTAGGGGTGACGGTGCTTCGTGGGAGTGACGACACCAAAAAAAAGGGAACTGAAATCAGCTCCCTTTGGATATTGCCTAATCAAACCTGAGCTTGAAGCTTACAGCGCCGCTAAAATAGCTTCTGCACTGGATGCCTCAAGGGCACCGGCATCAACATTTAACAGCGTGACAACGCCGTTATCAACAATCATAGCGAAACGCTGACTGCGCGTTCCCATACCAAAACCAGAGCCATCCAGCTCAAGACCCAGAGCCTGCGTAAACGTCGCATTACCATCAGCCAGCATAGAAATATGCTCTGCGTTAGAACCCTTGCCCCAAGCATCCATCACAAACACATCATTCACTGACATGCAGGCAACAGTATCCACACCCTTGGCTTTAATATCGTCAACATGGACAACAAAACCCGGCAGATGAGCCGCTGAACAGGTGGGTGTAAAGGCACCGGGAACAGCAAACAAAACTACTTTTTTGCCATCGAAAATTTCACCAGTGCTGATGCCCGTAGGACCCTCTGCACCCATAACTGTAAACATTCCCTCGGGAATTTTATCGCCAACTTTAATCGTCATAACAACCTCAATCTAAATATTAATTTTTTAAACTACTCGATAACACCTACTTGATCACTAAGACCTAGAAAGGAATATCGTCATCAAAGCCGCCACTCACATCCTGAGGTGCCTGCTGCTGTGATTGTTGAGGTGCTTGCTGCTGTGACTGCTGCTGCGCCTGTTGAGGTGCCTGATTCTGTTGAGGCGCCTGATTCTGACGTGGTGCCTGCTGCTGATATCCACCGCCTTCCTGACCACGGCTGTCCAGCATCTGCATTTCACTAGCAATAATTTCAGTGGAGTAACGATCGCTGCCATCCTGCCCCTGCCACTTGCGGGTGCGCAGTGAGCCTTCAACATAAACTTTTGAACCCTTCTTAAGGTATTCACCAGCAATCTCGCCCAAGCGATTGTAGAAAACCACTCGATGCCATTCCGTACGCTCTTGCTGCTCGCCGGTATTCTTATCTTTCCAGGCTTCCGAAGTAGCCAGACTGATATTGGTTACAGCACCACCTGAAGGTAGGTAGCGAGTCTCTGGATCCTGACCACAGTTACCGACGATGATGACTTTGTTAATTCCGCGCGCCATTTTATTCCCCTGTTATTTAACGATTAAAGTAAGGTTTTAGACTCGACATATCCACGGTCTTTTTATCGACTTTGGCATAGGCCAACTGCTCCCCTTTGACGATGAGTATATCTTCTACGCCGGGAACTTTTAAGATTAATTTCGCAAAATTATCATGTGCCATATCACCGACATTTAAAACCACTGTTTGCAGTGCTCTGGGAGTCTGTAATCCCAGCGCAACCAGACACCAGATGGCGAGAATCACCGCCAGCAAAAGAAACAGCCCATCAATACCAAATTGCTGCAAGCTCCAACCGCCGAGAATACCGCCAGCAAAGGCGCCGAGAAACTGGCTGGTGGAATAGATACCCATGGCGGTGCCCTTCTGCCCGGCTGGACAGGCCTTGCTCAACCAGGATGGCAACATAGCCTCAAGCAGATTAAATGCCGCAAAAAACAGCCACAGCATAAAGCCGGTTAACAGGTTGCCACGCCAAATACTCAGCAGCGACATCAGTATTGCCATACAGGCCACCGCAGAGACAAAACTGTACTTCTGACGGCGGTATTTTTCGCCGAGTATCATCACCGGCAACATGGCAAAGAAGCCGCCACCGATCAACAGCAGATAGACCCACCAGAGATTGTCGCCAGAAATCCCCATCTCTTCGGTGAGGATGGTTGGAATCACCACAAAGCCAGCCATCAGCACTAAGTGCAGGGTGAAAATACCAAAGTTAAGCCGCCATAGATTTGGCTCGTAAAACAGTCTTCCCAGCTGTTTGACATCAGTCCGGGTCTCGCGATTATGCTGCACCGAGATCGCTCGGGGCACAGCACCTAAGAGTACAAATACGCCGATCAATCCGAGCAGTGCCGTCACCCAGAAGATACCTGACAGCCCCATGGCCGCGGCAATAACCGGGCCGACAATCATCGCCAGCATAAACGACAACCCGATGCTCGCGCCTATGGCCGCCATGGATTTGGTGCGATTTTCTTCACTGGTTAAATCACTCACCAGAGCCATCAATGTACTGGCGATAGCACCGGCACCCTGCACCGCTCGACCGATAATCAAGCCGCTGATACTGTCCGCATTGGCGGCGATAATACTGCCGATAATAAACACCAGCAGCCCGCCAACAATAACTGGCCTGCGGCCAATTTTGTCCGACAGCAATCCGAGAGGTATTTGCAGTAGTGCCTGAGTCAGACCGTAGATGCCAAGAGTCACTCCCAACAGCAGAGGTGTAGCGCCGCTGTAATCATCTATATACAGCGCGAGTACCGGCAGCACCATAAAAAGACCCAGCATTCTAAAGCCATACAAGGTGGCTAGAGAGATGGTGGCGCGTTTTTCTATGGCGGAAAATAAAGAGGAATTATTCAAGATGTTATCTGATTAATTAACAAGGCGAATATAGTAACAGCGCTGAGCATCAGTGCAATTGGTTATCGTTGGGTTTAGCTTTAATTTAGCTATTTTCAGCAGATTTCGGTCTACACCACGCCTGCAAACGTAACAGATAAAACTTTTAAAAATTCACTTAGGCGATTGTGTTACCTGCACCCTATAATTGATCGTTTAACTGGCTGTTTAACCCGAGCATAAGAATTCTCAATGGATACCATTCAGGTACGTGGCGCACGAACCCACAATCTCAAAAATATTGATCTCGACCTTCCCCGTGACAAGTTAATTGTCATTACCGGACTCTCTGGCTCGGGGAAATCATCGCTCGCCTTCGATACGCTCTATGCCGAGGGACAGCGTCGCTATGTAGAATCATTATCGACCTATGCTCGGCAGTTCCTGTCGATGATGGAAAAGCCCGATGTGGACCATATCGAGGGGCTCTCGCCAGCGATCTCTATTGAGCAAAAATCAACTTCCCACAACCCGCGTTCTACGGTGGGTACGATTACCGAAATCTATGATTACCTGCGCCTGCTGTTTGCCCGCGCAGGCGAGCCGCGCTGCCCTGAGCACAATCAGGCACTAAAGGCACAGACCGTCAGCCAGATGGTCGATCAGGTACTGACAATGCCCGAAAACACCAAACTGATGCTGCTGGCACCAATTATCAAAGGCCGCAAAGGCGAGCATCTGCATCTATTTGAAAGCCTGCGTCGTCAGGGTTTTATTCGCGCCAGAATTGACGGACTGGTCTGCGATCTCGATGAAGCGCCAGTTCTAGATAAAAAGAAAAAACATGATATCGAAGTGGTCGTCGACCGCTTTAAGGTCAAGGCGGATATGGGCCTGCGTCTTGCCGAGTCCTTTGAAACTGCACTGACTCTGGCCGAGGGTCTGGCAGCCATTAGCTATATGGATGAGGACAAGCCGGATCAAATGTTTTCGGCAAAGTTTGCCTGTTCAGTCTGTAACTACAGCCTCAATGAACTGGAACCTCGCCTGTTCTCTTTTAACAATCCGGTGGGTGCCTGCCCGACCTGTGATGGTCTGGGGATGAAACAGTTCTTTGATGTGGACCGGGTGATTCAGCATCCAGAGGCGTCTATTTCTGAAGGCGCCATTCGCGGCTGGGATCGGCGCACCTTGTATTACTACAATATGCTTTCATCCCTGGCTGCCCACTACGATTTTGATATAGATTCGCCCTGGGAAAAGCTGTCTGAACTGCATCAGTCGAAAGTGCTTTACGGCAGTGGCGATGAAGAGATCGCCTTTAGTTACGTCAATGATCGCGGCACCATGTTCCGCCGCGAGCATACCTTTGAAGGCGTGATCAATAATATGGAGCGCCGCTACCGAGAGACCGAGTCAAACTCAGTACGCGAAGAGCTCGGCAAGTATATGACCAGCTCTCACTGTCCCGAATGTCAGGGTACCCGTTTGCGCAAGTCGGCTCGCCATGTATTTATCGACAATCGACGCATTGAAGATATTGTCTGTATGCCGGTAGGTGATTGCTGCGACTATTTTGACCAGATTCAACTTGAAGGTCGACAGGGGAAGATCGCTGACAAAATTATTAAAGAGATTCAGCAGCGCTTTCGCTTTCTAGTCGATGTTGGCCTCAACTACCTCTCACTCAATCGCAGTGCAGATACCTTGTCTGGTGGTGAAGCCCAGCGTATTCGCCTTGCCAGTCAAATTGGTGCTGGACTGGTGGGCGTTATGTATATTCTCGACGAACCCTCTATCGGCCTCCATCAGCGAGATAACGAGAGACTATTAAAAACTCTGGTACGGCTGCGCGATCTGGGCAATACAGTCATTGTTGTAGAGCACGACGAAGAGGCTATTGCCGCCGCTGACTATATCGTCGATATAGGCCCAGGTGCCGGTGTACACGGTGGCGAGATTGTCGCCGAGGGCACCGCCAAACAGATTAAGAACAACCCCAACTCGGTCACCGGTCAATTTCTCTCCGGAAAACGGGGTATTGTGGTGCCGGAAAAGCGCAACAAAGACAAGGGTAAGTTTATCCATGTCACTGGTGCCCACGGCAATAACCTGCAGGATGTCGATCTAAAGATTCCCCTTGGCCTGTTCACCTGTATTACCGGTGTTTCCGGTTCCGGCAAGTCAACGCTGATCAACGAGACTCTTTACCCAGCGGCAGCGGTGGCACTGAACAAGGCCACGACCTTAAAGTCTGCGCCCCATAAAACCATTACCGGCCTTAATCAACTCGATAAATGTATCGATATTGATCAGAGCCCGATCGGCCGTACACCGCGCTCTAACCCAGCCACCTACACCGGTATATTTACACCGATTAGAGAAATCTTTGCCGGCACTCAGGAAGCTCGCTCGCGAGGTTATTCACCGGGTCGCTTTAGCTTTAATGTTAAAGGTGGCCGCTGTGAAGCCTGTCAGGGTGACGGCGTGACCAAGGTTGAGATGCACTTTTTGCCCGATATCTACGTGCCCTGCGATGTCTGCAAGAGTAAACGCTATAACCGTGAGACTCTGGATATTCACTTTAAAGGCAAAAATATCCATCAGGTGTTGGATATGACAGTTGAAGATGCCCGAGTATTTTTCGATGCCATTCCAGCAGTCGCACGTAAACTGCAAACACTCATAGATGTCGGCCTTTCCTATATCAAGCTTGGTCAGTCTGCGACCACTCTCTCCGGCGGTGAAGCCCAGCGCATCAAACTATCGAAAGAGCTGTCGAAACGGGATACAGGTAAAACACTTTATATTCTTGATGAACCGACCACCGGCCTGCACTTCCACGATATAGAACAGCTACTAGCCGTGCTCCATCGACTTCGCGATCAGGGTAATACCATGGTGGTAATTGAACACAATCTGGATGTGATTAAAACCGCAGACTGGATTGTTGATCTCGGCCCAGAGGGTGGCTCTGGTGGTGGACAGATTATTGCCGAGGGAACCCCGGAGACTGTGGCGACCATCAAGGCGTCGCACACCGGTCGCTTCTTAAAAGAGATGCTAAGTTAGAGCTAGAGCTAGAGTTAAAGTTAGATAAATATGAGGTCGCTATTTAGGCAGGTTCTAAATAGCGATCCTTACTGGCCTGATAGCCTGAGACCATCGTATCTACGGCATCCTGCTGATACTCACGCAGTCCACTCAGAATTAATGTTTTCAATCCACTGCCAACCTCCACACCCTGATCCATCAAACGCAAATCAAACTGCACTTCGCCACGCTTGCCATCAGCTATAAAGCTGTGACCTGCAAACTCAACTGTCGGCTCTTGCAAATCCAGCGTATCAAATTGCAATGACATCGAATCATAGATAACCAGCGGCCGCTGGGGGTTAATCATAATATTGTTTTCAGCCATTATCGGTACCAGAAGATGGGGGAAATTCTGGCCAGAGAAGTACACATAATTTTTTGTTAGGTTCTCAATCGCCGCGGCGTTGTTTGATACCTGTCCACTGCGTGAGACTTCCAGATAAGACTTTTCACGACCATCGACAATTTTAAAATGATCACCAGGAGATTCAGGAAAACTCAACTCTGTCTCTGCCGAAACCATACCGGCAAAATTAAAGCTCATTTTCTCGCTGATACCGTAGCGCCCTAATACCAGCGCAAACAGCAGATCGCCAGGGACGCAGAATCGTTTGCTGTCCGGATCGTGAATCGGATTAAAATCATTGCTGATGGTTTTTGCAAAACTACTGCCCTGCTCGGCACTGATTGTTATTTTTGTATTATTGGCGCTATGAAACGGGTTTAAAAACATTTTTAACCTAACTCACTTTTAATAAAATTTCGTCTAATCTAATTCAGCTTCAAACTCTTCGAGTAAATCCAGAGGCTCAAATTCCTGGCCTTCGAGATCTGCACTCCAATTAACACCCACCATCAATACATCAGCATGCATACCGGGCAACCAATCATCGAGAAACTCTTCCATCTCTATCGCCACTGGCTTATAAATATCCCAGTCCCCATTACACAGCGCTTCGGCCAATGCGCGATCTGACCAAAAAGGGATCACATCAATGGATTCATTATCCGTTGAACCCACCAGCGCCCAGTTTTCATCGGCATCTTGTAGACCCCAGACACAACCGTTTTCCAGGCATTCAACAACCATGCGGTCGAGATTTTCTTGTAGATCATCAGAGAGTGGCTGCATTAGAATTACTCATCGCTGTTTTAGGCGCCCATAGTAACGTTTTTCAGACGATTAACAACGCTACTGGCAATTTTATAAGGGTTTTCTGATACCATTTGCGGATGGAAAAAGACCTATATCAGCAGACCAATTCAGTCCCTAGACAGAATCTTTCTCGCCTCAGTTCAATCAGAGCTGTGGCCTTGCTTGGCCAAATTGTGGCACTTATTTATTTCACACTGATTAGCCCAATTGGACTTCCTGCCACAGCCATTGCAATGATTCTGGTAATCTATGCGTTAGTGACCGCCGCCACATGGCAGCGCAGTCGCATGCAGGTGCCCATTACTGACAATGAATTTTTTGGCCATCTGCTCGCGGAACTACTGTTCTTTTCCCTGCTGCTATATTTTAGCGGTGGCGCGTCGAATCCGTTTATCTCCTACTATCTCATTCCAATCAGTATTGCCGCGATCACCCTGTCGCGGCGCTACAGTATATTTGTCGCCCTCACGGCCTTGGCCGCCTACAGTTTGCTGCTCAAGTACTATATGCCGATTTCCGCTCTCGCCCCAAGTCATCATCATGGTGGCGGCGACAATAGCCTGCATATACTAGGAATGTGGGCCAACTTCGCGATTAGCGCGGGGATTATTATCTACTTTATCAGTCGCATGGCCTCAACCTTAAAAATACAGCAGCAGGAGCTTGCCCTGCAGCGGGAAGCGCAATTGCGCGATGAGCAACTGCTTGCGGTAGGCACTCTGGCCGCCGGTACAGCCCATGAATTGGGCACTCCGCTCAACACCATGAAGCTGATTGTCGATGAGATGTTGTTAGACAGCAAAGATAACACCGATCTAAGTCTACTCAGCCAACAGATAGATCAGTGTAAAACCACCTTAAAACAGCTGCTGACAACTGCTGAAGAATCCCAATCAGATCGTCTAAATGCCCAGCCAGTGCAGGCTTATTTCGCCACCGTTTTAGAGCGCTGGCAGTTGATGCGCCCTACCCTGAATGCCAATATTCACTCTTCAGGTGGCCCCGATAGCCATGCTGTATTTCACCCCACCATCGCCCAGTCGATACTCAATCTGCTCAATAATGCTGCGGATGCAAGTAGCACTGTCGATGTTGAACTGAGCTGGGACAGCACAACAGCGACAATTGTTATTCGTGACTACGGTGCAGGACTCAACCCAGAGAAAATAGAGCGTTTAGGCGAGGCTTTTGTTACCGATAAAGCTGATGGTCTAGGGCTTGGCTTGTTCTTATCTCAGGCAACTCTGAGCCGTTTTGGCGGCTCGGTCAGTTTGCAAAATGTAGGCCCTAGTGATTCCAAGGGCGGCACGTTGACGCGCATACAGCTACCCCTTGAGGGAGGCGCCGAATGAATTATTTACTGGTCGACGACGATGGTGTTTTTAGTGCGGTTCTCGCCAAAATTCTGGTGCGCAGAGGTCATGGGGCGGTCACTGCCAGTAATGGCGAACAGGCTGTAGCCCAGTGCTCCGATAAGACCATCGACCGAGTGGTTCTGGATTTAAAACTTGAACGCGAGTCCGGCTTGGCTATCTTGCAGCAATTGCGCAGCCTACAACCGGATATTAAAGTGGTTATTCTCACGGGTTACTCAAGCATCTCAACCGCTGTAGAAGCGATCAAAATGGGTGCCACTAATTATCTCTGCAAGCCGGCTGGTGCCGATGAAATTATTGCCGCTTTTGAGAAATCCGAAGGCATAGCAGAGGTGCAGGATTCACCGCCATCGGTCAACAGGCTGGAATGGGAACATATTCAGCGAGTACTCAACGAAAACGATGGCAATATTTCAGCCACCGCGAGAAGTTTGGGAATGCACCGTCGAACATTACAGCGAAAGCTGCAGAAGCGCCCAGTTAAAAGTTGACGGGAGCTGGCTGCCGTCATGCTAGCAAAAGAACGTCATCCCAGCGTAGGCTGGGACCTAATGAGTTACACTGCCTGCGAACCAAAAAGGTACTGGCCTACGCCTGCATGACGGTGCTTTCTTTGTCAGAATGACAGAGAGGGGCTAATTTAAAACATTGTACCCACGCCCGCCCAAACAGCGCCTTACAATACGCTCCTGTTCATGCCTGGCATGTTTATTACCTTTTACACCCCCCAGTATGGCACCAGCTCCAGCACTGCGCTCGGCGGTTTCATGGTTACCTAGAACTGCACCGATCACCGCCCCAACAACTGCGCCTTCGACAACCCCCTCAGTAGTTTCACTGGCGACATCTATCTGCCGGGCATAGCTTTCACAGTCCGCCAGGTCCTGATAATAGGCGTCCATATTGACACCCTGAGTATCGATGATAATTTGCTTTGGCGCGCCATAGCCACCATAGCCATTGGCACAGCCGCTGGTGAACAGGACTGCTGAGATTAGTACTAATAGTGAAGTGTGCAATTTAGACATTGACGTTTTCCTTAACCAGTTGGGTTGCTTAAAGCAAACGCCAACCGAATCATTCGGTTGACGCTGTTACAAAACTATTTTCCTCGTAAATACCTTAATCCTGATATTTTTAAAATAGTTACTTGGTGTTATTCATAATACTGCGTACCGCTGCCGGGAGATCTCCGGGTAGAACCACGAGCTTGGCATTAGCTGAATTACCCATACTACTCAATGCCTCTACATATTTTTCACCGAGCAGATACATCGCCGGCAACTCTTTATCCTGAATGGCTTCATTGACCTTGGTCAGTGCAGCTTTGGTTGCTTCAGCCAGAACTACCTGCGCCTCAGCATCCCGCCGTGAGGCTTCCAAGCGGCCATCTGCAGTCAGAATAGCAGCGGTCTTATCACCGTCTGCACGGGTTACTGTAGCGCGACGCTGACGCTCTGCAGCAGCCTGCTCTTCCATCGCCGCCTGCATGGTACCGGAGGGATTAATATCCTGAATTTCTACTGTCTTAAGGGTGATACCCCAGTCGGCAATATCATCGGAAATTGAGGCTTTAAGCTTGGCTTTAATCTGATCTCTTGAGGAAAGCGCATCATCCAGCTTCATCTCGCCGACAATCGAGCGCAGTGATGTCTGCACCAATGTGCGTATCGCCAGCTCATAATCTTCTACGCCATAAACCGCTTTCTCTGGCGCAACAATATTGATATAGGCCACAGCATTGGCAACAATAACCACGTTATCTAGTGTAATCACCTCTTGAGAAGGGATATCCAGCACTATGTCTTTGGTGGTCACTTTATAAGAAACACTGTCGATATAGGGAACAATAATATTCAGTCCGGGCTTGAGTGAGATATGGTATTTGCCCAATCTCTGAACAACCCATTTTGAGCCCTGGGGCACCAGTCTAATCCCTTTTAACAGGGTGATTAAAACCAGTAGTAAAAAAACAATTACAACAATAGAACCTTCCATCAAACCTTCTCCCTCTCAACATTTAGCACTGCTGTTATAGCAGTGCCGCTAGATAAACTAGCTTAATTTAACAACAATTAATGTATTACCCGAAATTTCCTTGATATGCACACGATCACCAAGAGCAACCTCGCTGTCACAAATAAAATCCCACTCGTCATCACCCAGCACTGGCGTGGTAAAACGCACCTGACCACGGCTGTGCTCAGTGGGTGCTTTGATAACCTGACCGGCTTCGCCAATGGCGGCATCGCGACTGATACCTGCGCTAGTTCTATCGATCATTTTAGGCTTAAAATATTTAAACCATAAGATCGTACTGGCCACAGAGGCTAGCGTCCAAATAAGTATCTGCGCCGGAAAATTCAACTCTAGCACCAGCATTAACAGCCCGACAACCAATGCTCCCAGACCAAACCATAGAATTGTAAAACTGGGAATAAATATCTCCCCGGCCACCAGTATCATGCCAAACACTAACCAGTGCCAATACATCAGTTCAAAACCCATAATCTCGCCTCTTTAAATTACTCTATTCATTAATAAATTAACCGCTGATCAATACTTACTTACTAAATAGCCTAGCAAAATACTCGTCGTTATGGCGTTTTTTTGTAGCGCTGCGGTTCAGACTTTATGGCGCTCAAGATTCATCAGAATAGCATCTTCGCGACCAAATTCTGTGGGGTAGTAATCGCGTCTCTGGCCGACCTCTACAAAACCATAGTTCTGATACAGGCGTATGGCACGGAAGTTTGAAACCCGCACTTCCAAATAGACAACCATTACCTCATCCGGCAGCTGTTTTAAAATATCGGTCAGTAGTTGCGAGCCAAATCTCTCACCCTGATATTTAGGGCTAATACAGATATTGAGCACCTCGGCACAATCCAGCAGCGTCGAGACTACGGTGTAGCCAATTATTGCGCCGGCCTCACCACCGGCAGTACAGATTACCTGACAGCAGTGTTCTTCCATACTCTGCTCAAATTGCACAGCAGACCATGGCGATGGGGTTGCCTCACGCTCAATGGCAACAATCTGCAATAGATCGTCTCTGGTCATGGGTCGAATAAGCATTTTTGATTCGGTCATGGCCGCCGCTAAAGCAGGTAACAATAAATCAGGAGGACAGCGGCAATAAAAATTGCAGCACCTTCCAAGCAAGCGATTTTTGCTGGGGATTCTCAATCATGCCGCTCAATGAGGGTAAAAGTAGCGCGATTGTCTGTTCTGATAGAACCACCTGACCGCTCTCTTTTTTGCGGTCGAGATCTGGACTGAGCAGCCAATTAGCCGCGCCTTCACCCAGTAATAAAACCGCCTTAACCGACTTGTTAGCCAATCGTGCATTTAACAGCGTGGCGAGAAACTCTCTTACCTCAGTCTCATCGCCTGAGGCGTTGGGATAGGGTGGCCACTCAACCAGCTCCATCTGTGGCAATCGACTGATGCCGCAGCCAACGGCATTTAGCATATTGGTTAGCAGTTGCATCTCGGCAGTATCGGCAAGCGCGCCTTCAACTGCACTACAGACTAACAGCTGTTCACTGGCTTGCCAGAGTGAGAAGCGAATTTCTATGGCCGACGCTGACGGAGTATCTTCAGCAACTGGCTGCCTTGTGGCCGCTACTTTAGATTTAATAGGACTGGCCGGTTTGCTATCTAGATCAAGATTAACTAGGCCAGCCACATCTATTGATTTTTTGTCGATCACCGGCCCAACGTCTGTTTGCCGAACTGGCGGAGTCTGCATGTCCATTCCTGGAACAGGGTGACCAGTGCTTTTGGCTACAACATTCGTTTCTACAGCATTCTTTTCTACAACAGTACCAGCTACAACCTCTTCATAAACAGTATCTCGCGGCACATATTGCGATATGCCGAGAGTCTGTAAATATTGATGATGCAGCTGGTGATCCATCAAACACCGCCCAACTGTGGGTGCAAACGACCCGGGTTACGCATCAATGTCAGAGCATTGAGGTAGGCCTTGGCACTGGCCACTAAAATATCAGTATCTGCGCCCTGACCATTAATAATGCGCCCCTCTTTCTCGAGGCGCACAGTCACACCACCCTGGGAATCAGTCCCCTCGGTAACCGCATTGACCGAGTAAAGCTGCAAATTGGTGTCGCTGCTAACCAGCTTTTCAATCGCATTAAAGATCGCATCGACAGCACCATCGCCCGAGGCTTCGGCACTGTGCTCTTTGCCCTGATAGGCGATAACAATTTTTGACTGGGGGGGCTGTCCAGATCGCGACAGAACTTCGAGATCAACCAGCGTTAACGCATCCGCTTCAGTACCCATCTGCACTTCAGAAACCAGCGCCTGTAGATCTTCATCAAAGATCTCACGCTTTTTATCTGCCAGTGCTTTAAAGCGCACAAACACAGCATTAAATTCTTCTTTACTATCAAACTTGATGCCCAGCTCTTCAAGGCGCGAGGCCAGTGCTGCACGACCAGATAATTTACCCAGCGATAATTTATTAGTACTCCAGCCAACATCTTCGGCTCGCATGATTTCGTAAGTCTCACGAAACTTCAAAATACCGTCCTGATGAATACCCGATTCATGGGCAAAGGCATTGGCACCGACAATCGCTTTGTTGGGCTGTACCGGAAATCCGGTAATGCTGGATACCAGCCTTGAGGTGGGAACTATATGCACCGCATCTATACTGGTCTCAACCGGAAAGACATCCTTTCGGGTGCGCACAGCCATCACCAATTCTTCGAGAGAGGCGTTACCAGCACGCTCTCCCAAACCATTAATAGTACATTCAACCTGCCGCGCACCGTTCTGCACAGCGGCCAGACTATTCGCCACGGCGAGACCCAAGTCATTGTGACAGTGCACCGAAAAAATCGCCTTGTCGGCATTCGGCACTGTATTTAACAGACGTTTAACCATTGAGCCGTACTCACCGGGATCGGAATAGCCGACGGTATCCGGTAAGTTGATGGTCCGGGCGCCGGCATTGATAACCGCTTCGGTAATCCGGCACATAAATTCAAACTCAGTGCGGCTGGCATCTTCGAGAGAAAACTCAACATCATCAATCAGGCTGCGAGCTATCTTTACCGCGCCTACTGCCTGTTCTAGAACCTGATCTGGCTCCATCTGCAATTTGTGTTTCATATGAATCGGCGAGGTGGCAATAAAGGTGTGAATACGCCCGGCATTGGCTCCCTTAAGAGCTTCTGCTGCGCGCTCAATATCACCACGGATCGCTCGCGACAGACTGCAAATACGGCTTCCGGTAATGGTCTTGGCGATCGCCTGTATGGCTTCAAAATCTCCCTGACTGGAAATTGCAAAGCCCGCTTCAATAACATCTACGCGCAATTTTTCCAATGCTATGGCGATGCGCACTTTTTCGTCTTTGGTCATCGATGCGCCGGGACTCTGTTCACCGTCGCGCAAGGTGGTATCAAATATGACTAATTTGTCTTTAGACTGAGTATTCATGGTCTCTTCTATTCCTAATTGAAGCCGTCCTAACTGGAGCCCGACTTTTCTTTCTATAGGACACATTGTAAAACGGATTAACCCTCTATGGGGCTAGAATTTTATTGCAGCTAGACTTTTTATTGCTAATAGGCTTTTTATTGCTAGCAGGCAATAAAACGAAATTTGGATGAGGTATAACGATAGATGCCCCTTAGGGCAGGAGGAGGAGAAGTCCAAGTACAAAAAACAAAGGTGCAGAGACAGCAGTCGCAAGACTGATATTCGCAGCATTTTGATAAGTGGATTTATTCATAGCTATTATTCAAACAGTTTTTGCTCACTTTGCCAAGACTAAAATTAGCTGTCTTTTTTTACCATCAGCTTTTGCCAGACCCAGATCAGCGGCGCGGAAAAACTAAAGGTCAATGCCATAGCAAAAAGAATACGCGGTGGATCAATCGTAATAACCACAAAGCCCATCACAATCGACAGAATGACGATAAAAGGGACTTTGCCACGCAGATCAACTTCTTTAAAACTCGGGTATTTAAAGTTGGAGACCATCAACAGGCCTGCAGTCGCAGTGAGAATAGCGCCGATAACCGACAAGCCCAAAGAGGACTCGATATCATAGGTAGACCAGATAAAACCCGCGATCAGAGCCGCAGCAACGGGGCTTGGCAGACCGGTAAAGGTTTTCTTGTCAGCCAGTTCGGCCTGCACATTAAAGCGCGCCAGACGCAACGCGGCACAGGATGCATAGACAAAGGCTGCAGCCAAACCCAACTTGCCGAGATCACTGACACCCCAACCATAGGCAACCACCGCCGGCGCGACGCCAAAGGAGACCATATCGGAGAGACTGTCGTACTGCACACCAAAATCACTTTGGGTATTGGTCATGCGTGCCACGCGACCATCTAGGCCATCAAAAATCATCGCCGCAAAAATAGCCATGGCCGCAAATTCAAAATGACCGGTAAAACCTGATAATACAGCGTAAAAACCGCCAAACAGTGCGCCGGTGGTCAATATATTTGGCAGCAAGTAGATACCTTTGCGGCGAGTGGGTGCATCCCCTGCCACTGGCGGCTTGAGGTCTACAACCTTCTCTGTCGGCTCTACTTTATCAATCATGCTGTACCTTTTTATCTTTAACTAACCGTATTGGGCCATTATAGGCCTTTAGCCTTCCAAATAGCAGTGATGCATTTTATCCAGATCTGCCTGAGTTAAACCCAGTGCCGAAATTAGATAATTTTTAACGTCGCCGTAGCTAGCGTCAATGGCATCGAGAAAGGCGACAATATTGTCTTGATGAACAGAGCAGTATGGCATCAGCCAATCGCGATCCCATTTCTCGACATTGGCTTTGCGCAGATGGCCCTCGACAAGAGCTATCAACTTATCCGAATCATAGTGCTCGAGAGTGAGCATATAGTCTTCAATAATTGTCTCGCGGGGCACATCCAGTGCCGACAGAATTAACGCCGCCGCCATACCAGTGCGATCCTTACCTGCAGAGCAGTGGAAGACCGAGGCGTTGTCAGCATTGTCGACCATATGGCGCATAAAACGACTAAACGCCGGAATAACCGCTTCGATGCAAGAGCCGTAAGAGCTGACCACTAGCTGATGAGAGGACTCTGCGGTGAGCTCACCGTCAAACAGAAATTCCCAGAAGCGCGAGATATCGCCAATCAGAATTTGGTAGTCATCAACAAACTCCGCGCGAATAGCACAGCTCGGCGACTGGACCTGCTCTTCACTGCGGCGAAAGTCATGTACCCTGTTGATGCCAATCTGTTCTAGAGTATCCAGATCATTATCGCTGAGAGAAGCCAGATGACCGCAGCGCATTATCTTGCGCCACTTAACAGTGCGACCCTGACTGTTTGTATAGCCGCCCACGTCGCGAAAATTGATACCGCCATCCAAGGCAACCACTCTGGTCATACTGTTTTTCATGATTATCTGCTACTCGTTTTCGATATAGTATTTTCTACGCGTTCAATACTAAAACGGCCCACTGTAAGGCGAGCCGTTTTAAATACAACAATTATCAATAACGCGACTTAGTTTTTATCTTTATCAACCAACGCATTCTCGGTAATCCACGGCATCATGCCACGCAATTCAGCACCTACTTTTTCAATCGGGTGTGCTGCATTATTACGACGATAAGCGGTCATTGAAGGATAGTTCATTGCACCTTCAGTGATAAACATCTTCGCATATTCACCGTCTTGAATGCGCTTAAGAGCGTTCTTCATGGCTAGACGTGATTCGGCATTAATAACTTCAGGACCAGTCACATACTCACCGTACTCAGCGTTGTTCGAGATCGAGTAGTTCATGTTGGCAATACCACCCTGATACATCAGGTCAACAATCAGCTTGAGTTCGTGAAGACATTCGAAGTAAGCCATTTCAGGGGCGTAACCCGCTTCAGTCAGTGTTTCAAAACCGGCTTTAACCAGCTCAACTGCGCCGCCACAAAGAACTGCCTGTTCACCGAACAAATCAGTTTCAGTCTCGTCTTTAAATGTAGTTTCGATAATACCAGTACGACCACCGCCAACACCTGAAGCGTACGACATCGCCACTTTCTTAGCGCTGCCAGAAGCATCTTGATAAACAGCAACCAGATCGGGAATACCGCCGCCATTTACAAATTCGTTACGCACAGTGTGGCCTGGTGCTTTTGGCGCAATCATAATGACGTCGAGGTCAGCACGGGGCACAACCTGGTTGTAATGGATCGCGAAACCGTGAGCAAATGCCAAAGTAGCGCCCTGCTTGATATTTGGCTCAATCTCATCGCGGTAAAGCTGCGACTGGAACTCATCAGGAGTCAGAATCATAACCAGATCAGCACTGGCAACAGCGGCTGGTACATTGTCTACTTTAAGGCCAGCAGACTCAGCTTTGGCTGCCGAAGTAGATCCAGCACGCAGACCTACAGTTACATCAACACCAGAATCTTTCAGGTTGTTGGCGTGGGCGTGGCCCTGAGAACCATAACCAATAATGGCAACTTTCATGCCTTTGATAATGGAGAGATCACAATCTTTGTCGTAATAAACTTGCATTGAATTCACCTAATTTTTTAAAAAACTTGTCATTAAAAAGCTTGTGTTAAAAAGCCTGGATTAAAAAGTTACACTCGTAAAAACTTATCGCCGCGGGAGATACCTGAAATACCGCTTCTCACCACTTCCATAATACCTATATCCCCAACTGCCTCGATAAAGGCATCGAGCTTCTCGCTGTCGCCAACAAGTTGCACGGTATAGGTCTGTGGAGTCACATCAACGATGTGTCCCCGAAAGATTTCCACACAGCTTTTTAATTCTGAGCGGATATCATTTTCTGTCGCTTTGATTTTAACCAACATCAACTCGCGTTCAATATGCGAACCGACTGTCAAATCAACAACTTTAATCGTATCAATCAGCTTGTGCAGCTGCTTGACGATCTGCTCAGCCATGTGATCATCACCCTGCGTGGTAAGTGTTAAACGCGACAGAGTGTCATCATCAGTGGGGGCAACCGTCAAAGTGTCGATATTATAACCACGTTGGGCAAATAGACCGACAACTCTCGACAGAGCACCTGATTCATTTTCTAAAAGAATAGAGATTATCCGTTTCATTAGGTTCTCTCCGTCTTGTTCAACCATAGATCACGCATCGAACCACCCGGCATTTGCATGGGGTATACATGTTCAGAGCGATCCACATCAATATCCATAAATACCACGCGATCTTTCATTGCAAAGCATTCACGCATCTTTTCTTCGAGCTCATCAATATGGGTAATTTTCATTCCCACATGGCCATAGGCCTCTGCCAATTTTACAAAATCTGGCAGTGAATCCTCGTAGACGCTCTCGGAGTATCGACTGCTGTAATTCATATCCTGCCACTGGCGAACCATGCCCAGAGCCGCATTATTGAGATTGATAATCTTTACCGGCAAATTGTGCTGGCTACAGGTGGACAGCTCCTGAATATTCATCTGGATGCTGCCTTCGCCGGTAACACAGGCAACTGCCTTATCCGGGAATGCCAACTGGCAACCCATGGCGGCAGGCAGGCCAAATCCCATAGTTCCCAGACCACCGGAATTAATCCAAGTGCGCGGCTTATCAAACAGATAGTACTGCGCAGCAAACATCTGATGCTGACCAACATCGGTGGTCACAATCGCCTCACCATTGGTGATCTTGTAGAGCATCTTGATAACATCCTGAGGCTTGATGCAGTTGCCAGAGCTCTCTTCGTAGCGCGACGCGGTATAAATACCTTTGTCCGCACGCCACTGATCGAGCTGCGTCCACCATTCGGCGATCGCCTCGGCATCCGGCTCAATATCCATCTGATCACTCAGGCTGTGCATTTCATCGAGAACAGCAGTACAGGTTCCAACAATCGGAATATGCGCTTCAATATTTTTCGACACCGAGGTTGGGTCAACATCGACATGAATTATCGTTGCATGGGGACAAAACTTGTCCAGATCGTTAGTGACCCGATCATCAAAGCGCGCACCAATGGCGAAAATAACATCCGCATGGTGCATGGCAGTATTGGCTTCAAATGTGCCGTGCATTCCCAGCATTCCCAAATACTGGCGGTCAGTACCCGGGTAGCCACCGAGACCCATCAGAGTATTGGTAACCGGATAGTTAAGTTTCTGCGCCAGAGCGGTCAACGGCTCAGAGGCATTATCCAAAACCACACCACCACCGGCATAGATAACCGGACGTTTGGCTTCAATAAGCGTTTTAACCGCACGTTTAATCTGCCCACGATGACCTTTGTCAGTCGGCTGATACGAGCGCATTTTAATCTGCTCTGGATAGCTGTAAGGCACCTTGTGGTTGGGGTCGGTAACATCCTTGGGGATGTCGACAACAACCGGGCCGGGGCGACCAGTAGAGGCAATATAGTAAGCTTTAGCGATAGTCTCGGCGATATCTTCAGGGCGAGTTACCAGAAAGCTATGCTTAACGATGGGCCGTGAAACACCGACCATATCGGTTTCCTGGAAGGCATCCTGACCAATTTTGGTCAGTGGCACCTGGCCAGAGATAACCACTAAGGGAATCGAATCCATATAGGCAGTCGCAATACCGGTAATCGCATTGGTTGCGCCGGGACCCGAGGTCACCAGAGCAGTACCAACTTCACCGGTACAGCGAGAGTAACCATCAGCAGCGTGAACCGCAGCCTGCTCATGGCGAACTAAAATATGATGTACGTCTTCCTGTCGATACAGGGCGTCGTAGATATGCAGGGCAGCGCCGCCGGGGTAACCCCAAACGTTCTTGATACCTGCATCTTTTAAGGCGCGGATTAAAATTTCACCGCCGGATAAGAGTTCCACAATAAGTCCTCACAAATAATTACATTTGGGACGTTTCGCAGTGGCAATGAGCTGTTACATCAAAAGTGATACCGCGATTGCGGCAATTTTTCAGTCACACCGGTAAGTGCTTATGACTGTTATCGGAGCTCTAGACTATCGGTAAATAGAAGCGCCATCTCTGTTGATGACCAGCGGCATGGGTAACGCCAACCTGGTACTTTGTCCAAATTTCTGCAGCAATACGCACAGAACTCGCGCAATTTAACACTTTTTGGCCTTTATTCAAAGCCTAGGGGGAAATTTCGCAGCGAGGGTGATTCTAAAATCTATACTTAGACTGATTCAAGACAGTTATGGACAGACTTTTAACGCAGGGAGAAGTATGAAAACAGTTTTTTTAATCAGTTGCCTGATGGCATTAACTAGCATTTCCATTTCAGTAAGTGCAGAAAAATATTACAAGTGGGTAGATAAGGATGGGGTCACCCATTACAGCGCAAATCCGCCAAGAGATATCTCTACAACTGTCATTAAGGTAAAAGCCGACAGGTCCGTAACAAGTACTGATCAATCTGACAGTTCCGGTGAAGAATCCCAGCAGAGCGATGGCTCACAATTAACAGAAAATTTCATCGCAGAAGAGACACGTCAAGTTGAAGCAGAGAGCGAAGAACAACGTCTAGTCAAGCGCACCAACTGCGCTACAGCAAACCGTAAATTAATCGCGCTGGAAAATGCCGGACGGGTTCGGCAACTAGATGAGCAGAGCGGCGAGTACCGCTATCTGCCAAATCAGGAAAAGCTTGCGGAAATGTCTAAAATGCGCGAATACTTAAGATCCAACTGCCTCGGCAAATAGCCTTTGGCATAAAACGCGATTACTCGGCCAACTGGGTGGGAATAGTATTTGTTGAGCGCTCGACGGTATTGTCATCATTTAGATAAACTAACTTGGGCTTGTGTTGCGCGGCTTGCTCAGCATTGAGTTGGCCGTAGGTGGCGATAATAATTCTGTCGCCAACCTGACATTTGCGGGCAGCGGCGCCGTTTATCGAAATAATACCCGAACCGGCTTCGGCCAAAATAATGTAAGTGGTGAAACGCTCACCATTGGTGACGTTATAAATATCAATCTGCTCAAATTCCTGCATACCTGAAATTTCCAGCAAATCCGAATCAATTGCACAGGAGCCGTCATACCAGAGCTCCGCCTGAGTGACCGCCGCCATATGTAATTTAGCTTTTAAAAATGTAGATAACACTAACAATCTCCGTTTAAATTTCTCTTATCAATCCAGACTAATACTTAAATTATCAATCAGACGGGCCGCACTAGTAAATATGGCACCCAGGATAGTAATTTCAAGATCATCTTCAGCCGCAGGATATAACGTTTTGCTATTACTAACCGTAATATAGTCTGTTTTAAAACCGGCATCAGCAATCCGCTGCACAGCTGCAGCTTCGAGCTGAGTGAAATTGCGCGCGCCACCTTTAATCTGTTCGGCAACCCATTCCAGACTCCGTTTAAGCACCACAACATTCGGGCGCTCTTCCGCGGTGATATAGCTGTTTCGCGAACTCATAGCCAAACCGTCGGCCTCGCGATAAATGGGTGCAGCGGTTATCTGCACCGGCATACATAAATCTTCAGCCATACGCCGAATCACTGCCAACTGTTGGTAGTCTTTAATTCCAAAAATAGCCTCATCCGGCTGAACAATATTAAACAGCTTGGTGACCACGGTGGTCACACCCTCAAAATGACCGGGACGGCTGGCACCGCAGAGTACGTCGGTCATACTTGGGCAGATGACACGACTCTGGGTGTCGAGCCCATTGGGGTACATCTCAGTATCGTCGGGATAAAAAAGGTAGTCACAGCCGCTGTCACGAAGCTTGTCGCAGTCCATTTGATAGGTGCGGGGATACTTATCCCAGTCTTCATTGAGGCCAAACTGCAGGGCATTGACAAAAATTGAGCAGACAACAATATCGCAGCTACTGCGAGCCTGTTTGACCAGTGCCAGATGACCCTCGTGAAGGTTGCCCATAGTGGGTACAAAACCAATGCGCAAACCTTTGAGGCGACAGGCTTTTAACGCATCTCGAAGACCACTGACAGTGTGGAAAACCCTCATGATCAACTATCCTATTTACAGAGATTTCAGTGGCTGAAACTTAACTGACTAAAGCTTAGTTTTCAGTGAAATAATCGCCAGCCAGGTTTTCAAATCTTGTGTATTTACCCATGAACGCTAATCGACAGGTGCCGATAGGGCCGTTTCTCTGTTTACCAATAATAATTTCAGCGCTGCCCTTATCGGGACTGTCTTCGTTGTAGACCTCGTCGCGATAGAGAAACACAATAACATCAGCATCCTGCTCAATGGCACCAGATTCACGCAGATCCGAGTTGATCGGGCGCTTGTTGGGCCGCTGTTCAAGATTACGACTGAGCTGGGAGAGCGCGATCATCGGGCATTCGTATTCACGAGCCATGTTCTTAAGTTCACGGGAGATCTGCGAGATTTCCTGAACACGTCCTTCGCCGGGATTACTACCGCTCATCAGCTGCAGGTAATCGACCATAATCATGCCCGGCTGAGCCTGCTTATAGATAGCTTCCATATCCGCCGGGGTATCCTGGCCGTGTTCACGGTGCCACTCCTGACGCAACTGCTCGACACGCTCGCGGGTGAACTGCTTTATTTGATTGCGCATCTCAAGAGGCGTGATACCGGAGGTATCATCAATAAACAATGGGCGGTCTTTTAAACGCTGAGCGGCACTGCTCAGGCGCGGCCAATCATCTTCGGTGAGGTTACCAGAGCGCATGCGGGTCTGGTCAATTTTGCCGATCGACGACAGCAGTCGAATAATCAGCTGATTGGCGGGCATCTCCAGAGAAAACACCAACACCGGCCGGTCTTGATTCAATGCAGCATATTCAACCATATTCATGGCGAATGCGGTCTTACCCATCGAGGGTCGACCGGCGACAATCACTAGATCAGAGTGCTGCCAACCCGAGGTCATAGCATCGAGATCTTTAAAGCCGGTACTTAAACCGGTGATATCGGCGTCGTTTTTAAACAGCTCATCAAGACGCTCAACCGCTTCTTTAAGCAGCGAGTTAACTTCTTTAAAACCGCCTTTTTTAGGACGATTTTCAATAATTTCTTGTAGTCGACTCTCAGCTTCAGCCAACAGTTTTGAACTGTCCCAACCCAGAGGATTGTAGCCTTTGCGCACAATATCGCTGGCCGCACCAATCAGCTGGCGAACAATTGATCGCTCGAGAACGATCTGTGTATAGGCTTGGATATTGGCAGAGCTGGGGGTACTACTGGCGAGGTCGACAAGATATTCAGCGCCGCCAATACTGGCCAGCTCATTGCTGTTTTGCAGTGACTCACCGAGGGTAATCGGATCAAAGGGCTGGCCATCTGCGGCCAAACTGGTCATCGCGTTAAAGATTAACTGATGATCTGTATTATAAAAATCGCTGTCGGCGATAACCGCGGCAATCGAATCAAAGGCATCATTCTTCAGCATCAAACCGCCAAGCACGGCCTGCTCTGCCTCTACAGAATGAGGTAGGGGCTGGCTGGCGGCTGGCTCTGCAAATAATGCTTCGTTCATTTCTTAAACTACTACCCTGATTTTAATATGACTGTGCTGATCTAATTATTCTCAAACCACATCTAAAACCACATCCAAAACCAAAGTGGCAAGATACGAAAACGGCACTGCATCTTATTCAGAAGCAGTGCCGCTTTGCAATAAATTTACCCTGATTTATCGGGTATTTATTCAGCTTCAACAATAACAGTGATGTTTTGGATGACATCAACGTGCAGTTGACACTCAACACTAAACTCGCCAACAAAGCGGATTGGACCCTCTGGCATGTTGATTTCGCTCTTGTTGATATCGCCGCCTGCTGCTGCAATGGCATCTTCCAACTCACGCACACCTACCGATCCGAACAGCTTGCCCTCTTCACCAGCAATTGCAACGATAGTAAAAGTACCTAAAGCCTCGAGCAACTTAGCGCGACCCTGAGCTTTAACAAGCTTGTCAGCTGCATTGGCTTCAAGCTCTGCACGACGCAATTCAAATGCCGCAGAATTCGCTTCAGTAGCGAAAACAGCTTTACCATGCGGGATCAGGTAGTTGCGACCAAAGCCAGCTTTAACATTAGCTCTGTCACCAATACCGCCCAACTTACCAATTTTTTCTAAAAGAATGACTTCCATCTTAATATCCTCGTTTCATACTTGGCTCAAGAGTTGCGATTTTTAAAGGCCGCAAGCCTAGAGCGTAAATTCAATATGCTATCAACCAAACCAAGGCCGATCAGCACAGTACCTGCTGGGGGAATAAAAAATAACCCAAAGTACATTAATCCAAGCCAGTGCGTGCCCATTCCCATTATCTTGGCACTTGAGTGAACCACAGCCACGCCGGCAATTAACAACGGCAGTGACAACAGTTCAACCCAGGGCCTGTATGAAAGGGGCAAACTCACACCAGCAATAACAATAGCAACTAAGATAACTGCAACCGACTGATCTAATCTAAAGCCGTGAAATTCCTCTTGGAATCCTCCGGGATTAAATAACAGCGCCTGCCACCATCTTGAAACCAACAAGCCACAGGCCACAGTTGATCCAATGATCCAAGCAAACAAACCTAGTACAAAGGTTCTGTCGGGAGCAAAATTAAACTCCTCGGACATCTCAGCCTGATCGTTAAACTGAGCTAAATACTCTGCGACTTTAGTAACCATCAAATCGACATCAGCGCTGGCAATAAAGCCAGTGGCTATAGCGGCTAAGGCGCTAACTACGCCTGTAACCACAAATGTCCACTGCCAAGATGCGGTACTGCGAAGCACGTTGGCAACAGCTGCAATCACTACCAGTACCGTCAACGGCAGCAGTAGCACCAAAAGACTGACATCGCTGGCCATATAGAGCGCCAACCAGGGCAACAGAGCCCAGAGAGTAACAATCAAACCTTCCGTACTATCTTTGCGCAGTGACACCAGACCAATCGTTGCCGGACTTACCAGCGGCAACAACCAGCCAAACAGAGCGACACCACATGCCTGAGCACGCCCGCGCATAATTAGTTCAGCTAGGGCTCGCAAAGTTGTTTACCTCTAATTACTTATGGCTGTCAGTGTACGGTAGCAGCGCAACATAACGAGCGCGCTTAATAGCTTCTGACAGTTCACGCTGATATCGCGCTTTGGTTCCGGTGATACGGCTTGGAACAATCTTGCCGCTCTCGGAAACATAGCCTTTCAGCGTATCTAAATCTTTATAATCAATTTCAGGAGCGCCTTCGGCACTGAAACGACAAAACTTTCGACGACGTACAAACTTAGCCATTATTCTTCTCCCTCTTTCGCTTCAGACTGCTCTTCTACAGCAGTTTCTTCTGCTGCAGGCTTTTCTGCTTCTGCTGCAGCTTTAGCTGCGGCGACTTCAGCGGCTTTCGCCTCATCGGCCTTTTGTTTAGCAGCAGTGCGACGTTCACGAGCTTCTTTATCCGCTTTATCAGCATTCTCGGCTTTCATAATCGGTGATTCAGCAGTGATAGCTTCATCGCGACGAATAACCAGACTGCGCAGAACCGCATCGTTGTAACGGAAAGTAGAGTTGAGCTCGTCGAGGACTTCCTGACCACATTCAACGTTCATCAGAATGTAGTGAGCTTTGTGAATTTTGTTGATTGGGTAAGCCAGTTGACGGCGACCCCAGTCTTCTAGACGGTGGATCTTACCTTCGCCCGCTTCAATTGAAGCAGTATAACGCTCGATCATACCGGTAACTTGTTCGCTCTGGTCCGGGTGGACTAGAAATACGATTTCATAGTGACGCATTGTATCTCCTCAAGGTTTAAGAGCTTCCCACCGACAACATTAGGCCGCAGTAGTGAAGCAAGGAGTGCCCGGATAAATACCCGGACGCTGTAAGGCGCGCTATTGTAGTGAGTTGACCTGCCCGTTGCAACCGACATTTTCAGGGAGATTTAACGAGGTTTTTGAACGCTCACTACTGGCTCTTCAGCGATGCCATTGGGCGCCACATCGGAGTAGCGGCCAATAACTAGAATTGAAGTCACATTGGTGCGCGGCCGACTGAGGGTTGAGGTAATCGCCATCTCTTCAAACGCCACCACAATATGAAATACAATCACCGCTTGAAAAAACAGATCCCAACCCAGCAGGGTCAGCGAATAGAATGCCGGCGCCATCAATACTGCAGCTGTTTTGGCGCCCAAAGTGTGATAGCTGGGATACTCGCCAAACTTTCTAAACGCATGGGCCACTGGCACCACAAAAGACAGCGTCGCAGCGATCAGAAACCATAGCTGTTCAGTAAATACCTGAGGCCATATCCAGTAGAGACCTAGGATCATAGCGCCATAGGTCAACACATCACCCCAACTATCTAACTTGGCACCCAGCTCGGTGGTTTGGTTTAATTTTCGTGCAAGATAACCATCAAAGACATCACTGAGTAGCGAGAACGCGAGAACCATCAGAAACGCCTGTGCATTTTCAGCGATCGCCAGAGCAATCAAAACCGGCACCAGCACCAGTCTAGTCATACTCAATAAATTGGGTATTGTGTATATTTTTTGTTTTACCATATCCATTGCCGTCCCTCTCCCAATCGACTCCATTCTAACATTTCAGGCTATTTAGCTTAGATTAGCATAGCTGAAAAATAGCCCAAAATTTACACAGAAAAAACCCTCGCAATATTTCAATACTAATTAAGCACTATCAACCGCGCCGCTGACGGACAATTTCAAACAGACAGACACCGGTTGCAACCGAGACATTTAAACTGCTAACTTCTCCGGCCATCGGCAGCTTGGCCAAGTAATCACATTGCTTGCGAGTCAACTGGCGAATACCCTTACCCTCCGCACCCATCACCAAGACCATCGGCCCGGTCAAATCTAGATCGTAGATAAACTGCTCCGCCTCACCTGCCGCACCCACTACCCAGGCACCTTGCTGCTGAAGTTTGTCCAGCGTTCGGGTCAGATTAGTCACCATCACCAGAGGAACCGTCTCGGCAGCACCGCAGGCAACTTTTTGCACAACTGGGGTCAAGCCCACCGAATTATCCTTGGGTACTATCACCGCGTGCACACCAGCACCATCGGCAGAGCGCAGACAGGCGCCAAGATTATGGGGATCGGTCACGCCATCGAGCACCAAAAACAGTCCCTCTGCAGCCTTTTCCTCGGCCAGCTGTAACAGGTACTTCTCGTCATACGTCTGACCCGGCTCGCAGAGCGCAATAACTCCCTGATGACGACCCTCAACCTTGTCATCAAGGTTCTTAACCGTCGCCCACTGCAGCGTAACGCCATGCTGCTCGGCAAGTTTGTGAATCTTTTGCAGCCGATCATCTTGCCGTCCACGCTGAACGTGTAACTCTGCAACTCGCTGAGGTGCTGACTTAAGCATGGTCTGAACAGCATGTATGCCGTAAATCCAATCCACTAAATTCTCCCGATGGTTTTCTATTGATTGCGCATTGTACTGGCTTTCGGCAAAATTCGAAGATGATTCCTATTGATAAGCCATAATTTATGACTAACAAGCCTATTTCCACTCTAGCCCCAGCCAATTTACTACGCAGACTCGCCGCGCTGATCTACGATGCATTTTTACTGTTCGCTATCACGCTGGCCTATTCAGCCCTGCTTCTAATTATAAAAGTTATATTCACTGGCACCCAAGCACCGGAAAATGTACAGCCCGGCCTTTTTCTACAATGCCTAAGTGTTGCTGGCTGGCTTTTAGCCTTGGGTGGCTACTACTTTATATCTTGGCGCAAACAGGGCCAGACACTGGGGATGAAATCATGGCGCCTAAAACTGCAACAGCCAGATGGCTCTCCGGCCACCCCCGAGCAATGTATTAAACGTAGTATTCTGGCAACACTGTCTCTTGCGTTCTTCGGCATTGGCTATCTCTGGTACCTAATATCACCAGCCAAAGCCTGCCTGCATGATATTTACAGCGGCACTCAAGTTATTCTGTTACCGGCGAAAAAATAGCGCTGTTAAGCCATTAAAAGATAAGGGAAGCCATTATGAGTAACGCTAAAGACAAACTTGTACTGGCAATGGATCAGGGGACAACTTCATCGCGAGCCATTCTCTTTGATAGCAGCTATACAATCGTCGAACAGGCGCAGTGTGAATTTGAACAGCAGTTCCCCAACTCCGGCTGGGTTGAGCACAGCGCTATAGATATCTGGCAAACCAGCCTCGACACTGCGCGACAGGCCATCGCCAACGCCGGTGTCAGCGCCCAGCAGATTGCCAGCATCGGCATTACCAATCAGCGTGAAACCTCAGTGATCTGGGATCGTCAGACTGGCGAACCGATCCACAATGCCATTGTCTGGCAGGATCGGCGCACCGCAGATCTCTGTGAAAAACTTAAAGCCCAGGGCCTCGAACCCATGGTCAGCAGTAAAACTGGTCTGCTTTTAGACCCCTACTTTTCCGCCACGAAGATCGCCTGGTTACTCGACAATATCAGCGGCGCCCGCGATAGAGCCGAGCGCGGCGAGTTGGCTTTTGGCACCATGGACAGCTGGCTGCTGTGGAATCTGACCGGCGGAAAATCCCATGCCACGGATGCCACCAACGCCTCGCGCACCCTGCTTTACAATATTCATCAGGGCGAATGGGACACGGAGCTGTTAACGCTTTTTAATATTCCCCAATCCCTTTTACCTGAGGTCAAAGACTGCGCAGCGGATTTTGGCAGCACCAGTCTGTTTGGCGAGCCAATAACTATTATGGGTATGGCCGGCGATCAGCATGCGGCAACTCTGGGGCAGGCCTGCTTTGAAAAGGGCATGATTAAGTCCACCTATGGCACCGGTTGCTTTGCCCTGCTCAATACCGGCGACAGTGCTGTCACCTCAAACAACAGATTGCTCACCACCATCGCCTACCAACTCGACGGCAAAGTGACCTATGCCCTCGAGGGCTCAATCTTTATCGCCGGGGCAGCCGTTCAATGGCTGCGCGACGGACTGGGCATTATCGAATCGGCTAAACAATCTGGTGAACTGGCTGCACAGGCCGATGAGCATCAGCAGGTCTATATGATTCCAGCGTTTACCGGTCTCGGCGCACCCTGGTGGGACCCTCAGGCGCGCGGTGCACTGATCGGTTTAACCCGCGGCACCGGCCCTGCGGAAATTTCCCGCGCCGCCCTAGAGTCGGTCTGCTATCAGACTCTCGATCTTCTCAATGCCATGCACGCTGACTGGCAGCAAGAGGCTGAAACGGTGTTGCGGGTAGATGGCGGTATGGTGACCAGCGATTGGACTATGCAGCGGCTTGCGGATATTTTACAGGCGCCCATCGATCGTCCGGTGATAGCCGAGACCACTGCATTAGGTGCAGCTTGGCTGGCAGGATCAAGAGCTGGCGTATGGCCAGATCAACAGGGTTTTGCCGAGAGTTGGCGCTTGGATAAACATTTTGATCCACAGATGCCAGAGCAACAGCGCAATCAAAAAGTGGCGGGCTGGAACGATGCCATTCAGCGAGTACTTGTTCGCTAACAAGAATCTCAAAGCGAGGATTTAAGGGCTACATCTCAGGTTCTTGAGATTGATTTCTGCGCGCTTCCTTGTCGGCTTTTTTCTCTGCTCTACGACGTTCAGTCGCCTCCTGCGCTGCATTGCCAATATGCTCCTCACCACGCAGTTTGGCGAGTTTTACTTGCTTTTGACGCTCGGCAAAGCGCTGCTTCTGCTCCTCATCCACGGTGCCATAACAGTGGTGGCAGGACAGCCCCTCTTGATAGTGCAGATGATTCATCTCCTGCTCGGTAATCGGCATACGACAGGCATGACACTGATCGTAGGAGCCTCTTTTTAAATCGTGACCAACGGCGACGCGATTATCAAAAACAAAGCACTCACCAGACCAGAGGGTCTGCTCTTCTGGCACCTTTTCCAGATATTTTAGAATACCGCCCTCGAGATGATAAACCTCATCAAAGCCCTGCTCTTTCATATAGGCCGTCGACTTTTCGCAGCGAATACCGCCAGTGCAAAACATGGCCACTTTTTTATGTTTGTCGGGGTCGAGATTATCTTTTGCCCACGCGGGAAACTCACGAAAGGTCTTAGTCTTTGGATCCACGGCATTTTCAAAGGTCCCAATCTCCACCTCGTAGTCATTGCGGGTATCCACCAAGACCACATCCGGATCAGAGATCAGTGCATTCCAATTCTCCGGCTTAACATAGGTGCCAACCACCTGTTTCGGATCTATACCCTCAACACCCATAGTGACAATTTCTTTCTTAAGCTTCACTTTGGAGCGATAAAAGGGAATTTCACTGTGGTAGGACTCTTTGGTATCTATATTTTCCAGGCACGGCTGCTGCGCCAGCCAGGCCAAAACCGCGTCAATTCCCTCTCTGGTACTGGAGATAGTGCCGTTGATACCCTCTTGAGCTAATAGCAATGTGCCAAACACATTATTCTGGGTCATGGCGTCTAACAGCGGCTCGCGCAGAGCTTCGAAATTTGGCAGGGTGACAAATTTATACAGTGCGCAGGTGACAAATTGATCGGACATAAATTACCTTGAATATAATGACAGCTTTAGCAAAATCTATTGGACAGACATTTAGCAGCGCTATTGTAGCAAATCAACAATAGCTAAGGCAGATATCGAATAGATCAAGTTAGGGGCCGAGTGAATATATCGCCGCGAGTCAGTCAACAAAAAATAAGCCTATATAGCCAATCAAACCGAAAACCTGTAAACCCATTACTACAATATATTGAATTATTTTTGCCTCAAATTTCGACGCACTTAAATGGTTCAAAGTATGAACGAAAAACTCATTTCAACCTGCATCAGGGTTCTATTGGTGCATTTTTATACTAGCTGGTCCGGGGTAGCACCGAAAAATAACTGTATTTATGCACCATTCGGCCGCAGGGTTTATGTGGGTGTTTTTAGGCACAAAATTTGCAGTAACTTGTTAACAACCTAGAAACTAAAATACAGACAAGATGACAGCAATTCACCCATGAATAACCATCAATTCCAAGCAACCCAAGAATCGATTTACTCCGTCATTCAGGATTCCTCAATAATGGCTAAAGCGCAAAAAAAAACCATTCAGACAGGTCACTCCTCTGTATCGGTCAAGACCTCCAAAAAAACTAAATCTGATCGCACTATCCCACTGATAAATCTATCTAACTTTTCCAGACGCAGAACAGAGATCCGCGACCAACTTTGGGATGCTGCAACCAACTACGGCTTTTTCCAACTGGTCAATCATGGCATCCCAACCAAAGATATTGATTTTGCCTTTATTCAGGCGAGCCGCTTTTTTGATTTGCCCGAGAGCGAAAAAGCCAAGTTGCCGTTGCGCAAAGCAAAAAATGCCGGCTGGGAGTCAAGAAAACAAGTTAGATCATCAACCGGGCTCGCCGATCAGAAAGAGTCCTACCAGATAACCCACCCCCGAATGAAGGGACTCTGGCCAAAGGAGTCACAACTACCGGGCTTTCAACGCCAACTGTTAGCCTTCGAACATTCCTGTTGGTTTCTGAGCATGCAATTGATGAGCTGTTTCGCTGAAAAACTCGGCTTGGATAAAGATTTTTTCACCCAGGCACACAATCCTGAGCAATTGGATTACCAGAGTACCTTGCGCCTGCTGCACTATTACGCCAGCGCCGAAAAAGACGAATTAGCGACAGAGCCTGCCGAGCACCCACAACACTGGTGGGCCGGGGCACATACAGATTACGACTGCCTAACGCTGCTGTTCCAACGCAACCATCAACGTGGCCTCGAGGTTTGTTGTGATCAGACAAAAGAAACCCAAACTTGGTCACCAGTGATTCCTGACGAGGGCTTGATCACCTGCAATATCGGCGATATGTTGATGCGCTGGAGCGATGACAAACTACGCTCTACCCTCCACCGTGTAGCAATGCCTGAGGGAAGTGGTCATTTTGATGACCGCCACTCGATGGCTTTTTTCTGCCAGGCTAATAGCCGACAAACTATTTATGGTCGGGAGGGGAAATACCCCCCTATCAGTGCCAAGGAATATCTTAAACAACGCATAGCAACCAATAGCGCGATGGGCAGTCCAATTAAAGACCGTACAAAATAGTAATCTTAAGCGGGGGTTTCCCCGTAAAAATCGTGATAAATACTGCCATTTAACGCACAAAATGTGCCTGCCAGCGAATAAAGATACAAATTTTCACAGAGGGATGTAATCTCCGTCCTCGATAATATAAATCCTCTAAATTGTAAACTTGGAGGAAAGATTAAATAAAAAATATTTACCAGTTAGGTAAATATATATAGGGGAAATATCTTGGTTTCTAAGAAAGCATCAACACTTTTACTACTGACTTTATCCTTAGTCCTAACTGCCTGTGGTGGCGGTGGTGGTGGTGGTGGGAGCAGCAGCGGTAGTACTGACAATGGTAGTACTGGCAG
>Ga0206125_10001169_pt1 | contig 31686 bp, 31 predicted proteins | sample Helgoland_Spring_4_FD_148598 | JGI IMG/M metagenome (GOLD analysis project Ga0206125, IMG submission 148598) | Pelagic subsurface seawater microbial communities from Kabeltonne, Helgoland, North Sea - Helgoland_Spring_Bloom_20160331_1 | ecosystem: Environmental > Aquatic > Marine > Epipelagic ... | reverse complement strand
CCAGTTCAATACTGGTTGTCTCTTCACGATCAAATTCCCAGCTACCGGTAATAGACGCACTGGTCAATGGATTGATCGCATTCATAACGGCGGCATCAGGATGGCCATTGGAGCGCGCATCAAAACCACCTGACTTGTGGCCCTTGGTCCATGTTGCATAGGTCATAGTATCTTCGCTGAGGTCCCATTCCAGAGTAATCACTGGTGTAAATGAATCATCATCAAGTTCACCGGTGATCTTTTCATAGGGCTCGATCGCAAAAATACCGTACAGCAAGTTGTAGGGATCAGTGGCTATACCCACAGGCAGCGTTGCACCACCAAAGGGCGAAGTAGGACTGGAGATATGCTGCTGCAGACGATCGGCATCTTTAGTTTCTTGGGAGTAACGACCACCGACAGTCAGGCGCATATTGTTGGCAATTGACCAGGTAGTCTGCGCAAACACCGCCCAGATATCGCCCTCTTGATTAAGTTCACGGTTGGTTGAAGAACCGGCTGCCAGAGGTGCCAATGAACCTGCACCAGCGCCGACCAATGCCGCGGTGATCACTGTTGGATCGGGTAAAATAATCTGGTCGGTATATTCAAGATCGGTTGACTGGAAAAAGACTCCGGCAATGTAGTTAAAGTCGCCATCAACATCTGAGACAAAACGGAATTCCTGACTAAACTGGCGGTACTCCTCCTGCCCTGCCGCATCAAATATCGCCGCGCCGGTAAAGTCGCAGTCACAGTTTTCCGAAAACTCGTAATCCACATAGCCAGTGGTCGAGGTAAGAGTAAGACCGTTGAGATCCCAGTCGACAGTCAGTGTTGCATTATTGACTTCGTTATTGCTGAAGTGACCATTGTTATCGCCGATATAATTGAGCTCGGCATCAACCTCAAATCCCTGAAGGGAATTCAGCACAGTGATATGGTCTGGTGTACCAACACTGTTATGGACCTCGAGATTTCGACCTATAACATCAAAGGTGGAACGTGAAACTTTTAGATCAGCTGTCATATCCTCATTGATATTCCAACGCAGAGAAGCGCGGATAGCTTCTTCCGACTCCTGCTGTTCATCTTCACCGGTGAAAGTGTTTTTAATATAGCCATCCAAATCCCGGGTCAATACAGCAAGGCGGCCACTAAGATTATCTGTCAGTGGACCGGAGAGAACCAATCGCAGATCTTCCTCACCGTGATCAGGCTCATACAGTGCAGTAACTGACCCCTCGAACTCATCGGTGGGCTTGGCGGTAATCTGACTTACCGCACCGGCAATACTGTTTTTGCCAAACAAAATACCCTGAGGGCCACGCAGCACCTCTACCCGCTCCATATCGATCATTGGAATACGCGCCAGCTGCCCTCGACCGTAAAAAAGACCGTCGTTATACATACCCACCGACTGTTCAAACCCCGGGTTAATACCCGAACTGATTCCGCGAATGGAGATAGTGGTAGAAATACCGGTTTCATTAATAGTGAAGTTGGGCACGTACTCGGAAAGCCCTTGAAGATCAACGACCCCTGCATCAAATATTTTTTCAGCGGTTACTGCCGCCACTGAAACCGGTACGTCCTGAAGTGATTCGGCACGCTGTTGCGCTGTGACAATAATTTCGTCGAGCACAACAGAATGGGCAATCCCCGCCGGAACCGCAATTGCCAGTGATAAAATAGACCTGGATAAGATATTTTTCATTGTAGTTGCTCCCCTGTTGGTAGTTAGCGGCTACCCGCTAACAAAAACAGTTAGCCGTCGTTAAAAACGACTAACCACTCCTAAACAAGACGCACTCCAGCCACATGACTTCAGTAGCACAACTAATATTTATTTTTATTGCTGATTTTTTTTATAGTTTTATCTTTATTATTGATAGCACAGCCCTGTGGCAAAATCCTTAGTGTAGGGTTGTAAAATCCTTATCCTCAACAGACTGCAAATAGTCTGCACCATCGGTAACAGCTGCAAGGTATGCATAATTGCGGGTTAAAAGTTGGGTCGCAAAGAACTGCGCGGTAGACATTTTCTGCTGGTAAAAACGCTCTTGGGAACCCTGATCTAACTGCTTTTGCGCCGCTATAGCCAGTTTGACCAGCAGCCAGTAAGACACCGAATTACCAAACAGCATCATATATCCATAGGCCGTATAGGCCGAGTGCTCAGGGTTGGCTAACACTGAATCGAGCGCCTCTCGACACTGGGTGATTGCCATCTCGAGAGACCTGAGCAGGCTGTGTATTTGCGGAGATGTAGAGGTGACAGAAGCGGTCAGGCTCATCTCGGCCAGTAATGCCGATAATCCCTCACCGCCATCGCGCAGACATTTGCGGCCGATAAAATCTAGCGCCTGAATACCATTGGTGCCCTCATAGATCGGCAGAATCCGCGCATCGCGCATATGTTGGGCAGCGCCGGTCTCCTCGATAAAGCCCATACCACCGTGAACCTGAACACCCAGAGAAGTGGTCTCCATCGCCACCTCGGTACACCAGCCTTTAACCAGAGGCGTTAATACCTCAACCAATCTTGCACTCTCAGTTCTAACCTGCTGATCCGGATGGTGAAAGCTGCGATCCTCGGCAGCAATAGCATAGAACGACATAGCCCTGCCCGCTTCCGTCTGGGCGCGCATCTGCATCAGCATACGCTGCACATCTGGGTGGTGAATAATCGCTGCACCACCCTCAATGCCATCCACGCGACCCTGGACTCGATCCCGGGCATAGGCGACGGCCTGTTGGTAGGCGCGCTCGCTTACGGCGACACCCTGATGGCCGACCGCGAGGCGAGCATTGTTCATCATGGTAAACATATTTTGCAGGCCGTGATTTTCTTCACCGACCAGATAGCCGACAGCGCCGCCCTTATCACCAAACTGCAGGGTGCAGGTGGGACTGCTGTGAATACCCAGCTTATGTTCGACACCGACCGTTTTAACATCGTTGCGCTCGCCGGGATTGCCATCTGCATCAACTAAAAACTTCGGCACTAAAAACAGAGAGATACCCTGATTGCCCTCAGGCGAATCGGGTTTACGCGCCAGCACCAGATGAATAATATTCTTGGCACAGCTGTGGTCGCCCCAGGTGATATAAATTTTCTGGCCACTAATTAAATAGTGATCGCCATTGGCCACCGCCTTGGTTCGCACTGCCGATAGATCACTGCCAGCCTGAGGCTCGGTAAGATTCATGGTGCCCGACCAGGCACCGGAGATAAGCTTTTCCAGATAGATGTCTTTTTGCTGCTCAGTGCCGTACAGACCCAGCGCATGAACCACACCCCTGCTCAGCATCGGCAATAGACTAAAGCCCAGATTCGCCGACTGGGACATCTCCTGAACAGCCAGATCGACAACGCTGGGGAAACCTGCACCACCATAAGCGGCGTCGCCATTTAGGCAGCACCAGCCGGCGTCGACCATCTTGCTATAGACACCATCTAAGCCCGGGGAAACAACCACCTCGCCATCTTTTAAATGGGCTGGGGATCTGTCCCCCTGAGGATTGGTCGGCGCGACAACCTGCTCAAAAAATTTCGCCGCTTCCGGCAGAATAACCTCAACCAGATCGGCACTGGCCTCTTCAAAACCGGGCATTTGGCAATGCTGCTTGTAGTCAATAATTTCATCAAAGATAAATGACAGTTCCCTCTGGGGTACAACATAGATACTCACCGACTCTCTCCCTGCAATAATTAGATGCTCTAGGCTTTCAGTTATTTAACGCCCAATCCCATTTTTCTGTAAACCCCAATAGATGACCAATTGGTCTACCCCAAAGACAGATTTACCCTGTAACATTAGCGCATAAAAAACATTCGAGGGAATTGCATGCTAGCACTGATAGGTGGTTCTGGACTCTACCAACTCAAAGGTCTTGAGATTGACCAACAGCTTGAGGTCTCAACGCCCTTTGGCAGCCCCTCAGCACCTATTTTTACTGGTGTATATCTAGGCCAGCCGATTTTATTTCTTGCCCGCCACGGTACAGCCCACCAGCTACTGCCCCATGAGGTTAACTACAGAGCGAATATCTTCGCGCTAAAAAAACTCGGCGCGCGGCGAATCTTTTCCCTCTCCGCCGCCGGCAGTTTGCGTGAGGATATTAAGCCCGGTGATCTGGCACTGGTCTCGCAATACTTTGATCACACCCGTGGACAGCGTGAAAAGTCATTCTTTGGCAATGGTGTTGTCGCCCATATCTCTACAGCCAATCCCGCCTGCCCTGCACTGAGCAAAGATATTCAGACGGCGGCAGCGCAGATTGAGCAACCACTGCATACAGATAAAACCTATGCCTGCGTCGAGGGCCCGCGATTGGGCACCCGTGCCGAGAGTCATTTTTTACGCACTGCGGCCAACTGCGATCTGGTCGGCATGACCAATATTCCCGAGGCCTTTTTAGCTCGAGAAGCACAGCTCGCCTATTGCTCAATGTGTCTGGTAACAGACTATGACTGCTGGATGGATGACCCCAGCCAGCATGTTAGCGTCGACAAATTCTTTGAGGTCTATTCAGGGACTTTGGAAAAAGCTATAGGCCTGGTCAATCAGTTGTTATCAGTCCCAGCCACTGAGACACCAGAGGATATTAGAAACGCACTGCAAACAGCGCTTATGACTCCTGAAGCCCATCTAAAGCCCGAGCAAAAAAAGTGGCTGGAGATTTTGCAACGGTGAGCCGTCCCTCAGTTCTAGAACAGCTCAGCATTATTATTCCCCTTGCAAGCGAGGAAACCGAACACAACCAGCTGATTGCCGATCTTCACAGCCACGGCCAGCACCAAGTAGAGATCATCCCCCGCTCAAACCAAACCCGCGCAAAGAGCCTTAACAATGGTGCAGCAGAGGCCAGCGGCGAATGGTTATGGTTTGTTCATGCAGACAGTCGCATCAGCGCAGATAATCTCCAAGCGCTAGAACAAAGTCTCGAAAAATACCCGGATGCCCTGCACTACTTCGATCTGGCCTTTGATCAGCAGTTTTTAAGCGGCAATGCCCTAGGTGCCAATCTGCGTTCAAGGTTACTGGGTATCCCCTTTGGTGATCAGGGCTTCTGTATTAAAAAATCCCTGTTTAACAAGCTTGGCTGCTACTGCGAAGACACTGCCTACGGCGAAGATTTGCTGTTTGTCTGGCAGGCTCATCAGGCGCGCATTAAATTGCGTCGTATCCCTTCAACACTGCTAACCAGCGGTCGCAAATATCAGCAGCAGGGTTGGCTAAAATTATCCCTGCTCTACCAGTGGCGCTGGATACTCATGTCAGCTCCACAGCTGCTAAAACTTATCGCGATACGTATCAGAGCTCTTTATGAGTAGCATCCAATGACTAGCAAGATTCTAAACGCCACTGCCATTGCGGTATTTGTGAAGACTCCCGGAATATCGCCAGTCAAAACCCGTCTGGCGGCAACCACAGGCACTGCTGCTGCGGAACAATTTTATAAGCTGTGCACAGAGGCTATTCAAGAAACTCTGGAAACAGCCTCGAAAACACTGGATATAGTGCCATTTTGGGCGGTGGGCGAAGAAGCCGGACTATCCCACCCAATGTGGCAGGGTTTTGAAACTCTACATACCGGTGAAGGGGGGCTTGGCCAGCGCCAGCACCATATCTACCAGAGCCTTCTGGCCAGATATCAACGGGTTATTCTAATCGGTGCCGATTCACCACAACTCTCCTCAAGGCATCTAAACAATGCCATAGAGGCTCTGGATAGCCATAGCTTGGATAACAATAGCTTTACTCTGGGGCCCGCAGTGGATGGGGGTTACTATTTATTGGCAGGAAGAGCACCGATTGCCAAAGATATCTGGACCAATGTGACTTACAGTACAGCACATACTGCTGAGCAACTACTCGCCCAATTACCCTCCAAAGCAGCAATTTTAGAGCCGATGACCGATGTCGATACCATTGAAGATATAAACGAATTAAAGCGCGAGCTACCAGCAGAAAATCTTAGAAATAAAAGCCAGAAAATACTTTTAAATTATATAGTTAGAGAGTTTAAATAGAATTCACTTTAAATAAATATTAAACCTGCAATCATGCCTCTACAGAGCAACTCCCACCCCCCAGCACACAGAATGCCGCGCAATGAGGATGATTAAGCTGTACAGTCTTCGCCGCCTCAGCAAGGCTGCTACCCAGATTAAACTGCTGGTCATAAGCCAATAGAGTACAGGCCATCACACTGGGTGCAGTATCGCCTTTGCGCTTGACCACCATCCGCGATGATGCACACATCATCGCATCCGGTTTAACATCGAGAATATCCCAGCAGGCAGTGGTAATTTCCGGCACCGGCTTGCCCTCGGCCATCTCGGGAAACAACACCAGCTGTTTTTTATCCAGCGCATCTACGGCTATATTATTGTGCTTAAACAGCGCCGCAAAGCCTTCACGTAAACTCTGCTCATCGCCGCCCCACAGGGTGCGCCCCGCTACATCGAGATTAAAGCCATTATTGGATAGCCAGCAGAGCCCATCTAACATAGGTTGCCATGAGCGAGTACCACGCTCCTCCTCATGCAATTCAGGGCGGTAGTGATCCACAGAGACACGTATTGTTAGCTGCTGGGGATAGAGCTCTTGCAGCTTTAGCAGCTGATCAGCAAGCTTGGCCATGGGACGCATAGCATTGGTCAGCACCAACAGCTGGAAACCACGGCGCAATATAGCCCCCATAATCGGAATAATATCCGGGTTCATAAACGGCTCACCGCCGGTAAGGCCTATTTCCTTGGTACCTAGAGCCTGAGCCTGTATCTCATCTAGAAACGGCTGTACCTCGCTCAGACGGATATATTCGAGGCGATCATTGGTCGGGGTAGATTCTATATAGCAGTTAGTACAGGCGAGATTGCACAGAGTGCCGGTATTAAACCAAAGGGTATTAAGCTGATTGAGCGTCACACTGGCTCTGGTGGAACCATCAGAGGTGATAAAGGGGTCAGAAAATTTATTATTATCAGAAGAAGCGTCAAAGCTCATTGTTAGCCCAGCCAGTTAAATTAAATAACTACTCAAGGACTTATCATAAATTATTAACCGCTGGTCTGAAACCGCTCTGGTCTGGTTACAGTCCAGGCCCAGTAGAAGGCTAAAAACTGCAGGGCCAAGCGGACATAGAGTGCAGCAAGGGGAATAGTGGGAAATAGATGGGGATTGAAAGCCATATGCAGATTGGCTGGATAGACGGCAATTAACAGCGCCACCAACCCTGCTCCGGCTGCGGCGCGAAAGCGCGGAAACAAGACACCGACACCGCCCATAACTTCAAACACACCACTGATATAGACCAGCTCCAGATGCCAGGGTAACCACGGCGGCATAATGCTGACATAGAAATCCGGCGAGATCAGATGATCTATACCCGCATAGGTAAAGAACAGACTCAGTAGAATCAGGAAAAATGTTTTAATCCGACTTGCCGGAAACTCAAAGAACCCTACCAATGTCCCCTGCCGATTAGATGCGTTCATCGTTACCCACCCTGTACAATTTAACTATATAGCCTGTAGCTTAATAGCTTAGATAACCGACGGACTGCCGTATTTCTCTATTAGCTTTTTAGCAATTTTATCCTGCTCGGCACGGGCATCAAAGGTTGCACATTGGCCATTGTTCCAAGACTTGTAGCCAGGGATATCCGCATCGCCAATATTAATTAACGTCTCCCAGACGAGAATACATTTCTCCGCATAACTGGCATCACTAAAGCTAGCAACGCTGGCCAGCAGGCTATCGAGGGTTTGAGTTTCAAAATCCAGCGCCAGAAACTCATCCTTGTCGAGATGCACATAAGCTTTATCCGCACTGTTGTAAGCCTGCCACTGGAAAGGCAGGGACTTATCCGGTGTCGCAGACTCGGCAAAGTCTGCCCAGATATTCATCACCGTACGCTGCATCTGGTCTCGCTCTGCACCTTCAGGATAGATATAGGAGGTAATAGGCCCATACTTAAAATCACCGGTGACAAAAGAGATATCAGTGCCGTGGGCTGCGCCAATAATATTCGGGAAATCGGCAAAAAATGATTTCACCTGATCATCCCAATCGAATCTATAAGCATAGAGGTTCTTATACCCGGCAAGTTCCAGTGCATCCAGCGGTTCATCTACACCACGCGCCTTCCATGCCTGGGACCGAACCCGAACCCAGAAGCTGTAGAGCTGGGGATCTTTTATGGTCATTCGCGGTGGCAACAACCTGGTCAGTGGATAGCCGACATCAATAAAGTAACGATGCAGTCCCAGCCAAAGAGTTACCTCATCTTTATTGGCTCCGGAGATAACCGGAATATCTTTTGCGTATTGAGGGTCAGCCAGTGTCGCCAGCAACCCCTGCTTGGGAATAACAATGCCATCAGCAGTGGTCAGGGGAATATAGTCAATCTTATCGCCCCGGTTATACAGGCCGATAAATTCTCGGCCATCGACATTTTTAAGCAGTCGGTGTAGCTGTTCTATGGAATAGGACTGCTGGCTGCTGCCCTGCTGCTTAACCAACAGATCCTCAACCACCTGCCATGAACCCTTGGTCACATAGCTATTGGCCGCTTTATCGTTGTAAGCGTTTTCAAGGCTATTGCTAATGGTGTATCCCGACTGGGCAATCGCCTTGTGAAAAAGGCCCTTGGCAAGCGGTGAAGCGAGCATGGTATAGACATTGTGACCACCGGCGGACTCACCAAAAATAGTCACATTGTTGGCGTCGCCACCAAACTGGCCAATATTATCCTGTACCCATTGCAGTGCTTGAATAATATCCAGAGTGCCAAAATTGGATGCGCCATCTAACTGCTCTAATCCAACCACTCCAGCCTGCATATTCTGAATGGCCGGATGGGTAAACCAGCCGAGAGCACCCAGCCGATAATTAATGGTTACCACAACAACTTTTTGGCTCTCTACCAGCTTAGTAAAATCATAATAATTTTTGCTGCCGGTAGTATTACCGCCGCCATGTATCCAAAACATCACCGGGTAATTACTTTCGGCGAAATCCTTTGGGGCGCTTACATCCAGATATAGGCAGTCCTCTAGGCCCACAACCGACTCACCATTTATTGCAGTGGCACCACCATAATCGTTGGCGGGCTGGACGCAGACTATACCGCCCTGGGTTTCAATTACCGCGTCCGCGGCTTGCAGTGGACGCGGCGCTCGCCAGCGCAGATCGCCAACCGGCGGCTGGGCATAGGGAATATCCAACCAGTTAACCACAGTGGAGGCCGGGCTGGAATCGGCGTTATATTCAGCGAACTGGCCCTGAACAGTGCCACTATCAGTAACGATCTTATGCTTATTAAGTAACTCAATTACAGGCTCCTGGGGCGCAAACAGCGCACAGGAAGCTATCGACAGAAAGACCATTGTTATCAGAATGCGATTCATAATTATGTACTTTTATTATTTTGGCGGACTGATCTAGCAGTGCGCTTTATTATATTTGTAGTACGTTTTAACCCTGGTTACCGATCAATTATCCAAGCAACCCCGGTAAAAGCCATCTCAGATCTATTAAAAAGCAAGTAGTATTGCCAGCTGTAATCAGCAATAATAGCCGCAAATATAATTATTAAAACTGTACCTACACCCGGGGAGTTATCCGAATGCACTTGCAGCGTTGTTTCCAATACAGCTTAAAATATTCACTTATAGCAGTCTCAATTGCACTGGCATCCTGTGGCGGTGGCGGTGAGAGCACAACGCCAACCCCAAACCCGGTAGATGAACCAGTGACGACCGGACTGTTAATACCCGTAGAAACTCAGGAGCAATTAGTCGACTCGTTTCGCCAGGGGTTTGCCCAGACAATTGCAGCGACAGATCTAGTCGCCGTCGAGGATGGAGCAGTCCAGGCACCGTTAGCCGAGGCCACCAGTGGCGATAGCGCCAGCTCAAGAAGTTTTACCACAACCTATACCCTTGAGAGAGGTATAGATGAACACGACGCCGTTAAATACGATGGGGAACATCTGTTTATCGCTCCAAGCCGCAGTATGGATTGCTGCTTTATTGTCGATGATTTTGTCCTTGAAGACGATATGATGATTGCCAATGATGCGATCATGGCCCCTGAAGATGGTGTAATCGAGAGCGATGAGCACAGCATTCGTATTCTCGCCACAGATCCCGAGCAAGCTGGTGCCACTCAGGTTGGCAGCATAGCCGTCGATAGCAACCGCAGTATCGAAGGGCTGTATATTGATAACTCACAGCTGGTCTCTATTAATAGCTCCGGCTGGTGGGGACTCTACGGCGAGGCTTTTATCAGCCCGCGCACCTGGCAGGATCAAAGCACCGGTCTGGCCGTTTACAATATTAGCGATACAGCCAATCCAACCCTCGACTGGCAGATTGAGATTGAAGGCGGCTTTATCAGCAGCCGTAAAAAAGGCGATACGGTCTATCTGGTCGCCCGTCATACCCCAAGAGCAGAGGCTCTGCACTATTACCCTAGCGACGATGAGATGGCCGCCGAAAACACGGCGACTCTGGATGCTTTAAGCATTGAAGATATATTGCCCAAGGTATCCATCAATGGCAGCGAGAGCCCATTACTCGGAGCCACAGATTGCAGTATTGCCGACTCAGAGCACAGCAGCTCGCCAAGCGCCTCCTATAGCGCAACCATGACCTTGCTGATCGCTATTGATCTGGGGCCATCAACCGATGGACAGCCGGTGGTAAGCCAGGCGGTCTGCTATATGGAACCGACTTCCGGTGTTTATGTCTCGGAAAATGCTATCTACCTGACTCAGGCCGATTACAGCAGCTCAGAAACCAGAACCTTTGTTCATAAATATTTGCTAGACGAAGAAATCAGCTATTCAGGTTCCGGCGTTGTTCAAGGAACTATCAATGGCAGCAGCAGTGATTTCCGTATTAACGAACACGCCGACCATCTGCGTCTGGTAACCACAGAATTTACCGATGATTCCAGTGATCGACTCGACCATCAACTGTTTGTATTAGAACAATCAGCCTCTGCAGCTGAGCTCAATGTGGTGGCAACACTGCCCAATGCAGAGCGTCCCGCTGAAATCGGCAAGCCCAATGAAGACCTCTACGGTGTGCGCTTCCTTGGCGATACACTCTATCTGGTAACCTTTGAACGCACCGACCCGCTGTATGTGCTCGATCTCTCCAATGCAACAGATCCACTGATTGCCGGCGAGCTTAGCGTTCCTGGATTCTCCGATTTTCTGCATCCGGTCAGCAGCGATTTATTATTGGGTCTCGGCCAGGATGAAAACCGTGCGGTAAAACTAGAGCTGTTTAATGTCGCCTTGATTAGTGACCCCATCTCTCTCGGCACCGTTACCCTGGCACCCGAAGCTTCATGGAGTCACTCTGAAGCGCGCTACAATCACCACGCCTTTACCTATCAGCCGATCAGTGAAAGTACAGACCGATTCTCTATTCCCCTATCGTTGGGTTTAAATGATGAAACTGAGGGTTATAGGGAAGAGGATCGACTCTATCTATTTGAGATCGACAGTAAGGATACACCGGAGCTCAGCTCAATTATTGAGGTCGGGCATATCAGTGCCAAGTCTTCATGGTGGAATAGTTTGCAGCGTTCAGTATTCGATGGCGATGCGGTCTACTTTATCAATGGCAGCTCAGTCTATTCTGCTCTATGGTCTCAAATAGAGAGCAACCCTTCTGAACAGAACGGGCCTTTATAAAAGTTTAAAAGCTAATCTTCGCAGAGTGCGACAATAGAATGGTGCGACACTAAAATAGTGCGACACTAAAATTTTGCCACTCTGCGATTGCTTTAACCCGCAGTATTATCACTTCGCAACAGTTCAATCTGCTCTTTATGAGAGACAATCACCTTGTGAGTCTGCTTTCTGAACTCGGCAAATTGCGCCTCCATTTTTTTGACTCTCTTGGCCAGATCAATGGTATATAAAATTAAAAACAAACCGCCGATCACTAATAGCGGAACAAGAAAAAAGGGCATTTTAGAAACTCTCTGGAAATAAAATAAAAGACTCCGCAAGCAGAGTCGGAAAATTACCCAGCAATAATAACACTACTCAGTAAAGCTGGTTATCTGTCAGAGGCACTTCGAGGGCATTAGTCGCAGGCTTATCAGCGCCGCCAATCATTTCATCATAGGCGCTGGTATGGCGCAGCACGGATTGGTTAGCTGAGACTTCGCGCAACTGCTTATGTAGCTCAACCAAGCTTCTGGAGCGCAACAGCGCACCTTTATTATCGATAATAAAATGCTCTTGCCCATCAATAATCGCCGAGGCCTGATAGAGACTTAAATCCACAGAGTGAAAAACCAGCTTTTCCACAAAAAAATATTTTTCCAGCTTCGACAGTGCAATGGTCAAAATAACAATCCTTTTCAATTTCCACAGTTATATAATTTTTAAATACGCTCTGCAGGGAAAATTGGGTTGCTACTACCCAAAGCCAATAAGCTAATTATAATGATCGAACCAAATCACTGATTATTTATTATGATATTTGTTGCCCGGCTACTCCCTCCTGCTCCGCTCCTATTGGCAAGCACCCTATTGTCTATCCCAACCTATGCAGATGAGCAGACTACAGAGGCAAATATTGGCCTTACTAACAGCATTGAAAGCATTATTGTTACCGGTCGCCGTGACAACCAATCTATTGACAAGCTTATTGGCGCTGCAGGACGAGTCACCAGTAACGAACTGGACTTAATCGGACATGCCCATATCAACCAGGCAACCGCCCGTCTTCCCGGGGTCTGGTTGAGCCGTGGCAATGGCCAGGAACTGCTTGCCGCCGTGCGCTCGCCAGTATTTACCGGCGCTGGCAGCTGTGGCGAGATCCAGACCAGTGAAGATAGCCTGCCGATTCGCCCCACCGGGATGTGCAATGTTAACCAGCTATTTGAAGTCAACAGCGAGCAAGCCTCCGGGCTTGAAGTCTGGCGTGGGCCGGGCACCGTGTTCTACGGCTCCAATGCCCTGCACGGTGTGATCAATAATCTTTCACCACAGATCGACCGCAACTATCTCTCCCTTGAAACCGCCAGCAACGATTACAACCGTATTAAACTCGGCTGGAATCAGCAGCAGTGGCAGATCGCAGCCAACGGGGTAAAAGATGCGGGCTTTAAAGACGACTCTGGTTTTGATCAACAGAAACTGTCCCTAAAACATCAGTGGACTGGTACCGAGATCAGCAGTGATACCCACTTCTCTGCGGTTAATCTAAACCAGGAAACCGCCGGTTTTATTCGCGGTGAAAATGCCTACCGGGATCCGCTGTTATGGAAAACCAACCCCAATCCGGAAGCCTTTAGAGATGCACAGGCATTTAGGCTGTCTAGCCACCTCTCTGGCAGCAATAGTAATTCGAGCGAATGGCAGATAATCCCCTATCTGCGCCATAGTAGTATGACTTTTTTACAGCACTATCTGCCCGGTCAAGCCGAAGAGAAAAATGGCCAGACCAGTGGCGGTATTCAGTCCAATTTCAAGCAGTCTTTAAATAACAGTACCAGCCTATGGCTGGGTGCCGATCTTGAATGGGCAAGTATGTGGGTCGAGGAATTTCAGGCCAACGTCCTTGGGACTGCCGATAATGTCCGCTATCAGGGTCAACATTATGACTTTGAGGTGGATAGCCAACAGTTCGCCGCCTTTGCCAATCTGGAATCAAACCTCAGCTCAAAACTGACGTCCGAAGCCGGTGTGCGAGTTGAATACATTAACTATGACTACCAAAACAATATGCTTGCTGGCACCACCAGAGATGATGGCAGTGCCTGTAATTCAAGTGACGGTAGCTGCCGTTACTTTCGCCCGGCCGATCGCTCCGACAGCAACGATAACTTCAACTTTCATCTCGGAGTTAACTACCAGATCAGCCCGGCACTATCCGCCTATAGCCGTGTAGCCAGCGCCTACCGCGCACCGCAGATCAATGAACTGTATCGCCTGCAGCGAGAACAGCAAATCAACGATATCAAACCCGTACAGCTAAAAAGTGTTGAAGCCGGTTTGCGCTTTTATAAAAATGCCCTAAGTGCCGAACTCAACTTTTATCGGATAAATAAAAAGCAAGTCATCCTCAAAGATTCCAATGGCTTTTTGGTCAACGATGGAGAAACCAGCCACCGGGGAATAGAGTGGCAACTGGGTTATGCGCTCAACCCTGACTGGAAAATTGCCACAGCGGGCGCATGGGCCAAACATCTCTACAGCAACAGCAGCCCGCTCAATGGCGTCTCGGTTAATGGCAATGATATAGATACAGCTCCTCGCTATCAGGGCAGCGCACAACTACGTTACCAGCCCTCTGAGCGCATAACTGCCGAACTTGAATGGCTCTATCTCGGCCGCTATTTTCTCGATGCCGCCAACAACCACCAATATCCCGGCCACAATGTACTTAACCTGAGTCTGCGGCAGAGTTTTGAACGCTGGGATCTTCGCCTGCGGGCAACCAATCTTGGCGATAAGCGCATTGCCGATCGCGCCGATTTTGCCTTTGGCAGCTATCGCTACTTTGTCGGAGAAAGACGGGGCGTTCTGGCCGAGGCTAAGCACTATTTTTAGCCACCATTAGCCAGCGGTGAAACATTTAACCTCAGGGGAACAAGCGTCCCTATTCATGATAAAATCTGAGTCTTAACCGCCAGCCTATAAGCCAAGCAACCATGCTAAGACTCAGTGAAATCAAACTACCCCTCAATCACACAGAGAATGATTTACCTGAGGCAATTCTAAGAACCTTAAAAATCTCTGCGCAAGAATTGCTCGGTTTTAACATCTATAAGCGCAGCTATGATGCCCGTAAAAAAGGCAATATTATGCTGATCTATCAGCTTGATATTGAACTCAGTGACAGTGTCGAAAAGCGCATTCTGGAAACAACCCCCGCCCTGCCCCGTGTCGGCCCCAGCCCGGATACCAACTATAAATTTGTTGCCCAGGCGGCCACAGAGTTTCCCGCCAGCAATCAACAGCGACCAATTATTATCGGCTTTGGCCCCTGCGGAATACTCGCCGCACTGGTACTGGCACAGATGGGCTTAAAACCCATCGTTGTCGAACGCGGCCGCGAAGTGCGCCAGCGCACCCAGGACACCTGGGGCTTTTGGCGCAAGCGCAAATTAGATAGCGACTCCAATGTGCAATTTGGCGAAGGCGGTGCCGGCACCTTTTCCGATGGCAAACTCTGGAGTCAGGTCAAAGACCGCCGCCATCTGGGACGCAAAGTATTAAAAGAATTTGTCATCGCCGGTGCGCCGGAAGAAATCCTCACCGAGAGTAGGCCCCATATTGGCACCTTTAAGCTGGTCACCATGGTCGAGAATATGCGTGCCGAGATTATTCGCCTAGGTGGTGAAATACGCTTTGAGCAAAAGGTCGACAGTATTCTTCGCGAAAATCATGGCGAGGCTGATAGCGAAAGCCATGGCCAGATTACCGGTATCACTCTAAGCAGTGGGGAAACCCTGCACAGCCGGCATATTATTCTCGCCATTGGTCATAGCGCCCGCGACAGCTTTCAGATGCTCTACGATCAGGGGGTTTATATAGAAGCCAAACCCTTCTCGATTGGCTTTCGTATTGAGCATCCACAGTCGACCATTGACCGTGCACGCTTTGGCCAACAGGCTGGGCACCCTATCTTGGGAGCCGCAGAATACAAGCTGGTGCATCACTGCAAAAGTGGCCGCAGTGTCTACAGTTTCTGTATGTGCCCCGGTGGCACCGTGGTTGCTGCGACCTCTGAAGAAGGTCGTGTTGTCACCAATGGTATGTCGCAATACTCACGCAATGAACGCAATGCCAATGCCGCTATAGTGGTGGGCATTTCACCAGAGCAGGACTTTCCCGACCATCCCCTTGCCGGTATTGATCTTCAGCGTAAATTGGAATCATTGGCCTATGAGCTTGGCGGCGAAAACTACAATGCACCGGCACAGCTTGTCGGCGATTTTTTAAACAATCGCCCCTCGACAGAACTGGCCAGCGTAACCCCCTCCTACAAGCCGGGAATCACTCTGGGCGATCTCTCCAAGGCACTGCCAGAGTTTGCTATTGAGGCTATTCGTGAAGCCATCCCTGCCTTTGATAAGCAGGTAAAGGGCTATGCCATGGCCGATGCCATTATGACCGGCGTAGAGACGCGCACATCGGCGCCTGTAAGCATTAAACGCGATCGCTATTATCAGAGTATCAATACGACTGGACTCTACCCTGCTGGCGAAGGTGCCGGGTATGCCGGAGGAATATTATCTGCGGGAATTGATGGTATTAAGGTTGCCGAGGCTGTGGCTTTAAGCCTGCTTGAAAATAAATAACCTAATAATAAGTCTCTATAGAAGCTTAAAACATAAACACTGAAGCAAATTAATTTTCTTCTTCGTCCTCATCATCGCCAATAGCAGCATCGACGACTGCAGCTCCGACCTTAACCGGGGCCGTGACCACTGCAATGGCAACATCGGTGACACCGTCGACAGCGGCGGCAATCAGGCAGCCAGACTGGGATATGCTTAAAAGGATAATTGCGAGGATTTTTTTCATTGTCTATGCGCCTGTTTTACGAGGCGCAATTGTACGCTATTAGAAACGGTATTGGGCACGGAAAGAAATCGAATCGCCACTGTCCAGCTCCTCAACATCATAACCAGCCAATTCTGTGCGGGTAAAATTAACCATCAACTTAATCGCTTTTCGATAGTAATTAATACCGAGCATTGAATTGGTTACTTCCATCCCATCCAGATTATCCTCTGCATCCAGGTAGCTGTGTCTTAGCACCAACTGCCAGGCACCTGAATCGGCACTCGGTTTAACAGCGGCAAAGCGCCCTTTCTTATAGCGCAGTGAATCATTAGTCAGAAAGTAGCTGCCCTCAAGGTAATAGCCTGTGTATAGAGCACTATCACTATCAACCGTTCCGTCGACATCCTGATAGTAAGCCTCGCCAACTAGGGCTAAACGATCCTTGATCCACGCGGACTCCAAGGCATACTGATTGAGAGAATCGGCCTGAAAGTTTCGCGTATCAAGGACATCCACTGAACCATGAACTTCAGCATTGCTCTCGACTTCGAATTCAGCACCATCCAAATCACGTAGAGAGAAAGAGGTACCAAGGTGGAGCACCTGGCTTTTAGTATTGATAGGCGTTAGGGAAAAGCGACCAGTTACCGCCAGCTTGCCACCACCGCCCTGAGTGGTATCACTGCCGTACTCACCCACTTCATAGAGCCCAATAGTCCAGGAATAATCCTTTTTGGCTGCAGCCAAATTAATACCCAGATTGCGTCCCAATCTAAATGCCTGACTGGCGATATTTCTTTCAATAGCGTTACTGTTTTTTAGCGAGGTCATTAGACCCAGACTAAAAGGCTCTTTATCCTGACCAATAGTAATATCGGCAAAATCCCATCCCTTGTAGCGAACATAAGCATCCTTAACTTTAGCCTCACTGCTTTTCTCGCTGTAGCCTAACTGCAGCTTAGACGACCAATTCTCAGCTAGATCAAGCTTGAGATAGAGCTGGGCACGGCGTAACTCAGAGACAGTGTCTCGTTCAACATCAGCACTCTCGACAGTCTCTGCACCCTGCGCATTGTAGGCCCCATCGAAGGAATCAACGTCGAAGAAAACACTGCCACCGTATTCAATATTATCGATTTCAGCGAAAGCCTGGCCTGCACTAAAGAGTGCTGTTAAAAGTACAGAGTACTTACCAATATTTTTCATCTCTTACCCCTCTTTTTTTATCTGCTGTGTCGGAGAATCTGCCGAATCCAAACTGGATAGTGTGACGCTCTTAGCAACTGCATTCTCTTTAACCGCATTCTCATGATAAAAAACCCGAAGATGCGCAGTATCTTTAAGGAAGTCGATATGCTCTATCTCAAATCTGTAGACATCCAGACCCGTGCGCTCCACCAGATCTTCAATCAGGCGCTGGTGATTCTCAGGTTTTATATTTTCAATATTTTCATAGACCACCGGCTTATCATGGGTTCGCGGTGCCAGTAGCTGGGTCTCTGCCAATCGGGCCAACAGACAAACCGACATATTAATAAACAGAATTTCCAGCGCTGAAGCAGGAACAACCGCGGTTATCAACGCGATAACAATGACTAAAAACAGATAGGTCATATCGCGAATCGAGATCGACTCGGTGCGGTAACGCAACATGGAAAATACCGCAAACAAACCAAAGGCAAAGCCCATGGACATTTCAATATCATGAAGTAGATGGACGACCAAAAACACGCCGACACCAAACATTGTCAGCCCGAGCAGCGAGTCACGATTGCTCGAATAGCGGTAATAAATACCACGCATCAAAACCAGCACCGAAAACAGGTTAATCAGGAGAAGTGATAAAAAATGAACATTAAACAAACTTGTGGTCATGCCGAAATAGTCCTCAATACGTTGCTGAATTTGGCAACTTTTCTAATATCGCGCTGAAAGCGATTGGTTTTAATTCTATCCTGCATCGTCAGGGAAACACCGACACAGTATTTACTAAAAGATTGCGGTCGTAGTCCGAGTGAACGAACAAGACGGTAAAAAGGCGATTGCCGATCGATACGGCGCTGTTTTATCTCAACAATAATCGCATCATCCAGAATCACTTTTGAGCCAGAATCCGGCGCGGTAAAACTCGGGTTGGTATCTATGGTGATGCGCTCTCCGAGACTCTGGTTAGCGAGACATATTCGCTGGTAAGCACTGATCTGGCTGGGCTGCAATTGACGGTCCTGAGAAATTCCATGAACCGCGAGAAAGTCTCTATGCTCGGCTATAGCTATATCTGCATCCAGATTCGCCTGAATACGCGTCTTCAGGGTTCGCCCCTTATTATTTTTGAATTTCAATTCTATAAAGGCAGTCGCGGTATCCACATAGTGGCGGTGGCGAACCTTGACGCGATTTAACTTACCGTTGTGGTGCATAAGGTAATAATTAAACCCATCGGTATCAAAATATACATTTGAGTAATCGCTGCGCACGACACCATCAATACTCAGCAGAGAATATTGACGTCGGGATTCCTGTAGTAGAAATGGCAGCAGTTCCGCAGGAATAACAAACTTGCTATCAACCCGATCCATCAATTTTAACGTACCGATATCCTTCAATGCGTGAGTATCAAATTCACGCAGCGCGTTATCAACAGTATGTGATAGAGACTGATTCATTTTTTATCCAGTTACACCTGACAGAGTTTTTAGCCAACAGCAACCTGAAGGCGTCGAGATAGAAATAAGGTGTAATCGCTTCTATAGGCGTTTATTTTTATTGTAATAATTATGTGCTAAACATCCCTGATAGTACCACCATGCCTACGAATATAAAAACCTTAAAGATTGGTTTTGTCACTGATATAGCAGTCTAAATAGATAGTTAATCTAGTCCACTTCCGGTAACGTAAGCTTTCTTGGGTATAAAATCTTGTATTGGAGTTTTTTTTGGAAATTATTCTTTCGGCAATATGTTTTTTTACCATAACCGCCTTTGTTTATTTTAGAGTCGGCTATGGCAATATTGCCAGCAGCTACCGACTTTGGTTCGAAGACGGATACTGGGTAAACTACAATGTAGTAGAAGCCGCAGCCTGGCTGGCAAAGGCCGCTGTTATTCTGCCCGGACTAATCTGGCAAAAAGAAATCTGGCAGTTGCACCTGGTAACGCTGTTTACCTCAGGTCTGCTGATCTGGGTGTCTGAGCGAAAATTACTTCCAACAATGGTCGCCTTTAATACCCTGTGGATCGGCCTGTCTTCGGTGGTTATTGTGCGGAATATTTTCTAAAGCAGGGTTATAGTTATTTTACAATTTGCTATGAAGGATTAAGCCCATGAAGCAACAACTCAGCGCATTACTATTTGCAGCAATATTTATATCTATAACTGCTATGGCAACCCCTGCCATGGCGACTGGAGACGAAAGCGTGATTATTGATGTTAGAACCTTAGATGAATGGAATGCCGGGCATCTTGCCACAGCACAGCATCTGCAACTGGATTTAGTGGCGGAGTCTATAGAGGCATTGGTGGTGAATAAGGATCAGCAGGTTTATCTGTACTGCCGAAGTGGTAACAGATCTGGGCAGGCTAAGATAATTATGGATAGTCTCGGATATACCAATGTTATTAATGCTGGTGGTTTGGGTAATGCTAGTGAGCTGCTGGGTATTGAGATTGTTCAATAAAACTTTCTCTTGGCGCACTTCCTGATGCGCATCTAATCAGATTTATCCCATAACCCACAGTCCATTGGTGATCTGGCAATCTATGCTATCCAGCGCCATATGCAGCACTAAACCAATGCCGATAATTCTGGTTTTAGGGAATAGGCAGAGGGCTAGATATAGCATGATAAAAGCAGGCTGATGCAATGGGTGAAAGCCGATGCTGCAGCGATTTGGGTCGTAGATGGGATTGGCTAGCAAGTGGTCTAGGTCTACTGCTAGGGTGGCTAGCATTAGTAGGTAGGCTTGCTTCCAGTTGCTGCGGAAGAAGGTAGTGGCTACTAGTGCGGGGGTTAGGAAGTGTAAGAGTATGTGGAGCAAGTTGGTTCCTGATATTAGATTTTTTGGTTGTAGAATCATTATCGGGCTATGGTGAGATTTAAGCTACAAACTTGTTATCTCGAGTGCCTTCAATGTCATCATTTGTCATCCTGAGTGAAGCCGAAGGATCTCTTGCTCACCGCACCTGCGACGCTTTTTATTCAGTGGCGAAAAAAGTTGGGATGGTGGTGATGGAAGGGATTGATGCTTATTAGCCTGAAGGCTCATAAGCAGTCCTGCGGACCGCCCTGCGTGCGTCCAAAATGCTGTCGCATTTTGTCGAACCCAGCTAGGGATCTCACCCTTCTTTCTCCGCCAAAAAAAATCCCCCGCATCTACGATGCGGGGGATTGATTTTGGCGGAGAGAGAGGGATTCGAACCCTCGAAACGCTATAAACGCTTACACACTTTCCAGGCGTGCTCCTTCAGCCACTCGGACACCTCTCCATAACCTGTTGCCGTTTTCTGTTCTATTAACTAGTCAGGAGCACGACGTGCTCGTTGTTGCGAGCTATGGCAGAGCCATATCTCTTGTCTCTTCGAGACCGCCCTCCGTGCGACCAAAACACAATGTGTTTTGTCAGCCACTCGGACACCTCTCCATAAACTGCTGCCGTTTTCTGTTCTATTAACTAGTCAGGAGCACGGCGTGCTTTGATCTCCAAAATAGCTGAGTAATCAGCCTTTTTGAAGGGCGTGAACTTTACACAAACCATCGCTCAAAAGCAATTGGAAAGGGCCTGGCAGATAATATCCGGTGGGGCGGGAATACCGGTGCTAAACTAAGTTTTATGACATGGAAAGAGTTTATATACCCGTCGCCAAAGCTGCAGGAGCTATACCGCTTAGCCCTGTGTATTTGTGGTGCGACCATTTTGCTTGGCGCCTGGCAGGACCTCGACTATCACTGGGGGCTGCTGACGGTTATCCCATTCCTGTTTATCTATCAATTTGGCAGCTATTTAACGAGCGGGTATCTCACTAAAAGTCGGCTTATTTCCAAAAGTAAAAAACAGGCATTGTCGATCTGCATGGAGTTTAGCGATGGCTTAATTGCCGGAACCCTAATGGCACTGACTGGCTTTGATCCATTGATAACGCTGGCTCTTGGCGTAACCTTCTTGATTACCGTTGTCGGCTCTATGAAGCTCACAGCACCGCTGGATATAACCGGAATATTGTCAGGTGCGCTGCTCGGTTACTGGTTACTACCTATTACTATTGATCCATCTGCCGGTATACAGCTGATGATCCTGGTTATCTCTTTTGCCTACTGCCTGCTTAATACCAATATGGCTCGGCATACACACTTTTTATTGGCCGCTCAGCATGAATCCGTTATGCGCCAGAATGACTGGCTGACATTGCGTACATTTCATTTATCCAAATATCTCTCCCCTGCCCTGCGCAAAGCTATTCTTACCGGCAAGGATGTTAAGGCTGGGACTCAGGAAAAAACTCTGACAGTGTTTTTCTCCGATATGGAAGGCTTTACCAAATTGGCAGAAAATCTCGATCCCGAACAACTGACTGCATTACTCAATACCTATCTAACCGAGATGTCAGAGATTGCCTTTCGTTTTGGCGGCACGGTAGACAAGGTCATTGGCGATTCGATTATGGTGTTTTTTGGCGACCCTGAGAGCCGCGGGGTACGCTCCGATGCCATTAGCTGTGTCTCTATGGCTCTGGCGATGAAAAAATCTATGAAGGAGCTGCAGGCACGCTGGGCAGTTGAGGGTATAGCAAACCCTCCGGCTCTGCGCATGGGGATCAATAGTGGCGTCTGCAAGGTGGGCAATTTTGGCACGGAAAATCGTTTGGACTATACGCTGCTCGGACGTGCGGTTAACCTTGCCAGCCGCCTTGAATCATCGGCTCAGAGCCATGAGATTTTGGTCTCTAAAGATACCTATGATCTGATTAAGGATGCAGTGAAATGCACAGATAAGGGGCAGATTTTGGTTAAGGGCTTTGCTGAGCCGATCAATGTTTTTAGTGTTATTGATCTGCATAAAAATCTTGCCAGCAGCCAACCTAAGAAACGGAAGGCTGTGGTCTGATCTTCTACTGCCTCACCTGCCGATAAGCCGGGGGCATCTTATACACCGTGCTGCGATAGGGATTAATATCCAAGCCACCACGACGCATATAACGCGCATAGACACTTAACTCGGATGGTTGGCAGCGGGCCATAATATCGCTGAATATTTTCTCCACACACTGCTCGTGAAAATCCTGATGCTGGCGAAATGAAACCAGGTATTTAAGCAGCCCATCGCGATCAATCTGCGCACCTTTGTAGGTTATATATACCGAGGCCCAATCCGGCTGGTCGGTTACCGGACAGTTGGTTCGCAACAGATGTGAACAGAGGGTTTCGTCGGCTTCAACCTGATTGCCAAGCTGCAAAAAACTCGCATCAGGCTCATAGGTATCTGTGGCCACTGGCCGCTGATCCAGGCAGATAGCATCTGGCTCTGAGATCGGCTTAAAGCCATTGTATTCACCTATCTGATAGAGGATAACATCGACAGTGGAGCCAGAGGCTGCGGATAGATCAGCGCGCATTATCTCGCTCAGTGCTTCCATTGATGGAAAGTGACTCTGGTTAAATGAGTTTAGATATAACTTAAATGACTTGGATTCAATAATCGCATTACTGGTGCAGGGGAAAATAAATTCACCTATGGCCACCTGGGGCAGACCATCATTATTTAGCCAGGATATTTCAAAGGCCGTCCACAAATCCACACCGATAAAAGCTGCTGCATCGGTCGACTCTTCACGGGCTTTGGTACGCGGAATTGGATCTAACAGCGAAGCATCGTACTGATCGCTGTAACTGGTTTCACGACCCAGTTCTGTATCGGAATAATCGGCCATTAGCTGCGCAACCTCGAACCTTTCTCAAGCAGATTAAGAGCAACAAAAAACAGCACTACTGAGAACATTCCAACCATGCCAAACGCCCAGTAGACAGGAATGTCGCTAATCCCAGCAATACCGTAACGGAAGGCATTAACCATATAGAGTACCGGATTGATCATTGAGACTTTACTCCAGAAATCACCCAGCAGTTCGATGGAATAAAACACCCCACCCAGATAGGTCAAGGGGGTTAAAACAAAAGTGGGGATAATCGAGATATCATCAAAGTTACGGGCAAATACCGCATTAATTAGACCAGCCAGTGAAAACATCAGCGAGGTCATCAGCACAATACCAACGGTAACCGGCAGGCTGTGAATACTAAAGTCAGCAAAATAGAGTGATAGCACTGTGACTATAAGACCAACACCCAGACCGCGACACATGCCCCCTACTACAAAGCCAAGCAGGATTATCCAATTGGGCGTGGGCGAGACCAGTAGCTCTTCAATATTGCGCTGGAATTTGGAGCCAAAGAACGACGACACTACATTGGAATAGGAGTTGGTGATCACCGACATCATGATCAGACCCGGGGCGACAAATTGGATATAAGGCAGCCCGGACATCTCGCCAATTCGCGAGCCGATCAAGGTGCCAAAAATTACAAAATAGAGCACGATAGTGATAACCGGCGGCAACAATGTCTGCGGCCAGATACGCAAAAAGCGGTGGATCTCACGGCGCACGATTGTTTCAAAGGCAATCCATTTTTCACGATTAGTCATTTTTATCTCCTGATAAATTCTTCTCCACCAGATCAAAGAACAGCTCTTCCAGGCGATTGGTTTTATTGCGCATACTCAACACATGAATACCCGCGCTGCTCAGGGCATCAAAAAGTTCATTGATCGACTGGGACTTCTCGACTTCGACCTCTAATGTATGGTCGTCGACCAGGGTTATTGGATAGCCTTCAATACTCGGGCATTCGCTTAACTGTTCACGAATATCCAGAACAAACAGCTCTTTATTAAGCTGCTGTAATAAGGCGCGGATACTGGTGTTTTGGATAATCTCGCCATGGTCAATAATCGCCACATTGCGACACAGGCTTTCGGCCTCTTCGAGATAATGTGTGGTTAAAATAATCGTTGTTCCCTGAGCATTGATCTCGCGAAGAAACTCCCACATGGAACGGCGCAGCTCAATATCCACGCCGGCTGTAGGCTCATCGAGAACCAATAGTTTAGGTTCATGAATCAATGCACGAGCAATCATCAGGCGACGTTTCATACCACCGGAAAGTGTGCGCGATGGCACATGGCTCTTATCCCAGAGGCCCAGCTGACGCAGGTACTTTTCAGCGCGCTCGGCAGCTATTTCTCGGGGGATACCAAAGTAACCGGCCTGGTTAATCAGGATATCGACCGGCTTTTCAAACTGATTAAAATTAAATTCCTGAGGCACCACGCCAACATGTTGTTTGGCCTGTGAAAAGTCCGTATCTATATCGCAACCAAAGATACTTACCGTGCCACTGGTCTTTAAAACCAGCGAACAAATAATGCCAATGGTGGTGGATTTACCGGCACCGTTGGGGCCGAGTAGTGCAAAGAAGTCTCCGGGCTGCACTTCCAGGGATATGCCTTTTAGCGCCTGGAAATTTCCTTCATAGGTTTTATTCAACTGACTGATGGCGAGTGCCGGTTGCATTCTGTGATTCCTTTAATTCGAATTAATTTAATTAATGCCGACTATTGTAGCCGCGCAATAGGGATAAGTCCGTCTCTGATTATTACTGATGGTTAAATTTTTTAGATCGCCTGAGCCAAATTAAACGGCCAACAGTATATAAGAGTAGTTCACCACAATTATTGAGGGCATAATACCCACCCCAAGTTGACCGCCCCTGTTAAAAAGCATGCCCAGAAAAACCATTCGCCGAATACTGCCCGACTTTGCCAAAGTCCTAAAACATCCCTCATTGGGATGGACTGAGCCACTGATTCGCGACCCCAATCTTCTGCATATCAATAGGGAGTCAGTTTCACTGGCGGTATTTATCGGTATTTTTTCCGCCTTTATGCCACTGCCAGGGCAAACCTTTATTGCCGCTGCACTGGCTTTTTGGTGGCATGCCAACCTGCCAATATCGGTACTGACAATCTGGATTAGCAATCCGCTGACCATTGCCCCGATGTTTTATCTAACGCACCGCTTTGGCAGTTTTTTACTCGGCAGCGACCCCATAAACTTTACCGTCTCTCTAACCTGGGAATGGTTTTCCAATATCGGCGCACAGATCCTGCTGCCATTAATGACAGGGAGCCTGCTGTGCGGCTTAGTATTTGCCAGCTGTGGATACTTTGCCATCAACTATCTATGGCGCTGGAAAGTGATTCGCAACTGGGAAAAGCGCAAACAGGCGCGTCTTTTGCAGATAAACAAATAAAGCTCTTAGTGACAAGATTATTCGTAACGAAGCTCTTCGGCAGGCACCATACGGCTGGCACGCAACGCCGGGTACAGAGTTGCCAGCAGATTGAGAAGCAACGCCGCTCCAGCCACCATCAACACATCAGACCAGCGCAAATCCACGGGAATATAATCGATCGGATAGACCTCGGTATTTAAAAAGCTCAAACCCAGTAGCGACTCCATAAAGCCGACCAGATCCGCCACCCAGATAGAACCCAGCACACCCAGCCCTACCCCAATAGCAATACCAAACAGGCCAATAAAAGCCCCCTGAATTAAAAACAGACGCAGAATATCCGGACGCGAGAGCCCCAGAGTTTGCAGAATCGCAATATCTCGACGCTTATCGATCACCGACATCATTAGCATTGAAATAACATTAAAAGCCGCAATGGCAATAATCATAAAGATCAACAGGCCAACCATATTGCGCGATAACTGAATCGCCTGATAAAGGTTGCCATGGGTTTGAAACCAGTCGCGAAATCCATAGCCATAGGGCAACTGCTCAAGAAGCTGATAGCCCTGTTGACGGGCATTAAATTGATCTTCGATCTGCACGCGAAAGCCCTTTACCTGAGCTGCTGGCAAATTAGCGATCTCCGCCACCTGCTCGAGATTGGCAATCGCCAATAGCTGATCAACCTCGGTATGGGTTGAGAACAGGCCTGCTACCTTTAGAGAAACCGCTTTTGTCGGGCCTGTAGCAGCAGGAATAATAATCGTCACCCGCTGGCCCAGGGTAATATTAAGATTACTTGCTATAACCTCCGAGAGCAGCAGCTGGCCCGCTGGAGGTAACTCTACTCCAGCCTCTTTAAACACCGTGGCAATACCTGCTGGCAGCGCCTCCGGGGTCAGTCCCAGTAGCTGCACCGGTCTGCTGTCGCGACGGAAATTAATTAGACCATTGACCTCATTGTAGGGGCTTACTTCAGAGACCGCTGGTTGCGCCGCAATAGCCGCAGCCTGCTGCTGCCAGTTTTCCACACCACTGTTATGAATAATTTGTACATGGGGAACCACCGCAAGAATGCGTTCCCGCAACTCGCGATCAAAACCATTCATCACCGAGAGAACAACTACTAGCAGGCCAACACCTAATACCAGCCCAGAGATTGCCAATGTCGAAATAAACGACACCAATCGATTATTTTGGCCACTGGAAGCACTGCGGCTCCCTGAGAAAAAGTAACGCAGTCCTAGAAAAAGTGGAATGGGTTTAAACAACAGCTGGCTCCGCCTCTATCAACTGGCCATCAACCAACTGAGCGTCAACTAACTTTCCTTCAACTAATTTAACAATGCGATCCATTCGCCCTGCTATAGCAGGGTCATGGGTCACCACCACAAAGGAAATTTTCAGCGACTGATTAAGCTCTAGTAACAGATCCAATATAATCCCGGCAGTATGGGGATCAAGATTGCCGGTCGGCTCATCCATCAATACCACCGACGGAGAGGTTACCAATGCACGGGCAATAGCCACACGCTGTCGTTCACCACCAGAGAGCTCTGCCGGCTTATGATCAACTCGATCGGCCAGACCAACCTTGGCTAACAGTTCAGTGGCTCGCTGCTGGGATTCAGCAACCGAGGCACCACCAATCAGACAGGGAAGCGCGACATTTTCCAGTGCCGAAAACTCGCCAAGCAGATGATGAAACTGATAGACAAAACCCACATGCTTATTTCGCCACTGGGCCCGCGCTGAGGCATCTACGCCTTTCCAGTCCTGACCACAGACATTTACATTGCCTGCAGTGGGATCATCGAGACCACCGAGCAGATTGAGTAACGTGGTTTTACCCGAGCCAGAGACACCGACCACAGCCAGCTTTTCACCGCCTGTCACAGTAATATTCAGATCGCGTAACACCGGTAGCAGCGTTTCGCCCTGTGAGTAATCACGACCTATATTCATGGCCTCCAAGACAAAGGGACTGTTATTGGTCATAGCGTAAAGCCTCCGCAGGTAAAACTTTTCCAGCTCGCCACGCCGGATACAGGGTAGCGAGAAAACTGATTAAAAATGCACCGCCAACCACTATCAGTACATCGCCAATAAGAATTCGCGATGGCAGCGCACTGATAAGATAGACCGATGGATCAAACATATAAAAGCCACTCAGGCTTTCAATTGCGGCGACAATATCGCCAATAAAAAAGGCCAGCAGGCAACCGAGAATCGTACCGCTAACAATACCTAGGGCCCCTACCGCCAACCCCTGAATTATAAAGATCTTAATTACCGTCGCTGAGGATGCACCCAGAGTTCGAACCACAGCAATATCCTTGCGCTTGTCCGAGACCATCAATACCAAGCTGGCGACAATATTAAACGCAGCAACCGCAATAATCACCGACAGCAGCAGGCTAACAATCACCTTCTCCATACGCATCGCCTGAAACAGCGAACCCATATCATCCATCCAGGTACGCCATTGAGTGGAATCAGCAGTTAGTTGTCCCTTATGCTGCAACAGCCAGCTATCGGCCAAAAAGGGGTCAGAGAGTTCTATCTGTACACCCTGGTAGCGCTCCCCCATCTGCAACAGTTTTTGGCCATCGCGATGATTGATAAACGCTACTGAGGCATCCACTTGGGCGCCTACCTGGAAGATACCCACCACAGTCACCCGCTTGATGCGAGGAAAGATACCGGCGGGGGTTACACTGACTTTGGGTAATGTTAGTTGCAGCCTGTCACCGACAAACACATCCAGTTTGCGCGCTAACTGGCTACCGAGAATAATGCCAAACCCACCTTCAGCAAGCTGTTGAATATGGCCTGTGAGCATATTGTCGGCGAGTTTTTCAGCGCTTGCTAACTGTGGATCTATGCCCTGCAAAACCACCCCGGTCTGCTGCTCCTTATGGGAGATCATGACAAAGCTCTGCAATATTGGCACCACGGAGATAACCGACTGATCGCTTATAAACTGGTTTTGTAGATCGGCAATCTGCGCCGGATTAAAACCCTGGGAGCTGGTGAGCGTGATATGGGGAACAACTTTTAACAGGCGGGATTTAATTTCGCGATCAAAGCCATTCATTACCGACAGCACGATAATTAATGCAGTGACACCCAAGGCCATAGCGCACAGGGAAAACCCCGAGATAAAGGAGACAAATCCTTCACTGCGTTTGCTGCGGGTATAGCGTAAGCCGATAAAAAGCGGGAGGTTGGATAACATGCAGGGATTAAACCCGAAAGCCGCGTGACACACAACAATCGGCGGGGTATTTACAGTGGAGTAACCACATCCCAGCGAAGGCTGGGATCTATAGAATTACGCCGCGAGCCATAGAGATACTGGCCCCGGCCTGCCCGGGGTGTCGTCCCTACGCCAGCATGAGGATATAAACCAATCATTGGATAACAGTACTGATAATCAAACAGGGTTATCCGCGATTGTTTGACCTACAATTAGCCTATCTATTATTTAAACTATCAACAATTTATTGATAACGACCAAACAGGATTTTGGCTATGAATAAACTTATCACAGGCTCCTTGATCACTCTCTTCAGCCTATTTCTAATCACACCCGTCACCACGGCAGAGACAATCACCCTGCCCCTAGGCGAACAGACACGTAAATCTGATCTGGATATGCCCGTGCGCAGCATGAACAAACAGGATGTACGAAGGGATTTCGGCGACCCACAGGAAATCACCGATGCAGTGGGCGAGCCGCCGATCAGTCAGTGGATTTACGCAGATTATGTGGTCTATTTCGAGGATAACTGGGTGCTCTACTCGGTGGTAAAGCACCCATCTAATAATCCGCAGGACTAGTAACGCTTGCCTTCAAAATGGCGGCGTTCGCGGCTGATTCTATTTAAACCATTCACCGAGGCTATTCGATAGGCCTCGGCCATTGTCGGGTAGTTAAAGGTGGTGCGAGCAAAGTATTTGATGCTGTTGGCTTCACCTTCCTGATTCATAATCGCCTGGCCAATATGGATAATCTCGGCGGCTTCGGCACCAAAGCAATGAATTCCCAATATCTCTAGGGTTTCCTGATGAAAAAGAATTTTTAGCATGCCCACCTCTTCACCGGAGATATGCGCTCGAGCCGTATCTTTAAAGTAGGCGCGACCAATTTCATAGGGAATCTTTTGTTCGGTTAACTCTCTTTCGTTTTTACCGACAAAGCTGATTTCTGGGATCGTCCAGATACCAGTAGCAACGTCCTCTACTCGATACTGATCGTCTACGCCGCACATATGTGAGGCGGCAAAACGGCCCTGATCATAGGCGGCACCGGCCAGTGCTGGCCAGCCGATTACATCACCGGCAGCATAAATATGCGGAACTGCGGTCTGGTAGTCTTTGTTAACTTTAATCTGACCGCGCTGGTCAACCTCCAGCCCGACTTCTTCGAGACCGAGATTTTTGGTATTACCACTGCGGCCATTGGACCAGAGTAGTGCTTCACCATGAACCCGCTTGCCTGACATAAGCTCGATGGTGACACCGTTTTCATTGGTGGTTACCGATTTATACTCTTCATTGTGACGCACCATCACATTGAGATCGCGCAGGTGGTAGCTAAGGGCATCGGAGATTTCATCGTCGAGAAAGCTCATCAGCCATTCTCTGGTATTGATTAGGTCGACTCTGGTGTCGAGGCCGGAAAAGATTGAGGCGTATTCACAACCGATAACACCAGCACCGTAAATAATAATATTTCGCGGTGTGTGGTCGAGGGATAAAATCGAATCGCTATCAAAAATATTTGGATGATCGAAGTCGATATCATCTGGTCTGTAGGGGCTCGAACCTGTGGCTAAAAGAAAGTTTTTGGCTCTTAGAGTAATCACTTTGTCGTCGCTGCCGGTCACGGCAATTTCATGAGTGCCAATAAACTTGGCGCGACCTGTATGCATATGCACTCTATTGCGGGCATAGCCTTTGGTGCGACCCTCTACCTGCTTGGTAATAACATTGCCTGCGGCTTTCATCACTTCCGGGAAGGAGAACCAGCGCGGCTCACCGACGGCGCGAAACATCGGCATGGTGTTGTATTGCATCATACGACGCACTGACTGACGCAGTGCCTTTGAGGGGATGGTACCGAGATGAGTACAGTTGCCGCCGGCCATTGGTCGCTCATCGACCACCGCTACTCGCCATCCCTGTTTTATTGCATTCATTGCCGCGCCTTCTCCAGCGGGGCCACTCCCAATTACGATTAAATCGTAGTGTGTCTCTTTCATTATTGTTGTTTGTCCTCGGAGGATGCGTTGTAGGCTAAAGTTGAGTCTTCCTGCTCATCACATTTGTTGGGGTCTCCACCACAAATATCACAGTTGTAATTTTCTTCACCCAGTGCGGCACCGACACCACCGCAAGAGCCGGTAATAGGTTTGTTTTGTAAAATCGCACCAATTGCCATACCGGCAATGATCAGGGCTAATATAACAACGGTTAATAGTAGTTCGGCCATAGCTTAAATCTCGTTTTCAGCATTGGGTAAATAGGGTTGGAATGCCGCGCTGCTGATCACGCGAAAATCTTCGCCATCTCTGATCAACATATAGGCAGCAATGGAGTGCTGGTTGGCAGTGCGCATACCCTCTTCTTCGCCTAGCACCATCAGTGCGGTGGCCCAGGCATCGGCGTCGGCACAGTGATCTGCTATCACGGTAACGGATGCCAAGCTGTGGGTAATCGGCCTGCCACTGCGCGGGTCTATTGTATGGGAGTAGCGCTGACCGTCTTTTTCAAAGTAGTTGCGATAGTCTCC
>Ga0206125_10001168_pt1 | contig 31695 bp, 34 predicted proteins | sample Helgoland_Spring_4_FD_148598 | JGI IMG/M metagenome (GOLD analysis project Ga0206125, IMG submission 148598) | Pelagic subsurface seawater microbial communities from Kabeltonne, Helgoland, North Sea - Helgoland_Spring_Bloom_20160331_1 | ecosystem: Environmental > Aquatic > Marine > Epipelagic ... | reverse complement strand
GCTTTTTAACTATTTAACCATTTAACTATTTTTTTTCCCGCCGGAGGCGGGGCGATTTTTTCGTCTCTTTGTGCGAAATTGGGAAAAGATGGTTTTAGTGCGAATGTCTCAATTGAGTATATAACGCTCATTCAAATATTTCTAATCAGGCAGAAGGTTGCTGTGGGTTCAACCAGTCAATACAACACGCGCTCAATTAATCATCTGAGAATGCTTTCGACAAAGTCTCGCCCTCTATCGGCCACGCTTCGTGCGCGATCTTGTACGCCCCGAGTATCTGCTCGTCCGTTATCTTGTCCACTCCCCCCATCTTGTCTGCTGACATCGTCAGGTTCGTTGCGAAAAACTTCAATCTTTGCGTAGACTTCAGCGAGTCTTTCGCCTCCGAACCTAGAAGATGTTTCATTCTCTCGGATAAATCTGGCTGTTGCGTTTTGTCTGTCACTTTCACTCCCCTCATATTTCATTATGGAAATGGATGTTTGCGCGCCACCATTATTTTTGGAAATTAGTATAGAAAACCAGACAGTGTCACATAGGTTGGAGTACTTGATGGCGTAGTTAGTAAGCGCGTAGTTAAGGACGTACTACCGAGCAAGGCGTTGATCTGCGAGACTATGATTTTCAATCAAGGAGATCATAATGCCCCATTCACCCCTCACCACCAAACAACAGTTCTGGTTTGATCATGTACAAGCTGCCAGTGCTAGCGAAGGTTCTATGGCGGCGTATGCCGCGCAGCAAAATCTTTCGTCCAAAGCACTCTACGCCTGGAAGTCTCGATTAAGCCACAAAAAGCTAGGGGTTAAGCCAAAGAGCGACTTTACAGCGCTGAAACTAGAGCCAGAAGCTAAACCTGTAATGGGTAGTGTTGCTGAGCCACCAAGTTGTCGAGTCACACTGCCTACAGGCGCCCGCATTGAGTTTATGGGTGATCTAACGCCGGCCACTGTCCGATCCATTCTAACACTGGCCGGAGCGTCACGATGATCCGACCCTCTCCCGACTCCCAAGTCTATCTTTATCGTCCACCGGTGGACATGCGCAAGTCGATCAATGGACTAGTGGCGATCGTTGAAGGCGAGATGGCGCTGGACCCCTTCAATTCCGCCTTGTTTGTCTTTTGTAACACCAACCAATCGCTGGTCAAGATGGTAGGCTGGGAAGGTAATGGCTTTGTCTTGTGGATGAAGCGTATTGATAAAGCACGATTTCGTTGGCCCATTCACCTGCCCATGGAACAGATAGAGCTGACCGCCCAACAGATCAATTGGCTGTTCGATGGTTATGACTTAACCCAGCTGCAAGGCCATGCCAATTTACCGCATCACACGGTGCTTTAAGCCCCATTAAGAGCCCCTTTATGCCTCGTAATTTGGTATAATTTAGCCCATGGATGCGACACTCAACAAGCTGCCAAAAGACAGTAAATCACTTCAGGAAATGGTGATTGATTTGCGCGAAACTGTCGCTGAAAAAACATCAAAGCTTAAACACCAGAAAGATCTAATCGATCAGCTTTTAGAGGCTATTCGCCTGTCTAAACATCAGCACTTTGGCACTCGCTCTGAGAAGTTTAATGCGGAGCAGTTGGACTTTTTGCTCAATGAAATCGGTGTCCCTGCTCAGGGCGATACGTTAGAGGAGACAGACTCCGACGAGTCTGAGAGGACGGTCGTCAAATCCTTTACCCGCAAAAAAGGCGGTCGTAGCAAATTACCCGACCGTTTCCCTCGTGTTGAAGTGGTCTATGAGCTTGAAGGTGATGCCTGTCAGTGCGAGCACTGTCAGTCAACCCTTCAGCCAATTGGTCAGAAGATCTCTGAGCAGATTGATTTTGTACCTATGACGGTGCAAGTTATTCGTCGTATCCGCAAGACCTACCAATGCCCACAGTGTAAGGAAGGCGTTCACTCCGCCAAAGCGCCAGTCCAGCCGATTCCAGGCAGTATTGCCAGTCCAGGCACGCTGGCGCAGATCATTACCGACAAATACATCAACGGCATGCCGTTGTACCGTCAAGAAGTCCAGTTTAATCGTCTGGACATTCCTCTGACGCGCAGCACCATCGCCCAATGGGTGATTAAGTGCGGATTATTGGTTCAGCCGCTGATTAATCTTGCGAGAGAGCAGTTACTTGCCGGTCATAACGTGCAGATGGACGAAACCCGTTGGCAGGTCTTGAAAGAGCTTGGCAAAACGGCCCAAAGTCTGTCCTATATGTGGGTTCAGCGGGGCGGACCACCGGATAGTCCAATCATTCTGTTTGATTACTCTCCTAGCCGATCGCAAGACGTACCCGTTGAATTGCTCGGTGACTATGCAGGTTATTTACAAACCGATGGTTATGAGGGTTATAACAAGGTATGCCGAGACAATGGCATCACGCAACTGAGCTGTTGGGCGCATGTGCGACGTAAGTTTGATGAAGCGCTAAAGTCTCAGACCAATCATAAGAAGCGCAAGACTTCTTTAGCTAATCAAGCTTTGCAACGCATCCAACTGCTGTACAAGATTGAGAAAGAGATCAAGCATCTAACACCAGAGGCGCGACAGCTTATGCGTCAGGAGAAAGCTGAGCCTATTCTCAAGGGGCTTAGAGAGTGGTTGGATCAACACTTACCCGTAGTGGTTAAGCAATCAGCCATTGGCAAGGCCATGCATTACCTGCACAAACAATGGCCGAAGCTGATCGTTTATACGCAAGACGGGCTGCTGCACATTGATAACAATTTATGCGAGAACGCGATTCGGCCGTTTGTGATTGGTCGTAAGAACTCATTGTTCAGTGATTCGGTACGCGGTGCTAAAGCCAGTGCTAATCTGTACAGCTTGATTGAAACGGCTAAGGCTAATGGTATTGAGCCTTACGGGTATCTGAAACGAGTATTCACTGAGCTGCCGCAGGCGACTTGTGTTGAAGACGTTGAGGCGTTGTTGCCTTATACTATTGAGGCGTCGGCTGAGACGGCCGCTTAATAATCACTAACTACGCGCTTACGCTTCTACGCGTTTTTCATAGAGTTCGAAACATCTGTCCTATGACCGCTGAAGAAACAGACACCGTTGTAGCGCGCGAACTCGAGCGACTGTACGACGAAGCGAGAAAGCATATTGACGGGGAAATTGCGAAGGCGGGGGATATATCAAACGGTGTTCGCTTTGGTTGAGGCGTCACTTAGTGACTAGCAAATAGAGCAAAAAGTTTTAAGTATTCAAATTCTGGGTCAATGCTCTTACCGTAGTTACTATTGCTTTGATTAAAGATCCACTTTGGAACACGAGACCCGAGTTAAAGCGTTCATGAGTTGCTGCTCCTACTAGCGCAAACGCCACTTCACCGTCAGCGAGGACCAACATTGAAGAAAAGTGGTTTTTGGTTACATCGGTCAGAACAAATGTTTTGCCGTTGGGCACGGTATATATTGCCCCCGTGTCCAGTTGATCCGCTGCGAATGTACCTATGCTACTAACGATAGAATTTGGGGACAAAACCAAGTTTGTAGTGTCTCCACCTAACGGAACAACAACGACTTTGTTTTGTGAATAAGTCGATGGCGCAAGCACCAAGAAACATACAAATACAGCTATAGATGTAACAATTTTCATAGTTTGATTCCTGATCAGTGTTGTTTCTGCATTGAAGGGAACAACATAAAAACCAACATTTACCTTTTACAAGCTCACTTATAGACTTAGCCCTAGCGATAGAGCTACCTTCGCACTTGTTAACTTAAACCTGCTTTTTAGCGTATCGGTCAGGTTATGGTTTCCTAATTATTTTTTTCGATTACGTTCTCGAAATAAACTCTAGCGCCCCATCCAAAAATGACGCTAAACATTGCGTATAATATGCCTGACATAAGAATCAGAGTCCCTACTGAGAGAATCAGAGGACTATCGATAAAAATATGTCTAAAGACAATAAATAGCCCTTCAAGCTGATCAATTCCATCGATAGTGATTGTTGCGACAATACCAACTAACACAGTACCTATGTAAGTAAAAATAATGCACCAAATAACAAGATTCCTCTTCTCATCCAATAGAGGGACGCGTTTATTTCTAGTGACGAAAAACAGCATCGTGCCAATACCTGCAATAAATTGTACACCCCAGCTGGCTTGTGCATTTAGGTCGGTAAACTGATGTATTAGTCCAATCAATAGGTGAAGCCCCAAATATAAACCAACGTAAGTATGTATTTTAGTAGAACTAGGCGGCTCATTTTTTCTATTAGTGAAATTTCTCCACACATTCCTGATTCCTTGAAATAATAGTATTATAGGCATCACAGTAAACACTATGAGAAGGGTCGCTTTAAACATTTCGGGGCCGTTGCCGATTGAGCTAAAAAGATCTAAAAACGCATTGATCACCAGCGAAATATAAGTAACAAGCAAATTGGTTATCATATCGAGCATCTTTATTTTCTGTGGTAGAAGCTATAACTATGAGCACCAGTATATTTGGGATATTCCCCAGGAACAACTCGATGGCGAGGATATTATATTTCACTAATTCTGCAACACCCTTGCTGCCCTATTTCAAATACTTCAGCTGCAGCATGAAGGAATGAATTCTTGACATGCGTTACCTATCGATTTCGTGTGCCCAGCGCGTGCATTCGCGGCATGGGTGAACTGGCGGATTGATAAAGCTTGAGTTTCCTCGTCATTTTTTTGCTCCAAAGTTATAGGGATATCGAAAGGCTCGACCGTCCGTTATAAGTTGTGAGTTCAATAACCCCCTACCTAGGGCAAATTTGGTTACAATGAGTAAAATACACGGTGCAGAAATTCCATGATTAATACAAGGATCAAAACGATGTTAGGCATTTTTGGTTACTTCATAGCCTTTAACGTCTGGTCCGTAAACGGATACTTATGTCTATCAGATAGCACGACTGGGTTTTATATGGATGATGGGACTAAGGAGTGGCGACCGACTGTGTTTAACAAAAATAGAAAGTTCACAATCACAAGAGACGATGAGCACCCATGGAAGGTTAGCGAGGTTGGCTCCGATTCTTGGCTTATTAAATGTAAGTCTGAGTTTTCTGGAGACAACTTAAGTTGCGGTCATGGATTCTTAAATTTAAGGATGAGTAAAAAAACGAACCGATATTTATTAACTTCCGATGTTGGGTATTGGGATTTCATGGAGACTGATGAGACGTTTGCAGAGGGTGCTAATAATCCATACGTTGAAATTGGTCAGTGCTCTGAATTTTAAGAAACGACACATCACATAAAGCTTGAGCTTCCTAGATACCGTCTTATTTCATAGAATACTAAAACATTGAGAGCTTCCAGCGACCGTTTTGAGTATTTAAGACCCAGTCGATTATGTCAATGCCAATGGGTCAAAGTTGCCCCAAGCAGACTCTCGATTATTTCTTCCTTGGTTTTCTCACGGGAGTAGATAGCGCCTTTTTAAGACTCCATCCTCGACTCTCCCGATCTACTACTGTCATATAAGCGATAGAATATGCTTCACACGCGGCTTTTAACGTTGGATATACATCACCATCGACTCTCACTTTCCTGCCATGGACTTGTCTTTTCGGTGGTTTCTGGAGTCCAAGAGCCTGTTCTAGTGACCACCCATAACTTTTGACTCGATGCTGTACAACTTTTGGGTTTAATCCATGGGATTTATCTGAGAGCGAGCAAATGAAAACTCTTTGTTTTGTACTGTTATTTCTAACGTCGGGCGTGTCGTTGTCGTCCGAGATATCTATTGGTAGTGTTTCGTTAGAGATCCCAGAGCCTGAAGGATTTAGCTTGGTTACACCTGAAGCGGCGCCCCTGTACGAGGCGACGAAACAATTTGTATTTGACATGAACGAAGAGTACGCCGTGTTTATTCCTTCGAAAGACATTCCAGCCGCGTTAAATGGTCTGATACCAAATCTGCCTCGTCGGTTCACTGTTCAAACAGCTAAGAGCCTAATTGATCTGTCGGTTACTCACGATGACTTTGAAGGCATGAAGGATCAGGTTAAAGCACAAAATAAAGAGCTGCGAAGAGTGTTGAACGCGACGATTGCTGAAGCAATAGAAAAAGCGAATGAGGGATTCAGAGAGCAGACCAATATTGATCCAGCACTGTCGGTCTCGCAATTAGAGCCAATGCCCGCGCATCAGGACACAGAGCGCTCCTTCGCATATTCTATGTTGATCTCAGGCGGCGCCACAGATGCAAACGGAAATCCCTCTACTTTTGTGGTTGCCGGCACATTGACGTTGCTGCACATCAAAAGCAAGGTACTTTTACTCTACGCATACGCGGAGGAGTCTGAAATAGAGTGGACAAGAAAGAGATCAGAAGAATGGGCCAAAGCCATATTGCGCGCCAACCCAAACGATATCAAATCAGATATAAAGGAAGCGCTTCCATCAACTATCTCGAATTTCAATTGGACGAAGATATGGCAGAGTGCGCTAGCAGGAGGGGTGCTTGGAGGTCTCGCAGTTGTTCTAATGATGATTGTTGGCCGGTTGAGAAAGCGCCCTTAATCATTAATTACACTATGAGTTGGGCAGACTATTATCTATTCGCCCTTTGATTGTATTTACCGCACTCAAGAACCAACTGCGCACGATTTCGAACACCTAGGTCTTTATAAGCCTTAGAGAGCTGGTTCTTGATCGTGCTTAGGCTTGTACCACGCTTTTCGGCTATTGCTTGGTTACTCATTCCAGATATCGCGAGCTCAACAACTTCGCGTGTTACTTTGTGTAACCCCTCAAGAGGGTGCTCAGTAGAGTTCGGTGCAGCCTCAGGCCCAGTACTGTAGTAACTGTTTACTTCAGGTGGCAAATAAACGCCCCCGGCAGAGATTATCTTAAGCGCCGATATCATGGTCTCTGAGGTGGCTGCTTTTGGAATAAAGCCGCTTGCGCCCTGATTAATCGCTCGTATCACTTTGAGCGGGTCCGTTTCGCCCGAAACGATCACTATGCTCGCGTTGGTAAATGTGGACCGTAAAACCTTCAGATTACGCTCAGGGTCAGTGCCTGGGATGTGGTAGTCGAGCAAAACCAACGAGACGGCATCCATATCCTCAACACCACCAAACGCTTCATCGCAACTCACAAAGGTATTCACAACGACATCATCGTTCATAGCTTCATACAAACCTTTGATGCCTGCGGAAAATAGAGCGTGATCGTCGATAACAAGGACTGACATAGAGTTTGAGACCATTTAATTGCTGATATAAGCGTAAGGGTACTATGCCAACGAGAAAAAGTACTATTGAGCATTAGAAAAGTACTATATGCAAGCCCCCACCATTTGCCTACTATTCTTCTTGCCAACGGGCAAACAAACAAAATTGAGATCTCACGGATGAGACCTTCATTTCACAAGGATAGACAAGAAGATGGCAAACATGAACAACACACAAGCAATAGTCAAAACAACAGCTAAAGACCAATTGGAAGTCATCACTCGATCTTTGGCTAACCCAGAAACACTTTCTTTCAACCTAAATCTGATTTGGGCACAAGTGCAAGAATACAAACTCGCAATCCGAACGTTTCAAAAAGGATCTCGTTACCATAGGCTGCAAGCTCTTGAAATCAGCCACGTAGAACTGAGAGATCGCTTAGCTGGCGAATCGCTAGAGAAAGATGAAACTTCTGCATTAGCGATGCTAATCAATCTAAGAGCGCGCGCAAAACGCATTCGCGCTGCTATGAAAGCAACCCACTAATAGTTAAGTAAGCGCCAGATGACATCAATTTCGCCTTTAATTTCGCCAGGACAACCATTAGTCTTGAGTGCTCAGCAGTTTTACAGCGAGCACGTTAAACAAGCACCAATGAATATAGCGATTATTGACGACGACAACCTTTGGCGTGAAACCGTTGCGGATCTGCTGCTTGTTTTAAGCGAGGGCAGCGACGCTAAGATTTCTGATGCGGCTAACCCTAAGAGCGCCATCGAACAATTCACCAACCACTCCTCCTTTGACTTGGTCCTGCTGGACTACCACATTCCTAGAACAGAGTTTCAAGCGAACATCGCCCTCGTTCGTGAAGTCTTTGAAAACGCTAAGATTGTGGTAGTTTCAGCAGATAACTCACCAAATCACATCATCGGTGCGATTGACGCGGGAGCTGCTGGGTTTATTCCTAAAAGCTCGAACCCTGATTTACAGTTAGCGGCGCTACGCCACATCCTTGATGGCGAGATATATTTACCCGCAGACGTATTGCGTTTGGGGGCCGACCAAGGTCTGCTACCAGACCAAGAAAGAAACCTAGAACTACTATCGGACGCTCAGCGAAAAATTCTAGACGCGACAGTTACCGGCAAATCGAACAAGGTCATTGCGATTGAATTTGGGCTGCATGAAGGAACGGTGGCTAATCACCTCTCTGTGATCTACCGCCTTCTAGGGGTCCAAAACCGCACACAAGCCGTTATGATGTTTTCGCAAACATCAAACAAGCCCTACCATTAAAGCCTATCTAAGCCAGTCTTAACTTTCCTTGAAAGTATTTTGTGTTTTCAATTGCCCAAAATCCTAAGTGATAGGGTTATTATGGACGTCAAGTTCATAGTAAACCAAAAGCTCACACATGAAGGGCGACCTCGTTCACCGGCAATATCACCAAAATGTTGTTCAGAAAGTCCTTGAATACATAGGGGACTTTTCGCCTATTTGGGTGCTTGCTTTATTAGTGCCTAGTGGACTTGTCGCGTACCAAGCATTCCACCTAAGCGCAGATCCCCTGTCGATCTATTGGTTAGGCGCATTATTGGGTTACTCTCTCGTATCGCTATCTATACGTCGACGAACGGCGGCGGCCGAGCCAGGTAAAGCAAAATACAGCGTCGCGTTAGCGATCAATTTATTTGATGGGTTGGCGATAGCCAGCATTGTTATCTTCGCACCTAGCGCGGGCATCGAAGTGCACCTATTAATGGTTTTAGCCCTGTTTTTAGCTGTTTTAGCGGGAATTGGACCCTCTAGCGGCTATCTACCGCTATTTCTAGCCTATGCCACCCCTATTATTGCCGCGATATTGGCCGTAGGAGTCCTTGGATACCAGCAATCAGGCAGTTTTACCTACGTTTCGGTTGTTTTTATGGCTGTCTTTGGAGGGCTGACCACAATTGCGGTCGCTCGAGATGTGTTCGGCATCTTCTCTGATGCACACATTTCAAACTTGCATAACCTAGGTGTAAACCGAGACCTGAAGGAAAAAGTATTAACGAGCGTGTCCGCAAATGACTCCAAAATGCGATTTCTAGCGTCGGCGTCACATGATCTGAGACAGCCAATCAATGCGTTGTCGATGGGTATTGCCACATTGAAGCTAAAAAAACCCCCAGGCGTAGATCGAATCATTGAGCGCATGGACACATCGATCGAGAGTATCAACGCGCAACTGCTCGGGCTGCTTGACATATCCAAGCTCGATGCCGGCATTGTTGATTTTCATTCAAACGCTGTAAATCTAGTGGAATTACTCAAGGCCGTGGTTGACACACCCCAAGAAGAGTCTGATCGCATCGTGCCGATTTTTTATTCGGGGCCACAAAAACAGATCACCTGTCAGACGGACTCGGTTTGGCTCGATCGCATCATCCGAAACCTTGTATCCAATGCGATCAAATATACAAACAAAGGCAAAATCGTTGTGAAGCTCGAGGAACTGCCGAACAATGAGGCGAAAATAACGATCATGGATACCGGGATCGGGATCGCCAGAGAGAACCTCGGAAGAGTGTTCGACGAGTTTGAACAAATAGACAACCCTGAGAGGGATGCGCGCAAAGGCTTAGGATTAGGGCTTTCCATCGTCAAACGCACGAGCGCTCTATTGGGGTTTAGGCTGGAGCTGGCGTCGCGCGTTGATGTTGGAACATCTATAAGCGTCATCGTTCCGACCGTATCGTCCATACCTTTCCACAATAAAGCCAAGAGCGTACCCAAGGACATCGACAGCTTAAGCGTGCTCGCGCTAGACAACGACGTATCAAACTTGGAGGGTATGCAGGATCTTTTAGAACAAATGGGCCATAAGGTTTACGCTTTTGAGTCTTTCAAGTCTGCCGAGCTGTGTATTTCTAGCACACATATTGATCTAGCACTCGTCGATTATCGGATGCCAGGGCGTGTGCAAGGCGTTGAGGCAATTAGGCGCTTTAAGAAGCACAATCCACGCTTACACTGCTACTTGGTGACTGGCGATGGCAACATCGAAGAAAATATTGGTGACATCAACGTGATCCACAAACCGGTTACGATGGATAAGTTTCTGCAGGCGTTTGATTTTTGAAGCGGTCCCGTGACCCAGCTATATTCTGGAAGAATTGCTCGACTACCAATACTGGGGGGAGTAGGGGGAGGTAGAACAAACTTTTAGAGCCCAGTACAAGAGGGCCACGAGACACTTGGATTATAGCAGACCTAAAGCGATGAACTAGCTGAATTGGTGAATGGAAAAGTGGCACGGGCGGCGCATAATCTGAGCCGCCCATTTTAACTAACTTAGGTGAAAGGAGGGAGCTGTGCTGCAATTAATCGAAGATCGTGCTGTATTCAAAAGTAAAACGGACGAAAATATTTCTTTTTCTAAGGAAGTGATTGTTCTTCCCTTTCAGTTAGACAATTTTTCACTATGTTCCTCTTATAGTTCAGAACATGACACAGGAGAAATCTTAGAGAGCAATATTAGCGCCAAAATATCAAGTTTAGATCTATATGAACTCTCTATAAAGGATCTATATGAACTCTCTAAAGAGCTTGATTCAGAAGAGAGCTTCCTCGAAATTGAGCAAGAATTAGAGAGCGAGATTAAGATTCTTAACGAGCAAAGCGGTATGGTTCGTTTTAAAACCGACAGTTCTCTATTTGGTGCTTCAATTGTTTTGGCCGACGGCCAGAATAAAACGAGAGTCTCCCATACTTGGAATGCCTTTTTAAGCATTTTAACTCTTCACGTTGTAGTGAATGAAAATATATTTTCTTTGCTACGTGAAGCGATCATAAATAACAGTTTACAAAATGTGTTTATAGAGATTGGAATCCCTGCTTTTAATCTACGTACTAAATTGGGCTTAGGTTATTCAGGTATAGCGTTGTCAAACAATCAGCAAGCCACTATTAATAGTCTTTCTTTTCAACACGGTCATACTCGCCCATAAGCAGCTACACTCATAACACCATAAATAACTACACCTAAACCATAGAGACCTACACTCTTAACCTTAGATAGCTACACCTAGATCATAAGTAACTACATCCAACCATCGATAAGCCTTTTTTCTTAAACACCTTTTTAGACCTATAAACAAGTTGATAGCACCTGACGTCTCGTTTAGTGAATTGGTTGATTTTTTCTTCAACAAGAGTGGGTTCGTTTAGTTATTTAGTTGCATGTCCATTGTAAGCGCGTAGTTAAGGACGTACTACCGAGCAAGGCATTGATCTGCGAGACTATGATTTTCAATCAAGGAGATCATGATGACGCATTCAACCCTCACCACCAAGCAACAGTTTTGGTTTGATCACGTTCAAGCGGCTATTGCCAGCGAAGGCTCAATGGCCGCGTATGCTGCGAAGCACAAACTGTCTGCCAAAGCTCTGTACGCGTGGAAAACGCGATTAAGCCACAAGAAGTTATCGGCTAAGCCAAAGAGGGGTAGTTACCTCATAGCTACGTATAATGCCAACTTAAACATAAAGCACTGTCTAAATGATGTACGCATAGTCGGACTTTTCTCCACCCTTAAAGAGCGGCCATTGAATCAAACCCGGGGGTAGCGTCCCATCGTTTAACAAACGCATTAGTGGAGGAGGGCGCTTTTGGTGCAAAACCCAAAACCTCGATGGTTGCATCCGCATTAATATCGTTGGTCAGGAGCGTGTTTAACGGTACGTTGCAAGCCTTCCTCAACGACAGATATGATTTCTTCAAACACCTTTTTCTTTTCAGCCAAGACGCCAGAGTTCCCGGTGTGTAGCTCTGCGTCAATTTGTGTGTTGCCGTTCACACCAAACACTATAATCTTGCCTAATTGCCCGAGCGTCACATGCTCAAAGGCGTAGCAACGCCCTGTGTGATCGTAGCCTTTTCTGACGAGCACGCCTTGAGGTAAATCGCTTGGGCTTAATCTACGTAAACCCGAGGCCTCTCCGTCAAACATCGACAAGCTCCCTAATGATTCACGTTTTCTGGCCAAGGCCTCAATTCTCTTATTGGTTGAGTCCGACCGCTGTATCTTAGGAATGATGGGCTGAGCTCCAGGATAAGTGCCGTGTTTTAATTCCAGCGTTCTTCTGTCCATGACATCGATCAGCAGTTTGGCAATCTCGTGAGCATCGTTAAAGAGGTTTTGTTTCTCTGTTTGAGCAAAATGTATCCCAAGCCCTGTTTTTAGCATCACCTCAAAACAACCTTCCTCCAGAATGTTGCCATCCATGATAATTTCCTCATGGCACAAGTGCCTATAACGCATAAGCGTTTCACCGCAGACATGCACAAGGGGTTCTAACTGCTCATCGGCTTCAGGATATAAGTCTTCGGCAATGGACTCGTTCAATACAAAACTAATCGCGTTCTTACGGAGCACGAAGTGAAATAGAAATATAGAGACGCGGTTGCCGGCTAAACTTTTCATTGATAATTTACTGGTACTGTTGGAGGCCCTCACACCAAAGCCTACGTTTGTTCTGCTTATTCAAATAAGTCCGGTGTGTGTGGGCAACGGTTGAGCTCTGGAATGGGCAAACACAGCCGGTTAATCTCAGAGATCAACTCACGGCGAGCCATCGGCGATTTTTGATGAGTCTTTGCTAGGGATTTTAGCGCCTGTACATTGGCAGGCGGATTGTCACCAAATACACTCAGAATCTTATAAGTCTGCTCTGGGGCTGTAAGCACTTGATCAGCTATAAACTCGGCCATTGTTTGGTTTACCTTCATAAGCCCTCCGTTGCTTGTTCGATTATAGGCTAAAACGTCGGAATGACTTATCATGTTCGTTTTCCACATTATTGCGTAAGTATTTTGTATACATCTCACTACGACAAACTGAACGATAAAGACATTGACGAACTAGAAGACATGCTAAGCCGTTTTTCGTCACCCGCCTCTATGGACTTAGAGACTGTAGACGGATTCTTTGCCGCCTTACACTGCTGCCCAGACATGATCCCGCCGAGTCAGTATTTGCCAGAGATTTGGGGTGGTGGCGAAATGCCTGAAGAAGATTCTTTTGAGGATGACAAACAAGCCAATCAATTTTTTTCGGCGGTGATGCAGCACTGGAATAATGTAGGCGATCGAATCAACAAGGATAGGGTTTTTCTACCGCTGGTTGATGATGAAGCCGAGTTCCTTGCTGAGCGCTGGGCACAAGGGTTCTTGCAGGGCATGAAACACGCAAAGGGCGATTGGGTCGATCTACTCCATGATGAAGACAATGGTGGCAGCGCTGTTGTTGTTTATGCTTTAGCGCATCAAAACGACCCTGACCCAGAAATACGTTCTTTTGAAGAACCCGCCTCTGCCGAAAAACAAGAGACCCTTCTTGTACATCTGGCCGCCAGCGTGACGAAGATACACCAGTATTTTGAGGGACAGCGTCACTTCAATGCACGACAAGCAAAAGAAGCTGGCGTGATCAAACGATCATCGCCGAAAATTGGACGCAACTCGCCTTGTCCTTGCGGTTCAGGAAAGAAATACAAAAAGTGCTGTTCCTCTCAAACCTTGCATTAACAAAGTTAAAAATAATATGTGACCCGCTATGACGGTAGGCAGAATAAAATTAAGGTTTACTGATGTAAAATACCGCCTTTTATTATACAATAGTAAAACACCGTCCAAAAGGTAATTATCTATGTCATCAGTATCAGTAAGACAATCAGGCGGCGCCAACATCGTCAGCATCCCAAAAGCAATCGTTCAAATGCTAGGCTTGGATGTCGGTTCAAAGTTGGATTTGACCATCAAAGACAACGCCATCGTGTTAACACCCGTTAAAGAAGAGTACAGTCTCGAAGAGCTTTTGGCAGGCAGCCCAAAAGAGAATTTTAAAGTTACGCAAGAAGATCGAGAATGGCTTGATGCAAAGCCTGTAGGGCGAGAAGTTTAATGTTTGTGCCAGACCAGGGCGACGTCGTGATCTTTAGTTTTGATCCGAGTACTGGCAAGGAAGTCATGAAGCGCAGGCCTGCAGTTGTAATATCAAAGAAGATATTCAACGAACACACGGGATTTGCCGTTGTAGCACCCGTTACAAGCACAATTAGAAATATGCGCTTAGAGGTTATTTTACCCTCACAGCTCGAAACAAAAGGCGCAGTTATGGTTCATCAAATGAAATCTTTGGATTTTGGGGACCGTAAAGCATCGTTCGTAGAGCGATTGCCGGTTGCCACAATTAAAGAGGTGCTGTCGCTAGCTCAAGCGATCGTCTCATAAGATATTTTAAAGTCCACCGCCTATTTAACTTATTGGGTGCAAGTTGTCTGTGGCTCGCCGTTTTTTAAAGCCAAAAATAGCCTGTGGATAACCTTGCTATGTTTAGTGTAAAGTCTATGCAACAAAACATTTAAACGGACTAAGTAAATACATGCCAATTCAGTACAACCCGAATAAGGGTCAAGTTCTAATGTGTGATTTTTCAGAAGGATTCAAAGAGCCTGAAATGGTTAAAGAACGCGCTGTAATTGTATTTAAAAGCTCAGGACGGTCGAAACTGGTTACAGTCATTCCATTGAGTAGTGTCGCGCCAAATCCAAAGCAAAATCATCATATGGTGGTTCCAAATATGGAGTTACCCAATACTGCTTGGTTTAAAAATCGTGATTCTTGGCTCAAAGGTTACATGGTTTATACCGTTGGCTGGCACCGCCTTAGCTTAGTGAGAATGGGTAAAAGCACTGGGAGGCGGAATTACTATACTGGACGGTTGTCATTACCAATGCTCAAAGAGCTGGATAAATGTGTTTTAAACGGTATTGGCCTTGGTCGTCTTGAAAAATACACATAATGTGTACTATAGTGCACTTGTTCCTGCTCTAGCTTTGCTATCAGGCATTTGAGACTACACAAAGGTGCGCCCCGTGTAGCCAGCCCAAACAAGCGATGACAAGCTATTTGGTGCTGAGTTTAGCCCGCCTTGTGCGGGCTTTGTCACGTCTGGGCCGTAAGAAAATCGATAAGATATACCGGCTTTAGCGGATCATTACCCTTATTATTACTATAAAAGAAAGAAAGCCTCGGCAAGCCGAGAAGACGACTCTACGAGTCGCTTGTTAAATACACGCGCTGCGCGCGAAAAGTCGCCACGATCAACACAAGATTGAACATCGAGGCCGACTTGAGTCCTCTTTTTTTGTACCTCCTTCGAGACAACTCTGTTTGTGAATAAAGGGGTCGGTCAGCCCCTCTGGTCACTAGTGTTAAACGTTGTGATCTGATAAACCACTACACCCGTTCCCCTCCTAAAGTCGGCGCATGCGGCTTAGCGCGTTGCTGTGGTTGAACAAATCAACACTTGCGACCATTCACCCCGGACATTCGCCATGTGGCAGGTTTTCATCTCGCGCAAAAAAGCGCTTTTTAAAAACTGTACTAGGTTGGTGGAACGCGACAGATTGATAAGAGATACTTTAATCACTTATCGAGGTTCAAATGACATCATCCAAACGCAAGAACAATACTTATACATCCCAATTTAAAGAAGAATCCGTGGCCTTAGTTACCGAGCAGGGCTATACGGTTATCGAGGCAGCAGAAGCTGTTGGTGTTCGCCCAAACCAAATCTATGGCTGGAAGCAACGCATTGAAGACCAAGCCTCTGGTGCTCGTTTAACGGGCGAGGACCGAGAGGAGTTGCTTCGTCTTCGTAAAGAAGTCAAAAAGCTCCGGGTCGAGAAGGAGATATTAAAAAAGGCCAGCGCCTACTTTGCGAAAGAAATGAAGTGAAATTCAAGGCTATCGCACAGTGGGCGTTAAACTACTCTATTGTTGATCTATGCTCGGCACTCCCGGTGAGCACAAGCGCTTATTATCGTTGGCGGCGCAAGCCAGTCAAGGTTATTAGTGAGCGTGAGTTACTGCTTTATCGAGAAGCCAAGCGGCTATTTAACCAAACGCGCAGTGGTCTTGGTTACGTGAAGCTGTGCCGTGCGCTGAACAAGTCAGGCTTCACCATTAAATGGACTATGCCGATCCACAACTGGAACTTAACTCTATCTCAGTTGGCTATCTTCTTTGAAGGCCGGCTTGATAGCGCATTGGATCTGTGATCAGATAGACCCAGTGTTTTACTTTGACACAGAATTTAGAACAGTCTCCTGGATTTCACAATCGAGCTTTTGCTTTGACTTTGCTTGGTTTAATAATGCAAAGTAAAGCAATTCGGTTTTGTTAAGAATCTCTTTATTTATAAGTTTTCTATTTGAAAAACAACCTAGCTGTAATAAAGCGGGTTAATTTATTTTCTACCAAAACTAGGGATTAGTTTCGACGATGATTAAATCAATGCCTAGTTTTTCAAGCTCAGCTCGGTAGCCTTCCGGAACATCGTTATTGGTAACCATGGTAGATATTTTTTCAAGCCCACAGATCATGTGGAAACCACGTTGATTAAGTTTCGATGAATCGACGACTGCAATTATTTCCCGTGAAACCTCGCACATGATTCTATTCAAAGCTGCTTCTGGTTCGAAAAATGTTGTTATTCCTGATTCCAAATCAACCCCATCTGCTCCAAGTATTAACTTATCGACCCTAAGGTTACGCAGAGCCTCCTCTGCATGTCTTCCGTAAAAAGAGAATGATTTTTTACGGAGAGCTCCGCCAGTAACAATTACTTCACAAGATTCTTGCTCAGCTAAAGCGAGCGAGATATTCAGTCCATTGGTCGCGATAAACAAGTTTTTGTGACCTTTTAGAGCTTTCGCCACTTCTTCTATGGTGGTCCCAGAATCCAAGATAAGTGAATCACCATCGGTAATTAAATTTGCCACCGCCTCGCCGATGGCTTTCTTCCATAGAGAGTGTTTTGAGTATCTATCTTTTAGTGATAATTCCCGAGTTAGGTGAGTGCTTAGCACGGCGCCGCCCCGAGTTCGAACGACTAGTCCGTTTTTATGTAAAGTGTTGAGATCGTTGCGGATCGTTACTGTTGACACACCGAATTCCCTGGCGAGACTTTCAACTTCGACCTGTCCGTTTTCTTGAGTTAGATACGTGATTTTTTCACGTCTTTTAATTGTGTTCCGCATACTTATTTTCGCTTTCTAACCATTTAGTTTTGACTCTAACATCTTTCACTATCCTTCACAATTTCCTTATATCTTTCATAGTACGATCTACAGTGTTGATGTTGTGTTATGGCATTATAGATTCATGAATATGTCTCGGTAAAAGAAGGAATACAAAGAAGTTCTGGCCTATGGTGTGTTTTGTATTGTTTTATTTCCCGTAATTAATTTTAATTGAAGGCTTGCGAAAGATATAATTTTATCATAAGCTTTCTTTTCAACTTTAAAAGAGATGGAGAATACTAACAAATGAATATAAAAACGAAGATTGCTCTAGCTGTCGGTCTGCTGGTCAACGCCCCCATAGTTGTCTATGCCCAAGAGCAAGAGGTAGTGGAGCTCGAGGAGATTGTTGTTACAGGCATTAGAGCCGGTATCGCCAGAGGCCTTGATCAAAAAAGAAGAGATGTAGGTGTAAGTGATTCTATCTCTGCTGAAGATATCGGTAAATTTCCCGACTTAAACCTATCAGAATCTTTACAGCGTATCCCTGGTGTTACGTTGAATCGAAATGTAAATGGTGAAGGCCAAGCTATTAATGTCCGTGGTTTAGGGCCTGAGTTTACTCGGGTAGAAGTTAATGGGATGAGTGGTACTGGGAATGGAACAGGTGGGCGATTTGGTACAAGCTCTGGTGGTCGTGGGTTTAACTTTGAGTTGCTTGCATCTGAACTCTTCAGCAATGCTACGGTTTCTAAGTCAATTAGTGCCAGTCAGGCCGAAGGTGGCTTGGCTGGAACTGTTTCGCTTTCGACCCCAAAGCCGCTTGATTATGATGATGTGAAGTTTTCTTCTTCACTTCAGGGTAACTATAGTGAAGTAACCGGCGATGTAGATCCGCGTGGTGCAATTTTCTTTAGTAAAAACTTTGACGATAAATTTGGTATCGCTGCTTCATTAGCGTACTCCGATACCTTTTTTAGGACAGATACCGTCGAATCAGGTTCATGGCGTCCGCTTGGAAATCAGTCTGGCGCGCCTTTGGTTGCAAATGGAACTCGACTGTACAATTTTAGGGAAGATCGTGAAAACCTGGGTGGGACGCTAACGCTCCAATTTCGGCCTACTGATAATCTAGACATAACCCTTGATGGTATTTTTGCGCAGTCAGATAGTGAGCGTGTCGCCAATAGAGATGATATGCCTATTGAAGGCGGGCAGACGGGGATTCCAGGTACGCTCGGAATAAGCAATGGAATTGTTAACTCTGGTAGCTTTACCGGAGTTCAGCAACGTGTTGGTACGAACTACTTGACGACGGATGAGGACTTTTCACAGCTGACTTTAAGTGCGGATTGGGAGGTAAACGATTCTTGGACGATTTCTCCATTTGTTGGTGTTTCTAGCCGTGAGGCTGATCGAATTTTTGATTTGTATTCATTTCGGCTTGCAGATCGAGCAACTAATACCTTCGATCCTGGTGTTGTGAGTTATCAGCAGCGAGGAGACTTTGTTGATTTCAGTTCAACAGCGACTGATTTTTCAAGCCGCCCTGAAGACTTCCTTTTTAATGTTTTTATTCTTCGACCTTCTATTGACGAAGATGACGAGTTTACAACCAAATTAGATTTCGAAAAAACATTTTCCGATAAAGCATTGACTAGTCTGCAGTTTGGTCTTCGCTATGCTGACAGGGAAAAGAATCGTATTCAAACACAGGAGAGATTGCAGCGGTTGGGTGACGTCGGTATAGATGTTCCGCCAAGTTTGGCTTCTGTCGCTGAACTTTTGCCGCTAGACGTTTCTGGCGCTAACGCGCCGTCACAAATTCTGGCCGCGAACCCCGACGCGATCCGAAGCGTGTTTTATCCTGGTGGCGCTGCAGTAGGTGGAACATTTATTCGGCCCCTGCCAGGATTTGGAGCTCAGAACTCTTGGAATATTGAGGAGAAAACCTTCAATGCCTATGTTCAAGCAAATTATGAGATAGGTGCTGCGCAATTTAATCTTGGTCTTCGTTATGTGAGTACTGATCAAACTTCTAGTGGGAATACGGTTGCGAATATCTTTCAACCGACTGAGCGAATCACTCCAGTGTCGTTTGATAACGACTACTCTGAATTGTTACCGAGCGCGAGCCTTCGCTATGAGTTAAAAGAGGATTTAATATTGAGGGCAGCTTACTCTGCGACTCTTACTCGTGCTGATCTGCCGGCACTAGCCCCTTCTGAGTCAATTCGAGGTATTAGTGAGGTTGATGGTGGTACAGGTTCCAGGGGTAATCCAGACCTTGATCCGTTTACTGCGGACAATTTTGATTTAGGTCTTGAGTGGTATTTTGAAGATGAAGCAATTCTTTCAGCGAATCTTTTTTACAAAGATATCGATGGCTTAATTGATACGCGCACATTTACTGAAGCGAGACTTTTTCCTAGACAGGCAGATGGCGCGCTTGTGACTGGCGACATTCTATTTACAGAGCCTTCAAACGGAGCTTCTGCTGAGATTAAAGGAATCGAGGTGGGTTTTCAAAAACCGTTCCTAGATCACTATGGTGTACTGCTTAACTACACGTATACCGATAGTGAAGCCGATTTTGGCACCAGTGGTGTAGATGTTCGAAATAGCGGTCTTCCTGGCTTGTCTGGTAATAGTTACAATGCATCAGTCTACTACGATAATGGTAAATTGGACGCGCGCCTCTCGTACGCATGGCGTGAGAACTATTTGGCGCAGTTCTCTGATGATTTTGGTGTGCCTCGTTTTATTGACGACTATGGTCAGCTTGATCTGTCTGCTAACTACCGAGTGAGCGATAATCTAACGGTTCAGTTTCAAGCTTTGAATTTGACGCAAGAGCAACAGGTTAATCAAGCTACTGCGCAATTGTTACCATATGGTGTCAGTGAATTGGATCGACGCGTTCTTTTTGGAGTACGTTACACGTACTAATTGATCTGATCATTCTCTTGATGTGTGGGCGGCGGACAAAGTTCCGTCGCCCTTTTTTTTAAATTGGAATAAACTTTATGAAACCATTGTTCAGGCTAGTTTTCTTGATGTCTATCGTGATTTTGCATTCTGAGCAGGCCAAATCGAAACAAGATGTTCAAGCTTTTATCTTGCCGGAGATAGATATTGGCATTGTAGGTTTACCTCAAAAAGCCATTGCAAAAGAGCTTGCTGATGGCGTTACATACTTTGATATTGATCGAGGTGTCTCGTCAGAGTTTGACAACTACAAGCTGGTGAGCCAGCCGCTCTCGATATTGAAAGCTCGTGAAATGAAAACAAAGTTAGCCGAGCATGGGCAAAATGCTCGTATCGAACCACTAAGTGAGTTCGGCTTGTATGGAAAACCCTTGGGCGTGCAAGTGGTAATTGCCCCGTTCCAAGATTCAGAAACACCAAAAGAACTTAGTGTGCAGCTAAGTGCTTTGGGTTTTGGGCTAACGTTAAGGCACAGCTCGGAGGAGGGTTGCCCGACGACAGGTCCTTTTAAAATAAGCCTTTTAAAAATTGATTTAACAAAATTCAATGGGCGGATCGAATCGGCACTCAGTCATGATAGTGCTTTGGGTGTTGAGCGTACATCAAGCATTGTACGACGACACAAGGCCTTGGCGGCGATTAATGGCGGTTTTTTCAGCTGGTCAGAAAATGTCGGCACTACCGGTGACCTAGCGGGTATTTCTGTTGTAAACGGGAGTTTAGTCAGTGAAGCTGTAGACGGTAGGCCAGCCCTCTTAATCCGCTCTGATGTCGAGACTAGAAAGCTGAAAAGTGTTGAGATAGTGCAAGACCTTAAGACCCGTATTTGGTTGACCATCGGTGGTAAACGCTTTGATGTGGGAGGGCTTAATCGCAAGCCTGGAATGATTCTCAATTGTGGTAATAATCACGCCGTACCGACTGTAATTCCAGTACACGATTATGTGTGTTCCAATGACGATGAAGTTGTTTTATTTAACGATCACTTCGTTCATCAGGTGCCAAAAAATCAACTTGGGTTACAGTTTCGTATCAATTCAGATGGTTATATCCAAGACAAGGGTGAGGAGGTTATTGGGCTTGTTCCCAATGACGGGTATTTAGTTCAAGCTATTGGAGCAGCGGCTGAGCAATTGGGAAAGGCGGTGCAGGCCGGCGATCCAGTCACAATTCACATTGAGGTGTTCAGTGGAGACCAAGAAATCGAGATTGAAAAAGGCTTATATATAGTAAACGGAGGCCCCACTTTGCTAAATGATGGATTCTTCGATCTATCGGCTCGGGGGCGAGAAGGGTGGGAGACTAATTTTGGAGCGGTCAAAATTAGTGATAAATTTGTTGATGAGAACGATGCCGTGGCCAGTCAGTCAGCTGAAACTAATCTTAGGGAAGGGTTTTATCATAGCTGGGTAGTAAGGCGACACCCTCGCACGGCTGTTGGCCTCACCGAAGATAACGTTTTGTATTTTGTGGTCGTCTATGGTCGGCAGCCGGGTGTTTCTGCTGGTGCTTCCCTTTCTGACATGACTAGATTAATGAGAAGTCTCGGTGTTGTTGACGCGATAAATCTTGATGGCGGCGGTTCTGCCGTTATGGTGGTCGATGGCGAGCCATCTGGGGTGCCATCAGATGCACTTGGTGAGCGATTTGTGGGCGATGCAATTCTTGTTTTTGATGCGAAACCTGAAGTCAGCGAGTGAGAAATAGCACCATGAGAGATAACCAAATTAGTTGTCGTACCTTAACTAAAAATGGGCTATTGTTTTTAATGCTGTTCGCTTTGGTCTCGTGTGCTCACCCGAACATATCAAGTCTATCGACCGAGTATAGAGTGCTGCCTTATGTGCAGAACCCAACCGCCATGGGCGTTACACTCAAGTGGTTCAGTCATAACAAAGGAAAGGCAAGTGTCCATGTCTACGATGAACAGAAGGCATTGGTTTCTCGGTGGCAGTCTTCAGCGAAATTAGCATCTGAATTAGTGTATTCAGAATTTGAGCTTCTCTCGAACTCTGAGAGAGAAAACTCAGTGCCATACAATCATGAGGTACGCATTAATGGATTGGAGGTCGGACGGCGTTATGTTTATGAAGTAAATCAAAATGGCGAGCTTGCAAGAGGTGAGTTTAAGACCGCTGTTTCAAATACAACGCCAATTCGACTTATTGTTTATGCCGATAGTGAAACTGAGCCGGAATCCACCGGAAAGCATACAAACTGGCCGTCACCGACCACTCCTGATGAGAAGCGCCCCTACCTAATCGACCAAACGACCGGTTATCGAGAAAACTTAAAGGCTATCGCTGAAAGAGAGCCTGATTTTATTGCGATTGCCGGAGACTTAGTAGAGTCTGGTGGCGAGCAGCGTGACTGGGATGAATTCTGGCGGCAAAACCAATCTTTGGCTGCGAATGTCCCGATTATGCCTGCGTTAGGCAATCACGAATACTATGCTGGCCCAGAGGAGTTTGGGGCGTGGGAAGTGGCTGCGAGTGAGCGATCCATTGCTAAATTCAAATCATATTTCGATTTACCTGAAAATGATGCAAGAAATACTCAGCATAATGAGAGGTATTACTCTTTTGAGTATGGGCCTTTAACGCTGATAACACTGGACTTGGGGAACGGCGAAAAAAATAAGACTCCAGAGGACACGAACTGGAGCCTTTTAGCTGATGGTGAGGGCGGGGTCACGCCATCTTGGTCGCCCGGAAGTGAGCAATACAAGTGGCTTGAAATTGAGCTAAAGGCAGCTCGTCAGAAAAGCCAATTCACATTTGTTATGTTTCATCATTGCCCTTATACCTCTGGCGTACACGGATTAAAACCCGGAGTCGATGGGGGTACTTCTAACAATACGTCAGGGTCACCATTGCGAGCGCTAACGCCACTGTTTATGGAGTACGGCGTAGACGTACTGCTAAATGGTCATGATGAGATGGCAGAGCACAGTGTCGTATCGGGCAAAACAGTCAGTTTGAAAAGTAACGATGTCGTCGCCCATGATTTACACGTGTTCGATGTTGGAATAGGCGGGGATGGACTACGCGGTCCTCACCCAAGCGTGGAGAACGCCCATCAGGTATTTATCGCACATGATGATTCCCCCGAGGTTTACTCTGAGAGCGGGGTGCTGGTTGATGGCGGGAAACATTATGGGCATCTGGAAATTAATATTTTCAAAGATTCCTTGCAGGAGTGGACTGCTGAACTGGATATTGCCTATATCTTCCCAGTAATGAATTCTGAGGGCATAGTCACAAGTTTTGAGCGTCGGCTTTATCCTGATAAAACAAAGATCGTAAGTAAACGTAAGATTCCCTAGAAACGGCCTAAATATAGTCTTTGAGGCTTTTTCTATAACAGTATTGGTATGACATTTAATTTCAAATGTTAATTAATATGAAAGCTTGTGAAAGTTTAAAAGAGATGATAATCTTTCGTAAATAAAGAAATTGGAGAATAATATTGAAAAATAACCATCAAGCCACATCCAGATTTATACCCATGACCGTCATCGGTGTCTTGTTTTTTATGTTTGGATTCGTTACTTGGCTAAATGGGTCTCTAATTCCATTTCTTCAGATTGCGTGTGAATTAAGTCATTTTGAAGCATATATGGTCACCATGGCGTTCTACATTGCATATGTAGTTACAGCGCTGCCTGTTTCATATATTCTGCGCCGAAGTGGTTACAAGAAAGGAATGGTCTTAGGGCTAATCGTCATGGTCATTGGCGCTTTATTATTCATTCCCGCGGCAACTTCGAGAATATATAGCCTCTTTTTGATTGCTTTGTTTGTTCTAGGTACAGGGTTAACGCTCTTGCAAACGGCTTCAAACCCTTACATCGTGCTGATTGGCCCGCGTGAAACAGCGGCTGTTAGAATCAGTATTATGGGCTTACTCAATAAAGCGGCTGGCGTTGTTGCGCCAATTGTGTTCACTGCGTATGTGCTTACGGATATGTCACAATTTACCGAAATTCGACTGGCTTCACTTGATTCTGTACAACGGGTCAACGAGCTTGCCGAACTCTCGTCTAGGCTTGTTACACCTTATTTAATAATGGCTGGATTGCTGCTTCTGCTCGCGGTGTTCGTGGCGATGTCGCCGCTCCCTGAGCCTGTCGACTTAGGTGAACAAGGCGCTGCAAAAGAGTCGTCTAGTTTCTTGAGCGTTCTTCAAAAACCTCAATTAGTACTGGGAGCCATCACGTTGTTTCTTTATGTGGGTGCCGAGGTGATTGCTGGTGATACCATCGGCCTTTATGGTAAAGAGCTCGGGGTTGCTAATTTCGGTCAACTGACTTCTTACACAATGGCCTTTATGGTCAGTGGGTACATTCTGGGAATGGTGTTGATTCCAAGATTGTTATCACAAGAGGTGGCATTGGCAGGATCTGCTGTTCTAGGTGTCGTATTTGCCATGCTACTTTTAGGTGCCGACCCTCAGGCATCGTCGATTTGGATTATGTTATTTTCGTGGACAGGCATTTCCGCAATACCGAATGTGATTCTTTATGTTGCGTTATTTGGTTTTTCTAATGCTTTGGTTTGGCCCGCAGTGTGGCCGTTGGCCCTGCGCGGATTAACTCCTGGCGAGACGAGTACCGGGTCGGCGTTGCTGATAATGGGGATTGCGGGTGGCGCTCTCATACCTCTGCTGTTTGGCTACTTTACTGAGCGAAACGGTGGGCACCAGGGAGCCTATGTATTAATGATTCCATGCTATTTGTTCATCCTATTCTACGCTTTGAAAGGAAGCAAAATTTCAGCATGGCGTAAAATATAAAATCGTTGAAGAAGAGCAAAAAACGATTCAACCATAACCTCTAGTTCAATAAAAACATGAAAATTTTATCCGATATTGTTGCGCAAAACCGATCGAATGCGACTCAAGGTATTTACGCAGTATGCACGGCAAACCCAATAGTGCTTGAAGCGGCTTTCAGGCAAGCCAAATTGGATGATAGTCCTCTTTTGATTGAGGCTACTGCGAACCAAGTGAATCAATTTGGTGGCTATACCGGGATGATGCCCAAGGACTTCATGTCATTTCTCAATACTATTGCAGACCGAGCGGGATTCAATAAGGATCGCATCATACTGGGAGGGGATCATTTAGGCCCTGTGTGTTGGACCGATGAGCCAGCAGAGATGGCAATGGAAAAATCGTCTGAGCTGATCAAGCAATATGTTGAGGCTGGTTTTAAAAAAATACATTTGGACACCAGTATGCCTTGTCTAGATGATGCTGAAGTCCTATCTGATGAAATTGTTGCGTCGAGGGCGGCAAGCCTTTGCATGGTTGCAGAAGAGACGGCGGTCAAACAGTTTGGCGAATCGGATCTTCTCTATGTGATTGGTACCGAGGTGCCGCCACCTGGAGGGGCATCTGAGTTGCTTGATAACGTCGTTGTTACGCCTGCAGATAACGCCAAAAAGACGATTGAAATTCACCAGAAGGCTTTTCTTTATTTGGGCCTTGAGAGCGCATGGTCGCGTGTTATTGGATTAGTGGTTCAACCTGGCGTTGAGTTTGATCACACGTCTGTTCATGACTTCGATGTAAGTCAGACTAAGGAATTAACTGCGTTCATAAAGCAAGTGCCAAACATGGTGTATGAGGCTCACTCTACGGATTATCAGCCTGTTAGCGCATACGCAAAGCTTGTTAATGGGCACTTTGCAATTTTGAAAGTGGGCCCACAGTTAACGTTTGCCTTACGGGAAGCATTATTCGCCTTAAGTCATATTGAGGATGAATTGGTTGCTGCCAATGAGTCCTCAAAACTGCGTGAAATTTGTGAAGAGACTATGATTGATAGTCCCAAATACTGGGAAAAGTACTATGAGAGCGAGAAACAGGAAAAAGTTTATCGTCGATATAGTTACAGTGACCGCATTCGCTATTATTGGAATCAGCCAAAGATGTTATCGGCGGTGGGCACCTTAATTCAAAATCTGTCAAATTTGGATTTACCTCTTCCGTTGATCAGCCAATACCTTCCGCTGCAATATGCAGCAATTCGGGCTGGCACACTAAAAAATTCGCCAGAGGCGTTGATTAGGTACCACATTATGCAAGTGTTAAAGACATATTCGCTAGCTTGTGTATCAGATGAAAAAGCAGCACGCCAGGACTTACTTGGTAGAGACGTAGCATGAAACAATTTTTAGGTATTGAGGATGATCACCTCAAAGAAATAAATAGCTACTGGACTGCTCGTGAGATCGCTCAACAGCCAACGGTTTGGGCTGAAACAGCAAAGATGGTCGAGGATCAACGAGACAAACTCGATGATTGGCTATTGCCAGTGTTAAAAATCGACGGACTTCAAATTATATTAACGGGCGCTGGCACGTCCTCGTTTTTGGGGGAAACTCTTGCCCCATGGTTGCGCACTAAAATGGCCAACCGTGTCGATTCGGTTAGTACAACCGACATCGTTGGTCACCCTGAAGAGTGCTTCGCTAACCGGTCGATGTCAACGCTATTAGTGTCATTTGCTCGATCGGGCGATAGCCCAGAGAGCGTAGCGAGTGTTGAATTAGCGGATCAGTTTCTTGATAACGTCTATCACTTGGTAGTGACCTGCAATTCTGCTGGGCAGCTCGCGAAATTGTCGGCTAAGAGCGATAACGCATTCTGCCTGTTAATGCCAGAGCGGACGAACGATGTTAGCTTTGCGATGACTAGTAGCTTTACGTCGATGCTCGTTGCTTGTGCCACGGTTTTTTGTCCTGATGCAAAAAAATTGCAAGTTGCGATATCGGCAGTCGAAAGAATATTGACGGACGACTTGGAGCTAATCAAATCAATTGCTTCGCTTAGCATCGATCGACTTGTTTTTCTTGGCTCTGGAAGCCTCAACGGAACAGCGCAGGAAGCTGCGCTTAAGTGTCTTGAGTTGACTGCTGGAAAAATTGTTTCGTACTCCAATACACCACTAGGGTTTAGGCATGGACCTAAGTTTGTAATCAATACAGAGACAATGGTTTTTGTGATGGAGTCTTCTTCGCCGTATTCAAAAAAATATGATGGCGACTTATTGAACGAGATCACTGTCGACGGTTGCGCGCGCAAAATTGTTACCTTATCAGCTGAGAAGTTTGGGCTTGAGGATGGAATGCTCGGTGATTTATGGTTGTCGTTACCCTGCATTGTATTCTGCCAAATTTTTGCATTGCAGAGTGCTATGCGTTTGAATGTTCCTGGTGATAACCCAAGTCCAACTGGTGAGGTAAACCGAGTTGTTTCTGGAGTGAAAATTTATGGTTATCATTGAACCTCAAGCGTCAATCGCCGATATTAATTACGGGCTTGATATAGGCGGTACTAAGATTGAATTGGCGATCTTTAATGCAGAGTTCAAACTTGTTCAATCATGGCGAACGCCTACGCCTAAGGATGACTATGCCGAGTTCCTTAATGTTGTCTGTGAAATGATAAAGGATGCCGATGTGAAGTCTAAGACATTGGGTAATATTGGAATAGGGCTGCCTGGTGTGGTAACGGAGGACGAAGAATTTATTTCGTCAAACGTCCCTGCACTCAACGGTCAGAATTTTAGAGCTGATTTGTCATCTTTGCTTTCACGCCGTGTGGGTATCGAGAACGATGCCAAGACCTTTGTTGTCTCCGAATCTAATGGCGGAGCGATTGCGGGCTCTACAAACTCCTTAGGCGTTATTCTTGGAACAGGCTTAGCTGGATGCCAATACGTCAACGGCGGTATTGTAAGAGGGAATCAAGGAATGGCCGGTGAGTTTGGTCATATATCTTTCTCAACGGTGATGAGAGAAAAGTACGGTTTTCCTATTTTGTCCTGCGGGTGTGGGAACACTGGATGTGCTGAATCTTATCTTTCTGGCAATGGGCTTAAATGGATGTGCCGTTATTTTAATGCCCCTTACAAGCGTGCTCCTGAATTGATTATTGGATTGCAAAATAAAGAAGAAAAGGCCAGAGAGGTATTCAGTTCGTATATCGATTGCCTTGGAGACTATTTTGCACAATTAACCATGATCTTTGATCCTGAGAAAATAGTGCTTGGGGGAGGGCTCTCTAAGATAACTGAAATCTACCAAGAGCTTCCGAATAGTATCGAGCGCCATTTGATCGATGGACTGAAAGCGCCAATCATTGTTTCTCCTGTATTTGGTGATTCAAGTGGTGTAAGGGGTGCTGCGATTATTGGACAGAAAAAAGCAATCGTAAATTTTCAATCTACAGAGAGCTTAACTAATGAATCAGAATAAGACAGTCGCATTCAAAAACTGTATGGTTTTGATCGATAATGACTTTGTTTCAGATGTCACTGTCGTCGTCAAAGATGGCCAAATTAGCGATGTTATCAAGGGTTTTGACCTGAATGATCAATCGGCCCAAATTGTAGACTTAAATGGACAATATCTTGTGCCTGGCTTCATTGACTTGCAAGTCAATGGAGGCGGTGGAGCGATGTTTAACTCAGACCCGTGTGTTGAAACGATTCGCACGATAGGCAATGCACATCGGAAATACGGGACAACCGGATTTTTACCGACATTAATATCAGATGATTTTGCTGTTATGGAAAAAGCGATTGCGGCGGTTGATCAAGCGATCAAAGAGGGCGTGCCAGGTGTTCTTGGGATTCATTTGGAGGGACCGTTCTTAAATAAAGAAAAGAGGGGCGCCCACGATGCAAATAAGTTCTGTTCGATTGGTGATCGAGGGTTTGAGCTCATCACATCCCTCACTCAAGGCAAAACAATCGTCACGCTTGCACCTGAGTTAACGACTCCAGAAATGATCACCAAGCTGTCCAAGCACGGTGTGGTTGTGTGTGCCGGCCACTCCGCGGCTACTTATGAACAAGCCTGTCGTGGGATTGATGCGGGCGTGACGGGTGTGACTCATTTATATAACGCTATGATCCAATTGGGTAGTCGAGAGCCTGGCCTAGTTGGTGCTGCAATCAGTAGAGATGAAACTTGGTTTGGTGTGATTGCCGATGGTTTTCATGTTCATGATGCCTCATTGAAAATTGCAATTCGAGCTAAGCGCCGTGGTGGCGCAGTACTGGTGACGGATGCGATGGCATCGGTTGGAAGTATAGATAAGTCGTTTATTCTTAATGGCGAAAAAATATACGCGGTGGATGGTCGATGTGTCAATTCTAAGGGCTCACTTGCTGGATCAGATTTAGACATGATTTCAGCGATTAAAAACGTGATAAACAGTGCAGATTTAACGATCGAAGAAGCCGTACGTATGGCCTCTCTTTATCCGGCTAAGGCGCTGGGGCTTGATGGTGAATTGGGGCGGATCGCACCGGGTTACAGAGCCAATTTGGTTGCGCTGTCGCCGAATTTAGATGTTGTGAAAACATGGATAGATGGTGACCCATCAGATTCACCTTTTGTTAATTGGTAGGAGATTTTGTGAAAGTACTTATTGTAGAGAATGCTGATTTGGTTGCACAAATGGGGGCTGAAATTATTCGAGAGTTGGTTGACTCAAAGCCAAAAGCGGTTCTTGGATTGGCAACCGGAAGTACACCGATCGCAATGTATGCCTATTTGGTGCAGATTCATAAGTTGAGAGGTTTGAGTTTTAAAGAGGTTAGCGGTTTCAACTTGGATGAGTATATTGGACTCGAAAGCGATAGTCCTCAAAGCTATCGGAGTTTTATGAACAGATCACTGTTCGATGGAATTGATATAGGGCTTAACAACACCTACTTGCCAAGTTGTGGGTATGAGGATGATTTTAACAGCGTGGCAAGCGAATTTGAAAACACTATCAGAGCAAAAGGAGGTATTGATTTACAAATTCTAGGAATTGGCAGGAATGGACATATTGGTTTTAACGAACCAATCTCGAGTTTGTCCTCTAGAACCCGAGTAAAGACCTTGAGGCAAGATACAATCGAAGACAACAGCCGTTTCTTTGATGAAGGTGAATTCCAGCCTTTTCAGGCTATGACGATGGGGATTGGGACGATACTTGAGGCAGAGCATATTCTGCTTATGGCAACGGGATTAGAAAAAGCTAAAGCGGTGCGCGATGCGATTGAAGGGCCCTTGTCGGCGATGTGTCCGGCCTCTGCGTTACAGCTTCACAAAAAGGTAACGGTGATCCTAGACGAGGCGTCGGCACAGGAATTAGAAAATAAGAATTATTATAAATGGGTGAACGAAAAAAATAAGGAACTTGAGGCTATGGTTTCCACGGGCCATACACGCGGTAACTCTTGCATGAGCGAACAATTATGAGCAGTAAAACAACAATAGAGAAAATAATTTCTGATGCCAAAGAACAAAGGTTAGCCGTTCTTTGTAGTGGTCAAGTAATTTTGGCCACGGTTTTAGAGAAATCCCAGAAGAACTCCTCCGCTTTATTCGGTGCCACGCCATCATTAAACTGATGTGGCCTGAACCGATTGTAATACCCCGATATGTAATCAGATATTGCTCGTTGCGCCTCAGCGAAAGAGCAATAACCCATCTCTGGAACCCACTCTGATTTCAAGCTCCGAAAAAATCGTTCCATCGGTGCATTATCCCAACAATTACCTCGGCGACTCATGCTTTGTTTGATCTTGTATCGCCATAAATATTGACGGTACTTGATGCTTGTATAATGACTACCCTGGTCTGAGTGGAACATCACACCTTCTGGTTTACCGCGAGTCTCGTAGGCCATGGTTAATGCCTTAGCCGTAAGCTGGCTGTTAGGCGTGTTCGACAGAGCCCACCCAATCACCTTTCGGGCGTAAAGGTCCAAGACGACAGCAAGGTAAGACCAACGGTTACCATTCCAGATGTAGGTGACATCACCACACCAGACTTGATCGGGTGCACTAGGGCTAAACTGGCGGTCGAGTGTGTTCGGTATATTGACATGGTGTCGCGATGCCTTTTTGTATTTATGCTTTGGTAGTTGTGTGCTCACAAGACCAAGGCGCGTCATAAAGCCCTTGGCTCGATAGCGGCTCAGTGGTACGCCAAAGCCAGTCACAATACCGGCAATACTGCGTGCGCCTGCTGAGCCTTGGCTAAGGTTGTGAGCGGATCGTACAAGCGCATTCAATCTCACTCGCTCTGGGTCTATTCGTATCGCCGCTGCGCGGCGATACTTCAAGGTACTACGATGCAGGCCAAAGGCCTCGCACAGCGTTGTTGTGTTGTAGCTCTCTCGAAGTTCGTCAACCATTTTTATCTGTTCCACGAGTCTGACATCAAGAGAGCGGTAGCCTTTTTTAATATTTCATTGTGCTCCTCAATGCGGCGAATCTTTTTCTCTAACTCCTTGATCCGCTGTTGATCTGGATGCGTATTCCGGCCATCGTGAACACCTATTCCGCGCCATCGTGAACACCTAGTTTTCTTAACGAGTTGTTACTTATCTTGTACCCCAAGTGTTCATGATGGGTCAAGTTTACTGAGTTTCTTTCGCATCGATTCCCC
>Ga0206125_10001167_pt1 | contig 31741 bp, 29 predicted proteins | sample Helgoland_Spring_4_FD_148598 | JGI IMG/M metagenome (GOLD analysis project Ga0206125, IMG submission 148598) | Pelagic subsurface seawater microbial communities from Kabeltonne, Helgoland, North Sea - Helgoland_Spring_Bloom_20160331_1 | ecosystem: Environmental > Aquatic > Marine > Epipelagic ... | reverse complement strand
CGCAAAAGGATTGGCCGCATCACGTGTCGCATCCAACTGAATCACCCCACTAGAGCTGCCTTGGATGAAAGAGCCGTATTTATCGGCAATACTTAGCGAGTTGAGCGAATACTTAAAAGACTGATCCGCGCTTAACTGCAATTCTGGGGTGAGCATCACGACGAGATCCTGAACCAACGGCACACCTGCCTCAGTCACAGTCAAAGGGCCGAGCTGAAGCGGCTCGGCAAAGGTCAACACAAAGGCTCCATCCGCTGCACCTGCCACAGACAATGCGAGCGACACGGGTACCTGCGATTGGATTTGTACCCCATCTGACAACCATGGATTAAGCCATTCGAGCTGCAGTGCTGTGATCGTGATATCCAGTAACTCGCCCGATAAATCCGCTTCGCCGCCAAATACCAAGCTGCGCTTCAAGTCTAGTGCCAATAGCTCAGTACTCGCAACAGACGCGTTCAAATTCGCCGCGCTGAGCGTCATCGCCTCGCCGTCAGTCGATGCCACTGCATTGCCAGTGACTTGCAATCTACCCAGTATTGCCAACTCAGGAGCGATCACCTGCGGTTTCGGCAGGTCGGCATTGAAGTTCACTGAAACAGTTGCCTCACCCGCAGCGTCATCGACCTCCAGCGCCAATGCCGACTGCACTGAGATCAACTGCTGCCCTTGGGCATCCGCGCCCAATGTCTTCAACTCAAGTTGCAGCGACTCAAAGCCACCTTCGGCTTTCTGCATAAAACTCAGCGTCGCTGTTGAATCAAAGACTTTCAAGCCAGACGGCAGTGGCGCATCCGTCAGCAATTGTAGCGACGCATCGATTTTAGAAGACTCGCCGGGGCGAATTGCCGGCGAATCGACTCGCACCACGTACATCGAGCCCTGCCCGTCATGAATCTCACCTTTAAAGTCGATTTCGTCGATATCGAGCAACCATTCAAAATGCCCCAATGCATTCAGCACTTCCATCGGCTTCGTCGAGGCTTCTGGTTCGGTAGCAGATGGCGTCGAAGGTGCCGTCTCAACGCGAGGCTCACGCCCTGCCGCTGATCGACTAGCAGCAACAGTCGGCTCAGTCACCGTCGGAAGATCCACACGCAGTCCCTCCACTTGCAACACGCCCATCTTAATCGTCTGATCAAACACAGCTGCCAACGGCTCAAATGCCGTATCGACCCCACCGACCTCCACCCGCGTGCCATCTGGCAACATCAGGATCAAGCCCGAGAGCGTCAGCTGCCCAGTCGTCACTTGGATCGACTCGATCGAACTGCCTGCAGGTAATTGTCTCTCGACCAGACTTTTTTGGACACTGGCATTGGTCAGTATAAAATACCCGCCGACAAGTGCGATCAGGAGCAGTACAACGAGAACAGCAAATATTCGAAACAAGGTTTTCATAGATATATAGAACAGATCCATGATAAACTAAGAGTAACCCGTTTGCTGGCAAGGTTCCTAAATACAAAAAAAGGCCGCCCCAATCGGGACGGCCTTTTTAAAAATATCTGCGAAACGCTTATTTGCGCTTAGCTTCGACCAAGCGTTTTTCCTTAACTTGGTTAGCAGCCTTACCGATACGGTCGCGCATGTAATACATACGAGCACGCATAGTGACAGACTCACGATCGATCTCGATCTTCTCGATCGATGGGCTGTGAACAGGGAATACTTTTTCAACACCCACACCCGATGCGATACGGCGCACGGTGAAAGTCTCTTGGAGACTGCCGCCCTTGCGAGCGATGACGATGCCAGCAAAAATCTGGATACGTGTCTTATCACCTTCGGTAACCTTAAGGTGTACGCGAACGCCATCGCCGACTTTGAAGTCTGCGCGGTCGCTCGTAAGTTGATCTTTAGTGATGTCTTCTAGGATTGCTTGGCTCATTGCTGGAATTCTCCGTTTGGTAAAATATCTGGTCTTATTTGCTGGGTCTTTTCAATCTGCTGGTCACGTCGCCATTTCGCAATAGCTGCATGATCCCCAGACAATAAAACGTCTGGCACACTCATACCGCGAAACTGCGCAGGACGGGTGTATTGAGGAAAGCCGAGGAAGTTGGTCATAAAGGATTCCTCCGTCAAGGATTTTTCGTCACCTAAAACCCCAGGCACAAATCGGCTAATACAGTCGATCATCACTGCCGCTGCCAAGGTCCCGTTGGTCAGCACATAATCCCCAATACTTACTTCTCGGTCGATCAAATCGTCGCGAACGCGTTGATCCACTCCTTCATAGTGACCACTCAATAGTATAAGGTGTTTTTCCTGCACCAACTCACGAGCCAATTGACTGGTCAACGGCTCACCGTCTGGTGCCAGATAGATCACCTTAGAATCAGGGCGACGCATCGACTCGACCGCCGCGTAGATTGGTTCTGGCTTCATTACCATCCCCGCTCCTCCCCCGAAGGGCATTTCGTCGGTCTTACGGTGCTTATCCGTGGTCCAATCACGCAGTTGGTGCGCCTCAGCACGGATCAACCCATGGCGTTGGCCGCGTCCCAGCATACTGGACGATAAAAAACCCTCCACCATTTCTGGGAAGAGGGTTAAAATATCAAACTCGATGTGCATGGTGCAATCGGTCGATTGCCCTGAAAAATCAGGGGTGGACCAGCTTATGCTTCAGCTTTAGCTTCTTCAGTCGCAGGAGCTTCGACTTTAGCTTCTTCAGCCGCAGGAGTAGCTTTAGCTTTTTTAGCCGCAGGCGCTTTAGCTTTAGCTTTTTTAGCCGCAGGCGCTTTAGCTTTAGCTTTTTTAGCCGCAGGCGCTTTAGCCTCAGCCGCAGGCGCTTTAGCCTCAGCCGCAGGAGCTTCAGCTTCAGTTGCAGGAGCTTCAGCCTTAACTTCAGCCACAGGAGCAGCTTCTTCAGCAGCAGCATCCCGGCGAGCTTTACGAATCAAGCTCGCAGCTGTGTCTGTAGGCTTCGCGCCAACAGACTTCCAATAATCAATACGGTCAATCTTCAGATTGAGCTCATCAGTCGCACGCTTAGCTTGTGGCTCGTACGTGCCGAGCACTTCGACAAAACGGCCATCACGACGAGCAGTAGCTTCGGTGACGACTAAACGGTAAAAAGGACGGTGACTAGCACCGTGACGTTGGAGGCGAATTTTAAGAGCCATATATTGTTATTGGTTTTTGAGATTTCAGGGCCAGAGGCCGGAAGTTGTGAAGAGCGAGGAAAAAACGGGCTACAATGCCCGCTGTCAAGCGCGTAGACTACAGAATTGAAAGGAATCGAGTGAAGTCAGGCTAATCAGGGCGCACCACATCAGGTGAATCCGTCCATGGTAGGGGGAAAGCACTCTTTTGCCAGTCTTTACGAACTTCACCGATTTTAGCGAATTCGCCCTCTTCGCCATCAATCATCTCACCGGTAAACTTATAACGCGTCTCATCGCCAGTCATGCGCACCACACTTTTACCACTATAAGCATGTAGTGTGCGTGGCGTAGAATAATCGATCTGACGGATTTTGGACATTTATATAGGCGCAGTTAAAAGATTGAACTCACACCGAAGTCTGGCGTAGCTGGCAAAGCAAGTCAGTAAAGAATTTCACCCATAATTTCAATCCTGCCCCGCAGCTTTATTCGACATACGCATTAACAGTTTGCGTTTTCTCCGCTTCCGATTTCGATCCGAGACATGGCTAAAATTATTTTCCAAAAATCTGGCGTCGAACTAAATTGGACTGGCGCCGAAGATAGTATCCTCGAATTCGCGGAGAGCAACGACCTCGATCTCGATTACGGTTGTCGCATGGGTAACTGTACTGCCTGCCAACAGAAAGTCGTCTCCGGCGCAGTCGAATACTCAATGGGCCACTCAGGCGAACCCGACGAAGGCAATGCCCTACTCTGCTGCTGCGCCCCCAAAGGCGACGCGGATCTGGTGATCGACGCCTAGTCCTTGACCACTTCGATTCGCTCAAAGCTGGTTGCCAAGCCAGTCGCCGGGTCGATGTCGATCAGGCAGCCACAGATCCGAATGTCGTCTTCGGCCACCGGAAAACGCCGCTTCATGCCGTCCAGAAAGCTTGCCACTACAGGCCCAACGTCACGGCCCAGCACAGAATGATACGGCCCGCACATACCTGCATCGCTTAGAAACGCCGTGCCTTGCGGTAACACGCGGCCATCTGCAGTCGGCGCATGGGTATGCGTGCCGACCACTGCGGCTGCGCGGCCATCAAGATACCAGCCCAGTGCGATCTTCTCCGAAGTTGCCTCCATGTGCGCCTCAACGAACACCGCGTCACACTGATCCTTGAGCTCGGTGAGCAGCGCATCCGCCATTTTAAATGGGCAGCTTGACTTTAATGTCAGGTAGTTACGTCCCAGCACGGTTAAAATCGCGAGTCGAAAACCGTCCTTCTCGATCACCAAGTGCGTGCGACCGGGATTCTGCACTGGTAAATTCGCGGGGCGACAGACTTGCTCTAGTCCATCGATCTCATTCTCAAAATTCTTCTGATCCCAGACGTGGTCGCCCAGTGTAATGGCATCGACTCCCGCCGCGATCAGCGCCACAGCGATTTTTTTAGTAATACCAGCGCCACCCGCAGCATTTTCGGCATTCGCGATCACCAGATCCGCGCCAAGCTCCACTTTGAGTGACGCCACCCGCTCAGCCACAAAGGTGCGCCCCGGGCGTCCCACGATATCTCCTAAAAACAAAACTTTTGGCATGTCAGTGAAATTGAAAAGAAACAGCGCCGTCGGCAAGGCTCTTCCGTGCTTGATTTGAGCGCTTTTTACTGTCTATCTCCTTCACTTTTCCAGAGGGTGCAGCTTCCCTCACTTCAAGAACACAACAAAACACCACAGAATAATGAAATCCGATACAACAATCGACCCTGCTGAACAGGACGAAATTGGCCCCGAAATGAAGGGTGCTGATGCCTTAGTCGCCGCTCTTGAGCGCGAGGGAGTGGACGTGGTGTTTGCCTATCCTGGTGGTGCGTCGATGGAGCTTCACCAAGCACTCACCAAGAGCAAAAAGATCCGCACGATCCTGCCCCGTATGGAGCAAGGCGGCGGATTCATGGCGCACGGCTATGCGCGCGCCAAAGGCGAAGCCTCGGTCTGTATGGCCACCAGCGGCCCCGGCGCGACAAATCTCGTGACTTGCATCGCAGACGCCTACATGGACAGCATTCCCCTGATCGCGATCACAGGACAAGTGTACCAACAGTTTATCGGCAAGACAGCTTTCCAGGAAACTGACTTCTTCGGCATGACTTTGCCGATTGTGAAGCACAGCTTTCTGGTATTGGACAAAGAAGACCTGCCACGCGTCGTCAAAGAAGCTTTTCATATTGCTACCACCGGCCGTCCAGGGCCAGTCGTGATCGACATCCCAAAAGATGTCCAACAAGCGATCTTCAAGCCAACTTTCCCTGCTAAAGTCGACCTTCCTGGCTACAAAATCGATGCGATCAAGCCTAAGGCAACCGATGAAGAACTAATCAACGTCCTCGATTTGATCGGCCAAGCAGAGCGTCCAGTACTCTACATCGGCGGTGGCATCGTCTCGGCCGAAGCGCATCTCGAGCTGCGTGAATTTGCCGAACTCACCGGAATACCCGTGGCATCGACTCTCATGGGGCTTGGTGCATTCGATGCTGAGCACCCACAATCACTCTACTGGTTCGGCATGCACGGCACAGTTGCTGGTAACTGGGCGGTTTGCGATAGCGACATTCTCATTTGCGCAGGTGCTCGTTTTGACGACCGCATCACTGGCCTCGTTTCGAAATTTGCACCTGACTCCGAAATCGTCCACATCGATATCGACGCGTCCGAACACAATAAGAACAAGCGCGTGAAGCATGCGATTCACTCCGACATTAAGTATGCGCTCACTCGCCTGATTGAGCTCTGCAAGGATGGCAAACTCAAGAAGCCTGACATCAGCGCTTGGATGAAGACCATCAACGAGTGGAAAGAAGAATATCCATTCAGCTACGACAAGAGCGGTCACATCACTCAACAAGAAGCGATCGAAGCACTCTACGAGGAAACCAAGGGCGATGCGATCATCACCACTGGCGTCGGCCAACACCAGATGTGGGCCGCACAGTTCTTCAAATTCCGTGAGCCTCGCACCTATATCAGTTCTCTGGGTCTCGGCACGATGGGCTTTGGCCTGCCAGCTGCAATCGGCGCGAAAGTTGCCTTCCCTGATAAGCTCGTGGTCAACATCGACGGTGATGGTTGCTTCCTCATGAACGTGCAGGAACTCGCCACTTCCGCGATCGAGAAGATCAACGCCAAGACGATCATCCTCAATAATCAACACCTCGGCATGGTGGTGCAGTGGGAAGACTTGCTGTACGAAAGTGTCCGTGGCCAAACAGTCCTTTGCGATAAGGATAATATCGGCGGCCCAGACAATATCGAAGCGATCTATCCAGACTTCGTCACGATTGCGAAGGGCTTCGGCGTTGCCGGTCAGCGCGTTGTAAAACGCGAAGATCTACGTGGCGCGATTCAGGAAATGATCGCCCACGACGGCCCTTATCTGCTTGAAGTAATCGTGCCGTACACCGAACACGTTCTACCGATGATCAAACAAGGCCTCAGTGCCAAGGAAATCCTGATCAAGTCAGACTAAGCTGGCAATCGCTCGTTCTTTCCTGAAACGGCCACTTCCTTACGGATGTGGTCGTTTTTTGTGCCTCTAACACGAAGCGTCAGATCCGGACTGACAAGTCCCTCTCTGGAGTGAGCACTTATTAAAGCCAAAAGCCGCAAGCATATCATTTAGTGTCGAAAGACGATCACACATACGACGTCCGACACGACTCTCTTGGTACAATCCCACTGCATTCGAATTAATATTAATCAAAGGCCAAGAACTCGATTCAGAAAAAATTGAGCCAGTGATATCGCAAGAATACGAACTCTTAAGCGGATTCTAACCTATTAATGTAGCTCGAACAACCTTTGAAGTAGCGACAAATCAAGCTACTCGCCATGCGTTCAGTCTAGAGAAGCTCAAGCTACAGATTCGATCGAATGACCACTAACGGAGTTTCAGCGTTGCTAATCCAGCCATTGCGAAAATCAGAGACAAAATCCAAAAGCGAATCACAACCTTGTTTTCATGCCAGCCTTTGAGCTCAAAGTGGTGGTGGATTGGCGACATTCTAAAAATACGTTTCTTGCGTAATTTAAAGGAACCGACCTGCAGGATCACCGATCCCGCCTCCATCACGAAAATACCACCTACGATAATCAGAGTCAGCGGTTGGTGCACCATGAAGGCAATCATCCCGATGAGACCGCCGAGCGCCAGCGAACCGGTGTCGCCCATAAAGACTTCAGCGGGATGTGAGTTATACCACAAAAACGCGAGGCTCGCACCGAGCAGTGCAGAGCAAACTACCGCCAACTCACCCGCACCTGGGATGTAACTAATAAATAAATAATCGGCGATGATGGTATTACCCGCCGCATAGGCCATTATCGCAAACGCCATGGCAGCCGTCACTGTGCAACCAATCGCCAGACCATCAACTCCATCAGTCAGGTTAATCGCATTACTCGAACCTGCGAGAATAAGAAACAAGAACGGCACCAGAAAGAACAGCGACATTTGCGACCACAGCACTTCCTTATAAAACGGCACCCACAACTCGCGCATACGCTCGGCAGATTCAGGACAGGTCAGTAATAGTAGCAGCGCCACAACAGTGAGCAGCCCCTGCCCCGCCAGCTTCCAACGACCCGAAAGCCCATCGCTGTTTTTCTTCACGACTTTTAAATAATCATCTAGGAAACCGAGCACCGTCAGGCCAAGATAGACCAGCAGCCCAGTATACACATACACATTCGGCCGCGCCCACAAAACCGCACTGACGATCACAGCAACACAAATCATCAATCCACCCATTGTTGGCGTTTGCGATTTCGAGGCATGCAACTCCGCCAACTCACCAACTTCATCTTTGCTACGTAGCGACTGTTTTGCACTCAACGCGCGCAGCTTAGCAAACAGCCAAGGCCCAATAATAAAGCCGATGCTCATCGCAGTCAGTCCAGCAAATGCAGCACGCAAAGTAATGTAACGGAAAAGACGGAGCGGCCCAAAGTAGGCTTCAAAATCGGCGAGATAACTGAGCATTCTAGTTAGTGAGAGTGGTAGTGAGAGTGGTAAATCTGAGACAACGGAGCTAGCGCAATTTCAGCGGTAAAAGTTCTTCGAGAGCGTAGGAACGACTACCCTTCAGAAAGAGCGCTCCCGCAAAATCAGCAATGAAAGATTTCATTTTTTTGACATCCGTGGAGCGACTGAGCTGTGCAGGCTCTGCCCCCGCCTCAATCGCTCCATCCGCATACGCCAGCGTGAACGAGTCTGGCCCAACGAACAATGCTTGATCCTGAGGACGCAACCGAAGCAGCCGCCCAACTGCTCGATGCAATGCGACCGAATCTGCGCCCAGCTCATTCATCGCGCCAAGTACATAGCATCGCGCCTGCTCGGGCGACGTAGCCCGGCAAAATGCCGCAAGCGCATCCCTCATCGACGCTGGATTGGCATTATAACAATCGACATAGAAAGTCTGCGCACCCTGCGATGCAATACGTCCCCGACTTGAGGACGGCAGCCATAGTGCAATACGCTCACGAATCACCGCATCGGAAATACCAAGCTCACGGGCCGCAATAATCGCCAGAGCGGCATTCACACAAATTCCCTCGCTCGGACTTTCTATCTGAAAGCGCTCATCACTTGTCTTTTCGCTTAAATGCAAGCGGCTAAGACCCCTCCCCGCAATATCCAGACGGTAACGAATCACACGAGACGCTTGCGACGACACCTGCTCACCTTCAGCGGCAAGTACCAGCGCCCGCTCCGCACAGCCTCCAAACGGCGCATACTGGAAGACTGAGTTAGGCAGCACTACTTGCGCATTGGGTCGCGAACGCAGCGCCAGCTGGGCCTTCTCAGCAGCTACTTGTTCCAGCGAACCAAGCAGCTCTAAATGTGCGGACGCAATATTGGTTACAACGCTCAAGTCTGGCTCAATCATCGTGCCCAACTCAGCCATCTCACCAGGTTGATTAATACCTGCCTCGATCACCGCGAAATCATGCTGATCAGAATCGAGTCCAAACAACGTCATCGGCACGCCGATGCGGTTATTCCAATTACCAGCGGTCGCATGCGTGCGGCTTTTACCCAATAATACGCGCAGCATCTCTTTAGTCGAAGTCTTACCGCAACTACCAGTGATACCGACGACCGGCTCAACGAAACGTTGACGCACACACGCACCGATTGCTCCCATAGCTACGAGTGAGTCATCGACAATTAATTGAGGCAGCGAAACAGCCTGCGGGTGCTCCACTAACAATGCCCCTGCCCCTAGCTCGGCAGCTTGTGTAGCAAATGCATGCCCGTCACGCGCACCGCCACTTAAGGCAACAAAGCACTCGCCCGACTTCAGTTGCCGTGCGTCAAAACAGAATCCAGATATTTTACTAGGTAATTCATCCTGTTGCCAAACACCATTTGACCACGCAGCAATGTCTTTAGGATCGAAGCGGCTCATAGCGATTCGTAATGCCCTAAGATTGGAGGGCAATGCTCCGTCATTGCCACACATATGCTTCGGCCACTCTGAGCAATGGAAACGACGGAGCGTTTCCCTCCAGAATTCCTACTTGCAATGACTGAAGCGAGCAGTGCCACACTACGCCCCCTGAGTATTAAGTGCTTTAAGACGAATCAATTCACCCGCGACTTGGCGGTCGTCAAACGGAATTACGGTGCCATCGAACTCTTGAAAAGTCTCATGGCCCTTGCCTGCAATCAGCACGCAGTCTCCAGCAGACGCGACATCCAATGCCAATGAAATCGCGCGCTTTCGATCATTGATAAACATCACGCGTTGCGCCACGTCTGGCGTGCAGGCCTCACGCATATCTTCAAATATTTGCTCAACTGATTCGGAACGTGGGTTATCCGAAGTGGCGAAGACCGTCGCGGCGCCTTCCAAGGCAGCACGCAACATCGGCGCACGCTTACTACGGTCGCGATCACCGCCACACCCACACACCACAATTAATTTACCGACTGTGATCTCTTGCAACATTTCACAAGCATTTTTCAAGGCATCATCGGTATGCGCATAATCAACAAGGACGTTAAACTCTTGGCCTGCATTGATTCGCTCCATACGGCCAGGTACACCAGGGAAACTTGGCAACGCATGCAGCAACGCTAAGGTGTCATATCCTTTTGCGCGACCGATCGCGAGTGCAGCAAGCAAGTTGCTCACATTGTAACGACCCAACAAGGGCGATATCACCGCAGCCTGGCCTTCGGGCCAGATCAGATCAAACTCAGTGCGATCTGCGAACAGCTGTACATTTTCAGCGCGAATCAACGCATCCCCATTCAGCCCAAAAGTCACTGAAGGTAAGCCATTCGGCAAATCCCCGTGCAAACGGTTACCGTATGGGCAATCAATATTGATCACCGCGACCTTAGGTGCCTTACCAGTCCCACCTATAAAGAGACTTTTCTTCGCCTCAAAGTAGGCCTCCATCGTCTTGTGGTAATCAATGTGGTCTTGTGTTAAATTCAGAAATACTGCGATTTCAAGATTGAGTCCATGCACACGTTTCTGATCAATCCCGTGTGAACTGATTTCCATCATGGCTTCTTCGCAACCGTTATCCACCATCTGACCGAGCAATGCGTGCACATCGACGGACTCGGGAGTCGTCTTAAATGAAGGCAGCGTGCGCTTACCCAGATCATAACGAATCGTGCCAAGTAATCCCACAGAATCATGGCCACCGATTAAATGCTGTGCGAGCATCGAGACCGTCGTCTTGCCATTGGTGCCAGTGATACCTGCGATGCGCAGCTTCTCATCGGGATTATCATAAAAACGACGTGACACCAGCGCCAGTGTTTCGCGTACATCTTTTACTTGAATAAAATCGATCGGGAAATGCGCTCCCAGGTCTTGTTCAGTAACGATCGTCACTGCACCACGATCCGCCGCTTCTTCCACATAGAAATTACCATCCGTGCGCAGACCGCCTATCGCAAAAAAGAGCGCGCCAGGCACGACACGGCGGCTATCAGTAATCAAGCAAGTCACTGCGCGATCACCGTCGCCCTTGCGAGCGACGAGTTCAATACCTTCGATCAGTTCCTGAACACTAGGGTTCATAGGAAAGCGACGATCACTGTTCACTTGGTCGGCGTTGAGTGCTCGAGCGTAACTTTGGCGAGAGCTAACCGAAGAGAGCAGCGTGCTAATTTGAAATTCGGCGAGACCGATCATATCGAGAGTGTTCTAAAGCGAGGAATGATGCATCCGGCTTAACTGGCCGAATACCTAAATAAGCGATACAGGCTTCCGCAATATTACGAAAGGCTGGAGCAGAGACGGTGCCCCCATAGCCAACACCCTTCGACTGAGGATCATCCACCACAACGGTGATGACTAAAGCAGGTGTATCGGCAGGGAAAAATCCGCTAAAAGAAGCTACATGATGTTGGCGAGAATATTTGCCATTGATGATCTTCTGAGTCGTGCCTGTCTTACCAGCGACAGAATAATTATCGATCGAAGCTCTGCGAGCAGTACCCTCTTTACCGACGACATCGACCAACATATCGGCAACTATTTTAGCCACTTCAGTGGACACCACACGCCGTTTGGCTTTCGGCGAAAAGCGAACCACATCAATACCATCGGCATCAAAAACACGTTGCGCAATCAACGGCTCCATCAGCACACCCTTATTTGCAATCACCGACATCGCACCATGGATCTGCATCGGCGTGGCACTCACGGCGTGGCCCATCGGTAAACGTGTGATCGTCAGACCATCCCAGTTCTTAACGGGATGCAATGTCCCAGAAACTTCGCCACCCAAATCGAAACCAGTCTTTTCACCAAACCCAAAGGATCGCGCGTAGTCGTGCAAACGGTCCTCACCTAATATCATTCCAAGATGTGCTGCGCCACGATTACTCGACTTTACAACGATATCGTGCATCGATAGTGACTTATATGTATGGTGATCACCTGGGAGCTTGAGCGAACGGCCCTTGTAGCTAACACGTGCGACGCCAGTTTGAAACATATCTGCAGGATCGACAATTCCTTCATTTAATGCTGCGGCTGCAGGTACGATCTTGAACGTTGAGCCTGGCTCAATCAAATCGGTCAGCGCCCGATTACGCTGCGAATCGATCGGATATTTTTTAGTATTGAAAAATTCGTTTGGATCGTAGGTCGGATAATTCGCCATCGCTAAGACTGCACCAGTCGATGGTTCGCTCACTATGATACTGACACTCTGTGGATCGTATTCTGCAGCCAATCGGGCGATTTCCTTTTCGACAATGTGCTGCACCATGAGATCTACGCTGAGTGCCACATTCAAGCCATCTGCAGGATCCACTTCGCGCTCACGGAACTGAGCCAACTCCCGACGACGACCATCGCGCTCAGTTTCGCGCCAGCCATCTTGACCGCGCAAATAGTAATCAAAGAAACGCTCGACTCCAGTCACTGGCGTTTCTTCGTGGTTCACATAGCCCAAAACATGCGCAGCCAGTTGACCACTAGGATATGTGCGGCTGTATTTGCGGTTTCCATACACTCCTTTGATGCTCAACTCACAAACTGAGTCATAAGTATCTTCATCCAGCCCCTTGGCCAAGTAGGCCCATTTTATCAAACTCACTTCTTTAGCACGCGCAGAGCCTTTGCGCGTCTTTGTATTGATTGTTTTTTCGATCTTCGCCAGCGGCTGACCGATCAATGCAGCGAGCGCTGGCAACTTTTCGCGATCTTCTTCGCGAACAGACTGCGGGTCAACGCCGAGATCAATTGTAGTATGCGTGGTCGCAAGTAAATTACCTCGATTATCTACGACATTGCCACGACGCGCTTCGACTACTTGTACCATCTTACGATTGTTTTCAACATGCTCAAGTAGCTCCTGCTGCTCCCAGACATGCAAGTAGAACAAACGCCCGATCAAGACGCAGAACGCAAAAGCGACTGCGGTCGAAACGAATGCTGCACGTGCAGTGGATACGAATGCTTTGCTCATAAAAATCTAGGCGCTGTACTTCGGTGAGCGACTGTCTTTATAGTGACGAGCGAGTTGGCGCATGGTACTGCTTGATGGACGCAGCGGCTCGACGTGGATTTTTTTTCTCGTATCACAAGCAGAGCGACTCGAATGCTCTACAAGAGAATCCTGAGTCGCGGGCAAGTGCTCTCCTCCGCGGTAGTAATCAGATGTCACATGCATATTAATAGTGGATTAGCTAATTAGCGTTGAGTGTTCAGGTCTAGAAATGCCAAGTCCATCGATGCTTCGTAAGCCTCGGAGATCGCGTAAGCTCGGCCACTCGGGGCGTTGCTTTCGCGTACCCAGACAATTTGGTTATCCAACGAAGGGCGTAGCGTACCGGCTACTTTGCCTTGCAGCACAATAGGCTGATGCATGGTGGCGATACGCTCGTCGAGGTGACGCAGTTTGCGGACAGTTTCGGCAAGCTGTGACTCAACCTGTTGGCTGCGCTTTGCTGTGCGAGAAATCTGCTGCTGCATCCAAACGATGCCAAAACCACTACCAACAGTGATCGCGATCATCGCGATGACAAAAAAGAGAATACGGCCTCGGGCTTGGGGGGATATGTTATTCATGGTGTAGTTGCTGTTAGTCGTTGGAAAGCTTACGAATGGCGCGCATACGGGCACTGCGGCTTCGTGGGTTCATTTTAATTTCCTCTTCAGTTGGAAGGATTGGGCGGGTCGACACCATTTTTGCTTGCACAGTGCGCTCCTCAATTGGCCGGTAGTCATTGGCGTGTTCAGGGCGGCCTGCCATCTTACGGCAAAAACGCTTGACGATACGGTCTTCGAGCGAATGGAAGCTGATCGCGGCGAGTACACCACCTGGAGCAAGACGTTCAAACGCCGCTGGCAGGCAACGTTCAATCGCGCTCAACTCATCGTTTATCTCAATGCGAATCCCTTGAAAAGTGCGTGTCGCTGGGTTTACTGCCTTACGTCCACGTGGAGTCGGCCCAACCGCATCAGCGACTAGTGCGGCGAGTGAGTGCGTGCGCTGCAGGCGTCCACTGCCTCGTGCATCGATAATCGCCTGCACAACCCGTCGCCAGCGTTTCTCTTCACCATAATTACGAACCGCACGAACCAGCCCCTCCTCGTCGGAAGTCTCTAAAAACTCGGCAGCACCGATACCCGCTTGAGGATTCATGCGCATATCAACCGGCGCATCAAAACGAAACGAAAAGCCGCGTTCAGTTTGATCCAACTGAAAGGAAGACAACCCGAAGTCAAAAAGGATACCGTCAAACCCTGTCTCATTTAAATCAGCAAGGTCACCGAAATTCATCGGATAAAACCGAAATCGCTCAGCAAATTCATCTGCCACAAACTTCGCGCGTTCATGCGCATCAGGGTCGCGATCGATGGCAACAAGCGTCACAGCTTCGGCCGCATTCAGCAGCGCACGGGTATGACCGCCTCCACCAAAAGTCCCATCAAGTAACTTCACACCTGCACGCGGAGCCAACAGTTCCAACGTCTCATTAAATAAGACGGGGACGTGGCCACTAATCGCAGCAGGGGTTAAAGCATCATCGACGGAAGAGCACATTTACACAATTTTGTAGTAAGGAGATTGTTGTTTGTTTTCGTTGCTGCGCACTTTCGCGGCGAAGCAAGGCACTACGAACAGTGTCAGCGGATTGAAATGGACTATGCGGTGGACTCGTAAACTGCCACTCCGTGCGACGCTCACTGCTCGGATGCCTAAAGTAACCGGAGCTTTTGAAATTCTGACGGGAGATCGTTTCGAATATATTACGCATGGTTTGTGATAACTTTGATTACAGGCCGAACCGCTGAAATACAGCCGCGCGAGTCGTTGGATCGCTCGGCCCTTCGGCCACAGCTGCATCTCTAAATTCTTCGCTGTAGATATGAAAAGTGGACATGATCCCAACCAGAACGACGCCCTTCTTGATCTGAGCATGCTGCACTAACTTCTCGTTCAAATTAATCCGACCCTGCTTATCGCAAGTAAATTGATGCGCCATCGACATCAACTCCACCACCATGCGGTTTCCCTCGAGATCACTCGTCTTGATTTGCGAAATCGTCTCTTCCAATTGAGCAATCCGCTTTGGAGACAGTACTCGCACATATGCCGAAGCACCCCCTTCAACACTCGGCAAAGCCAAAAAATAATTTTCAGCATCCTCGCCCTTTGAACGCCACGCAGAAGGCATCGTTAAACGACCTTTGTCGTCTAAACTATGGCGAAATTCGCCAATAAATCCTCCTGTAGTTAATAATCCCATATACGGCTTAATAAACCCTTTCGCCCCATATCGCCCCACACTAACCCACTCGTCAAGTGTTTTTTTACATTAATACTGTTGTAAACAAGTTGTGCATAAGCCACTTAAGCGACTCCAAACAAAGGATTTGAGTGGCTTATTCACAGCAAATAAAATTCACATGGGCATGATCCACTCTCCAATTTTCCTCTGGTCCGCGCAGCTCAGACCAAACCATCGAGCCTGTTACATCCGCCGAAGTCATTAATCTGGCGAAATTTGTCAAAATTTAGGTAACGCGCACTCTCCGAGAATAACATTGATTACAACGCTCGCAGATCGCTCAGCAAGGCCAAGCGATACGTAGGATGCGCCTGCTTTGGGCGAATTCTTAGCAATGAGCGCTGACTTGCCCTCGTCCCCAGCTCAAGCGACTCAAACACGCACCGCACGGCTAGGCCATGGCTTCGGCGAACAGGTTGGCAAACACACTCGGCAGGCCTATAATTCAGCAGCGCTACTGAGGGCGAGCGTCTACGCCGGCTGCACGATCATGCGCACCTGACGCTGTAGATCGAAGAACTCTTTGGCAAATTCCGCCATCGCTGTCGCATCAACGCCGTCGAGTTTTTCAGCATGCTCCGCGTCATTATCGAGTGGCAACTCATAGGTTAGATTAATTGCGGCATGCATTGCTCGAGCTCCGATAGTCTGGCGCCCCATCGGCCGAGCCGCTTTCAGACGTGTGCGGCAACGCGCCAACTCCTCCTCAGTCACCTCACCTGCCGCAACACGTGCAATTTCGGCATCGATTTCGATCATCACTTCAGCTGCCTGGCTCGGATGCGTGCCTGCATAAAATACAAACATGCTACTGTGCAAGCCGACCACTCGACTCGAACCGACATAGTATGCCATGCCCTTGTCCTCTCGCACGCGCTCGAACAACCGACTCGACATGCCACTAAAGAGCTCGTTCAGCATCTCGCCGACGACATAGCGCTCGTCCTTGATGCCAACATCAGGATACGCCTGCAGCACGACTGCTTGCTCGCGGTCCATCGTCTCCACCACATTAACCGCTTCAGCAGGACCCGGATAGGCCGGTGTTTGATCCACCGTAAAAGGTTTCGTACTGATATCTGACTCCAGCAAGGGCTGAAGACGTGCCTGTAAATTTGCCCGATCAAAATCACCGCTCACAGAGAGCACCATATTCGACGCAGTCACTAAGCGTTCAAAATGCGCGACTACATCTAAACGTGTCAACTGCTCCAGGTCCGCAACACGGCCATCCGAGGCAATCGCGAACGGATGCTCACCGAAAAATCGCTCGCGCAATTTACGAAAGCCGTAATCAAGAATCTCGTCGTCCTCTTCTTTGAGGTTAGCAATCTGCGCCTCCAACTCGGTGCGGAATGTCGCCTCGTCAAAAATCGGACACGTTAAAGCATCACTGAGCAAATCGAACGCCACGTCGACATCCGACGGCAGCACTTCGATTGCGAAGCTCAGCGTATTATTGCCGCCCGTCGCGGCAAAGCTGCCACCGATACTATCAATCAGCGTCGAGATTTCAGAGGCACTCCGATTGGCGGTATCCTTAGTCAACAACTCGGCCATCAGCTCGGTAACACCGCGCTGATCGGCTGGCTCATAAAACGGACCACCTTGCATCACGCAGCGAATGTGCACCTTCGGCAGACGCTTGTCTTCTTGCAATAACAGCCGCGCCCCACTCTTAAACTCGACCAGTTCAAACGGATCCAGCGCCAAGACCTCAGCAATACTGTCTGATTGCGCCACTGCCGCTTCAGGCTTAGGCCCGAGCGTGACTGCCGACATGCCCTCTTCGACCAAATACGTGCTCGCGACTGCTTGTAAATCCTGCGGCGTCACCGACTGCAAACGCTTCAAATAACGGCGACCATAGTGAATATCACCAATTACCACTTCACCAGTGCCCAAACGAGATGCCTGCCCACTCATTGTTTTGCGGCCGTTAATCTCGCCACTCAGCGCCTGACGACGTGCTTTTTCAACAACGGATTCAGGGAAACCCGTCTCGCCAACCTCGCGGATCAAAGCATGGATCGCCGTCTCGACATCGCTCTGTTGCTCCGGGTCACACACATATGAAATCCAGAAAAGCCCGCGCCCACCAGGATTCCAATTACGGCAATCAATATAATGCACGAGCTTCTGCTGATTACGCAAACGCTCCCATAGCAGCGAACTTTCGCCGCCACCCAGAGCATGTGCCAGTGCATCCAACCGCGGCGAATCAGGGTGACTCAAATGCGGCACCTTAAAGCCAATGCCTCCGCGGAAAATGTTATAATCTCCGACGATATCCTCTCGGCGTGTTGCCAGTTGAATGGGTTCTTCTTCGATTTTCACTGGAGCTAAACGACCACGCACGGCTTGACCAAAAGTCGCTTCAACCTCACGCAAGCAATCCTCTGGCGTCACAGCACCGACAATAGACACGACAATATTATTCGGCACATAGCGAGATTTGTAATATGCATAGAGCTCATCACGCGTGACCTGCTCATACAGTGCACGATGCCCGATCACTGGCTCCCGATAGGGATGGCATTTGAACGCAGTGCGAAACAGCGCCTGACTAAGTTGACGGTCTGGATCGTCCAAGCCCATATCGATCTCTCGGAGGATGACATCGCGCTCACGCTCGACTTCTTGCTCAGGTAAAGTTGAATGCAGTACGATATCCGAAAGTACATCGACTATCTGCGAAAATGCCTGAGACGGCGCATCGATATAATAGACTGTGCGATCAAAAGTGGTGTACGCATTGATGCCTCCGCCCATGGCGTGCACCTCACGACTGATGCTCTTACCATCCCGACGCGCAGTGCCCTTGAACAGCAAATGCTCCAGATAGTGTGATAAGCCAGAACCGATCAGCTCATCCTCATGAATGCTGCCGGTCTTCACCCACACCTGCACCGATACGACTTCGCTGGAGAAGTCAGGGCGGTGGACGAGCGTGAGCCCATTATCCAAAACATGGCGTTCGACCGGCGCCCTGAAGAGGCGTTCGATAATATCGTGGGCGGCGGCGGCAGAGAAATGATTGGTGGAAAAATCCATATATTCGGTGACAGTAATTCGGTTTGTATCACGATTTCGATACTAAGTTTCAAAGGAAACACTCTATTTAAGTGACGGGAGCAACCTCTAGTTAATGTTATAAATTTGTTTAACTCGTTGCTCTACGCTCGAATACATAGCTCAAGCATTGATATTTCAGTCGAATACTCTCACTATTCAGCTGTTATAATTCACTCAAAGACGCTACCCCATTCTACATGAACCCTCAGGATATAACTCCCCAGCCGCCCGCGCCAAAACGGGTGCCCAGGTACCAGCTAAGCTTAAAAGCCGCTATGGCCGTAGCGACTAAAGCTCCTGGCCATCAATCCTTTAAGCCGTTGATGAATCCAATGAATGAATTCGCATTGGCATCACCTGCCGGACAACAGGACATGGAAGCATATCTACTGGAGTTGCAGGCCGACATCATCAATCGTGAAGAACTGCTCAACCAACGGGAAAAACAATTTAGTGCCCGCGAGCTCGAATTAAACGAACGAGAAGCCCTGCTTGAGGCGCGTAAACAAATTATCGAATCCTCCACCGGCAGGCAGGATGATACCTCTAATTCCAGCGAATCGAAGTCAGCCCTAGATGCGCTCAAAAAAACATTGGATGCACAGGATGCTTCACTTAAAGAAGCTCGCAAAATGCTCCGCGAACGTGAGCTTTACGTCGAAGAATGCGAGAATACATTGGTGGAGCAATCCATGATTCTAACAGAACGCGAAGCACAAGTGGAACAGAGCGAAGAAGACTTTGCCGTTCAAACCAAAAGTATCCACTCCTCCTCGGCAACAACTGAGACCGACTCATCGAAAGCGTCTTAACGCAAGCGGGGGCGCTTAATCGTCGGCTTGATCGAAGGTACATAAGGTGCATCAAAGGCGGTCTTAAAATCGTAACCGACATTAAAGTCCTCGGGGCTGTCCTGATCGGTTTTTCCGAGCACCCGACAAGCGACGAGATTGAATACGATATTACCAAAATCTCGGCAATTGGTAATCCCCCAAGATTCCAGCACGGAACGCGCCATCGGACCGTATTGCTCCAACGCATAGAGCCGAATTCCCTCCAACAATTGCTGGCCACTTAGGTGATTGGATTGGTTCAGCTCGCCTTGCTTGGCCATTTCCTTCAAACTAAAGTCCAGTGCTTGCCTCAAGAAGTAATACGCACCACGCGCATAGCGTGGATCGTCCTTACGTATGGTATGGATGACTTCGTTAAAATCTCGGTTCGGGTCGTTCACTAAAATTCAATAGAAGTGGGAATCGAGCAGACGTCAACTATGAGCACAGGCAATCGATCGCCACTCCACGGGTCATTGAGTATCTAAAACGGCAGCGCCGAGGCTCTATTCATCCTCAGAAAAAACAGGCGGCGCCTCAGCCAAGTCATTCAAATCCTGCAGGCTAAAGTTAAATATCGGCAGCAACAGGATCAGTCCGACGCAGGTAAATCCTAAAATCGCAAACCCCGTCACATCATGCACACTGCCAATATCACCAACCACGGGTAACACCCAATGCGCATCGATCGCTTGAGAGCCATAATTATAAGCCCACAAGGTGAGAAATAAGCTACGCATCAAATTGGTCAGCACCGCAAAACCCATCGCCGCGACAACCAGCAGGACCTTCTTCCAGAAACGATCTAGGAACACCGCAGCTAAAAACGAGCCTGCAAACAAACACGCCGTCAACGAACGAATGCCCGAACACGCCTCTTCCACGCCCACTTGCCCCTCAGGTAGAAGCAACACATTGCCCTCTCGCTCAATCGCATAGCCGATCATATCAAATATATTAAACACCACGATCGTCACTTTCGTCAGCAAAAACACACGAATCTCTTTCTCAACCACCGACACCATCGGTGCTGAAATCAGCCAGATCAGGGCAGGAAATAAAAATAATCCAGTCAACATTAAGCGGCTCCTCAATGACAGCGACTGGCCATCAACCCGCTCCTTCGTCATAATAAAGACCACACTGAGCAGTAAGCCAGCGAAGCCAGCAGCAATCGCCAATGAAGCTGGGTTTTGCGGCCCGGTAACCGAGCGTAGTAACGCACCGATCGCGAAAAGACTCAATCCGGCGAGAAACACTGCATACGCGATCCACTCAAATAACTGCGTAAGACCAGTAGCGACTGGAGCAGTCGGTGGGGCAAGCGCTTCCGGAGCCTCGCCATGCTGCAAATAACTGCGGATCACTGGCCAGCGGTCGTAAATAACGTAGATCGCAAAGAAGGGCACCAAATAGCCGAAACTGTAATCCTCACGCGCACCCCACCAGAAGAATTGATCCCAGATCGTATAGACGGCAAAACCAAGCAACATTCCAATCGCAACGAGTTGATCTCGAGCTAACTTTTTAAAACTAAAAACTTGGGTTGAATCACTCACGCTGGGCACAAAAAGAGGTCGAGATAAAACAATAGTAATATTGATTTTATGAAAGTTACTCGTGGCAAAAGCAACCTTCAAAAAGCTCACAGTAACCGACAACAGCACGAACAACGGCTAAAAACTCACCTCAATAAATAATCGACGCATCGAGATAGTACCCTACTATTATAAATCATATTTATGGTCGATACCGCTTCCAATAATCCTTCCTCGCCACTTCCGCCATCTATGCCGGGCTTACATGCTTATTGGCGGATGCCCTACATTCTTGCACCGAAGAATCCCGATGATGGCGAAAACCCCTTCACCCAGATTCACCAAAGCGGCGATGATCAAAAGGAATACATTCTGTTTCGCGGTCAGTGGAACTACATCGTAATGAACCGCTACCCATACAATGCAGGCCATCTGCTCGTGCTACCCTACCGAGAAGTTGACGAACTCGAAGCGCTCAAGACCGAGGAGCGCCACGAACTGATGGACTTAATTGTAAAAGCCCAGCAGATCCTTACGCGCGCCTTGCAGCCGAGTGGCTTCAACACTGGATTCAACTTTGGCAAAGCTGCCGGAGCGGGCATCCCCTGCCATTTACATTGCCACGTCGTGCCTCGCTGGGAAGGCGACACCAACTTCATGCCCGTGATCGGTAACACCCGAGTGCTGCCCGACTCGATGGATGCAATGTGGGAGCGGTTGCACGCCTACATCGATGACCCAAGCTGAGCAACTCGTTCATCCCACGGCAGCGCGCGTACTTATTAGACGCGGACCACCTCACCATTATACCCAATTCCTCTGTGCCTACTGAAACCATACATTTCACCAGCTCACGACTGCTCAGTCAGCTATACGCGAATGACACGCGCAACCTGATCGAAGCCGAGCGCATGCTCGATGTCGTGCTCGCCAGTCGCGACGACTGGGTCAGCGTCGAAGGCTCCGTCACAGGCATCGTGCAAGTCCAAGATCTCTTTCGCTTCCTAGATATCGCGCACCAGCAAGGTATCCGCATCCGCACTTCCGATTTCCACTACACGTTGCGCTGTATCGCCGAAGGTAAGTCTAACGAACTGCTCGAGGTTTACAGTAACCCCTTGGTCATTAAGCTCAAACGTCTGAGTATCATCCCCAAAACACTCAATCAAAAGCGCTATTTACAGTGCATTGACCAAAATACAGTGACCTTCGGCATCGGCCCCGCTGGCACCGGCAAGACTTACCTCGCCATGGCGATGGCGCTAAAAGAGCTCCTAGCGGGCAACGTCGAGCGGATCATCCTCACTCGCCCCGCAGTCGAAGCGGGCGAAGCGCTCGGTTTTCTGCCCGGCGAACTGCAGGAAAAGATACTGCCCTACCTCACTCCGCTCTATGATGCGATGCATGACATGATGGGTAAAGAGCAGACCATGCAGATGGTCGAGCGGGGTATCATCGAAATCGCGCCACTCGCGTATATGCGCGGCCGCACCCTCGCGAATGCCTTCGTCGTGCTCGATGAGGCGCAAAACACCACTCATGAGCAAATGATGATGTTTCTTACCCGCCTAGGAGACGGTAGCCGTATGGTCATCACGGGCGACATCACTCAAATCGATTTACCGAAGGCCAAGCAATCTGGCCTCAAAGAAGCCGCACGACTGCTCAAGAACATCGAAGGCCTGCGACTCTTCTACTTTGACGGACAAGATGTAGTACGACACCCTCTGGTCCAAAATATCATCAATGCCTACGCCCGTAGTGCAGAATAATTGCCGATTATCATCACCTTCCCTCCCGCTATATCAGCGTAACTCGAAGCCTACAGTTTACCGACTGACTCCCTTAGAAAAAACAGCCCATGGCCGCATTCTTCAAAAAAAAATCCTCCCGCAAAGCGAAAGCCGCGCAACTCCCCCTGAAAAAAGAACACGCGGGACGTGGGGCTGAGCGAATCGGTGCCTCGCACTTTTTAGAAACCAGTCGCATCGTCGAGACAGGGCTCTTTCTTCTGTTCACCGCACTCGTCGTCATCATCTGCTTTCTCGGTCAAAAGCCTCAAGGCCCTCAGGTCATCCTCAATCAGCCAGCCTCATCACGTATCGTCGCCGAATTTGCCTTTGAGCAAAATAGCCAAGTGCTGCTCGAACAACAGGTGCGAGCTGTGCGCGCACAAGTGCCTCCGGTGTTTCAACGCACCTTTAAACCCTACGAGGACTTCCGTGAGATCATAAGCGACCTCAATACCAGCATTGCCAAGACCTTAATTGATCACGAAGCCGAAGGCCAAGCGGTTGTCACCGCAGAACTGGAAGCCACCGCCAAACAACTGGTCGAAGCAACCGGGTTAGAGATCGCCCCCGAAACAATCACGTCATTTACCGCTCAAACCAACCCGAAGGAACGCTCTGGTTTGACTAACGACGCACTCAACGTCCTCAGATCACTCTATGACGACGGCATCTACTCCAACCTTAAAGCTGGTGGTAATTCCCCGCAAGTGACCGTCATTCAGTTGATCGATGAGGAAGGACGCTACAATCTACCTTCCTCGCGCTCGTATGCTGATGCGCTCATCGCACTACGTGTCCGGCTCGATGCACTCTCGGGCAATCGAGCCAAGGCCCGCACTCTGTTTGACATATTTAGAGCCGGACTACAGCCAAACTTACTGTATAGCGCAGCTGGCACAACGCGCGCAATTGAGCGCGCGATTAGCGACATCACTCCACCGACGATTACCTTTAAAGAAGGTGACACTCTGATCGAGCCCGGCTCCATAATTACTGAAATTGATATTGAATGCCTGCAAGCCTACCACGATGCCGAGCTTGCCCGCGGCGGAGACTCCCTCGTTTTTAATCCACTCTTCCTCGAACGCCTGACACTGACACTCCTGCTTCTCGTCGCTGTGATGATCTATGTGAAGCAAGGGTTGCGCAATTTCCATAAGCGTAATCGCGCGATCGCGATTGCCGCGGTCAGCATCCTGCTCAATCTCATTATCATCCGTCTGATCATAGAAATCGGCGATATAGCCCTCCTTAACAATCGCCCTTCGGTGGGTATGCTACCCTACGTTGCCCCTTATGCGCTGGCGCCGATGATCGTCGCGGTGCTGGTCGGCACCGCCCCCGCAGTAATCTCTGCACTGATCATAGCGGTGCTGTTCGGTATCATTCAGGATAATTCCGTCGAGTTCCTCCTGATCGCGTTTTTGTCGGGCGTCGTCGGCAGCTTCATCTCGGCGCATATCCGCAAGCGCTCTATGCTCGTCCGAGCTGGACTCATGGCAGGCGTCACCGCGGCAATCTCTGGTGCGCTGCTTGGTCTCATCGGCCATCTCTCCATTGGCCTTGTCGGTCAACAAGCCTTAATTGCGCTTATCGTCGGAGCGCTGTCCGGTGTGCTGGCAGTCGGCCTACTGCCCATATTTGAGCAGATCTTCAAAATCACCACCGAGATCACACTACTCGAACTCACCGACTTTAATCACCCGCTACTGCGCCGCATGCAGATGGAAGCGCCAGGCACTTATCACCACAGCTTGATGGTCGCCAACCTCTCAGAAAACGCGGCGGCAGCAATCGGCGCCAGCCCCTTACTCTGCCGCGTCTGCTGCCTGTTCCACGATATTGGCAAATTGGTCAAACCTGAGTATTTTGCCGAGAACCAAAAAGGCGGCGTCAATCCACACGAAGAGAAAAATCCTTCAATGAGCGCGCTAGTGATCAAGGCCCACGTTAAGGAGGGTGTCGAGCTCGCGCGTAAAAACAGCCTGCCACGCGTCATTATGGATGTGATTCGCCAACACCACGGCACCGGGCTGATTCAATACTTCTATCACCAAGCGCAACAGCAACAGAACAAGCATAGCAAGCCACCCTTTCCCGATAAACCAGGGAAGGCACAGGAGAGCAAGAAAGTGGACGAAAGCACCTACCGCTACGATGGACCACGTCCCGCCTTTAAAGAAAGTGCAATTATCTTCTTTGCTGATGGTGTCGAAGCAGCCAGCCGCAGCCTGAAGAAAGTCACTCAACCCGCGATCGAGGAACTCATCGATAGCATGTTCAAAAGCCGGATCGAGGACGGTCAACTCGACGAGTGTCCGTTAACCTTTAAAGAGCTACACGCGATCCGTAGCAGCTTTACCTACACATTGCTCAACATGCTGCACTCTCGGGTGGAGTATCCCAAGGAGATCAACGATAAGAATGTGAGCAAAGGCCAAAGTAATCAATCCCCTCAAGATAATGAGTCGACTCCATCTGGAAATAAGCAACCAGTATAAGCTACTCGCCGACCCGATCGAGGCGACCAAGCAACTATACCGCGCCCTCGAAGCATCAGGTGCATTTCCAATTGCGCCGGGCGAGCTTTCCGTGGTGTTCGTCACCGATGCCACCATCGGTCGAATACATGACGACTTCATGGATGACCCCAGCGCCACCGACGTCATTACATTTCCTGCCAACACTGAGATGGAATCGGCGGGTGAAATTATCGTCTCGGTCGATCACGCACGCAGCCGTGCCGAACAGCTCGGCGAACCGTTTAGCCGTGAACTGAGCCTCTACCTCGTGCACGGCTGGCTTCATTTGGCTGGCTACGACGATCGCAACGAAACCGACCGTGCAGCCATGCGCATCGCCGAGCAACAAGCCCTTGAAATTTTAGATAAAACTTCCCTTTGCAGTCACTTTCATATAATCACCTGTTACATATAAAATGGACACCCAAACCCATCATTCAGTTTCAGACGAAACACTCACCCCCCCATCCAAACAGGTCGAGGCTCCAACCTCATGGCGTAAGATCGTGGCGCAATACCAACAGCCTTGCCTAAAGAAAAGCGTCTGGCAAATCACCAATACCGTGATCCCCTACATCGGCCTCTGGGCTCTGATGTATTTTACGATGACAGTCTCTTGGGCACTGACCACCGCACTTGCGATTCTGGCTGGGCTATTTCTCGTCCGCGTTTTCATCATCTTTCACGACTGTGGCCATGGCTCCTACTTTCGCTCAAAAAAAGCCAATAATATCGTCGGCTTCGTTTCAGGCCTGCTAACGCTGACGCCTTATCGACATTGGCGCTGGCAACATGCCGTCCATCACGGCACATCTGGAAATCTCGACCAACGCGGCATCGGCGACGTATGGACGATGACGGTCAACGAATATCTAGCAGCCCCGCGCTGGGAACGCTTTTGCTACCGACTCACACGCAACCCTTTTGTGCTGTTCGGCCTCATTCCACTCGGCCTCTTCCTGTTTTATCAACGCGTCGCTTACAGTAACGCCAGCAAACTCGACAAGCGCTCTGTATGGGCAATGAATGCAACCATTCTTGTTTATGCGATCGCCATGAGTTCCATATTTGGTTTCTGGAATTATTTATTCATACAACTAACAGTTACCGCGGTTGCAGGCACACTGGGCGTGTGGCTGTTTTATGTGCAGCATCAATTCGAGGACACCTATTGGCGTAGCGGCGAAGAGTGGGACTACACACACTCCGCCATGCAAGGCAGCTCGTTCTACAAACTACCCAAAATCCTGCAATGGTTCTCAGGTAACATCGGCTATCACCACATTCACCACCTAAGCTCGCGCATCCCCAACTATTCTTTGGAGCAATGCCACAATGCAGAACCGTTCTTCCAGCAAGTGCCAGAACTCACACTACGCACAAGCCTGAAGTCACTGAAGCTACGCCTCTGGGATGAAGAGAGCCAAAAGCTAGTCGGCTATAAGCACCTGAAGACCGTGCAGTTAAAAAAGGCTGCGTGAGGTGGAGGGAAATGCTCTGTCATTTCCGAACGTAGTATCAGATCCCATTTAAATCAGGTGAAAACGACGGAGCGTTTCCCTCCACTGATCTAGCTTGATTCCGATTAACGCGTATTACTTTTCAGGGATGCCTAACCACTGACTGGTGGCAATTCTACCAAAACTACGCTGCGTCCGCGGGGCTATTCTCTTCCGACTTGGCGTCTTCAGATTTCGTAGCCTTTGGCTTGGGCTTGGTCACCTTCGCTTCTTTCACGACCTTGTGATACTTGATCTTCGGCTTGCCGCGTCCTTCGACGACCGAGCGATTAATCACCACCTCATCGACATTTTCAGTCTGTGGTAAGTCATACATCACATCGAGCATGATACGCTCCATGATCGCGCGCAGTGCACGCGCACCAGTCTTCAGCTCAATCGCCTTATCAGCGATCGCTGCAACGGCATCGCGGGTAAAGTGTAGCTTCGCACCTTCCATCAAGAACAGCTTACCGTATTGCTTGAGCAATGAATTTTTGGTATTCTGTAAGATGTGTTCCAAATCGGAACGGCTCAACTCATCGAGCACCGCAACCATCGGTAACCGACCGATAAACTCAGGTATCATACCGAAGTGCACCAAGTCTTCCGGCTGCGTGTCGCGGAGCAACTCACTGAGTGGAACTTCATCCATACGAAGGTTGTGCTGGGTATCGAAGCCCATCGCCTTCGAGCCGATACGCCCCTGGACGATCTTATCAAGTCCGACGAATGCACCACCACAGATGAAAAGGATGTTCGAAGTATCGAGCTGAATGTATTCTTGGTTCGGGTGCTTACGCCCTCCCTGTGGCGGCACATTACAAACCGTGCCTTCTAGGATCTTAAGCAGTGCTTGTTGCACCCCTTCTCCAGAAACATCGCGAGTGATCGAAACGTTGTCCGTCTTGCGTCCGATCTTATCAATTTCGTCGACGTAGATGATGCCGCACTCGGCTTTTTTCACATCGTAATCCGCTGACTGTAATAGCCGCAGGACAATATTTTCCACATCTTCCCCGACATAACCGGCTTCAGTCAAAGTGGTCGCATCGGCAATCGCAAACGGCACATCGAGCATCTTAGCTAACGTGCGCGCAAGTAATGTTTTACCCGTGCCAGTCGGGCCGAGCAGGAGAATATTGCTCTTCTCGACTTGCACGTCGGCAAACTTGCCGTCGAGATCCGAAAAATCTGTTGCGCTGTCGATACGATCTTCTGAGCGCAAGCGTTTGTAGTGATTATACACTGCCACTGCCAAAGCACGCTTCGCGTAGTCTTGGCTGATAATATGTTGATCCAACCCAGCTGTAATTTCGGCTGGTCTGAGCATCTTGAAAAGACTTCTACTGACACCTTCAGTAACCTCCGCCTTACTGACTTCGGCCTCTTCAGGTGCCCCGGAAAGTTCACGATCAATGATGGTCTTGCACACAGTCACACAAGAATCGCAGATATGCACACCCGCTGGACCTGCAATCATCTTGCGCACTTCATTCTGCGCTTTACCGCAAAACGAGCAAAAAGTCATCCGAGTGGATTTTGCCATACTAGTGTAAAATTCTCTGTTCTAAATTGTTATGCGCTAGGCTTACTTTCAATCACCTTATCGACGATACCGTATTCCATCGCCTCCTTGGCGGTGAGATAGAAGTCGCGGTCTGAATCAGACGCGATCTCAGCAGCAGTCTTGTTGGTGTGGTGGGCAAGCAACTCGTTCATCTGTGCGCGCCAGCGAAGGATTTCCTTCGCAGCGATCGAGATGTCGGATGTCTGACCGGTCGCACCACCAGTCGGCTGATGCATCATCACACGACTATTCGGCAATGCGTAGCGCTTACCTTTAGTGCCGGCAGCGAGCAAGAGTGTCGCCATGCTGGCGGCCTGGCCCACACAGTAAGTAACGATGTCACACTGCAGGAAATTCATCGTATCGTAAATCGCCATGCCATCGGTCACACTGCCACCAGGGCAATTGATATACAGACTGATGTCCTTCTTCGGGTCATCCATTTGCAGGAACAGCATCTGCGCAACCACCGCGTTAGCGACGAAGTCATTGATCGGCGTGCCGATAAAAATGATACGATCGCGCAACAGGCGGCTGTAAATATCCCAAGCGCGCTCGGTGCGCCCTTCGCGCTCATAGACTGTAGGTAATGGAACGTAACTCACGATAATTTATAATAGTAGGATGATGGTGATAGAATTCTGCGCAGACCATAACGGATCTATCGCAGATTATCCAGCGCTTTTAACAAATAAGCTTAAGCTTCGACAGTTGCCGCTGCAACTGTTTCTCGCTCAGCCTTGTCGAGGATCAGATCCATAGTCTTACCCAACAGGATTTCGCTGCGCATATTGTTGATGCGACTCTGATCCTTTTGGATTTCCTTGACGATCTTCTCCGGCTTTTCGCCAGACTGCTGTGCTTGCATCATGATCATGCGGCTAAAGTCGTCGTTCTCGGCCTGCACTTTTTCCTTTTCAGCAATCTTGCTGAGGATCAAGCGAGACTTGAGGCGATCATGCGCGGCCTTACTCGCACCTTCGTGGAGCTGCTCCTTGTGTGCTTCAAAGTCTGCCTCGGAAGCGCCCTGCTGCATGTTGCGCTGCATAAAGTCACGCAGCACTGCTTCAGTTTCGCTTTCGATCCCGCTTTCAGGGATGGCGAACTCGACACTTGCTAGCAGCTGCTCGGTGATTTGCTGACGCTCGGCATTGGAATTCTGCTCCTTCTTTTGGTTTTCGATATTCTCGCTAATGCGCTCACGCAGCTCAGCTTCATCCTTAACCTGCACGCTCGCGAAGAATGCATCATCCATTTCGGGCATGACCTTTTCGCGCACTTCTTCTGCCTTTAAAGAGTACACCGCGGTCTTACCAGCAAGCACATCTGGCTTGAAGTCTGCGGGAAATTCCATGGTGACTTCCTTCTCGTCGCCAGCCTGCATGCCGACCACACCGTCAACGATCGCTTGCACACCTGGCGTGCCTTCTGCGCCGGCTTCTTCCCATGTGACCTTCTGAGTACCATACATTGGAGTTTCAGGAACGAGATCCGCAACCAGTTCGTCACCGATCTTACCTTCGTAGGAGCAGCGCACGTAGTCGCCCTTATCAGCGGCCTTCTCAGCTACATTGAACTCGGCCCGTTGGCTGAGCAATTGCTCAAACATTTTCTCGACCTCTACAGCACTGGCCTCAGTTGGCTCGTTGGTGACCTTCAGGCCTTCGTAAGCTGGCACCTCAAAAGCTTGCAGCACATCAACAGTGAAGGTGATGGTTGCGTCCGAACCAGCACTGATTTCACCTTTATCCAGGTCAACGACACCGAAGATTTCGAAGTCGGACTTCGCAACACCTTCTTGGTGTGCCTTAGAAACGACGCGCTGAGAAAGCTCTGACTTCAGCTCCTTGGCGTAGCGCATACGAATCATGTTCTCCGGCGCCTTACCCGGACGGAAGCCCGGGATCTTTGCATCGCGCATGAATTCCTTAATCAGACTCGCCTCGATGCTGGCGATTTCTGCGGCAGCGACACTCACGGTGATTGTCTTGCGTGTTTCGTTAATGTCTTGGACGTCGGTTTTAACTGTGCTCATAAAAATAATTGGTATCGCCTGAAATAGGCAGTTCTAGGAAAAAGCGCGCTATAAAAGTGCAAAGGAATTTTTCGGTCAATGCCTATGTTGCTTTATACAGGCATATCTCGCTGCTCTGGCGCTTTTTCCCCCGTTTAGTTCCAAATGACGGTGCGCACTGAACAAAATCTGCCGCACTCGCCTCCCGAAGAGCCTATTTAAACTCGATCACATCTGGGCCAACCGAGCGAAATAGCTCGGCATACGGCTGCAGCGCTTCGATCGTCGCTGGAACTGCATCAATCTGCGTGCTCAATACACCCACCACCGCAATCTGGTCTTTTCGGTTAAACATCCGCAGGCGCAGCTCCAGCGCGTCAAGCATTGGCTTGAGCGCGGTCACATCCACACCGTCGGCCAACTCAATCAAGATCTGATCGGCCGCCATATAGGAGAATTCGCCGGTCGAGAGATGCTCGACCACTCGCACATATGGGTAACTCTGGGCAAAATTCAGGTGCCATACCTTAATTTGCGGTTCCGCCGCGCTCGGCAAAATGCCGAAATCTAAAATCTCACCTCTCTGCATCACTTCGGGCAGCCCCTCAGGCAGTTCCTCGGCGCCGGCTTTGACGGCAGCGGCATTATGTGTGACCCACGGATCGACACTCGCCTCTTCCTTGAGCGCCCGCCGGTTCATAATCATCGCCACCAACAACGAGCCCAACACAAAGCCCATAATATACACAAAAATTCGATCCGTTTTACCCATAAGTATCCGCGCACCGTGCAACGAAAATACCCGCATGGCAAGTCTGCGTGCAGGGACTTTGCGCAACGACGCCACAACAGTTCACGCATTTCATACTTCACACCTTCCACAGCAGACCACACACTCCCACGCAATGATTCATACAATTTCGCAGATACGCGTCCGCTACGCCGAAACCGACCGCATGGATGTGGTCTACCACAGCAACTATCTCGTCTGGTTCGAAACCGCCCGCATTTTGATGCTCGACGAGATCGGCATCCCCTACCTCGAAATTGAGGCCAGCAATCTGCGCCTGCCCGTACTCACGGCCAGCGCCGCATACAAAAACCCCGCGCGCTTTGACGACCGGCTGCAAATCCACCTGTTCATGCGCGAAAAACCACGTGCCCGGTTCCACTTCGACTATGAAGTGCGCCGCGGCGACACACTCCTCGCGACTGGCAAAACTAGCCACGGCTTTATGGACTCAAACGGCAAAGCCCTGCGGCCACCCGCAGCGTTTCTAGCCAAAATCGATGCCGCTTGGAACCCCGAAGTGGGCGACGCGATTGACCTGTAACACCACGATTTCCAACCCGCCCTCTACAGCACAATATACGCCTCCAAATATGTCTCATTACTTTAAAACGATCCTCCTGCTCGCGCTCGCTTGCCTCACCGCGGGTAGTACCTTAGCCGAGGACGAGG
>Ga0206125_10001166_pt1 | contig 31759 bp, 26 predicted proteins | sample Helgoland_Spring_4_FD_148598 | JGI IMG/M metagenome (GOLD analysis project Ga0206125, IMG submission 148598) | Pelagic subsurface seawater microbial communities from Kabeltonne, Helgoland, North Sea - Helgoland_Spring_Bloom_20160331_1 | ecosystem: Environmental > Aquatic > Marine > Epipelagic ... | reverse complement strand
TTTACATAAGAAGGCATCATAATGACACCACTGGCTAAATAAGCGCCATGCCTTGCTATGGCATGGGGAACCACTCTGACTCCTTTTGCAGCATAACCCGTTTTTAGAGGAATTTTATCATGAAATTCAAAAGGAGGGACTTCTATAGTTTCCATCTGCTGGATTGGGAAGTACAAAACCACTGCTTTTTTTACCCATTCATTCACCTGCCAGCCGTTCAAAGTAGGTTCTGCAACGCGTAATATTCCGCTATCTAATGCGCTTACTACAGCCCTGATGGCCTGTTGAGTGATTGATTCTTTTAATAAGTCGCGGTTTTCCCATGCGGCTTCTATAGTTGGTCGTAAATCTTGCATAAATAGTGTGCTCTTAAAGGTTCAAAGGTACGGCTTTCACTTGCTTTAGACTACCTTTGAGCCATGGCAAAAATTGTAGCATTAGATGTAGGTGCAAAGCGCACGGGTGTAGCAGAATCGGACTCTATGCACATGATGGCGTTCCCTTTAGAAACGGTTGAAACAGAATACGTATTGACCTTTTTACAGCGTCGCCAGGAAGAAGAACCCATTGAGGAATTAGTGGTTGGGGCCCCAGTTCGTTGGGACGGCACGCCGTCTGAAGTAGCCCATTTTATTGATGGTCTTTGTCAAAAAATGGGCGAGAAATGGCCTGAAATACGCATCATTAGAGTAGATGAACGCTTCACCTCGTCCTTAGCTGCTCATGCTTTAGTGAAAGGCGGAATGAAGAAGTCAAAGCGACGAGAAAAAGGTGCGGTTGATAAAGTGGCGGCCGCATTGATATTAGAGAACTATTTAGCGCAGCGATAACTATCTTTGTGCCTTTAGAATTCAAGCAATGATTTTACCAATAGTCGCTTATGGCGACCCAGTACTGCATAAAGTAGCCGAAGAAATCGATCAGAATTATCCTGGCTTAGACGCATTGATAGAAAACATGTACGAAACCATGTACAATGCTCAGGGTGTTGGTTTGGCTGCACCCCAGATCGGTAGAGGTATTCGACTTTTCGTCATTGACGCAAGTCCATTTGCTGAGGAAGGCAGTGATGAGTACGAATTACTTACCGCTCTAAAGAAGACCTTCATCAACCCCATCATCATTGAGGAATCAGGTGAGGAATGGGGTATGGAAGAAGGTTGTCTTAGTATTCCCGAGGTTCGAGAAACCGTCTTTCGTAAAGAAAAGGTAGTTATTGAATATTATAATGAGAACTGGGAATTAGTCGAAGAGACTTACACGGGACTCGCGGCTCGTGTCATTCAACACGAATACGATCACATCGAAGGGGTACTTTTTACAGAAAAAATTAAGCCCTTACGTAAAAGACTAATAAAAGGCGCCTTAGGAAGAATAGAGCGTGGTGGAATAACACCCGGCTATCCTATGAAATACCCTAAAGCGAAATGAGGTTCGTGATTGCGGTATTTATGATGGTTGTTGTGAGTTGTCAATCTTCTCCGGCACAACAAAATATTAAAGAGTATACTACCGCAGTTCCGACGAGTGATTCGGCTTTGTTTTATTTAGAGCTCGTGGAACGTAACGTACTTACGCCAGCGGGATATACTCGTGCGGCTGCTCATTTTGTAGCTCAGGATTCATTAATCAAAACGGATGCAGCCTATTTGATGAAGGCGGGTTTGACGTGCATGAATCAGGAGGGTGCCTACAGATTATATGGGGTAAATTACCTCATCTTACTTTCGAATAAATTTCCTGAAGACCGCTACACGCCGGAAGCTTTACTTCAGTTGGCATTATTTTTCGATGGAGCATTAGGAGACGGTGAACGTGCGGTAGCGTTTTTACGCATACTCTTAAAGCGCTATCCAGAACATATATTGGCAACTGATGCTCAGGCGCTTTTAGATTTAATAAGTGTCTCCGAAACGGGAGAAATACAAACTGTAAGAGATTGGTTAAATAACGAATAATGGAATTAAGAACTGTATTATCAATTGCCGGTAAACCGGGTTTATTCAAATTAGTAGCTCAAAATAAGGGCGGTGTTGTGGTGGAAAGCCTTCTCGATGGGAAGCGTACGAGTATTTCTGCTTCTGCAAACGTAAGTTCCTTAGGTGATATTGCAATCTATACCTATGAGAAAGAAGTACCACTTCGTGACGTTTTCACGGCCATGGCTGAAGTAACAGAAGGCAAAGAGGCGTTGACTCATAAGAGCAGTAAAAACGAACTGGAAGATTTCTTTGGAGAGGTGTTGCCGAAATTCGACCAAGAGCGCGTTTACGCAAGCGATATTAAAAAAATCGTACAGTGGTTTAATATCCTGGCCAAAAATGATTTATTGGGAATCTTAGAAGAGACTGAGGAGGAAGCCTAGTATATGAACAGTCGTGCAGCAAAACTAGAGGCCTTTGGTCGATTATTAGACATCATGGATACACTCCGTGCAGAATGTCCGTGGGATAAAAAGCAAACCCTCGAAAGCCTGCGTCATTTGACTATTGAAGAAACTTATGAGTTGGCGGATGCCATCGAAGAAGGAGATTTAAATGAGATCAAAAAGGAGCTAGGTGATCTGATGCTGCACATGGTTTTCTACAGTAAAATTGGAAGCGAGAAAGGTGCCTTTGATGTGGCCGATGTGCTCAATAGTGTCTCTGACAAGCTTATTCATCGCCATCCTCATATTTATGGTGATGTTGAAGCTACTACGGAAGACGAGGTTAAGGCCAATTGGGAAGCAATCAAGCTCAAGGAAAAAGGCACGAAAAGCGTGCTTCAAGGAGTGCCAAAAGGCCTACCAGCACTTGTGAAAGCAATCCGGATTGGCGATAAAGCACGAGGCGCAGGCTTTGATTGGGAGGACCCTCAGGATGTTTGGGGTAAAATCCGTGAAGAATTAGCGGAGTTTGAAGAGGCGCAAAAATCTGGAAATCAAGATCATATAGAAGGAGAGTTGGGTGATGTACTGTTTTCACTGGTGAATTTCGCTCGATTGAGTAATCTTGATCCAGAGATGGCGCTGGAACGTACCAATAAAAAGTTTATTTTTCGATTTACTTTTATGGAAAATGCCGCGAGAAAATCAGGTAAGTCACTGTCTGACATGAACTTAGCTGAGATGGAGATGCTGTGGAATGCGGCGAAGGACGCAACGCGACATTAATTCGTTATAAAAGCGGCGTTAAGAATATGTAAAACCTATACTATAGGTGTTTCTTAAGTGTTGATTTATTGTAATTTAGCGTTGTGAAAACTCTATTTTTAATTCGACATGCTAAAAGCTCTTGGGCCTATGAGGGGATCGAAGATCGAGATCGACCATTAAAAGGACGTGGAATACGTGATGCGCATTTAGTTGCAAAGGCGCTTTCTGATGGAATGGATCAGCACGATCGTATTAAGTTTTATTCTTCTCCTGCAACGCGAGCGCTGCACACCGCGCTCATATTTGCACAGAATTTTCAGCTGCCTGCAGCGCAAATCGCCCTGAAAGATGAGTTATACGATTGTTTTTCTCACGAGTTGTTAGAGGTGATTAAAGCCTCTGAGGATTTAGCAGATACCGTGTTTTATTTTGCCCATAATCCCGCAATAACGGATTTCGTGAACAAAACAACGGCTGCAAATATCGCTAATGTCCCTACGACAGGTGTTGTGAGTATTTCTTTTGACGTTAAGTTTTGGCGAGAGATAGATACCAATGGAAAATTGGTTCAGTTTGAATACCCTAAAAGACTCAAAAAGTAGATGAACGAAAAAGACTTAAGTCTCTACAACCGCGACATAAGCTGGTTGAAATTTAATGCGCGAGTGCTACAGGAGGCCGAAGATACTTCTGTACCTATGATTGAGCGTATTCGATTTTTAGGTATTCATTCAAACAATATGGATGAGTTTTTTCGTGTACGCTACTCTTTTGTGAGAAGATTACAGTTGTCGTCGGATAAAAACCATGAAGATAATTTGGAGGGGCATGCGCCCGGGGAGTTGTTAAAACGATTGAGTGAACTGGTGAACGAGCAGCAACATCGAGGTCAGGAGATTTACGAAGATCTTAAAAAGGAGCTTTCTAGAGTGTCCATAGAGATCATTTCCGAAGATGGGTTAACGCAAAAACAAGCACACTTCGTTCGTGATGTATACCGCAACCAAGTCAGTCCTGCGCTGACGAATCTTATGTTAAGCCAAGCCCCTGAATTCCCGTATTTAAGGGATAAAGGTATCTATTTAGCCGTACGATTGATTAAAGGCGATAGCGAGCAATTCTCCATTATTGAAGTTCCGTCTGGCACATTGAATCGATTCATAACGCTACCCAAATACGGTAAGCAATACGTCATGTATTTAGATGATATACTTCGGTACAACCTCGACAGTATTTTCCATATTTTCAAGTACGATTCTATTGAGGCACATACCGTGAAAATTACACGAGATGCGGAACTCACTTTAGATGACGATGTGAGTAAGTCCTTCATGGAAAAAATTCAGAAAGGCATTATGGAACGTCGCGAAGGGGACCCCGTACGTTTTGTGTATGATCGAAATATTTCAGATAAAACCCTGAATTTATTGGTTAATGGTTTAGGTATTTCTGAATTTGATGGACTTATTGCGGGAGGTCGTTACCACAATAAAAAGGATTTAATGCGCTTCCCAAATGTGGGCGATAGTTCTTTAGAGCATGAAGTATTACCGGCCGTACCCCATCCAGCCCTCGAAGAGGACCGGAGCATTATCGAAGTAATTAAGAAGCAAGATGTATTACTCTTTACTCCATACCATGATTTTGGAAAAGTGATTCGCTTATTGCGAGAGGCTGCTATTGATCCCAGAGTGCGTGCGGTAAAAGTTACATTATATCGATTGGCCAGCCAGAGCCGTATCATTTCTGCTCTAGTAAATGCGGCTAAAAATGGAAAAGATGTAACGGTATTTATTGAGCTTCAGGCAAGGTTCGACGAAGCGAATAATATCAAATGGACGAACATGCTTCGTGCCGAAGGAATTAAAGTGGTCGGCGGGGTTCCTGGTTTGAAAGTGCATTCAAAATTGACTTTAATTCGCCGTGATGAAGGATTAGAAAAGTTAGTGGATTATTGTGTGGTTGGAACAGGAAATTATCACGAAGGTACCGCTAAGCTCTATACAGACTACCACTTACTTACTTCTCAAAAACGCATCACCAAAGAAGTCAGAAAGGTGTTTACATTTTTAGAATCACCATATAAGCAGTACAATTACAAGCATTTAATGGTCAGTCCCAACAGCACTCGGGAAAAAATTTATTTGCTGATCGATCGAGAAATTGCACATGCAAACGCAGGCCGAGAAGCGAAATTCTGGGTGAAAATAAACAGCGTGAGTGATCACGGTATGATTGCTAAACTATACGAAGCAAGCGCTGCAGGAGTGTCTATTCGTATGGTAGTGCGCGGCATTAACTGTATCGATTTCAGCGATTCGACGCTCAGCGGAAATATTGAGGCTATAAGTATTGTGGACCGGTTCTTAGAGCATACGCGCGCTTTTTGCTTCCATAACGACGGTCAACCTGAATATTTTATTTCTTCTGCGGATTGGATGACTCGAAACCTAAATAGACGGGTAGAGGTTACCGTTCCTATTTATGATGAGAAAATTAAGCGTCAATTGCGAGATCATTTCGAAATTCTTTGGAAGGACAACACAAAATCACGAATTTTCGATGCGAATCAATCCAATACCTACCGAAAACTCAACGGACCCAAAATCCGGGCGCAATTGGATTTGCATTCATACGTTAAGAAGCAGCTTTTAAAAGGTTAGAAACCAATTTTTATGATTGTCACCAAACTTGGAGCTATTGATATAGGTTCAAACTCCGTTCGTTGTCTTGTTGTTAATGTAGTCTTCAAGGACGGTTATACCTATTATCGTAAAGCCGGAATGATACGGCTTCCGATTCGTTTGGGTCAAGATGTTTTCGAACATGGTAAAATCAAAGACAAGACGAAAAAGCGCTTCATTGAAGGCATGAAAGCCTACGCCCATTACCTCAAAGTCCACGATGTGGTTGATTTTAGAGCTGTCGCCACTTCTGCCATGCGCGAAGCTACTAATGGTGAGAAAATAGTAACACAGGTAGCGAAAGAAACGGGTATTGCCATTGAAATTATTGGCGGTAAAGAGGAGGCTCGATTGGTTTTTAATTCTAAGATCTACGACATCATTAAGGCGCCACAAAAAAACTTTATTTACATTGATGTGGGTGGGGGTTCAACGGAATTATCTGTGATAAAAAATAAATTAGTGGAAGCTTCAATGAGCTTTAAGATTGGGGGTGTTCGATTAATGAACGATCTGGTCGAAAAGGATGAATGGACCCGAATGCAGCATTGGTTGCAAAAAAATGCGGTTCCGGTTTCAGATAAGGCGGCTATAGGTGCGGGTGGTAATATTAATAAACTGCACAAACTGAGTATGAAGTCACTTCAAACACCATTGGATTATTCGTATGTGTCTGAACAGCAAGAAGAATTAAAGGCGTTATCTGCAGAAGAACGCGTGACCGAATTAGGACTTAATTTTGACCGTGCAGATATTATTGTACATGCCCTCCCTATTTATCAAAAGGCCATGCTCTGGTCGGGTTGTGAACAAATTTATGTACCTAAAATCGGAGTTTCGGATGGACTCGTTCGAGATATGTACCACAAGGATTATAAGGCGCAAATTGAACTTTAATAATTAGCGCATAGAGAACATCAATGTGAATGATTACTTCAGATGGTATGGTCTATGTATTTTTGATATCAGAATTAACTTAATACCTCTATACAATGGCAGTAACAATAGCTACCGACGCAGATTTTGATCAATTGTTAAAGGACCACAGTCGAGTGGTTGTTAAATTCCATGCGGATTGGTGTGGTGCGTGCAAGATGTTTGCACCAAAATACAAGCGTGTGAGCAATGAAGAAGAGCACAGTGAAGTCTTATTTCTAGATGTGAACGCAGAGCACAATGAGGGCGCGCGAAAAGCAGCAGGTGTAAGCAATTTACCTTTTTTAGCGTCTTTTAAAGATGGAGTTCTAGCGGAAGGGTCAGCTGCAAGTAAAGAAGAATACTTGCGTAAATTGATCGATCTCACGAAGTAATATTCGAAATTATAATGCAAACACCCCCGGGCGCGGAGCGCCCGGGGGTGTTTTTTTATCAAAAATTTTGCACGGAGGTATATAAAAAACGAAAGGGAGCCGCCAAGCTCCCTTTCTACCTAAACCGCCATGAAAATCTGCTTGCGCAGAATGTTCCATATATACCTAAACGCAATTGTATCAGGGTAGTTCACGCTTGTTGCAAAAAAAGTGTAGTTTTTTCTAAAAAGGTTCAATTTGCCTGAAACATGCTCGGACGGGTATAAAAAAAGCCGCTCCGGAGGGAGCGGCTTTCAGTCTTTCAAGCAAGAAACGCTTAGTGCTTCGCTAGGTAATCAGCCACACCTTCGTGCGTCTCTTTCATAGCTTCTTTACCTGGGGTCCAGTTTGCAGGGCAAACTTCACCTTTTTCTTCGAAGTATTGCAGTGCATCCACCATGCGCATCGCTTCATCCACTGAGCGACCCAATGGCTTAGCATTCACCAACTGATGCATTACTGTTCCTTCTCTATCGATTAAGAACAAACCACGATATGATACCATTTCTCCCGTTGCGGTTAAGTTACCGTCTTCATCATAAGACCATTCGCCATCAAGTACATCGTAATTGTGAGCAATTGTTTTATTAGTATCTGCAACGAGAGGGTATGTTATACCTTCAATACCGCCGTGATCTTTGCCCATCTGTAACCAACCCCAGTGGCTTTGCTCAGTATCGGTCGATACAGCGATCAATTCCACACCTTTTGCTGCAAATTCCTCTTTACGCGCTTGGAAGGCATGTAATTCAGTGGGACATACAAAAGTGAAGTCTTTCGGGTAGAAGAATAAGATTACATACTTTCCTGCGTAATCTGATAGTTTGAAGTTCTCAACGATTTCTTCGCCATTGATTACCGCAGAAGCAGTGAAATCAGGCGCTTTTTTACCGACTAATACAGCCATTTTATTTTGGTTTTAATTTATTACTGAAACAAAAGTACGATAGTCAAACCTGTTGTCTTCATAAATTGCATTAGGTTTTATCTATGACCACATATAAGAAGCTAAAGTATCATCCCAGAATTGATCCATCCCGCTAATAGCATTCCTGCGAGTACAAAAATCAATTTTACTGCATTGAACCTATGGTTTTGAGAACTCTCAAACAGAATAGTTGTACTGACATGGAGTAGAATACCTACCGCTATCGCCAACAATTGGAGACTCCACTGTTCAACGTCCACGCGATTAACGACGAGCGCACCTAAAGGAGTGGCGAAGGCGAAAAGCCCCAATATCCCGAGTAATGTCGCAAGTCTAACGCCGGATTTACGAAGCGCACCCGTAACGAGCAGCGCTATAGGAAGTTTGTGTAAAGCAATGGCCCATAGGAATCCGCCCGTTGCGTGATTGTGGCCGGAGGAACCAGTGCTAGAAAGCGGCATGCCCTCTAAAAAAGCATGCAAGAGCAACCCCGAAATAGCAAGCCAAGGTATTTTGGATTGTTTCGAATGAAAATGACCGTGCTCTAATCCCTCGCTGAGATGGTCTAAAAGTAATTGGATGGCAAACCCCAACATAATCCACCAACCCATATTCCAATTCCCATGTTCGAAAATCTCAGGAATCATATGCGTTAATAACGTAGCAAAGAGAAATGCACCCGAAAAAGACAGCAAGTATTTGAAGGTTTTTGAACCCGTAGGCACAATCCATGCGGCTCCAGCACCTATAGCAACACTAAGAAGTAGGACAATCCAAATCATGAAAGCAAAGGTTTCTGAGCAATAATAATCAATCGATCGCTTTCTTCGGGTGAAAAAGGCGACAAGTCATAGTCACCGTGTTGATCCAAAACGCACAGACCAGCAGCTTCCATAAAGTGAGTAAGTTCATGCGGTTGGAAAGCTCTTACGCGTTCTTCAAACTGGAGTATGTTGCAACCGGGCTCCTCAAAAGATATTCTTTTCACAATACTATCGCCTTCAATATGACGCGTGATTTTATATCGAGCCAATTTGGTTTGTACCGTATCCTCTGGTACCAAACGCGTGGCTATTTTTTCAGTATTCATGTAATCTAAGACGAGTTTACCACCGGGTTTTAGCGCGCCTGCCATGTTTGAAATAGCACAGGCATGCATAGTATCCTCTTCAAAATAACCAAAGCTGGTAAAGAGATTGAATACCCAATCTGCCTCGGGAACTTCGAACGGTTCGAGCATATTTCCTACACGAAAGTCCAGCCCTTCATGCGCGAATTGGTTTGCGTAAGAAATACTTTCTGGGCTCAAATCCAGGCCTACGGTATCTAATCCTTGATTTGCAAGAACCTGCGCGTGTCTGCCTCGGCCACAAGCTACATCGATGGCGATTTCGCCCTCTATCACGCCTAACTTCTGACACAACGATTCAATGAACGCTTTCGCCTCGTTTAGATCGCGGTGCTGGTAAAGGTCGTGGTAGTATGGGGTGTTAAACCAGATTTGGTACCAGGGTAGGCTCATAGTTGTTTAGATCAATGAAGCAATATACGGCTGAAACATTTTCACGATCGCTAAAATAATCACAGCGATAAGAACCTTACGTGTAATGGCATTGGCTTTTTTATGCTGCACTACCTTTTTTGCGCCAAATCTAGCGCCTAGTGCGGTTCCTAATGCCAGCGTCAGCCCATAGGCCCAGTCCATTCCTCCGCTTGACGCGTAAATAAAGAAGGCGGGAATGGTCATAAGAAAAGCTACAAATAACTTCATGATGTTGCCATCGCGGAGTGCATATTTTGACAACAAGACGGAGATGGATAAAAAGAAAATCCCAAATCCCATTTGTATAAATCCACCATAAAGACCAAGCCCAAAATAGGCCAGCCAAATCAAAGGGGTTCTTTTGTTTTTAGAACCATCCGTGGGAATAAGCCATTTCTTCGGTTTGGTTAATGTCGTTATGAGTAATAAAATCATGATGAACCCGATGGTAATACGCATAAAGTCTTCAGGCAGATCTACAGCTAAATTGGCTCCGATTATGGCCCCGATGAGTACAGGCGGAATGATAAAGTAACTTTGCTTTATCATGTATTTCGTGCGTGCTGTGCGAGATAAAGAGCTTATCGCACTTGTAGTTTGAAACAAAGCGCCGATACGATTTGTAGCATTCGCTGCATTCGCATCTAAACCCAAAGACATGAGAAGGGGCAGGGTGATAGCAGAACCGTTGCCAGCAACGACATTGATCAATCCTGCAACAAAGCCACCAACCACCAAGGCAATAAATTCATACCACTCTATCATAGGGCCAAAGTTAGCGTACATTTGTAGTCTAAATAGCAGAAAGGTGCTCGAAAACAAAGATTACCGCCTCATCGTAAAAACGCTCTATGGGCTAGAAGAAATTCTGAGTAAAGAGCTCCTCTCGCTTGGCGGACGAGAAATTCAAAAAATTAATCGTGCAGTAGCGGTAGTCGGGGACTTAGGCTTCGTTTACAAGATCAATATTGCCCTGCGCACGGGATTGCGCGTTCTATTGCCATTGAATGAGATTCAAATGGAGACGGTCGATGATTATTACGACGCGGTTTATGAAGTTCCTTGGGAAGAGTTGTTTGACGAAGGGAAAACCTTTGCCGTTCATGTGGTAGGTACGAACGAAGAACTCAATCACAGTAGTTTTGCAGGTCTTAAAGCAAAAGATGCCATCGTAGATCGTTTCCGCGATAAGCTAGGCATACGTCCTTCTGTCGATAAATATGAGCCTGAGGTACCCATACACATTCATATTTCACGGGATACGGTTCGTATTTATCTAGATACCTCAGGAGAAAGCCTACATCGCCGTGGCTACCGCCTCGAAGCAGCTAAAGCTCCGTTAAATGAAGTTTTGGCTGCGGGGATAATCCTTCACAGCAGCTGGAATGGGGGCATGCCCGTATTAGATCCAATGTGTGGTTCCGGAACATTTTTAGTTGAGGCTGCGCTGATTGCGCACAACATGCCCGCGAATATATACCGTGAATCCTTCGCGTTTTTTAATTGGAAAGGATTTGAAGAAGACTTGTTCGTAAAGATCAGAGAAGGCTTATTGAGTCGAGCCAAAGATTATGAAGGGAAATTCTTCGGCCGCGATATTGATGTATACAGTTTAGACGCAGCTGCTGCGAATATTGAACGAAGCATGTTTGAAGATGCCGTACGATTAAAGCGTGCTGACTTTTTCGAAGCCGATCCACCGGCGGAAAAAGGACTCTTGCTCATTAATCCACCGTATAATGTTCGTATTCAAGCGGATACTCATCAAATGTACCGTCAGATAGGCGATACGTTAAAAGAAAAGTATGCCGGTTGGCAAGTCTTTTGGATTACCTCTGATATGGAGGCAATTAAGAGTATAGGATTGCGCCCGTCTAGAAAATGGAACCTCTTTAATGGTGAACTGGAATGTAAATTGCTACGTTTTGATATGTACGAGGGGACTAAAAAACTCCATAAATTGAATCGATAAACGCCAGCTTATGAAACGCATCATTATACTTCTTATTTTATTCCTTCAGTTTCCAGTACAGGCGCAGAGTTACAGCAGTAACCTCCGTCGAGTTTCTAGAGAAATCGATAAAATTATGGCCATCACTTCCGACATTATTGATGGCACTATGACCTATGAGAAGTATAGGAAGGTTCAGCCGTTCTTCGAGGAGCAAAGTAAAACTTGGCGTAAAAGTCAGCGTTCTTTGGACCGATTAGATGAGGCTCCGGAGGCAGCACTTATTGCCGTCGTTGATGAAAATATTGGTGGGCTTATAGGAATCACACAAGAGAATCTAAAGTATTGGTTTCAAGAAGATCCGCGCTCAAACTACGGACATAAATTCGTGGACGACGCGGGAATCTATTTGAACGCAGTACTTACGGCTATGGATGCCTATGCGGAACAATACGATGTCAATACTCGCACTTCGGACGAATTAGAGCGATTCCAAACGCAGATGGAGCTGTTTCTTTATACAAAGGAAATGAAGCGAGGAGCGAATGAGGTAGATAGCCTGGTCGGTTATTTGCAGTCTGAAGTCGGCTCTACGGATATAGATGATTTGTACAAAGCACAAAAAGGACTCGTAAAGGCCTTGAGTAAAGAACTCCGTGGCTATGGTGAAGAGCGTTTTTTTAATGGACAAACGGAACTGCATGAGGCTTACCAGAAATATTATATCGAATTGTTAGAATTGGCTTCTGCGGATATTTTAGCGGATCTCACTAAAATGCGTTATGATCTTGTCGAATTTAACAGTATTGCATCAAGCACTGAAGCATCTGCAAAAAAGACCTTGAGTTTTTTTGACAACGAAATGCGATTGTTGAACAAACGAGAAGCTCGATTTGTCAAACGCAACTTACCTAAAGCACCGAAACGTTAGCCATGCAGGTCGCTGAGGTCATACTTCCATTGCCCTTAGACAAGCTTTTCCATTATGCTGTACCGGCAGAAATGGTTGGTTCGGTGCGTCCTGGAGTGCGTATCCTAGTGCAATTTGGTGCGCGAAAAGAATACGCTGCGATTGTTACGCGTGTTCTAGAAGCGCCGGATGAAACGGAATTGAAATACCTAATCAGTGTACTGGATGAACACCCCGTGGTTCTAGAGCATCAACTGTTGCAATGGTCGTGGATGGCATCTTACTATATGGCACCCGTAGGTGATGTTATGAATGCTGCTTTACCTCCAGGGTTAAAGCTGTCTTCACAAAGTATTGTTGTTTTAGACCCTGAAGTTCTACCCGACGAATCATCAATGTCCGATGCTTTGTTCAGATTGTATGAAGCTTTGCGCAACCATCCCAAACTCACGCTTGACGAGGTTCGCGAATATTGTCAAGTAAAGCAACCCATGCCTTTAGTGCAAAAAGCATTAGAAGAAGGGTGGGCGTTGCTTGAAGAAGAATTAAAAAAAGTCGCGCGTGCTAAAAGGAGAAAACTCATTCGTCTTTCACCTGCTTCACTCGAAGATCTCGATGGCGCTTTTGAGTCCACAAAAAGATCTAAGGTTCAGACGGAAGCCCTTTTAACCTTAGTTGCACATTGTGGTTCGGAAAACAACTTTCAAGACAAACGTGGCTTTCAGAAGAAGCAAAACATATCGTCAGCAGCCCTACTGGCTCTAAATAAAAAAGAAATCACTGAGGAAGTTGAAGAAATTGACGGTACAACCGCAGCTTCAGCGCCCATGACGGAGATTACCCTTTCCGCGCCACAACTCGAAGCCCTATCGTCCATTCAACAGGGATTTGAGGCAAAGAAACCCGTTGTTTTACACGGTGTAACAGCCTCAGGAAAGACAGAGCTTTACATTACACTGATTAAAGAGGCCCTCACTAAACATAAGCGTGTTTTGTACCTGTTGCCGGAGATCGCTTTAACTACGCAACTGATAAGCCGTCTTCGCATTCACTTCACAGTAGCTGTAAGTCACAGTAAGTTTTCTCCGGCTGAACGTTTAGCAGCATGGAGAGAAGCGTTAACAAACGATGCTCCATTGCTTGTGTTGGGTGCGCGGTCTGCGGTGTTTATGCCTTTACCGGATCTAGGTTTAATCATCGTAGATGAAGAGCACGAAAGCAGCTTTAAGCAGTACGAGCCGTCGCCGAGGTATAACGCGAGGGATACAGCGGTATGGATGTCAAACGCGAGGGATTGCCCCGTTTTGCTAGGATCTGCTACGCCGAGCTTAGAGAGTATGTTCAATGCACGTCAAGGGAGGTATGAATTGGCCCAATTGCATAAGCGATTCCATACTGCTCCATTGCCGGAGCTAGAAGTGGTAGATATGCTTGGAGCGAAGCAACGGCGAGAAGTTCAGGGCAATTTTTCCATTGAATTGGTCGATGCCATGCGCCATACATTGAGCAAAGGAGAGAGCATCATTCTCTTTCAAAACCGCAGGGGTTTTAGCACATTTCAGCAATGTCAGACCTGCGGGCATATCGAAGGCTGTACGCGTTGCGATATTTCACTAACCTACCACAAAGGACCGCAAAAACTCAAATGTCATTATTGTGGCTATACCGTCCCACCGGTGATGAAATGCAGTTCTTGTGGTGGTGAGAGTGTTTTACATAAGGGCTTTGGGACCGAGCAGATCGCCGAAGAGGCAGCTTCACTTTTTCCAAATGCTGCTGTAAAGCGAATGGATTTAGATACCACTCGTGGAAAGCATGCTTTTGGTGACCTTATTCGGGCTGTAGAAAACGGTGAAGTAGATATTTTAGTCGGTACACAGATGGTGACCAAAGGACTCGATTTCGATAGAGTAGGACTGGTCGGAATCATGAGTGCAGACAATCTATTAAGCTTTCCCGATTTTAGAGCCAATGAGCGTGCATTCCAATTGATTGAACAAGTCGCGGGACGCACAGGACGACGTACTTCGAAAGGCAAGGTAGTTATCCAAGCCATGAAGCCGCGACACTCCATCATACAATTGGCATTGAATCATGATTTTACGGGGATGCAATCCAAAGAGCTTTCTGTACGGCGAGAATATCAGTATCCTCCATTTGTGAGGCTCATCACTATAACGCTTAAGCACAGAGATCAAAAACTGTTGCAGCGTGCTGCGGGTGAATTTGCTCGTTCGCTGCACAGTAAAATAGGCGACAGGTTCTTAGGACCCGAGTTTGCGCCCATTGCACGCTTGAAAAATTTGTACCAGATGCAAATCATTGTCAAGGTTGACAAAGGAAGTATTGGTGCCAAAGTGCGTAAGCGCATAAAAAAATCGCATCAAGAAGTGCTGTTAACGCCCGATTTTAACCGCGTTAAAGTCGTCTTCGACGTGGATCCTAATTCGTAAGATTAAAACGAGTTACGAAGGTTATAGTCTAAAGACCTTCTTAAGACAAAAAAGGTTCAAAACTCGCAGGTAATGGTGCTTCTATACCAACAGATTCTTTCGTCGTTGGATGCAGGAACCTTAGGCTCTTCGCATGCAGACATATACTCTTATCTCGTTCAGCTCTTCGAGCGCCATACTTCACATCGCCTTTAATGGGATGGCCAATGGCTGCAAACTGGGCGCGAATTTGATGATGCCTACCAGTCTCGAGGTGTACTTCTATTAGTGTATAGCGATCCCCCTTTTGTAAGACGGAATATGAAAGTTTAGCCTCTTTTGCATCCTTTTCTGGACGGAGGAAGGCCATACTTTTATTGTTCTTTGAGTTTTTTAAGAGGTAATGGACCAATTCCCCCCCTTGACTTAACTGACCCTCGACCAGGGCCCAGTAGTTTTTTTGCGTTTCACGGTTCTTAAATGCTGCATTCATTCGCTCAAGTCCTTTTGATGTGCGCGCAAATAATACAACCCCAGTTGTCGGCCGATCTAAACGATGGATGACACCAAGAAACACAGCACCGGGCTTGTTAAACTTATTTTTAATGTAGGATTTTAGCAGTTCGGGTAAAGGAACGTCGCCGGTTTTATCGCCCTGGACTAAATCACCTGCACGCTTGTTTACAGCGATAAGGTGGTTGTCTTCATAGATAATTTCGGGTAGCCGACTGCCCATATTTAACTGGTATAGCTTTCACCTTCGTTAGGGAAGTCTACATCTTTAACATCTTGAACATATTGACCAATAGCGCCTGTAATTTCATCGTAAAGATTGAGGTAGCGACGTAAAAACCTTGGGTGAAATTGGTGTGTCATCCCCACTAGATCGTGGAAAACCAACACTTGACCGTCCACACCTGCACCGGCCCCTATACCGATGACTGGAATGTTAAGAGCATCCGATACTTTTTTTGCCAATTCCGCAGGAACTTTTTCTAAGACAATACCAAAACAACCTGCCTCTTCGAGCGCTTTTGCGTCTTCGATGAGTTTCTGAGCTTCCTCTTCTTCTTTCGCGCGGACGCTGTATGTTCCGAATTTATAGATGCTTTGTGGGGTCAATCCAAGATGACCCATAACAGGAATTCCTGCCGTAAGTATTCTTTTAATACCCTCAATGATTTCTACACCGCCTTCTAATTTCACAGCGTGTCCGCCACTCTCTTTCATCACACGAATGGCAGAATTAAGCGCTTGTTTTGAATCGCCCTGATACGTACCAAAAGGCAAGTCAACCACTACCAATGCACGGTCAACAGCGCGAATAACAGAACTGGCATGATAAATCATTTGATCTAATGTAATGGGAAGTGTCGTTTCGTGACCAGCCATTACATTCGAAGCACTGTCTCCAACGAGTATGCAATCTACTCCTGCGGCATCGACCATTTTTGCCATGGTATAATCGTACGCGGTTAGCATGGAGATTTTCTCTCCTTGATCCTTCATTTGTTGGAGGCTGTGCGTAGTAACCTTTTTAAATTCTTTTTTCGCCAATGACATAGTGCATGGTTTTTGTGAATTAAATCTCCACAAAGAAAAGCATCCTAAGCCATAGGTTGTATTTTTGAAGCCCATGAAAAACCTATTTCTATTCTTTTTTGCCTTTATCGCACTGTTTTCGTGCGACAATTCCATAGAAATCAATGCCGATTACGACGTTGAGAATGTCGTTTATGGTCTTTTGGATAAAGATCAGGATACGCAATGGGTACGATTACATCGGACGTATTTAGGAACCGATGGGTTGCTCGCAGGAGCGACACATAGCGATAGCCTTTATTTTGATACCGCCTCTTTGTATTTGGCTCAGCTCAATGATCAAGGAAATGTATTGAACACGTACGAGTTCTACCGAAAAGACACAAATATCCTGGCATCAGGAACTTTTACAACCGATAATTATCGATTGTATTGGACCGATGCCCCTATTGATCACAATTTTGAATATCGACTACGCGGCTTCATTCCAGGTAATAATAATTTTGAAGCGATGTCGCCAGTGGTCGGTCCTGTTGAAATTACAAGACCTAAAGGTTTTCAAAAACTAACGTTTGGTATTCAAGATGCAAAGTTTGGATGGGATGCGGCTAGAAATGCCCGCTTGTACCAAGGTTACATTCATTTTAAATACAAGGAAGCGCCGTTAAGGAATCCCAAGGATAGTGCAGTGAAGACGGTGACCTATGCATTGCCGACACGGACAGGATCGAATCTTACAGGATCTGGTAATTATGTCACAGAACTCAGTTATGCCGCTTATTATCAATTCTTGAGAAATAACATAGGTAAGACTACTGATACCGTACGCGTTTTTAAGAGCATAGATTTCGAGTTATGGGCTGCAGCTGATGACTACGCTACCTATATCAATGTAAGTCAACCTTCACAAGGGATTGTTCAAGAAAAACCGCTTTTCACCAATATCGATGGTGGTATCGGTCTTTTCAGTTCTCGCGGTCATACCATTAAGAAGCAGATCAAACTGAGTAATACGTCCATGGACAGTTTGTGGCGAGGAATCTATACCTGCAATATGGGATGGGTAGATTTTCAAGGTATCGACTCTGTTATTTGTGTTGACGGATTTCCTGTCAAATTCTAGCAAGACCTAAAGAGACAGTTTGTCACTTTTTGAACCAAAAAAAGTTCCATTGTGGCATATGTTTTTCGCGATTTATGCCAAATTGTGTTCAAAATTGAATCCCTTTCTTTGTGGCACAACCCTTGTTCTATACCCGCTGAATGAATTTGAAAACTCAAACTAAATAATTTATAAAATGGGTAAAATCATAGGTATTGACCTTGGAACCACGAACTCTTGTGTATCCGTAATGGAAGGTAACGAGCCTGTAGTGATTCCGAACAGTGAAGGAAAAAGAACGACACCTTCTATTGTAGGTTTCGTTGAAGGCGGTGAACGTAAAGTAGGTGATCCTGCAAAACGTCAGGCCATCACTAACCCTGAGAAAACAGTCTACTCCGTGAAACGTTTCATGGGAGAGAAGTTTTCTAACGTACAAAAAGAAGCAAAGCGTGTACCTTATAAAGTAGAGGGTGGCGATAACGATACGCCTCGCGTAAATATTGACGGTCGTCAATATACCCCGCAAGAGGTTTCGGCAATGATTCTTCAAAAAATGAAGAAAACTGCTGAAGACTATTTGGGTGCTGATGTCACTGAAGCCGTAATTACGGTTCCAGCGTATTTTGATGATGCACAACGTCAAGCAACTAAAGAAGCTGGAGAAATCGCAGGTTTGAATGTTCGCCGTATCATTAATGAGCCTACCGCAGCTGCTTTAGCTTACGGTCTAGATAAAAAAGGTCAGGATCAAAAAATCGCAGTATTTGACTGTGGTGGAGGTACGCACGACGTTTCAGTTCTAGAACTGGGAGATGGGGTATTCGAAGTGAAATCCACGGACGGTGATACACACCTTGGTGGTGACGATTTTGATCAAGTCATTATGGACTGGTTGGCAGAAGAGTTTAAAGCGGAAGAAAACATCGATTTGCGCGATGACAACATGGCGTTGCAACGTTTGAAAGAGGCGGCTGAGAAAGCTAAAATCGAATTGTCTTCGACGACTTCGACGGAAATTAATCTGCCTTACATCACTGCGACGGCTTCAGGTCCTAAACACTTAGTTCGTCCGTTAAGTCGCGCAAAGTTCGAGCAATTAGCGGCTAGCTTGATTGAGCGTACTATTGCACCAGCACGCAGTGCATTGCAAAATGCAGGGTATTCAACTTCTGAAATAGATGAAGTAATCCTAGTGGGTGGTACGACGCGTATTCCCGCTATTCAGGATGCGGTAAAAGCATTCTTTGGAAAAGAGCCATCGAAAGGTGTAAACCCTGACGAGGTAGTAGCTATTGGTGCTTCTATCCAGGGTGGTGTTCTTGCAGGTGATGTTAAAGACGTTCTTCTTCTAGATGTTACGCCACTTTCATTAGGTATTGAGACCATGGGTGGTGTGATGACGAAACTCATCGAAGCAAATACAACCATTCCTACGAAGAAATCTGAAACCTTCTCTACGGCTGCAGATAATCAGCCTTCAGTTGAGATTCATATTCTTCAAGGAGAGCGTTCTATGGCCAGCGACAATAAAACTATCGGTCGTTTCCATTTGGACGGTATTCCACCAGCACAGCGTGGTGTTCCGCAAATCGAAGTGACCTTCGATATTGATTCGAACGGAATTCTTAACGTAAGTGCTAAGGATAAAAACACAGGTAAAGAGCAGAATATTCGTATTGAGGCTTCTTCGGGCTTATCTCAAGAAGAAATTGATCGCATGAAGCAAGAAGCAGAAGCGAATGCAGACGCAGATAAGAAAGCGAAAGAGGATATTGACAAGCTCAACGCTGCTGATAGCATGGTGTTCCAAGTTGAGAAGCAAATGAAGGATCTCGAAGGTAAATTACCAGAAGATAAAAAAGGTCCTATTGATGCTGCGCTAATTGAACTTAAAGCGGCACACGCAGCAAAAGATATTGCGGCATGTGATGCGGCTCAAGAGAAATTGAATGGAGCCTTACAGGCTGCTTCTGCCGAGATTCAAGCTGCCATGCAGCAAGAGCAAGGTGGGGATCAAGGCCCTGACGCAGGTACTGGCGGTGATGCTGGTGCAGCAGATGATGTCACAGATGTCGATTTCGAAGAGGTGAAATAACCTACAAGAATTAAAGGATGTAACAGGCCCCCGTACCGCAAGGTGCGGGGGCTTTTTTATTATATTCACGCGTCTTAACACTAATGAAACTCACCCACTATGGATTTAGTCCAAATCAATGATTTTCTTGCGACCATTGACGGATACATCGGCGGTTCAAGCTGGTTCGTTTTTGCTTTGCTTGGCTCAGGTATCTTTTTTACGCTTTACTTAGGGTTTCCTCAAATACGCTACTTCGGACATGCCATAGCAGTTGTACGTGGAAAGTTTGATAAAGACGGTGCAAAAGGAGATACGTCTCACTTTCAGTCTTTAACCACCGCTTTGTCTGGAACGGTCGGGACCGGAAATATAGCGGGCGTGGCTTTTGCTATTCACCTGGGCGGACCAGCGGCATTGTTTTGGATGTTAGTCACCGCTGCTCTTGGGATGACTACAAAATTTGTTGAGGTAACCTTAAGCCACAAATACCGTGAGTTTGCTGAAGATGGCACTGCTTCTGGTGGTCCCATGTATTACATGAAAAACAAGCTTGGTATGAAGTGGATGGCAACGCTTTTTGCTGTTGCCGCCATTATTAGTTCGTTTGGCACAGGTAATATGCCTCAAGTAAATAGTATTGCAGCTTCTTTGAAAGCGACTTTCGGTATAGAAGAGATCGTAACTGGTGCAGTGCTTTCGGTGTTGCTTGGTTTAATTATTTTAGGAGGAATTAAGCGTATCGCAGCGGTTACAGAAAAATTGGTTCCCGTAATGGCACTTATTTATTTGGTTGGTGCTTTGTCGGTGATTGTTATGAATTATGAAAATATAGTTCCTTCATTTATCAGCATTTTTGCGGACGTGTTCACTGGTTCATCCGCTGCAGGTGGGTTCCTTGGTGCAACCATAGCGTACGCATTTAATAGAGGTGTGAATCGCGGTCTTTTCTCGAATGAGGCCGGACAAGGTTCTGCCCCTATAGCGCACGCTGCCGCGAAAGCAGAGCACCCGGTTAGTGAAGGTATGGTCGCCATTTTAGAGCCGTTTATTGATACCATTATTATCTGTTCTATTACAGGTTTAACACTTTTAAGTTCAGGAGTTTGGAATGAAAAGCATCTGAACGATTTTAGCTTTGCAGATCTCGAAATTATGGAGGGTGGACTCTCTGAAGAGGTCGATGGAGGTCGATTGTTCAATCACTTTAATAACCAGGCTGGGTTAAATAGTCAAACATTGGTTCCATTTCAAGGAGAATTGGCTGTTAAGGAAGGTAAGATCAAGTCTGAAGCAACTGTTCTCCATGCACGTTCCATTGCCGCAGAGGTTATTGTCTCCAACAGCGAAGGACCATATTCCGGAGTTCTAATGGTGCAGAAGGGCCGATTGCAAGAAACGGCAGGGCTCACCTTTACAGGAAAATCTTTAGTGCATAGCGCACCCTTAACGGCAATTGCTTTTAACAAAGGATTGTTTGGGGATTACGGTCAGTATATAGTGGCCATAGGGCTTTTACTTTTTGCATTTTCCACAGCTATTTCATGGAGTTATTATGGCGGTCGTAGCGTCACTTATCTGTTTGGCGTGAAGTATGTGAATTATTATCGTGTTTTGTATGTGATGGGCTTTTTTCTCGCCGCAATTATCGATACCACCATTGTTTGGACCTTTGCGGGCATCGCTATCGCGCTAATGACTCTGCCTAACTTACTGGGTATCTTCTTGTTAAGAAAGGACATGAAAAAGAGTATTCACGAATACAAAGCATACTTAAAATCCAATTTTAATAAGGACTTGTAAATAATTGTGTAAACCCCCTTAAACCTTGAGTGAAAGAAAGTCTCTATGTTCAAGAGTTGAACTATCTTAAGCTCTTGTAAAAAACGGTTATATTTTTCTCCCAAATGAAGAAGTATCTTTTATCTGTATTGTTTGCGGTTTTCGCAGTTCAGGGTGTACAAGCTCAAATTTCATCTGACTCCACACTCTACACGTCCGGTGATATTGGTGTTCAAGTAGTCGCTCCTGTAAATATTAATTCGCAAAGTTCATGTGCCGATACGGTTAGTATTTCCATCCCTACAGGGCATTGGATTTCATCCGTACGATTAGAGTACACCGTCGAAACTACAGGTGGATTCTTCGGTGGTTCTGCACCGGACGATATAGGGACTTATCTAGAATTGGTCAGTGAGAGTACGAAAGAGTCTGCTTTGGGATACGGTACTTCCGGTACTAATGGTACCACGGAAACAACCATACGCACCATCAATGACTTTAACGGCGCTGTGACAGATACGTTCTTGATTTTTGAATTAAATGCTTTTAGACAACAATTCAACACGGCATGTAATACAACGACTCAAAGAATAGCGGATAGTAGTTGGAAGGTGGTTGTCAATCACTATCCTGCACCGACATGTTATCAGCCTACTGCCGTAGCAGTAGACTGGGTGATGAGTGATCAAGCCCAAATAAGTTGGACGACGGGTGGCTCAGCACAATGGGAAGTTGAATATGGAACATCAGGATTTACACCGGGTGCAGGTACTAGGGTAGCCGCGCTCTCTAATCCTTTCGTATTGAATGGTCTTTCGGCTTCTACCGATTACGACTTCTACGTTCGCGACTCCTGTGGAACAAACGATGTGAGTATATGGTCAGCGGTGGATTCGTTGACCACATTGTGCGCACCCATCACATTTACTACGAGTTATACTGAAGATTTTGACAATACTACGAACTGGGTACCTGGTTCGGGTTTTGATAATGATGGTTCTATTGTAGACGGTTGTTGGCAGCGCGATCCTGCTGATCCAGACGATGGTCAGGGGTATGCCTTTGGTGTAGGAGAAGATAGTACAGGTACAGCTGGAACAGGCCCTAATGACGATAGAACTGGAGGTGGGCAATACGTTTATGCAGAAGCGAGTGGAGCTGCGAACCAAAGTGTTGCCACATTGACATCACCGTTAATGGATTTGAGTTCATTGACGGTGCCGGAGTTAAATTTCTGGTACCACATGACGGGGGCACAGATCAATGAATTAAAAACCGAAGTTTGGTCAAAATCAACCGGTTGGGTAAATGTTGGTAGTATTAATGGTCCGCAACAGTCGGCTACTTCAGATACCTTCTTGCTTCAGACGTACACGCTAAGCCAATTTGTAGACGATACCGTCCTTGTCAAATTCAGCGCCTCGCGAGGTTTTGGAAATAATAATCAAGCGGATATTGCAATAGATGACTTTGGATTTGAGGAAGCACCAACGTGTCCGGACCCATCGTTATTAGCGCTTCAATCGCGCACAACAACGAGTATTACATTACAGTGGCAAGCTGTAAATGCCCTAAGTTGGGACATTCAATACGGTGCGCCCGGGGCCGCTTTAGGTGCAACGACAAATACAACTACTAGTGTGAGTACGAATCCTGCAACGGTCACAGGATTAAGCACGGGAACGTCATACCAATTTTGGATACGCGAAGTTTGTGGACCTTCTGATAAATCTGATTGGATAGGTCCAGTCTTAGGAACAACGCATTGTGCTGCTATCGCAGCGCCATGGTCAGAAGATTTTGATTCAACGACTTGGACTTCAGGAACTGGTTTTTATAACATTGGGAACGGCATGGCGGCATGTTGGTTTAGAAGTCCTGAAGCCGATACTTTAGCATCCTCTTCGCTCAGTTGGGGAGTTCGCTCTGGAACAACGACTACAGGTCAGACAGGTCCAACGACAGATGTTAGTGGTACAGGGAACTACATTTATACAGAGGCTTCTCAAGGTGCACCAAATCAAGAGGCGATGTTAGAATCGCCATTACTGGACTTGAGCAGCTTGCTAAAACCGCGTGTTTCGTTCTATTACCATATGCGTGGGTTCTACGTAAACACCTTGAAGTTACAAGTATGGGTGGATTCAACACAAACTTGGAATACATACTTCACCAAATCCGGTAACCAAGGAAATCAGTGGATTTTTGAGGAGGTGGATTTAGCGGGTTTCGCCGGCGATACTATTGTTTTGCGTTGGATTTCTTCAAAAGGTAATGGCTCCCAGGGTGATATTGCGATAGATGAAGTGATCGTAGACGATCAGCCGCTTTGTCCTGATCCTTCACAGTTTAGTCTCACTAATGTGGGATCTACGAGCGCAACGTTCAACTGGGTAACCGGAGGTTCTACAACCTGGAATATTGAGGTAGGAGCCGTTGGGTTTACGCCGTCTGGGAGCGGGCTCTCGAATCTTACGACTACAACCCACACTGTTACGGGATTAACAGCGGGTACGACTTACGATGCTTACGTACGGGATACATGTGGCACGCTTGGCGCTTCATTATGGATTGGTCCCCTCACATTTAATACACTTTGTAACCCCTTTACAGCACCTTATACAGAGAATTTTGACAGCACGTCATGGGTTACGGGAGCGAATCAATCTCCCGGTCAGATCGACGGATGTTGGTTAAGAGCAGATACAATAGAGTATTTCTTTAAAGCAGGCCCTCCGACGAATCATTCAAACAATACAGGCCCTGATGGAGACCACACTTCTGGGAGTGGTGGTTACATCTTTACGGAGGCTAACACAGGCTTTGGTGGTGGCTCAACATTGAGCAACTCAATCACATCGCCATTGGTTGACGTCACTACGTTGACAACTCCTGAATTGAGTTTCTTCTACCACATGTATGGTACACTTATCAATAAGCTGGTTGTACAAGCAAGGGTTCAAAACGGAAACTGGGGAACAGTTGCTACTATTAGTGGTGCACAGCAATCTTCTTCTGCTGCGGCATGGCTTGAAGAAGTAGTGGATCTGTCCAGCTATGCGAACGATACTATTCAAATAAAATTTGTCGCTTACCGTTACCAAGGATTTAGTAATCAGGTAGATATAAGTATTGATGATTTCGATATTCACGAGGCACCTACCTGTCCGAAGCCAACTAATTTTGCTTCAACCGGTGTTACTAGTAATTCTGCATCATTCAGTTGGACAACCGGTGGCGCTACAAATTGGCAACTCAATTACGGTACAGCCGGTTTCACGCCAGGAACAGGATCTTTCATAGCCATGTCTTCTGCTTCTGGATCGATCATAGGGTTAAGTCCAAATACCACTTACGATGTGTACGTGCGTGATTCTTGTGGTTCAGGTAACGTATCAGATTGGGTTGGACCGTTGACGGTATCAACACTTTGTGGTATGGTAACAGCACCATGGTCCGATGACTTTGACGGGATTTCCTTCGATGCATCAACTGGAGCTATCGATCCGTGTTACACAACCAGCACATCGACGACCTATTTCTGGCAAACAGGACAAGGGCAAACGCCTACAAACAATACAGGACCGACTGTTGATCATACTACTGGTACCGGTAAATATGTGTATACCGAAGCTGTTTTTGCTTTTGGCGGTGCAGATTCTGATGCCGAATTCACGACTGCAGAAATTGATTTGGATACCTTAAGTACTCCGGAATTGACTTTCTGGTGGCACGGCGCAGGTGGTAATATTGACGAGTTAGAGGTTGATATTTTTAGTGGCGGAACCTGGACAAATGAACTCATTGTAAACAGTACGAATTTCACACTACAAGCAAATCCTGCCTCGCCGTGGGAAGAAGGCGTTGTAGACCTTAGTTCTTATGCTGGTGATACGATCAAAGTGCGTTTTACGGGGTACCGTTCATCTACTTTCGGCTTTAATTCTACCCAAGCGGATTGGGCGTTAGATGACATTAAAGTAGATAATGCACCTACTTGTATAGAGCCTACAGCCTTTGCTAGTACCGCTAGTACGACAACTAGTGTGACGCTAGCGTGGACCACTGGTGGAGCAAGCAATTGGCAAATAGAATACGGTCCTGTTGGATTTACTCCAGGAACTGGAACGATAGTAAATGCAACTACAAATCCATTCACAGTAACGGGTCTTGGTTCTGCGACATATTATGATTTTTACGTGCGTGATTCGTGTTCAGCCACTGACGTAAGCGATTGGGCCGGACCTCTAACCGAATCTACTGCTTGTGGTACAGCAACAGCACCGTATTACGAAAACTTCGATAACGGTTTCGATGAAGGTAACGATACGGGTCAAGGGCATAATATTGGTGCAACTATAAGTGCTTGTTGGTCACGTACGGATACGGATACTAACTACCGTTGGGGTGGCCGTGACGGAGGAACAGCAACAGGAGGAACTGGACCTAATGGCGATCATACCAGTGGTTACGGAAGTTACGTGTATGCTGAGGCTAGTTTTAGTACTGGAACGCCTGTTGCTACTTTGACTTCTCCTTCGGTAGATTTATCGGCACTTACCACGCCGGAAATGCATTTCTGGTACCATCTTTTTGCACAGAATGGTTCGCAAGGGACCCTAACCTGGAGTATTCAAGATGTGAGTGTCGGAACATGGGTAGTGTTGGATTCGATTTCTGGAACTCAAGGAAATCAATGGATTGAAATCGTTGAAGATTTAAGTGCCTATGCCAACAAGACGGTGAAAATTAAATTTACGGCGCAGAAGTCTTCAGGTACAACGCCCCAACAAGGCGATATAGCGGTTGATGATTTAAGTATTGTCGAAGCACCTACATGTCCGGATCCTTCCGCATTGAGCGCGACGCCAACATCTACAACAGAAATTGAATTGGCTTGGACTACTGGTGGTGCTACAGCATGGCAGGTAGAGTACGGTCAATCTGGTTTCGTACAAGGTAATGGTACTATCGTAAATGCATTAACGAATCCATATACAGTAACGGGTTTAACCTCAGGTGTTACCTATGACTTTTATGTCCGCGATTCTTGTAGTGCAACTGAATTTTCGGATTGGATAGGACCAGTCACGGCTACTACACTTAGTTGTGTAGGCGGTTGTACCTACACATTGGTTCTAACGGACGATTACGGCGACGGGTGGACTGGAAATAACCAGGGAACGAACTTCCATGCCTTAGAAGTTACTTCGGGTACGACGATGACAAGCTTTACGATGTCTAATACAACAGGGGCACTGGGCACCAGTGAAACATTTACATTCAATGTATGTGATGGTGACACACTATACTTAGAATTTATAGACAACGGAAACTGGGAAGATGAATGTGGCTACACGCTAACTGATCCTAACGGGATAGTGGTTTCATCAGTCGCAGGTGGTTCTATGACTGCTGGTATTAAGTTTCAAGGTTCAGCGAATTGTTCGTCTCCTTGTCCGGCACCAACACCAGCATTTACTTCTACGTCAACCTTCCTAAGTGTAGATTTTGATGCGACTGCCTCGACGGGTGCTGCATTGACTTACAGTTGGGACTTTGGTGATGGGAATACAGGTACCGGCGATCAGCCCACCCATCTTTACGGTGCTGGCGGTTCTTATGCCGTAGTATTGACAGCAACTGACTCATGCGGTCAATCTGTAACAGAAACGGATACGATACTGGTATGTGAGGAGTTATTTGCCACAATTACGTATTCCCAAAGTGTGTTTACGGTTAATTTTGATGCTTCTGGAGCTGCAGGTGCAACGGGAGCCACATGGGACTTTGGCGATGGAAATACGGGATCAGGATTGACACCGTCGAATACTTACAGTGGTTCGGGAACATTTGCGGTGGATGTAACGGTTACAAACGATTGTGGTGATCAAGCGGATACAACCATATACATTACGGTATGTGTGCAGCCAACAGCGAATTGGTCGGCTGCAGTGCTTAGCGCCGGCGGTGGTGGTATGCAGGTTCAGTTTGACGGAACGAGCTCAACCGGCGGAAATTCTTTCCAATGGAACTTCGGTGATGGAAATACCAATACCACCTCAAATTACCCTTTACATACCTACGGTACGGTATCGTTGGCATACAATGTTTCCTTAACGGTTTACAATGCGTGTGGTGATAGCGACACGAAAACGGGGATATTAGGCCAGAACTTAGGTGTTTCGGATGCAGATATAGTGCGCCTAGATGTGTTCCCTAATCCAGTCCAGTTCGTGTTGACTATTGAAAGTGATTTTGTTATTAATGGTGAAATTAGTCTTACAGATGCTCTCGGAAGAACAGTTCTGGCTGTTCAAGGCAGCGGAGATCAACGCCAACAGATCAATGTATCAAGCTTAGCCGCTGGAAGCTATGTCCTCAGAATCGTGGACGGCGCGAACATAACGCAAGAACGAATACAGATTGTACGATAAAATAAAAGCCGCCCTGAGGGGCGGCTTTTTTTATGCCTTTTTTACAAATTCGCTTTTGAGCATCATCGATCCAAACCCATCGACTTTACAGCTGATATTATGGTCGCCATCCACGAGTTTGATGCGGCTGACTTTTGTTCCCGGTTTGATTGGTTTGGGCGCTCCTTTTACGGGTAGTGATTTAATGACAGTAACACTATCTCCATCTTGTAAACGATTTCCATTTACATCACGAACGACCAGACCTTGTGGTTCCTCTTGAGGATTCCATTCGTGACCGCATTCTGGACAAATCAATAACGCATCTAAAGGATAAGCATACATACCGTTACATTCTGGGCAAGACTGAGAATCGGTCATTAATTCGAGTAATTAGAAGTTATTTAAGAGAAGAATAACGGAAACTCGCACCCACTACTAGAGTAAGTACTGCAATTCCTGTAAAAGCGGCTTGTGGGATATTCGCTTGAAGCGCAAAATAGCCGATAAGCGCACCAAATACATAGCCCATATCACGCCAGAATCTGTAGGTTGCAAGTGCTCGTGGACGCCAATTTGGGTGGCTGTGGTTGCTAATACCAACTAGAAAAGTAGGGTAGACCATCGCGGTGCCATATCCCAGTAGTATGTATGGCAACCAGAATAAAGGAACGTTTCGAATACCAATGAGCGCTATCCCCTGAAGCAGCATTCCCCACATGAGTAGTCGACGGATATTCCCTTTATTCGAGAGAGGCCCTGTAAAGAGTTGTCCCAGCCCCCATGCAGCAGCGTGTATACCCGTGAGCATTCCGACTGTAGTTAAACTTTCACCACTAGCCAATAGTATCGAGGGCAATACAGCCCATAGGATGCCGTCGTTGGCGTTGTTTACAACGCCTGCCCAAGTAATGGACCGCAAGTTTGAATCGCCAAAGGTGGTTTTGTAAAAAACGGATTTACCATTTCCACTTAAACTCGACTCTACGTGCTGTTTTGCTTCAAGATCAACCCAGGGTTGCGTTTCAGGAAGTACGAAGACACCTAATAAGAAAGCTACCAATACAATACCCATCGCCACGTACAATATGGGAGCTATAAGCCCTGAGGTTTCGGCATAATAGGCAGCATATGCAGAGGAGGCACCCACTGCAATGTATCCGGCACTTTCATTTAAGCCCATTGCCGTGCCGCGGTGCTTTAACCCAACGATATCGATTTTCATAATCACGGTTGTCGACCAGGTAAACCCTTGACTTAAACCTAAGGTCATATTGGCTAGAATAATCAGTGCACTATCGGCAGAATGAAGTAATAACATCGGTGCTTGCAGCGCTATTGCCCATCCTAGTAGTAACGTGCGTTTCCTACCAATTTCGGCAATTAATTTTCCCGTAAATAGATTTGCAATAGCTTTACTGAGACCAAATACCCCGACCATAATGAGTGCGCCCTCCATTTCAGAAACGGACCAATTTTTGGTAAGCTCAGGCAGGAGGCTTCGCTCGAATCCGACCATGGCTCCAACAAAGGCACTCATTAGCACGAGAATACTGAAAAGACCAGCGTTTTCGCGAAGGCCTAATTGGACCTTTCTCATGTTAGTCTTCGATCTTTTTGATGCGAATTCCAACCCAAGCGTAGATAAGGGTCATTACCGGTGAAATCAGGTTGAAGAAGGCATACATAAAGTAGTCGCCAGTAGCCACACCTAGCACAGAGCTTTGATAGGCCCCACAAGTATTCCACGGAATTAATACAGAGGTTACGGTACCGCTGTCTTCTAATGTGCGGCTTAGGTTTTCAGGAGCAAGACCGCGTTCACGATATACATCTTTAAACATTCGTCCAGGTACCACGATGGCTAAATACTGATCTGAAGCAGTGACGTTTAACACCCCACAAGCAACAAGAGTTGAGGTGATTAGCGATGCAGATCCACGAGCAAAACGAATGATGGCATTCGTAATGGTTGCCAGGAAGCCCGATGCCTCCATTGCACCACCAAAGGCCATCGCACTGAGAATGAGCCAGACCGTACCGAGCATTCCGCTCATACCGGAGGTACTGAGTAAATCCGAAAGTATCGGGTGTTCGCTAGGGACTGCTATGCTCCCGTAGACGCTTCGCATCGCGATTTCGTAAATGGGGTGTGTGCCAGTGCCCAATTCTTGCAATAAGGGTTGCTGAAACACGAGTGCTGCTGCGAGTCCACTGAAGATGCCCACAGTTATTGCGACCAATGCGTCCACTTTTTGTGAGATGAGTAGGATAACAATGGCTGGAACTAAGAAAAGCCAGGGTGTAATATTGAATTGGGCGCTTAATAAGGATTGAACCTCCGCAACTTCTGCGGCATCTAATGCACCGTCTTTATATCCTAGACCGAGCACTGTAAAAAGAATCAATGCAATAATCAAACTAGGTACGGTGGTATAGAGCATGTAACGAATGTGGGTAAACAGATCTGTTCCTGCCATTGCAGGGGCAAGATTCGTAGTATCGCTCAGCGGACTTAATTTATCACCAAAATACGCTCCTGAGATTACGGCACCGGCCACAACTGGGGCAGGAATACCTATGGTTTGACCTATTCCCATCAATGCAATACCTACTGTAGCTGTAGTCGACCATGAAGAACCCGTACTAAGGCTGATCAGGGCGGAGATGATGACGGCAGTGGGTAGAAAGAATTGGACATTAATTAAGTCTAAACCATAATAAATCATTGCAGGGACAACACCGCCTAAAAGCCACGTTCCAGCCAAACCTCCGATAAGGATTAGGATGAATATCGCCTGTGTCGTATCGTGAATGTTCGTCTTGATTTTAGTAAAGACCGCTTCAACCGTACTCCCGTTGAAAACGCCAATTACCGCTGCAACGAACGCCGCAAGCATTAGAATCACCTGGTTTGAACCGGAAAGCGCGTCATCCCCATAAACTTCACCCACGTTGAACCACAGCAGTGCCATAAGTACGACGAGAGGTGTAAGTGCAAGGAGTAATTGGGCGGTAGGGTGCTTCTGCTTCATGGTCGATTCTTAGGCTGGCGCTTCTAGCTCATTGCCGTAATTATATCTTGTTTAGTAATAATGTGGTAGCCTTGCTCCAACTTAACGAGCACAGCGCGGTGGCCACTTTTTACCATCTTAGCGACTTCTTCGATACTTGTTGTTAGGTCGACCACTGGATATGGTGCGCCCATTATGTCGCCTATGAGTTTGCTGTTTACAGGGTGGTCGAGCATGCAGGAAAGCATGGTATGGTCGTCGATAGAACCGACTAGCTTACCGTCTTGCATCACCGGAATCTGGGTAATGTCGTGTACCTTCATTAGTGTAGCTGCATTACTAAGCGGCTCCGTAGGACTTACTGTAACTAGCGGAAGGTGGCTGTGGTTATCGATCAAGTCTTTAGCCAATTTATTAGCTGGTGCTAAGAAACCTCTGTCACGCATCCAGTCGTCGTTATAAACCTTTCCTACATAACGCGAGCCGTGATCATGGAACAGTACTACCACTACATCATCTGGTGTTAGGCGATCTTTTAGTTGACGCAAGCCCTGAAAGGCCGAGCCACAACTATAGCCCAAAAACAGCCCCTCTTTACGTGCCAATTCTCTCGTAGCCAATGCGCCGTCTTTATCCGTAACTTTTTCGAAGAAATCGATAACGTCGAAATCTACATTCTTAGGCAGAATATCTTCGCCAATTCCTTCGGTGATGTAGCTGTAGATCTCCTTCTCGTCGAATTCGCCCGTTTCATGGTATTTCTTAAAAACTGAACCGTAGGAGTCCACGCCCCAGACTTTCACATTTGGGTTCTTTTCTTTTAAATATTTCCCGACCCCTGAAATGGTACCACCGGTTCCTACACCCACCACAAAATGAGTCACTTTGCCTTC
>Ga0206125_10001165_pt1 | contig 31769 bp, 27 predicted proteins | sample Helgoland_Spring_4_FD_148598 | JGI IMG/M metagenome (GOLD analysis project Ga0206125, IMG submission 148598) | Pelagic subsurface seawater microbial communities from Kabeltonne, Helgoland, North Sea - Helgoland_Spring_Bloom_20160331_1 | ecosystem: Environmental > Aquatic > Marine > Epipelagic ... | reverse complement strand
TTTCGCTTGTAGTATACTTGATGTACAACAGGTTCTTTGTCGCCGAGGTTTTTCCATAATACGACTTCTATTTTCCAATTCTCTTTGAGTATTTCATCAAACTTTTCGAAGTGTCGTTCGATGTGTGGATGAGCTGGGTTATTTACTTTTTTACCTTTGCCAAATCTTGTTTCTAGTTGCGGGATTGTTTGGCCAATGCAAAGGTAGTTTTCCTTGAACTGTTGGAATTGTTTCTTTTTTTTGTCCAATAATGCCGGTAACAGTTTTGAGGTGACCGTAAGTCTTATTGCTTGGTTTTGAGGGACGACCATATTTTTAAGGTTAGTAAACTCAAGCTTGTTGTCGGCAGCCCATGTGTGATGATTAATTATTGCCCTCTGTCTGTCTGTGATTGTCTCAGACTGTCCTTGCTGAGCTAGCAATTTGGTAAACGATACATTATATATGATGTATCGATTTTTTAATATTTCATAGTATGCAAAAAATTTAATTTTCCAGAGACCCTCACCTAGTGCCAATAATTGCATTCCTTTTTTGAAATCACTGTCTGGATTGCCACACCACGTCATTTCCTTAACGCGCACGCCGTCTGTAAAAGTTTCATCAAAATTCTTTATGCCAGCTGTTATTTCTTTTTCAAAATCTAATATTGATTTCCCGATGTATGCATGCGCTGAAGTCAAGGTGTATCCTAACAATGTGATAGAGAGGACGATGGTAGAAGCGATTTTCATAACTGACTGATGAATGTATACTTAGATAATGCCTAATTGTCAGCCTATTGTTTGTTAATCTTTAATCTAAGAAAAAAATGCAAGGTTAGAGGCGAAAAACAATGGCCCAGCCCAGTGGTCTACTACACATTGTTATCATAAGGGATAACAAATCTAGGCAGTATAGATGCCACTCTGGTAGAGCGCAGAGTGGTTTGCTCGGTTCAAATAATTAGCGCCATTTTCTATGAAACAAGCAGCTAAGAATTCCGAGGGCTAACAAACCAACACTGGAAGGTTCAGGCACGGCGACGCTTGTGATGCTGGCAACGCGAAACCCGTTGAGGTTTGATGTTGTGATCGGGTTGGTGCTGCTTCGCATCGAAGATTTGACACCGTTTGAATTAACGTTCCATGCACCACCGCGTAGGACTCTGTTTTCACTCAGAGTATCGAGTGATCCATCAAATGCACTTTCATTCCATTCCCAAACGTTGCCACCCATGTCATAGGTTCCGTTATTCTCGATAGCACCTGAGCTTACGTCCCATGGCGAAGTGCCTGTGCTATAGTTAGCCTCAACTCCTGCCGTCGGGGTGGTGTCACCTGTCGCATAGAGTGTGTAAGCACTGCCATCTGATTTTAAGTAGGCAGCTTTATACCACTCGTCCTCGGTAGGTAGCACATAGATCGTGCCATAGGTGTTAAGTGCTGTATCTCGATCTATCCCCGTGAAGGTGGAAGCATCGCTGAAGTTGTATGCGCCTGTGAGGGCATCACCACTGGTTAGCCAGTTGGCAAATTTGGCAGCCTCATACCACGTTGTGCTCGCCGTTGGCTGAGACCCAGACCAAGTGCCGGTATTTCCTATATTACTGTCAGCCGAGAGCACAGTAGACCATTGGCTGGCTGTGACTTCATAGCTGCCGATAGAGTATTCGTAGTTCACCGCTCCTGGGTTGTTTCCATTGACGGTGTTGGCCGTGTCACCAAGGTTGCTGGCATTGCCAATATCAACAAAATCAATGGTCAAAGTGTCCGCGCCATGGGTAATAGTAACAGCATCTGCATCCACGCAAGCGGATGCTAGAGCAAGAGCTGTGAGAGCGAATATAAGGGGGGATCGCATTTGGGTTGGGGGATAGGAAGGGTGAGAAGAACTTAAATCTATCTATCCACACAGACTTCTAGCAATAATTTTAAACTACCGATGTTCAAACCATTTGGTCTTCCTAAGTGACGGCAACACGATTTAGTCCAAGGAGAGAGAGTTGAAACTCAAAGAAGCTAACCGCTTCGTGTGTGGGCTCGCATAAAGGCGCTGAGCCATGGCCCGTGCAGAGCACTCCCGACAGGACTTGAACCTGTGACCTACGGATTAGAAATCCGTTGCTCTATCCAGCTGAGCTACGGGAGCTTAAAATGTGCTGACCTGCGCGACGATTGAGGGTGTAATGGGCTTGGAATAGTTCGTCAAGCGCTAGTAGAGACAATCGAAGTTGTCTAAGCTATAAGGTGCCTTGGCACAGCTACAACTTGGATAATGTCTAGCCGTTGGGCAAATTCTTTTGTTCTTCCTCGATTCTCTCAGAAAGCCATTGTTTCATCATGGACTGGTAATTAAGGTATCGAGAGCGTGCTAGTCGTTTGATGCGAGCTAGCATGCGTGGGTCAAACCGAAGTGTGATAGTTGTCGATTCACGTGAATCTGGTTGGTGTATTGAACTTGTCATGAGCTGCGGCGCAAGCTCGTGTTTGTCCCAGAATGCGGACTCTTCTGAATCGTGTTCGAAGTTAGGAATGTCGTTCCAAGATTGAATGGTATTCATGGTCTAAAGTGGATGTTGAGTCGTCTGGTTCATTACTTGATTTCACCGTAATGACGTTGGTAAAACCTCGTTTCTCCGTCTGTCATTTCGCGTGCAGCAAGCACTCTGGCGGTCTTTCCATCGGTCCAAAACGAGAGGAAAAGGTGGCGATCAGCAACCGTGCGCCCGAGCGCATAAAACCGAGATTCGCTTCCAAGGTCGTCTTTGTCAGGTAAAAAGCGAAGGGCAAAAGGATCCTCAAAAACTTCCTCCAGTTCGAGAGGTTTGATGGCTTTGAGGTCTAATGGGGAGTCTGATAAATCGAGTTCCATGTCGGTGTAAAGATAGTTAACCTGAAATGTTTATATTACTAAAGCATGAATAATAAGCTTTGAACACGCTTTTTTCGCCCCTTGAAGGAGGCTATATTTGTTGGCGTTTCAGTATTGCAGCTTTGAGGGGGTCACTTGCGGTGAGATGCGCGATGGCGATAGCGATGGCGTCTGCTGCGTCATGTGGAGGATTCTCAACCAAGCCAAGAAGGGTGCGCACCATGAATGCTACCTGTTGTTTGTCCGCCGAGCCATTACCGGTAACAACTTGTTTCACTTTACGCGGAGCATACTCATAGGTTTTTAAGCTAGCTTCTGCCGCAGCGATTAGGGTTGCGGCTCGTGCCGCGCCCATGCTGATAGCAGTTCGGTGGGATTGGACGTAAATAATTCCCTCGACGGCCGCTTCATCAGGTTGCCATTTTTTAATCAAGTTATTAATACCTGTATGAATTGCGGCTAAGGCTGCCGATTGTGGGATTTTGGCAGGTATGGAAATGACGCCGAAATCAAGAACGCGCTGTTGATGGTGGTCACCTTCCAATACGGCGTATCCGGTGTTGCGAATAGCTGGATCAATGGCGATGACTTTCATGTGTCGTGATACACGTTGCCCCTCAACGCATTTGATAATCAGTAAGATTGATTATTTGCGTCTTCGACGAGGTGCTGGTGGACGCTTTTTCCGAACTGGGCGAGCGGGGGATTCATCTAAAAGTGCGGTGTAGGTGTAACCAAAGTTTTCAAGCTTGCGCCTCTCGATTTTCTTGTCGACGAAGTTCTCTACTGATTTGGCAAAATCGAGTTCATCGGCTGTGAGAATGGTGAATGCGTCACCCTCGGATTCAGCACGTCCAGTTCGACCAATGCGGTGTACGTAATCTTCAGCATTTTCTGGCACGCGATAGTTAATCACGTGAGTGACCGTGGAGATGTCAATGCCGCGGGCGGCAACGTCTGTGGCAACAAGAATGTTGTATGTGCCGTCTTTGAAGCCACTCAGAGCTTTAAGCCGATCAGATTGCTTTACGTCTGAGTGCATAGCAACAACCTCTTGATGCCCTGTGCCCTTAATGAGACCACAAACAGTGTCTGCTTCTTTACGGGTTCGGGTGAAGATCATGACGGAATGAAAATCAGTTTTTTCAAGCAAGGCCAAAAGTAGATCGTCTCTCTGATCCATGGACACTGGATAGAAGGCGTGATTGATGGTGTCAGCGACTGCACGGCGAGCTATTTCAACGGACTCGGGCTCGTGAAGACACCATTGAGCAAAGCCCTGAATAGCGGGTGGCATTGTAGCAGAAAAGAAAAGCGTCTGGCGTGAGGTTTCTTCCGTATTCCATGGGCATAGATTAACGATTTTACGAACAATAGGCAGGAAGCCCATGTCCAGCATGCGGTCGACCTCGTCGAGAATGAGGATTTTAATGGCTCCAAACCGCATGGTAGCACGGTAAAAGTGGTCCACCAGTCGCCCCGGCGTAGCGACAACAATGTCAGCATCTTTCATTTGCTCGTCTTGTTTGCCATAGCCTACACCACCATAAATGAGAGCGACTTTACAGCCTGTGTGTTTGCCATAGTGTTCAAACTGTTCTGCGACTTGATGAGCAAGCTCACGAGTCGGCTCAAGGACAAGGATCTGTGGCTTGCCTAGGGGTTTGATTTTCGAGAGGGAGGGTAGGGCAAACGCTGCGGTTTTGCCTGTGCCTGTCTGGGATGCTCCGATCACATCTTTGCCATCCAAAATAAGCGGTATGGCTTTCGCTTGTATGGGGGTTGGATTTTCGTAGCCAGATTCAGTAACGGCTGAGAGGACGGCTTCGGAAAGTCCGAGATCGGAGAATGACATAGGGACGGGGGTAGATGTTTTACCCGCCTCTGTAAAGGTAAATACGGCAATGTACTAGGCCGATAGGTATTTGGTTTTTTGCGGCTTAGCTGTAGCCGCGCAAGGGGCTCTTTTTTTGATCTGTGGTGAGCCTAATTGGATGTCGCCAATGATTGAATTAGTAGACAACACTCGAGCATAGGTTGCAGTATCTGCAAGTGCGCCTGATGGCTGTCTCCGAGTGATTCACCGAGACGATCCTCCACTTGCAGCAAGAGGTAGTCGAGATCAGCCTCTAGAACATAATTGGGTGAGCCATGCACGATGGCTGCCAGCATGCTGTGTTTACCAGGGCGAATGACTAACTGGCGATCATTGCCCCACTCGAGGGTATTTTCTTGATGGTTGTCAATGGTCGCTGTTTTTGTTGCGATCTTCTTAATTGTGCTCTCTACTTTTGATGACTTAGCATGCCTCGCTGGGTTGTTGCTGGCATAAGATATCAGTGAACGAGTCTGTGGGCGCAGCAGGAAAACTTCTTCAACTTGATACCTGCGGGTTTGGTCAAACAAGATGTCGTCATAGGTGCGGCTACTCATAAGTGCACGTATTTTCCATGCGAGTTTATTCCATCCCGGGACATCGCGAAACGGGCTAGCTTCTGCCATTTGCTCGGCGATGGCTCTGCGAACAGTGCTCCGAAGCATCGGTTCAAGAAAGCTGTCCGTGTTTGTTGGAATGTTAAAAGTAGACTGGTTGCTGGCATCCAAGAGTGGACGAAGAGCATTTTGTAAATCTTTGTCGGTGTATTTTGTATGCTGATCGTTTGCTCCTTTGCTTTGCTCGATGGTAGTATCGTCCTGTTCGGTCTCAGCAAAAGGGGTTGAGGAGCTTTTAGTCACATCGTCAGTGAGTGTAGCCGTTGATGTGGCCACTGCTGTAGATCTGGATGAGTTTTTCTGATCACTTGTCTCAGAGCTTATTGATTTGAAAGGGGATTCATCATCATTGAGTTCCTGATGAGGCCGCTTGTTACGAATTTTATCTAATAGCTCTGCCCGAGCCAGAGGTGATTTGTTGCCGGTCGGTCTCGCTTTGTCAGACGGTGCTTTATTAGTGAGCTCTGTTTTGTCCTCATCGGCGAAGGAGGGCGAAGCAGTAGCGTTTTTTTCGGCCCTCTCTGAGATGGAGGGCTCTTTTTCTTTGCTGGCTGCATTTCTCAGTGCGGGTTCCCAAGTGTGATTGTTCCGTCCTGAGGGCGATAGCCGAACGGGTAATGGCGAAGTCGGTATGGGCGGTAGCTTGGTTGTGTTAGGGTGTTGGTTTTGTTTATCCTGTTCGAAGAGGCTTTGAGACACCTTAGATGCGATGTCTGGTATGGGTGCTAACTCAGCGAGGCTATCTCCAGTAATGCCGATTTCTCGTATGGCTCCTAGGTCTGCTTCGTTGTTTTGCAAGCTCGGGAAAGCCGGCATGCTGTCCAGAGAGTTATCGTGGCTACCCTTCAGTGACGAGAGGGTTGAGAAAGGAGCGGATGCAGAATTCTCGGAGGAGCCATCATCCTGAGACGAAAGGTATGGCGGCGCGTCACCGGTTGAAAAACTAGCAGGCTCTTTAGGCACTTTAACGTAAGGGGGTAGTGGCTTTGGGTTGAACGAGGTATTGGTGATTTTTTAGATCATCAATCAGATGTTGGGCTCATCGTTGTTTGAGCGATAGGTCTCGGGGCTGATCTGTTTTGGTAGACCATTGGGGTCGTGGGTAATCGAGTCTGAAGCAACGGGTGGGGTTGGGCTGTTGGGTGACTCGATTGTCGGGTTAATTCCTGTCAGTGAACCGAGATTAGGTCTTGGTATCGATGGTCCAGCGTAATTGGTTGCAGTGACATTGGTGGGGTGGGTTGAGACGTCTCCCATGGCGGCGCTGGCAATGCGAGCGAAGCGTTGGCTGAGTTCTTCACGATCTACCTTTTTTGCACTCAGTGCAGATATTTGCTCGTCCATCCGATGTTTCCACTGTTGGATTTCACGGTGCATGTGTTCCATGATTTGGCGAGAATGAGCATCAATTCGAGAGTTCATTTCTGAGCTTAAATTTTCGATTTGTTGAACTAAGTCTTTGCTGCTTCCAGATTCTTCATTGAGCAGACGTTGGCTTAGCTCGTTCATCTGTTCCGTAGCTTCATCAATCTTACCCGCCATATCATTGATTTGGAGTCCGCGGGTGACGCCCTCATGGTGCAGTTGATGGCGCATGTTTTCAGTGGCGGTTTGAAGGTTTTCCTGTGCTACCTTAAATTGATGCTCTGTTTGCTCTAGTTGATGGTTGAGCCGCTGCCCCACTTCTTGATTACTCGAGAGTATTGCAGCCTCGAGTTTTTCGATGCGGTCATTGACTTGCTGCATGTCTTGCCCGATGAGAATGTCTCGAATTTTTTCGACTTGTTCAGCGGGGTTGTTTCGGTCCTGATGGTCCATGGCGGTGTTCGCGATAAAGTGGTGTTTGCAAGGGTGGGAATGAGAAATTGCGCGTTTGGATTACGAATTAATAAAGCCAATTTGTTTATTAATGTAATGACTCATAATAGGGTCCTCGTTGAACTCTTGTAAATGGATTTTCGTAAGCTTCGCTTTCATTGATAATTGCCATTGTCTAAAATCATGCACTCATGTGGTAATTGTTGGTGTATTGTTGACTTAGCTGTGCTATAGAAGCAACGTAATGGTTGATGAGAACAAGGAGGATACAGTGCTTGCATCTGCTTATGCGCAGACGCGTAAAAGCTTAATCGCCAGGCTCGACAACTGGGAGGATCAAAAGACATGGGATGATTTTTACAAAACCTACTGGAAGCTCATTTATGCCGTTGGCCTGAAGGCGGGCTTGAGATCGGAAGAGGCTTTTGATGTGGTCCAAGAGACTATTCTCTCCATCGCTAAACAGAGTAAGAAAAACATGTATGACCCAGATAAAGGGTCTTTTAAGTCATGGCTCATGAATATGACTCGGTGGCGTATCAATGACCAATTTAGAAAACGAAAAAAGGACACTGCTATGAACATCGCGGAATGGGAGGATTAAGGCCAGTGGTTTGCAGTGGTGGAGCGAATAGAGGACCCTCAAAGTGGTACTCTAGAGCGTTTATGGGATGTAGAATGGAAAAAAAATCTGGCTGATGCCGCACTCGCTAGAGTGCGGGCGCAAGTTTCTCCAAAGCAGTATCAAATCTTTGATTGTTACGTGATTAGAGAATGGGATGCTAACAAAGTTCAGGATCGCTTGGGCGTGAGCATGTCTCAGGTTTACCTTGCTAAGCATCGGGTGGGCAAAATACTGAAGAAGGAATTGGCTAGGCTGAACGAAGATGCGGGGTAAAAATCGTCCAGAGCCAGTTATTCCCGATCATGAGGTGCTTCGAAAAATTGGCGGAGGGTCCTACGGCGAGGTATGGTTAGCGAGGGGTGTCACGGGCGCTATGCGTGCAGTGAAGCTAGTGCGCCGCGAAGACTTTGAAGATGAAATAGGCTTTGAAAGAGAATTTGAGGGGATTCTCAAGTATGAGCCCATATCGAGAGACCACCCAGGTTTAGTCAACATTCTGCACGTTGGCAGGAGTAAAGATAAAGACGAAGGTGACTTTTATTATTACGTCATGGAGTTGGGCGACGATGTCCACGAGGGTGATGAATTCAACCCGGTTGAATATGAGCCGCGGAATTTACGTACTGATCTAAAGGCGGCGAATGGCAAGCCTATTGACTCAGATTTGGTAATCATTGTTGGCTTGAGATTGGCTCAGGCATTAGCTCACCTTCATGATCAGGGCCTGGCTCACCGTGACATAAAACCATCTAATATTATTTTTGTCGGTGGCAAGGCGAAGCTTGCAGATATTGGATTGGTTGCTGCAAGAGGCCAAAGGACCTTTGTAGGTACTGAAGGATTTGTCCCACCCGAAGGGCCTGGCTCGGCAAGAGCTGATATCTATGGTTTGGGTAAGGTTCTCTATGAGATGGCCACCGGTAAAGATCGCCTGCAGTTTCCCGAATTGCCGGACGAATTACCAGATGAGACGAACAAGAAACGCTGGCTAGCACTCAATCAGGTAATTTGTGATGTTTGTGAGCCGCGTGCATCAAAGCGAATTATCACCACGGCCAGTGAGCTTACCAATAGCTTTGATAGGCTAAAGCGTGGCCAGCGAGTTCGATCATCTCAGCACGGAGTTAAGTTTTGGGCTCTGCCATTAGTGGCCATTTTTCTTATCTCTGTGATTTGGCTTTTTCGCGGTAACCTCGCAGATGTGTGGGGAGCGTCCGAAGTATCCACTCGAGTCAGTCCAAGTCAGTCAGGCTTTATTAAGGTCGTGAGTGACCCCGAAGGGGCAGAAATTTATGATTTAGATGGTCAGTTCATAGGTATTACCCCACTTCAAAATATCGAGTTAGCAGCGGGTAGTCATTACGAGTTTGAGTTCAGAATGCAGGGATACCGGAACGAACATGTTGAGGGAGATGTGATTGCAAATAAAACAACGACGGTGGAGAAAGTTCTCTCTGTCTATGCACCACCTATTGTGGATGAGGAATGGGTGGATAATTTCGGTGTCAAGTATCAGCCTGCTAATGGTGGTCATGTTAGCTCCGGTTATGTGCGAAAGTATCAGTGGACGCGCTTTATGCGTGAGGCCGGTAAATCATTCCCGTTTGAAGTTGTATCGCATAGTGAACGAGGCACTAGGAGGTCAGTAGTGATAGTCTCGAAATCTGCTGCCGATGCCTATTGCGAGTGGCAGAGCCAATCTGCTCTTGATGGAGGTTACCTCAGTGAGTTGGAGTATATCTCGCCTCAAATAGATACTAATTTTAAAAACCCACAGATATCTGGCGCAGCAAAAAATAAGCAATGGCATCCATTTCGGACTGCCGTTATGCGAATACCATTTGCCAGTATTGAGTTAACGAGTGAGCCAGAGGGAGCTTTGATTCAAATCGATGGCCAGTATCAAGGAGTGACCCCGCTTTTCATAGAGTCGATCAAGCCAGGGGGTATTGAGGTGCATATGACTCTAGAGGGCTATCGTCGTCACGCTCAATCGATTGAGCTTAAAGATCGTGAAGACAGGAAGATGCACGTGGCTATGCAACGTAACAATAGCGTCGTATTTGGAGAAAAATGGCAAAATAGCTTGGGTATGCAATTAGTCCCGCTGACAGAAGATTTATTGGTATCGGTGTGGGAAACTCGCAAGGTAGATTACTTAGCCTTTTGCAGAGATTCTAAAATGCCTGTAAGTCCTCTGCCGGATTTCAAACAAGGTCCATTGCACCCAGTGGTTAATATTTCGAGAGTTGATGCGACGGCCTTCTGTGAATGGCTTACCGAGAGGGAGCGAGAGTTAGAGCGTATATCTGGGGATGAAAAGTATCGCTTGCTCACAGATCTTGAATGGAGCCTTGCTTCGGGTCTCGATGAAAATGTAAATTATTTGCCCTCACGCCGCGAGATGAGGGTGGAGAAATCATTTCCCTGGGGGAGGGTTTGGCCGCCAGAAGACGCGGATGTGTTGGTGGGTAATTTAGCCGGAAAGTCTGCCTCGAAGGCTGAGGATACACCACGAGACAGAACCTTGATGAGCTATGATGACGGTTATGCAAAAACTTCACCTGTGGGAATGTTTTTGCCCAATGCAATTGGAGTCTATGATTTGGCAGGGAATGTGTCTGAGTGGGTTGCGGATGATTATGCTGAGGATGGTGAATATGGTGTCTTGCGCGGAGGGAACTGGGGTAGCTATCTAGCAAAGCACCTCTATATCAGTAGCCGTAATGCAATGAAGTCGACAAAAACTGGTGATCGTTATGGATTTCGAGTGATACTGGCAAAAAACAAACCAAGATTGACAACTGAGCTCGAGGAAGACGATGCTTCCACTCAGGAACCGTAATGGTTCATCACAACTAGCCGAATAACATATGGTAGAAATTAAAATTAATTACGAAGGGGAACTGCAGTGTGTGAATACTCATGGCCCATCTAAGACGACTTGTGTGACAGATGCTCCAGTTGACAACAACGGACGTGGTTTGTCATTTTCGCCTACTGATCTTTTGGCTACAGCTCTGGGTAGTTGCATGGCGACTATCATGGGTATAGTTGCTGAGCGCAAAGACATCAACTTAGAGGGGATGGTTATCACAGTGGGTAAGCATATGTCAGACGATATGCCTCGCAGAATAGCGCGCATTGATGTCCGTATCGAGATGCCTTTGTCTGAGGATCACCCGCAAAGAAAAATTCTTGAGAGCTCAGCACTGAGTTGTCCAGTTCATCAGAGTATTCACCCCGATGTGGAGGTGCCTATCGAGTGGTGTTGGAAATCTAAGGAGTATAGCTCCTAAGCATCCCAATGATTTCATCTCTCAGGTTAATAAATTTCCGGTGTTTTGACACACTGGTGTTGAATTTTCCTAAATCGGGTGCGGTAATTGTTGGGGCCAATGCGCACGGGAAAACCTCAATCCTTGAAGCTGTGTGTGTGATGGTCAGGCTTCATTCTCCCCGCAGCACTCGGCTGGGTAAAGTAGTCAAGGTTGAGCAAGTCGGTTTTGGCGTTGCTGGGAAAGCATGGGGTGCAGAGTTGCAAGTCAACTTTGGCTCTCGGAAGGGGGTAGAAATGAAAGTAGATGATGAGCTCGTTCCCAGGCAGAGTGACTACCTTGGTCTGGGCGGGTTGATTGTATGGATGGGCAATGATGACTTGGAGTTGGTGCGTGGCTCAGGTCGTGCTCGGAGGCGTTATCTTGATTTTATCGGATGTCAGCTAGATCCTGCTTACCGTGATCATCTGAATCGATACAATCGTGTATTAAAAGCGCGTAATCTTCTGCTTAAGGATCGTTCGTTGAGAGAGTCTGAAATCGCTGCATATACCGAACTACTCATAAAACATGGCAAGTTTGTATCCGAGTCGCGGAGTGCTTTGGTTGAAATGCTGAACCCGGAAGCTGTCAAAGCGCAGCATCAAGTCAGCGCTTGTGACGAACGTATCTCCATTAAATATGTATGCGGATCGGGAGATGATTTAGCGACAAGCTTGGAGATGACGGCTGAGCGTGAGCGCCGTCTGGGTCAGACGGTTGTCGGACCACACCGAGATGAGCTTGATCTCATGATCAATGGCATGGCGGCTGCTGATTTCGCAAGCGAAGGGCAACAGCGAACAATGGCTTTGTCTCTAAAATTAGCTCAAGGTGAGTTGCTCCAGGCCCAGACAGGAAAAATGCCAGTCTATCTACTCGATGATATTTTTGGTGAGCTTGACCCAGCTCGACGGAATGCTCTCATGAGTGCATTGCCGGTAAATGCTCAAAAGCTCATTACAACGACTCACATTGATTGGATGGAAGATGAGTTCGAGGTTATCCAGATGAACGGCATAGGTAGCGTTCGTTAAGCTGGCATATAAAGACGCCAATTGTCAGGTATTACACATTAGCCAGGCACCCCGGGCAATTTTGAACATAATGTCCTGGAGATAGCTCAGTAAAATTAGGCTGTGTATCTGTGAGGCAGAGCGAACGATCTCCCAAGGTGTTGCGATCATGAAACGCACAGCCTTTTTGTGATGCTGATAGGTCCGGCGGTGTGCCGGGTATGGTGTAAAGTGCTTCTCCTTTAGAATGAGTTGCGGGAATGCTTTTCATGAGCGCGCGAGTGTAAGCATGGAGAGGCTTACGGAATAAATCTTTAGTAGGGGCGCGTTCGATCAGTCGGCCAGCATACATGACATTGACGAGGTCGCAGGTCTGGTGAACGACTGCAAGATCGTGAGTGATTAGGATGACTGCTGTGTCTAGCTGTTGTTGCCTATCTTTGATGAGATCCAGCACTTGTTTTTGCACGGTGACATCTAGAGCTGTGGTAGGCTCGTCGCAGATCAATAGCTCTGGTCGTGTGATGAGTGCCATGGCGATCATTACTCGCTGACGCATGCCGCCCGAAAATTCGTGGGGGTATGAATTAATACGCTTTTCGGGCTCAGGTATACCGACTTCTGCAAGGGCATCAATCGCCATGTGAAGAGCTTTTTGACCCTTGATACCGTCATGGATTTCGAGCGGCTCTGTGAGCTGGGTGGAAATTTTCAGATAGGGGTTGAGCGAGGTCATCGGATCTTGGAAAATCATGGAGATCCGTTTGCCTCTTATTTTTCTGAGTTGCTTGATGTTTGCTGCAAGTAGATCGATTCCGTCAAAGATGGCTTTGCCAGCATGAATTTTACCGGGAGGCTGTGGAATGAGACCAACCAGTGAGTAACATGTCACCGACTTGCCTGAACCAGATTCACCAACAATGCCAACAGTTTGTCCTTTCTCAACAGAGAATGAGACATCTTCAACAGCTTTCACAATGCCGTTGCGGGTATGAAATCGAGTGGTTAAGTGCTGAACATCGAGAAGTGCCATGGTTAAAATGGAGGTGTCTAGAGGTGTGTGTCGACTTGAAATGTATAATGATCGTAGGCATTTTTGATGATTTCAATATCATCTGCTTGATATGCTTTTTTTTCATCGTGTCCCCATATCACGTCTGGCCAGGCGGGGTCTGTCTTATAGCGGGCAACAATATGAATATGTAGTTGAGGAACAATGTTTCCAATGGCAGCGACATTGATTTTATCTGGTTTAAAATGAGATTCGACGAATCGTGATATCTCACGAATTGTTTGCATGACGGATTGATAGTCGGCCGTCTCTAATTGGTGCAAGTCGACGATATGATTCTCCACTTCCGGTATGAGAATGAACCATGGAAAAACAGCATTCTTTTTAAGTAAGATGTGGCATTTGCCACGCATGCCAAAGTCAATGCCTCCTGCATGGAGTCGTTCGTGGAGGGAGAATGGCATGCTGCTGATGAATTCTAAACTAACTTTCTTAACTTTGAGCTATTCTGCTGTTAGCCTTTTTTTTCTGAGGAGGCGTTTCTTGATCGAATTGAAAAAGTAATCGGTATACCTGGAGCTGGGTGGTCCTCCCGCAGTCGGTTAGTCAGGTATTGTTGGTAGTTTTCTTGCATCAGACGCTTGTCATTCACAAAAAGTATATAAGTGGGGACTGGAATAGCAGTGTAGCGGTCGTTGGTTGCTGCGGTCGCATAGAGAAGCTTGAGCCGCCTGTTGCCCTTTTTGCTTTGTGGCGGTTTTTTGTCAAATGCGAGACCAAGAAAGCGGTTGAGCTTGCCTGTAGTTATCGGGTTTTGTGCATGTTTGCGGATCTCGGCAATCTTGCTAAAGATGAGGCCGATGGATTGTTTCTGCAGTGCTGACACGCATACGTATGGTGCATAAGATAAGAAGAAAAGCTCTGAACGAGTATGCTCAGTTGCCTCTTCCAGACGCACGTTTTTGGCGGCTCCCGGATGATAGAGGTCAAACTTGTTGAGCACAATGAGGCATGGTTTGTTCTCACTTTGAATCATACGTGCGATTTTACGGTCTTGGGATGATATTCCTTCGGCGCAGTCGACTACGAGAAGGCAAATATCGGCACGGCGTATTGACCGTTCAGCACGCATGGCAGAGAAAATTTCGACAGATGAGTCCATTTTGGTGCGGCGGCGTATACCCGCGGTATCGATCAGGGTGTGAAGTTCACCAAGGAATTCGTATGGTATATCAACAGAGTCTCGCGTGGTGCCGGCAATGTCGGATACAATGGTGCGTTCATCTTTGAGGATGGCGTTGACGAGTGAGGATTTACCGGCATTGGGTTTGCCTACTATCGCTATTTTGAGACCTTCGCGTTTTACTTCTTGCTCTGCAGCCTCGATGACGTCGTTAAGTGGGCTCACCACTGCATCAATGGCGTCAGCGATGTTGCCCATGTTACGACCTAATTCCGCCGAAACCGTGAGGCCCGCGCCGTATCCAAGCGAGGCGAAATCTCCCGATAGTTGTTCCTGACCTTCATTGTCAGCTTTATTGATGACGAGCTGAATAGGTGCTTTGGATCGGCGGAGTTTTTGGGCAAGAGCCTCGTCGATGGCTGTTACGCCGTCTTTGGCATCGACAACAAAGAGAATGAGATCAGCGGTCTGCATGGCGATGTCAGCCTCTGTTGCCACCGCGTCGCCAAAGCTATCATCCAGTGTGGCTCCGATGCCCCCGGTGTCGATGAGTGTGCAAGGTGAGCTGCTGATGTTGCAAGGAGCTGATATGCGGTCTCGGGTAACGCCTGGTTGGTCATGCACGATGGCAATTCTTCGGCCTGCAAGACGATTGAAGAGGGCTGATTTTCCGACATTTGGCCGGCCGACGATGGCTACAGTTGGCATATTATAGATGGAGAGGTAAAATAGGCTACTCTGCCGTGTGGTGTTCGTGTAGCATGTGCAGCCCTTGACGGAAATACTCAATGCCTGACCAGACGGTGAAAATGGTTGCCAAAATTGTTGGGTAAATAGGGGAGAGTGGAATGACTTTGAGCATGACCCAGCCGAGCAAAAGCATTTGGGTGAAGGTGCAAATCTTGCCGCTCCAATGTGGATTGATGGGGACGTGGGAGTTGAAGTAGTGCAGAATCCAAATGCCTACAATAATAATGATGTCTCGTGCTATCATTAACACAGTAAACCAGATGGGGATGTGCCAGCCCTCACCCCAAGGTATGAAGGTGAGGAATACAATGCCAGTTAAGAGTAAAGTCTTATCAGCCATCGGGTCGATGAAGGCCCCAAACTTACTTTTCTGATTGAAGTGTCGGGCTATGTATCCATCGATGCCGTCGCTCAATGCCGCGGCAATGAAGACGCCGACAGCCCACCAACGTATGGTTTCATTGGGCAGCCCTGCTTTAACACTCTCCCCATAATACACAGCAAGCACGGCGAAAATGGGTGCGCATAAAAGGCGACCAACAGTGATTTTAGATGCCAATGTCACATTAGCATTGTCTTGTTTGAAGTTTTCGGTGTCAAGTATTGCTATTTCTTTGTGTGGAGGCTCTGATGTCTGGAGTGAATCAGACTGAAATCAAGCAGCGTTTAGACGCGATGGGGGTAAATCCATCTAAGAAGTTGGGCCAGAATTTCCTGATTGATGAAAACGTAGCTCGGTGGATTGTCGGTCAACTTGAGATCGAGCACGGTGACACCGTGGTGGAGGTTGGGCCTGGGACTGGGGCACTGACTGAGCATGTCGTAAATGTCGCGGATAGAGTTATCCTGATAGAGTTTGACGCACGTTTGGCAGAGGGCTTAAAGAAACGTTATCAAGACGTTGATCATGTAGAGGTGCATCACTGTGATGGTGCGCGATTTGATACAAGGCAGCTTTTTAAGTGTCAGCCAGTCAAGCTGCTTGGTAATTTGCCTTATTCTGCCGGTGGTGCGATTATGAGGAATTTCATGAAGAAGCCATCGCCAGTATGCAAGGCAGTGCTGATGCTCCAAAAAGAATTTATTGATCGAATTATTGCTGCCCCAAAAACCAAGGCTTTCGGGGTGTTGTCTCTTAGGATGCAAAGCGAATGGCAAAGCCGCCCTGTGAAAACTATTCCTCCCCAAGCATTTTTCCCGCGACCGCTGATTGATTCTACGGTGATGGTTTGTGATCCTCGCCCTGAGGATCTGCCTGTATATGACGCGCGTCTTTTTGATGAGTTGATTCGTAGAGGTTTCGCTCAACGCAGAAAGCAAGTTCGCAAGCAGATGCCTGAGACTAAGCAATGGGAGGATGCCGCATCGCTGATTGGAGTGCCCGAAACGGCTCGGGCTGAGGAGATAGGTCTAGAGCAATGGGTGGAGCTGACTCGTTATTACGACGACAATCCACTTAAAGATAATGCCCAAGATGGTAACGAGCTTTTTGATGTTGTTGATGCAGATGACAATATAGTGCGGCAAGAGAGTCGTGATGTTGTTCATCGTGATGACCTGCTTCACCGAGCGGTTCACATTTTTGTTTTTAACAAACATAGAGAGCTTTTTTTGCAGAAGCGATCTCGACTTAAGGATAAGCATCCTGGGGTATGGGATTCGAGTGCAGCAGGCCACTTGAATGCTGGTGAGGGATATGACGAAACGGCAGTCCGCGAGCTTGAGGAGGAATTAGGGATTAGGTCTGATGACCTTCAACAAGCTGCCACACTCAGTGCCACTGCTGAAACTGGCTGGGAGCACATTGTGTTGTATTTGGCGCGACACGACGGTGCTCTCCGGTTCCCATGTAGTGAAATAGAAACAGGTCAGTGGTTTTCAATGGATGAAATTAGGCTCTGGGTGCAGAAGAGGCCGGCCGATTTTGCCAGCGGATTCATCGAATGTTGGAATGCGTTTGATGCCAAATTGAAGGCCAATGAGGAGGCGGATGAAGCTGGAGCCTGATGGCCCTATCTCTAATCTACGTCCTTAGGGTAAATCATAGTTGGCCATTAGAGATTGGCAGCTGGAAAACTAGGAAGCTGGCAGTGGCGTGGTAGGTCCACCAGGAGTCGAACCTGGATCTACGGCTTCGGAGGCCGTCATACTATCCATTGTACTATGGACCCTTGTTGTGACATGTCTCTATGACTTATTGTGGATGTGTTTACATGAACAAAGCTCACTCATCACAATGGTGGGGATGGGGTAATGCTTCGTGTAAGGCAAGTCAAGAAGTGAGTTGTCCATTAAACAATGAGTATGATACACATCTTTACATGAAATCTGCAGCTCAGGCTCATTATAACAGTATCCGATAAAATGGGGGGGATTTCCTGCTTTACTCGGAATCGCAAAATACTAGTCTGCTTTGGCTAGGAAAATTAAAAGATGTAGACATCTTGACCAAAACATTTTTTAATTCCCAGAGAGACTGTCAATTGACAATGGTGTATTATTTTCGTTTTGATCAGACAGCAAATCACCTCTTACCAAACAATTCATCCAATAATATTATGAACCGAACATCCCACTATTTCTCCAAAACAGGAATCATCGTATCTGCTGTAAGCTTAATGTCGTCTCCTTCTTTGTTTGCTGCCGACGCAAGCGTGCTTCAACGCTATGTCATCGATGGTGGTTGGCCAATGATTCTGATCGGGCTATTGATTCTCTGCCTCATTGCGCTTTGTGTTTTCAATTTCATGAATTTAACGCGAGCCAAGTTTGTTCCTGACGATTTGAAAGCTGGGCTTATGGATCACATGATCAACTGCCGAATTCGCTCGGCCATTGAGCTCGGTGCATCTCACCCAAGCTACTTAGGCAGAATGATGGCATACGCTCTGCCTAACGTTGATGCTCGCAGGCCAGAGGATTTGGGCCGAGATTATGTGGAGGACGCTATTGCTGATTTTACAATCAACGAGAACCGTAAGAGCATGACGCTGATCAATTATGTCTCACTGATTGCTCAGGCGGCACCCATGCTAGGCCTATTTGGAACCGTTCTTGGTATGGTTGGAGCGTTTGGCACGCTGGCTAGTGGAGATGGTTCTGCTGATCCATCGGCACTTGCTGGAGATATTTCTGTTGCGCTGCTGACTACTCTCTGGGGTTTGGTTACAGCAATTCCATCTCTCACGGCTTATTTCTTCTTCAAAAATAAGCTTAGTAACCTCGTCGCTGAATGTCATCAGACAGCTGAGGAGTTGGTTAATGCTTCAATCCAAACAGTCAATGGCGATGCTCACTTGGCCAAAATACCCGAGGGGATCGCAGTTTAAGTGAGATTTGACCTTACCCAACAATGTTTGACTGGATTGCACCCAGATTGATTGTATCTTAGGCTATGGCATCAAAAAAATTACACAGAGCAGCTGCAGGCAGTGGTGAGGAGCTGCAAGTGGACATGTCTCCGATGATTGACATGGTGTTTTTGTTGCTCATTTTCTTCATTGTGGCATCGACTGTGATCGTGGTGAAGCAAGATCCTGAGGTGGAGCCGCCAGTTGCCAAGTATTCGAAAAAGGCCAAGGACGGCAAGGGTCGTATTGTGATTAACGTTCGCCAAGACGGCACTTTTCTAGCGGAGACGGCAACGTTAACCTTCGATGACGCTGAGGATATTAAGAAATACGTTAAGGAGCGTAAAGCTATTGAGGAGGGTAAGGGACTTGTGCCAGTGATCCATTTGCGTGGAGACCAAGGTGTTGCGTTCAGGCACGTCAGAAAAGTAATTCGAGCTGCCGCTGTAGCGGGGGTAGATAATGTGATTTTCTCAGTCTACGGGTTTGAGAAGTAGTAGAAATTAAAGAGTAAAGCTGTAATCAACCATGTCTCGTAAGAAAAAGGGTGAAGATTTTGAAGAGGATGAACCAGGTTTGGATATTTCATCATTGATTGATGTTTGTTTCCTGCTGCTGATTTATTTTTTGGTAACCACAACGATTCAGCCAAGAGAGCAGGATTTGAGGATGACCTTGCCAGCTGCTGCACCGAGTGACACACCTCCAGTCCTTGCGCCTATGTTCATCAAAGTCGACAAGGCAGGGGATATCTACATTAACCAAGGTGAAGCCGCGGAGCTCGTTGAGTCTGATGCAGCCAGTCGTAAATTGCCTGAGTTGACGATACGACTTGATGGCTACGTCGCCACAGCCAAAGCCGGGGCACAAGAACCCATCGTCCAAATATGGGCAGATGGAGACGCTGAGCAACAACGCATCGTCGATGTGCTCAATTGTCTAGCTGGGCTGGAAATCAATAAGGTTACTTTTACGGATTTGATCGACGGTTTGTAACCAAAGCTTTATCACCATAGGCTATGCCTTTCATTGTTGCTTAGACATAACCTTAAACAGCATGAAATCAGCGTGATTAACCGATACTCTAAAACTAAAAATATGTTTCCTAAGATAAAATCAATCTCTCAATTTTTCGTGGTTTTGCTGATCGTATCTGTTGCGATTACAACGAAGGCAGAAGCTCAAGGTTTGCAGGATCGGTTGTCTGAAGCGGCTAAGGCATATAAGCAGGGTGATTATATCGGCAGTCAAAGCATCTTCGCAAGGGTTACCGAGAAATTCGGACGCAGGGCTCCGATGCTTTATGGACCTAAGTTTGGACTTGTTTATTATCGAAAAGGATTATGTGAGTTGAAGCTTGCAGGTATGGCAAAAAGATCCAAGCAAGCAGCGGATGCTCAAAAATGGTTTGAAGCAGCGGCTAGCTCGTTCGATGCATGTTATACAAAATTCCCAACTGGCGCACCTAACATGCCACCAACCATCAACACAGCCCATAAGGCTAGCTTGCAGAGGTGGGCTGAGGCTAAAATGGGGATTAAGGATTACGAAGAGGCTATTCGCCTCTACCTGAAATTTATTGCAGAGCGCGACAAGGCGCGCGACGAATTTCAGCCGAGTCGGGGAGGGGTCTGCATCAACTTGGCAATTTGCTACTTTCTGCAAGCGAAGCCCGATTTTGAGGAGGGTATCAGTAAATTCGAACAGGCCCTCACGAATAAAGTGAGCTGGCAAACCTCAGATTCTGGAGTTATTGCCGCTTTCTTGGCTTTGTCTCAGGCTGTTGTTAAAGAAAACAAGGAGAGTGCCATGGTCGATTTTCTCAATGCAAACAGAGCCGACCTCACCCTGAAGCCCTATCAAATGCATGAATTTTCGCCGTTATTTTTCAAACTTGCTGCTAACGCTCTTGAGGTTGACATGAATGTGGCAGCCTTGAACTTATACTCAATGATCCCGAGCTCAGAGGTGATGATGCAAGATATGCAATCTCGCATCGACCAATTGCCGGGTCGCCGTGGTATTGTTGATGGTAACAATACGATCGAGGTTGCTCGTCTCAAGAAAGGGCTTGAGAACTTGAAGGAGAAAATGAATTCTGGAGATCCTGATGATGTGGGGATTTTGACCGCTATGTGTTATTTACACGACAAGGTGGGTAATCAACGTGGGGTCTATGGAGGCTTACAAATGCTCGAACGTTACTACAACAAGAGCAAGAATCGTGAGGCAAACCTCTACAACTTAGTCCGAGTTTCATCTCTTATTGGCCGGATTATGGAGACTGAAAAATATGGGCGGATCTTCTTGGATGCCTATCCCGAGAGCGATAAAGCTGAAGGGGTGCGTCGAATGATGCTCACAAGTTTGTTCTTTGGGGGTGAATACGAAAAATGCCTCAGCGTGGCTGAGTCAGTGATTGAGGTTGTTCCTGAAAATACCGAGCAGCACGATATATGCTTATTTGTAATAGGGGGAAGTTATTTTTACTTGGGGCGTTTTGATGAGGCGGGGCCTGAGATTGACAAGCACATTGAAGCTTACCCAGAGAGCAAGTTGATCATGCACTCACGCTATTATCAGGCATCGAACCATACTCGTATGCAGAATTGGGCCGAAGCGGCCGAGCTGCTCGACAAGTTTTTTGAAGATTACCCTGACCCTGGTCAAAATGTCTACACTTCGATAGCACTCTATGATCGTGCAAATTGTTATTTTGCAGAAAGTGAATATGAGCCAGCATTGGTTGTCTTGCAGCGCTTGGAAGATGAATTCCCTCAATCAAGTATGATTGACTTGGCTTACAGCATGAGAGGTAACATACATGAAAGTATGCAGGATTTTGACGATGCTGAAAATTATTACAAACGTGCTCTTGAGGTGGCAGAGCAGCGTGAAAATGACAGTGTAGCGGGGGAGGCTTTAAGCTATCTGGTTGGGATGCTTGCCACGCAAAAAGGTCCAGACAAGAATAACCCGCTTCCAAGGCTCTTGGATGCGATACCATTCTACGATCAATTCATGGAGAAATACAACTCGACCCCATTTAAGCCTCAGGTCGTAGTGCACGGTATGGCCGCCATGAAAGCTGCAAATCGTGAGGATGAAGGTTTGGAAAATTTGCAAAAAGTTATCAGCGGCCTAGCTGGTAATGAGAGGCAGTTCTTTCTCGAAGAATCTGTGAATGCTTACTCTGATTTCTTCTTGCAAAAAGAGGGCAATACTCCCGCGATGCTCAAAGAGCTATACTATGATTTCCCTGGCATAGATTTGAGTAATAGTCGAGTGTTGGCACTTTTACGTATTGCGGTGATTGGGGTTTTTGAAGAGCAGTTACAAGCTGCTGAGGCAGTAAAGGATAAAGATTTAACGATGCGATACAATGCTGATATCAAAGCTCTTGTCAAAGACCTTAAGAGTGAGTTTGATCCAAAGGATTTAACCAACTTTGTCTTAGTGCGAATAGGTGATTACCTCAGAACCAAAACTTCGGTTCCCAAGGAAGCTTTGTCCTATTATGAAGAACTTCTAACACGAGAAGATAAATTCGGTGAATTCAAGGCTCGCCTAGGTATTGCTGATGTTCTGGGGGACTCTGACAGTGTAGAGGACAATAAAACGGCGATTCTCAGCTTAGAGGACGTGATGAAACGCACGACAGACGATGAACAGATCCAAGAGGAAGCGCTTTTCCGCATCATTGAATTAAGTGGGAAAATCAAAGATTGGGCCAAATGTGAGACGGCATGCAGAAGCTATCTCGATGCCAAGTATGGAAAGCATGCGGCACAAGTCAGCTACTTATTTGCAGTCTCTTTTGATAAACGCGGTATGAATGAAGATGCGCTGTTTTATTATGGTAATGTCTATAATCGCTATCGAGGCTTCATTTTAATTTCAGCGCCATCAGTTCATCGGGTGATGGAAATCATGTGGGATCGCAATATGAAAACGGGTGAGCAAGTCGGCAGTGGTGACAAAGCGATTACGCTTGATATGAGTGATCGGCAAACATGTTATCAAAAGATTGGGTATCCCTATATAAATGGCACCAAACGTATACGCGAGACCAATCCGGACATGACAGATGAAGAGAAAGCATTGTGGGACTCTCTTGCTGCTTTAATCAAAAAATACGAAACTTCGGGGCTGATCAAAACCATGGAGCAGGTGCGCGAAGAAGAGGCAGAGGCAAAGCGTCGTGGAAAAGGTTAATCAATTTATGCTATTTTATCAGTGCGCAATCCGCCTCTAAGTAAATTCTAATACTTCAATGAAGACTCAATCAATTATCTCTGTTTTATGCAGCTTGTGTATCTTATGTATTGCAGAAGTGGGAGCGCAGAGCGCGCCTGTTCTGGCCAAAGGTAGGTTGTTTTATGCTGATGGCTCCCACGATGATGTGTATCTTATGAGCTACAGAGCTGGCACCGCGACTTATCGAACGAATTTGAAGTCACTCAATATTATACAGGTGAAAAAGCCCAAGTTGGAATCGATTTATTTCTATGAGCCCGATATTTTCTCCGAGGCAATGCGACTATACCGTGCGAAGAACTACGTCGATGCTCGGGCTAAATTCGCTGAGTGTGAGGTAACTTACAAAGCTGTAGACAGCCTGCCTGATAATTACGCTACCCTTGCTGGATTCTATAAAATGGAGTGCAGTCGCAGGCTTTATGACTTGGATGCACTCAGTAGTGAGCTTGAGAAATTTAGAAAAGATGGGCTAACCAGAAATTTTCAATTTCAGCAGTTAGAGGTATATGCGTTATGGGAGGCGGTTCGTCTGAAAGATTGGGCGAGCCTCGATCGTCTTGCTCAATCATGGCTTGATCGAAAATTCCCATCAGAACTGCGTGTGCAAATAGAATATTGTCATGCTTTAGCATTGGAGCAACTGGTCAAAGAGGATGCAACGCGTTTCGAGGAGCTGATTGACGCATACAGCCGTGTTTTGAGCGCTGACGCATCGGCTTCTATTGATCTGGTATTAAAAGCGGCTAATAGCCTGCTTCGTATTTATGCAGAAGATGAGGAGGTTGTTTTTGTAATGAAGAACTGGGACCCTAGTGAAGAAAGGGCAGCTCTGGCTGGTGATCAGAAGTTGATAGATGCTATAAAGCTGGTGCGCTATTACCAACAGGTAGGCTTTGACGCTATTGAACCTTTGGCTGACAACTACGAGAAGTTTCTTGATTACGATCTTTCTAATGATGCACCCACAGACGATGCTCGGCCAGAAGAGGCGGAGGAAGAGGGCGCAGCCGGTGAAAATTCTGCAGTGGAGGAATAGATCAGCCTCACTCCAAACTCGCACTGATAGCATTGGCGAGGGTCTCGTCTTGGTGCGCGAACACTGTTCGCAAATCCAGATTTAGCATATTGTCGTCCACGGTGCCGACTACCGCAGGATTCCCAGTTCTCAGACGGTATGCCAATTGGTTGACAGATAAATCTCGTGGCTCAACGCGAATAGCAATCGATGGTATTTCAGATTTAGGCATAGTCCCGCCACCTGTGCGTGCCGTAGTTTCAGCGATACTCAATTGGTTTGATATTTGAGAGGGAACCGAGCTTAAGATAGATTCGGCGCGCAGGGTCAGCTCCTGTTTGTCTTTATTGATAAAATCGAGGGCAGGCACTTTGCTTGTGTCATGGCTAAATTTGGTGTCCAGGTAGGTATCGATACACTCTTGCAAGACAGTTAAGATCAACTTGTCGCATCGTATAGCTCGGTAAAATGGCTCTTTTTTAATGCCTGCAATGAGATGGGCTTTGCCGGCAATAATACCCGATTGAGGCCCGCCAAGCAGTTTGTCACCCGAGAAACAAACGAGGTCAACTCCGTGGACCAGAGAATCTTGAGGTTTGGGTTCGTGGTCGATAGGGGCTATGGTCTCGGTGTTTAATAGAGCCCCAGAACCGATATCTTCAACCAGCGGTAGGCCGTGTTCATGCGCAAGTTCTGCCAATTCTTCGATATTAGGATCGTCCGTAAAGCCGCCGATATAAAAATTAGAACGGTGGACTTTGAGAATCATTGCCGTCTGCGGAGTGATGGCCATGGCGTAGTCATCGAGGTGGGTTTTGTTGGTGGCACCTACTTCTACTAGTTTCGCACCTGATGTTTCTAGTATTTCAGGGATACGGAATCCGCCGCCAATTTCCACTAATTCACCACGAGATACGATCACCTCGTTTTTCTCACCCTTACAGAGATGTCGAAGAGTGATGACCAGAGCCGCTGCACAGTTGTTGACTGCTGTAGCAGCCTCAGTCTCGAGAATAGAGGCCAGTGCCGTTTCAAGGTAGCCGGCGCGCTTGCCTCTTGTTCCCTCGGTCAGATTGAATTCAAGGTTGCAGTAGCCAGTGGCTATTTTGGTAAGTGTTGCAGCTGTCTCTGCCCCAAGTGGTGAGCGGCCAAGGTTGGTGTGAATGACCACGCCCGTCGCATTGATGACTGGCTGCAGCCTACTAGCGCTGAATGTGGAGAGTTGCTTGCCGATTTCCGTTTCAATTTGTTGGCGAGTGGGAGTTTGGCCAGCTAAAATATCGGTCCTGAACTGTGAGATCTCACGCTGCACAAAGGCGGTAATCATAGCGCGGGGTAGGGCGCTCTCTTGAGAAAGTGACTTGGCCAAACTCTCGACGGAGGGGAGTTCGCGCAGGGCTTGCTGATTCGATGCCATGGCAACAAAATTAACGCCTCTTCAGGATTTGACAAGGTTGCTTATGAGTCGCAGTCTCTACTTCGTGAGCAATACTATTCATGAGACTCCGTTAGCTTCCTTGCATGTTGAACTTGGAGCCAAAATGGTTCCATTTGCGGGTTGGAATATGCCGGTTCAATATACCAGTATCATTGATGAGCATTCGGCAGTGCGGGACGATGTTGGGATCTTTGATATTTCGCATATGGGCCAATTTTTTGTCGAAGGTGACGGCGCTGAGGCTTGGTTGAACTCTCTGCTGACAAACAATCTGATGAAGCTCGGGATTGGTGAAGGGCAATACTCGATAATGCTTAATGAGCAGGGGGGTGTGATAGATGATTTAATCCTCTACCGTGAAGCCGAGGGGCGTGTCTTTCTTGTGGTGAATGCCTCCATGATTGACGAAGACTTTGCTTGGATGAGTAAGTATCTTCCTCAGGGCCTAGATCTTAAAAACGAGAGCGATCAATGGGCTGCAATGGCCGTGCAGGGTCCTCGTGCCGCGACTTTATTCGCTGAGCTTTTCCCTGACCAGCCGTTGCCGGCGCGCAATGGCATGGCAAGCTGGACACATGAGGGTGAGTTGCTAATGGTATGTAGCACGGGTTACACTGGTGAAGAGGGTTATGAGTTTTTCAGCTCATCAGCAAATGGGAGCTCATGGTTTCAGCGTTTTATTGATGCAGGAGCCAAGCCCTGCGGGCTTGGCGCTCGCGATAGCCTTCGTCTTGAAGTTTGTTACCCTCTTAATGGCTCAGACCTTTCGCCCGAGCACACACCATTGGAAGCGGGTCTGGGCTTTTTCTGTGATCTGGAAAAGGGTGGTGGTTTTATTGGTAGCGAGTCATTGGTGCAACAGAAAGCTGAGGGACTCAAACGACGGCTGGTGGCACTTAAGTATACCGGGCGAGGTGCTCCGCCGCGTGCCCATTACAGTGTCTATGACAAAGAGGGTGAGGTGATCTCAGAGCTTACAAGCGGCGTGCTTTCGCCTAGCCTCAGGGAAGGAATTGCCCTAGCTTATCTGCCCGTTGAACACGCTAAAATAGGCACAATGGTTGACATTGATGTCCGCGGGCGCCGGTTTGAGGCGAAAGTCGTTAAAAAACCCTTTTACAAGAAGGCCTGATGATGCGAAATAAACCACGTCTCAACGGTCACTCACCGTTATCTCTCATAGCACAGCAAATTATCTATATTACATAATCAAATGAACGTTCCTGACAATCTTCGCTACACTTCTGATCACGAGTGGGTTTCACTCAATGGCGACATTGCTACGGTAGGTATTACCGATCACGCTCAAGAAGAGCTTACTGATGTGGTTTTCGTTGAACTTCCGGAAAATGGGCGTGCATGTGATGCTGGTGACCCTGTTGCCGTGGTCGAATCAGTCAAGGCAGCGAGTGATATTTACATTCCCATTGCAGGAGAAATTGTTGAAGGTAATGCTGATCTTGAAGCTGATCCTTCATTGGTCAATACCGACCCTTATGCTGCTGGCTGGATATTTAAGGTGAAACTCAATGATGCGGCTGCGGTCGATGCGCTCATGGATGCGGATGCCTACAAGGGGCTTATTGGCTAAGTAACTTCTTTCGTGCTTATTCGCGGAAACACCCGATTGCTCGCACAACAACATTCATAATGTATAAGGATTTTTGTAGCCGCCACGTTGGAAGTGTTGGAGCTTCTCGTCAGACGCTTATTAAAGAACTAGGCTACGAGCGCATTGATCATTTGATTGATGATGCTGTGCCCGAAAGTATTCGCGGCGGTGAAGCTCTTAAGCTGCCGGATGCGCTCACTGAGACAGCGGCACTTGAGAGACTTCGCGCTATCATGAGCAGAAACAAGGTGCTCAAGTCGTTCATTGGACAAGGATACAGCGGTACTATCGTGCCACCCGTCATTCAGCGTAATATTCTAGAGAATCCCGGGTGGTATACGGCTTATACCCCTTACCAAGCCGAGATAGCGCAGGGGCGCCTGGAGGCATTGTTGAATTTCCAAACCATGATCTCAGATCTTACCGGTCTGGACGTTGCTGGTGCTTCTCTATTGGATGAGGGCACTGCTGCAGCTGAGGCCATGGCGCTCGCTAAGTCTGGCAAGCCACGAGGCACAACGATGTTTGTGGCTGATTCATGCCACCCACAAACGATCAAGGTGGTAGAAACTCGTGCTGAGCCACTTGGGATCAATATCATCGTGGGGGACTGGAAAACATTTGATCCTTCTGCTTGCGATGGTCTTTTTGCCATTTTACTTCAATATCCAGATACACTTGGCCGAATAGAGGACTATCAAGAATTGGTCGAAAAAACTCATCAAGCTGGGGCGTTGGCGATTGTAGCTGCTGATATTTTAGCCCTCACATTGCTTCGTCCTCCAGGAGACTTCGGAGCGGATATTTGCGTGGGTAATAGTCAGCGCTTTGGTGTGCCGTTTGGTTTTGGAGGCCCGCATGCGGCCTTTATGGCTTGCACAGATAAGCTCAAGCGTAAGATGCCAGGCCGCTTGATTGGCGTGTCGGTGGATTCTCAGGGAAACCCAGGCTACCGCCTTTCCTTACAGACCAGAGAGCAACATATTCGGCGGGATAAGGCGACTTCTAATATATGCACGGCGCAGGTATTGCTTGCTGTGATGGCATCGATGTATGCCGTTTATCATGGGCCTGAGGGGCTTAAAAGAATTGCGCATGAGGCTCATCAATCTGCTCGTATACTAGCGGCCAGCCTTAGCCAAGCTGGCTACGATCTCAGCAGTGATAGCTTCTTTGACACTGTCACAGTCAAGACAGCAGCTAAGACAGATCAAATCCTTGATGCTGCCGTTGAGCAGGGAGTGAATTTGCGCCGTGTTGATGATGATCATATAGCAGTTGCGTGTGATGAAATCATGGGGCATCCCGAGCTCAAAATTGTCGTTGATGCTTTTGGTGTCGATCAAGAAGTCTCAGTCCCAATGGACGAGACAGCGTGGGACGGTAGTCATGATCGGGTTTCTGATTTTTGCACAGCACCTGTGTTCAATCGGTTTCATTCAGAAACGGAGATGCTTCGTTATATCTCTCGCCTTGAGCAAAAAGATTTAGCACTCAATGAGTCGATGATTGCTCTAGGCTCGTGCACGATGAAGCTCAATGCTACATCAGAAATGATGCCGATGAGCTGGCCGGAAGTAGCACATATTCACCCCTTTGTCCCTGATGATCAATCTATTGGTTATCGTGAAATGCTAGATGAATTGTCAGATTGGCTGGCAAGAATTACAGGTTTTGCTGCCATTTCTCTTCAGCCTAATGCAGGCTCCCAAGGTGAGTATGCTGGCCTTTTGGCGATTCGCCGTTATCACATGGCGAATGGTGACGTAGGTGATGCAGAACGTGATGTGTGCATTATTCCCACCTCGGCACACGGAACGAACCCTGCATCTGCTGTGATGGCAGGTTTCAAAGTTGTTCCTGTAGCCTGTGACGATCAGGGTAATATCGACGTGGTAGATTTGAAGGCCAAGGCTGAGCAGCATAGTGATAAACTTGGAGCCTTGATGGTGACCTATCCATCAACTCATGGTGTTTACGAGTCAACTATTGTTGAGATTTGTGAAGTCATCCATGCTCATGGAGGCCAGGTCTACATGGATGGGGCTAATATGAATGCGCAGGTCGGCTTGACCAGCCCCGGCCTTATCGGTGCAGATGTTTGCCATCTTAATCTTCATAAGACTTTTTGTATTCCTCACGGCGGTGGCGGCCCTGGTGTTGGGCCCATTGGAGTGGCTGAGCAATTGGTTCCATATTTACCCGGGCATAGCATGATGGAGAGTGCGGATGCACCCGTCTGTGCTGCAGCGTATGGTAGTGCGAGTATTAACACTATTTCTTGGATGTATATTGCGATGATGGGGGTTGAGGGACTTACCGAGGCAACCAAAATTGCGATTCTCAATGCCAACTACATGGCGAAGCGACTTGATCCCTATTTCCCCGTTCTATACACGGGCAACAAAGGCTTAGTAGCACACGAATGCATCATCGATACACGCCCATTGGCCGAGCTCAGCGGTATCACTGTTGAGGATGTTGCTAAGCGCCTGATGGACTATGGTTATCATGCTCCAACCATGAGTTGGCCTGTTGCGGGTACTCTGATGATCGAGCCGACTGAGTCTGAGTCAAAAGCTGAGCTTGATAAGTTCTGTGATGCCATGATTTTAATTCATGGAGAAATTCAATCTGTTATCGACGGCTCTGCTGATAAGGAAGACAATGTATTAAAGAATGCACCGCACACAGCACAAATGGTGATCAGTGACGAGTGGAGCCATCCATACTCTCGCGAGCAGGCGGCCTATCCCTTATCGTCATTACGCAGACATAAATTTTGGCCCTCTGTAGGACGTATCGACAATGTCCACGGTGACCGTAATCTCGTTTGCTCCTGTGTGGGCATGGAGGCCTATTCGGAGTAGAGAATTTTCATCAACAGACCAATATGAGTGCCTATACGCCACCCGCTAGCCCCAAAGACGAAGTCTCTGATTATGTATACTTTGCTCGCTTGTGTAGTAAAGTGCGTCTCTGTGATGCAGGTCAACTTGACCCAGAATTTCACCCAAACATGGGGAAGGCCATGGATCTGTGGGTCTGTCAGTTCCTCGAGGTAGACTATGATTCATTACGTGATGTCGTGCTTGCTGGTGCCGATGACCAAGCGGCACTCGAATGGTGCTGGCAAAATGGCAGAAAGCCAAGTGAACATCAGCTGGATTGGTGGAATAGCTATATGCGTAACCGCGGTTTCCGCGACGACTTCACCGACAAGCTGCTTTTCCGTAAGGAGGAAGCGGGCTGGGAGGACCGAGATGAAATCCAGACATTTTTTGATTACCTCGACGCTGATGATGGACGCTTGTGATGTGCGGTTTGCTCTGCTAGTTTGAACGGCGAATGAGACTTGCAGACCTCGGTTGGAATGAAGACTTTCAGAAAGTATTTGATAAGCTTTCTATGTCTAAGTGCGTGCCCGCGCGTTTGATCCGCGACAATAAGATAAGCTATGGGGCTTTGTTTATCGATGAGGAAGGTGATGTCTGTGAGCGTGAGGTAGTGATGAGCGGCAAGGTTTATCATGATGCCTTGAGTGATGCGGAACTTCCAGCTGTCGGTGATTGGGTTGCTCTTGAGCTCGCTGGTAATGAGGATAACGAGAATATGATTCGTTCCCGTTTGCCTCGGCAGACTTGCTTCTCACGTAAGCTTCCCGGTAAAAGTGCCGAAGAACAAGTGATTGCCGCTAATGTGGAGGTTGTTATGGTTGTAACAGACGCGGGGTCAGATTTTAGTCCGCGCCGTATGGAGCGCTATTTTACTCTGATAAAACGCAGTGGTTCGAAGGCAGTAGTTTTGGTGAACAAGTCTGATCTTTTTCAAGACGAGCAAAACAGAGAAGCGGCAAAACTCATCCAAGAGCTCAATGATGATGCTGACGTTTATATCACCTCAGCGGCTCACAACGAAGGTCTCGAGGTTCTAAAGAAGTATCTCAATCAAGGTGTATCAATCACCATGGTTGGATCGAGCGGGGTAGGGAAGTCCACTATGGTGAATCAATTGTTAGGTGAGGATTTTCAATGGACGAGTGATGTCAATGAGCTCACCGGTAAGGGGCGGCACACGACCACAGCACGCGAGCTGATCCTGCTCGATGATGGTGGGATTCTCATTGATAACCCTGGAATGCGAGAGATCCAAATGTGGACTGACGAGCATACACTCAGGGAAAGTTTCTCAGACGTTGAGGAGCTTGCCAAGCAGTGTAAATTCCACGACTGCAAGCATCGTAATGATATGGGGTGTGCTATTCGCGCTGCTGTTGAGAGTGGTAAGCTCGATGAGGGTCGCTATGAAGGATATCTCAAACTAGATGAGGAGATAGAAAAACTGCAACAACGTCAAAAGAAGCGGCGTATGCTTTCCGAGCGTCGCGCCAAGCGTGATCACCGTATCAAAGCGCGCAATTTAGCTGATCGTATCGAGATTGATAAAGATCAGGACCCGGACTGGCGTTAGAGGAATACCCTAGCGAAGAGGGTCAGAATGACGGCGAAGACGAGGTTGAGCACCAGCCCAATCCTGATCATGTCTCGTTGCTGGATTTTCCCCGAGCTAAAGACAAGCGCATTCGGCGGTGTGGCAATGGGCAGCATGAATGCGCATGAGGCTGCAAGGGTAAGCGGAAGTAATAACTGCTTAACCGGGATATTCATGTCGAGGGCCACCGTGGCAAAGATAGGAACTAACAATGCGGTGCTGGCCGTGTTGCTTGATAGTTCGGTGAGAAATATCATAAAGAGGACAATGACGCCCACGAGAAGGATGATCGGCCAGTCGCTGGCGATGGCCTGAATTTCCCTAGCTAGATATAAACTAGCTCCGGTCACACCAAGGATTTTACTCAGCGTAAGCCCGCCGCCAAAAAGCAATAAAATCCCCCAATCAGTTGCGCGGTCGATGTCTTTCCAGCTAACAAGGCGACAGGCTGAAAGGATCAGCACGGCGGTCACAGCAATGATGGTATCGAATGATTTTGAAATGCCAAAAAAGTCGGAGAGGTGGCTGCTAAAAAG
>Ga0206125_10001161_pt1 | contig 31880 bp, 10 predicted proteins | sample Helgoland_Spring_4_FD_148598 | JGI IMG/M metagenome (GOLD analysis project Ga0206125, IMG submission 148598) | Pelagic subsurface seawater microbial communities from Kabeltonne, Helgoland, North Sea - Helgoland_Spring_Bloom_20160331_1 | ecosystem: Environmental > Aquatic > Marine > Epipelagic ... | reverse complement strand
TAGACTGGCTAAAAATATCCTTCTGGACAGTATGGTTTTTTCTACTAATTACTATAGTAAACCATACACTTGAAATCATATATCTCAATCCAAATATAATCTATATTCCTGCATTTTTGATTATTATACTCCATTTATACAACATGCATTTTCACAAATGCCACAATAAAAATTGCTGCCCAGAATAGTAGTTAATAAGAAATTTAAATTAATCACGAGAAAAGAAAAAGAAGTTGCAGGATTACAACCAACACTTATTTCACTAGATTAAAGTAAGCTTTTAAACTAAAATTTGTACCACTTTTTGCACCACTAATCAATCTACTAAATCAAACTTAAAAAATTTATTGCCAAATCTCCAATCTTATTTAGGGTCTAAAATCCAGCTTCCTTTTCCATATGCGTTTCTAAACTGCTCCGCATCTACCCTAGCTTTAGAGCTAAATGCAAATACATAATACTTCCCATTTATTAATGTATATTCCAAATCAGCATCATTGCTATAAGTATAATCAATAGCATTACTAGCATCAGTAAATACTTGCACAATTACTAAATACATTCCTTCAATTGGGTCTTTGCTAATAACTGTAGTGCTTTCAGCTTTAACTGTTGCAGTATCTACCTCAACTACTTTAATAGTATCAGAAACTTCTCTCTTAGTTTCAATAACAGTATCTTTAATAATTATTGGTTGTTGTACAACAACTTCATCATAATCAATAATATCTACTGCATTTTTATTAATAGTATTGAGCAATGAGTCAAACTCTTCTTGTAAATCCTCAGCCGAAAAATCATCATAAAGGTGGTATTTAATATCAAACTCCACCCTTCTGTTGTCAGCTCTTTCCTGCTCAGTTGCATTTTTGTTTAATGGTGTATCTTCACCATAAAAATCAATAATTAATCTTCCTTTATTTATTCCTCTACTAATAAAGAAGTTCTGTACAGCTTTAGCTCTCCTAGCTGATAAACTTAAATTATAAGATGCAGTTCCCTCTGCAGAAGCATGCCCTTGAATAAGTAAATATATTTTAGGGTTCTTGTGCATTAATAATGTTAAGTCTGTTAAAGTGATATAAGATTCTTGTTTAATTAGATCCTTATCAAAATCAAAGTTTAAATCTGCTAACGCTCTAGTAAGTATTAAATACTCAGCTGTAGATAAATCAGGACAGCCTTGCGTATTAGCATTACCAAATAAATGGGGACATAAATCAAATTTGTCAGGTATTCCATCTTCATCAAAATCAGGACAACCATAAGCATTCTTATCACCAGAAACATCAGGGCATAAATCCTCATCATCAACTACCCCATCTTTATCCTTATCTTTTATTTCTTCTTCTAACTTCTCCTCTTTTCTATTTCTTTTTTCTAACTCAGAATCTGGTATAAAATCGTAACCAAAAGTAAGCTCGTGGGAGCCATTACTATAATCAGCAACCTCATTAGTGGAAATATCTAATGAATAAACTGATAAAAGTTTTCCAAAGTCAATTCCTACATAAATTGTAGGTCCGAAATCTTGCCTATATGAAGTCCCGAACCACAACTTGTTTTTTAACTTAAAGTTAATGTTTGCATCAATCTGATTATGGTTAGAAGTAGTTTTAACTAATATAGAAGGATGAGCAGTCCAATCATTACTCAACTTTTTAGAGTAAGAAATCATACTATAAAAATGCCTATCCACTGTATTTTCAGCCGAACCTGAAAGCTCCATATTTGTTGCTAATAAACCAGGTATTGATACTCCTATTTTTAACTCCTTAAACGTGTAATAGATTCCAAAGTTAAATTCAGGTATTACATCATCATTTGATAAAAGTGCAGGATCATTAATTGCTGCTAAGTTAATTTTTGAAGCCCCACCAGAAACTCCAAAATATAAATTAGAACCTTCAAACTTCACTTTATGCGAGTAACTAATTGCAGCTCCTGATTTATTGAAAGCTCCACCCGTTTTATCACTAAAAACAGTTATTCCCAAACCATTAACTCCAAAACCTTTAGTAACTGTTAAAATTTGAGTGCTAATTGGATTATCAGTTAATCCCACCCATTGTTCCCTAAATGAAGCTCTGGCTCTATAAAAATCTTTTTCACCACTAGCTGCAGGGTTTATTGTTGGGTAGTTGAACTGGTATTGCGACTGCAATGGAAATTGCTGAGCAAAACCAATGGTTACAAATACACTTACTAAAATTAATAAACTTATCTTTTTCATATTCTTATCTTATTAATGTAATTACTCCTGTTTTATCTGGATAATTATTATCTTTAAATTTAATGATGTAATAGTAGTCAGTTGAAGGAAGCTTATTTCCGTTAGTACTTAATCCGTCCCACTCAAACACTAAACTATTACCTGAGTAATAAAACTCTCGTTCTCCCCATCTATTTAATATTATCGCCTCAATTTCTGTATCAATATCATAAATTGGATGCCAATTATCGTTAGTACCATCACTATTAGGTGAAATAATAATTGGCTCATCAATACAATCATAACCACCTACATAATCAACATTTATAGTATCAACTAAAGTACAGCCAATATCATCTTTTAAACTAATTGTATGCAATAAAGCTGATAAATCATTTATTATATAACTACTAACAACATCATTAGCTAAAACATTACCATCTACCGATAATTCATAAGGAGGATAGCCCCCACTAATAGAATGAATTTCAATACTACCATCTAATACTGACAAACAACTTGCATCATATACTGAGTATTCAAACAATTCATCTATTGTAAACGAATCCACTTTGGTACATCCAAGCTCATCAATTACAGTTACATTATATGTTCCTGGAGTTAAATTATCAATAAATACTGAGTCCTCTTGATTTTCCCAGAAGATATTATAAATCCCTACCGCAGCAACAACATCAACTGCCAATGTTCCATAACAAGATTGCTCTTGGTTAATACTTATTTCATTTGGAGATAGAATTGTTACAGGAACAGAAATAATACAATTATTTAAATCATTTATAATAAACTCATATTCCCCAGCACCTAAGCCATTAACAGCTGCTGTACTTCCAATTATATTATTATTCACATCTAATAATTGGTACTCATAAGGAATATTTCCACCTACAACCTCAACAACTACTACCCCATCAGAATACCCATAACAAGTAGCACTTACAGAAGTTATGTTGCTAGTCTCTAATTCTAAAGGATTTGTTAAATTAATAAAATTACTCTCAATACATCCATTTGCATCCATTACAAATAAAGTATCATTACCAGCAGACAACCCTGAAACAATAATTGAATCAGTGGTTGGATATGAATTAATACCACTACCATATATTGCATCATAAGGTAGTGTACCACCATTTATCTCCAAAGTAACAATACCATTTTCATCATTATAACATAATGGATTAACAGCCGAAACAATATAAGATAATGGAGATGGTTCAGTTATTTGTAAAGTAGCATTAGTTGTACATGAGTTATTATCCGTTACAGTTAAAATATAATCACCAATACCTAAATCAGCAATAGAATCAAGATTTGAACTATATGCATTAGGTCCTTGCCAATTTACACTATAAGGCAATACTCCTCCCATTGTTGTATTTATAAGAATTCCATCAGAAAAGCCATAACAAGAAATGTTCGATTGATTTACATTACTGATTAGTTGTTCTGGCTCACTAATTATAATTGTATCATAAATTGTACAAAGTGACGCGTCAGTTATAGCAATAATAAAAGTATCAGCAGTTAATGTAGTTACATTTGAAGTAGTTTGTATATTTACATCATTCCATAAATAAGAATAAGGTTGAGCACCACCATTCACGAAAACACTTGCAAAACCATTATCACCTCCATTACAACTTACATCAGTTGTTATAACATTAATAATTGATAAGCTAGTAGCGGATTCAATAATTTGAATTGTATCAGTTATCTCACATCCATTTGCATCTGTAATAATACACCAATAGACACCAGAAGATAAACCTTGAATACTTGCAGTGCCATTTCCGTTATTCCATAAATAAGAGTAAGGTGGCGTACCACCACTTGGGTTTGCAGTAGCCGTACCATCTGACGAACCTGTACAGCTAATTGTAGTTGTAGTTATATTAGAAAACATTACAAAATCAGGTACTATTGTAATAGTATCCGTTCCGGTACAACCATTATAATCCGTTACTTCTATAGAATAGAAACCTTCAGATAAACCAGCAATACTATCATTTACACCTAAGTTACTCCATAAATATGAATAACTTCCAGCGCCCCCTTGAATTATTGACGCTAAAACTCCATCATTTGCACCACTACAAGTAACAGTGCTTAATATAGTAATATTTGGATCTAATTCATCAGGTGCAATAATTTCTACGCTATCAATCGAAATACATTCATTCGCATCTTGTGAATACACTGTGTACCATCCAGAACCTACATTTAAAAAAGTGGAGTCTGCTAACCAAAAGATCCCATCCGCAGAATAAGTATACGGAGCATTTCCACCATTTGCTGTTACATCAATAGAACCATCTGTACTATTATTGCAACTTACATTAAAACCATTATAATCTGACATTGTAAAGTTCATTAATACAGCATCTGGCTCAGGAATTGCTACTGGAATTCCTGTAATACTACAGCCATTTGCATCAGTAATTGTCACATAATAAGTTGTTGATGCATTTAAACCTGTACTTGTAGCAGTTGTAGAACCTGAACCTGACCATATATATGAGTAAGGAGCATTTCCACCACTTGGTGTTGCTGTTGCAATACCATCTGAAGATCCATTACATAAAGTAGATTCTGTTGTAATATTTGATATTATTGAGTCAGGGGAAGATAAGGAAACTGTTGCAGTATCAAAACAACCATTAATATCAGTAACTATTACGCTATAAATTGATGCACCTAAGTTAAGTGCAAAACTATCTGTAGAAATTGTAGTATTTAATGAATCTAACCAATTATAATTATATGGTAGACTTCCTCCTATTGCAGTGACATCAACACTTCCGTTTGAATACCCTACACAAGTTGGGTCGGCAAGTACAGTAGTATTTAATGTAATTGTATTAGGTTGTTCAACTATAAATATTATTTGGTTTTCTAATGTTGTACATCCCGTATTATCAGTAACGGTTACATTGTATGATCCGCTTTGTAATCCTGTAATAGAATTGAGAATTGTATTATCAAACCACATAACATTATACGCTCCACTTCCTCCTGATGGATTTACAGTTGCTGAACCATCAAAAGTTCCATTACAACTTACATTAGTTACACTAATGTTTGCTAATATCTCAGATGGCTCATTTATAGTAGTTGTAAATAAATCAGCACATCCATTTGCATCTGTTACAGTACAACTATAATTACCCGCAACTAAAGCTGTTGCTTGTTGCATTATTTGTCCGTTCGACCATAAATAAGTATAAGGTGCTGTTCCTCCTGTTGGGAAGATTTGAGCAGTTCCGTCTGAGAAACTGTAACAACTAGCATCAGAATTTGTAAAAGTAGCAGCTAAATTAAAGTTAGGCTCAGTTATAACAACTAAATCCTGTCCGGATGAAGGGTTACAACCATATGCATCAGTTATTAAAACATAGTGATTTCCTGCATCCAATGATGTAACTGTTTGAGTAATTAATCCACTAGGAGACCAGCTATATGTATATGGAGCGGTTCCACCATTAATATTAACTGTAGCAGTACCATCTTCACCACCTAAACAAGAAACATTAGTTGATGTAATAGTAGTTGTTATATCTGCAGGTTCTGAAATACTAAAAATCTGATTAATAGAACAACTATTAGCATCAGTAAGTATAAATGAATAAATACCAGCAGATAAACTATTAGGGTTTGGTAAACCAATAATGCTATATCCTGGCGTTCCACCTTCAGGTGTAATAGTTACAGCCCCATCAGTACCTCCAAAACATGTTGTTGCTGTAGTATTAGTATTTGCAATTAAAGCATCCAGCTCAATTATTTGTATATTTTCTAACTGCACACATCCGTATTGATCACTTACTTTTAACTCATAACTACCTACTGATAATGAGACTGATGATGAACTAAAGCTATTGAAAATAATTGCATTAGTATTTAAGTTAGTAATAGTATTAGTATAAGTTCCTCCTCCTCCTGAGTTTGTCCAAAGAAGATTTCCATTATCCCCAAAACAAAGAGGTTGAGTTGCTGTATAAGTAATGGTCACATTACAATTCGGCTCATTAATTATAGTTGATTGTGATGAAGTACATCCGTTTGCATCTGTAATTATTAATGTATAAGTACCTACTGATAGATTAGTTAAATTTTGACTAATAGCTGTAAACCCATTTGGTCCAGTCCAGAAATAAGAGTATGGGGACTGACCTCCTGATATTGAAACTGTATTTACCCAACCATTATTTGCCCCATTAAAAGTTATATTATTAGGATTTAAACCAAATGTAATAGGATTTGGATTAACCAATAAAACTGATCCTTGATCTATACATCCATTTACATCAGCTGCAATTAAACTATATGCGCCTGCTGACAAATTAGATACAGATGGGTCTGAACTAATTACTATATTAGGATTAGTTAAATTAAACCAATTATATGTTATTGGACCTGTACCTGTAACTACAGTTGATGATAACGACCCATCACTTGAATTAGTACAACTTACAGCAGTTTGTTGAATACTAACATTTAGTAAAGGAGCATTATTAATCTGTACATTATTAAATATAGTTTGGCAATTGTTTTCATCATATATATATGCTGTATAAGTACCATTATTTAAACTTTGTGCTGTCTGTGTTGTTTGTCCGTTTGACCAACCATAAGTATATGGCAATACACCTCCTGATCCATAAATAGTAGCAGTCCCATCATTTCCTGTAGGGCAAGACACTAATGTAGTTATTACACTATCCACTACTAACTGACTCGGTTCATTTATAGTATAATTTATTAAACCTGAAGAACAACCATTTACATCAGTTACTTCAATGTTATAGTTTCCTGCTAATAATAAGTTAGGGTCTGTAATTCCCCAATCAGTGTTGTATGGAGAAGTTCCCCCTGTAATAATAACTGATGCAGTCCCTGTATTGTCATTATAACAAAGAGCATCAGTTAAAGAAAGATCTAATTCAATTGAATCTGGTGTAGATATCTGTATATTCCAAATCGCACTACAACCTGAAGCATCTTCAACAACCAAATCATATACACCTGAAGGAAATTGCAGTTGAGTATTTGGGTAATCATACTGAGCTTCATTAATTAAAACCGTTCCATCTGAACTAATTAAAGTATTAGAGTAAGGAGCTAATCCTCCACTATTTTGCCAATATACTGTTGCCATATCCTCATAACATAAGGGTGCAGTATAAGTTTCTGCAATTGTGACATTACAATTTGGTTCATTAATTACCTGATTGAAAGTCTGAGAACAACCACTTGCATCAGTAATAATAAGTATATAATGTCCACTCTCTAAAGAGTTAATACTAGAATTGCTATTTGAATAATTATTTGGTCCTGACCAAGAATACGAATAAGCAGGATTTCCTCCAGAAACATTTGCAGATATATTTCCATCAGATGCTCCATTTACAGATATGTCAGAGTAAGATAAAGTAGTAGAAATAACCAAAGGTTCTGTAAGTGTTTGTGAAAAGGTATTCGAACATCCATTTCCATCTGTAATAGTAACATAATAAGTTCCTGCAGTTAAATTCTGATTAATTGGATCATTATGTCCATCTGACCAATTATAGGTATATGGTCCTGTTGTTCCTGTTACACTATTCACTGTTATATCCCCACTAGAATCGCCATTGCAAAGAATATTAGTGGGTGTTAATACAGCACCTACCTGTACTGGCTGCCCCACAGTAACAGATACAGATGTTGCACAACTATTACTATCCAATACCATTACACTATATGTTCCTGCAATTAGATTAATTGATTGTTGAGTAGTTTGACCGTTCGACCAATTATAAGTATATGGAGCTGTACCTCCACTTGGGATTGCTGTAGCCGTACCATCAAGATAACCAAAACATGAGGTTGCAACTGATGAAGATGTTAAAGTGAGTTGCTGTGGCTGATCAACAGTTCCTGTAGCATAAGCAACACACCCATTATTATCAGTAATTGTGCATGTATAAGTCCCAATTGGAACATTTGTTAATGCTTGTGAATTCTGTCCGTTTGACCAACTATAATTATAAGGAGGTGTTCCTCCTGTTGGCAAAATAGTTATATCACCATCAGAGAGGCCAAAACAACTAGCATCTACTACTAATGCGCTAGCTGATAGTGGTGTTAACGGCTCAAATACATCATATGTAAAAAAGTATTGACAGTTAGTTATATCAGTAACTTCTACTGTATACTGCCCGGCTACTAAACCTGAAGCATTTTGTATAGTTTGTCCATCTGACCACAAAAAAGCATAACTTCCATTACCACCACTTAAACTCAAGGTAATTAAACCATCATTACCACCAAAACAAGATACATAATCAACATTAGTTGTAGCAGTAATTACTGATGGTTGATTAATTGTAATAGAAGAAGAAACTGAAGGACAATTAATACTATCAGTAACTGATACTGTATAAACCCCCGCACTTAATTCTGTAATAGTTTGTGTTGTAATACCATTATTCCAAGAATAAGTATAACCAGGATTGCCTCCTGTTGGGTTAGCAGTAGCAATTGCATCTCCTCCACCATTACAACTTACATCAGTTGCAGATATAGGTACAACAAGAGGTGCTGACTGATCAACAAAAACATTCTGACTGACCGTGCAGTTATTTGCATCCGTTACACTAACAGTATATGTACCACTTGTCAATCCAGTTATCACTGTATCTGTTACTGAATTTGACCACAAATATGTATATGAAGGGAAGCCACCTACAGCATATACAGTAGCATAGCCATCATTACCTCCATTACAACTTACAGCAGAAGAATCCATTGTTAATGTTAAGAGTGTAGGAGGCTGAGATATATTTGCTGGTGCTTGTTTTGTACAGCCATTTGCATCAGTAATAGTACAAGTATACGTCCCTGCAGATAAATTATTAATTGTTTGGCTAGTTGAACCATTATTCCAAGAATAAGAATAGCCTGGAGTACCACCACTTACATTTAATGTTGAGGATCCATTGTTTCCACCCAAGCAGCTAACGTTATTTGTAGTTACTGAATAAAATAAGTCAGTTGGACTATTAACATTTATGGAAATTGTAGGTATAGTACAACTATTTGCATCAAAAATAGTACAAGTATACGTCCCTGCAGATAAATTATTAATTGTTTGGCTAGTTGAACCATTATTCCAAGAATAAGAATAGCCTGGAGTACCACCAACAATAATTATTGTAATATCACCATCATTTCCATTATAACAACTTACATCATTAATAGTAGTTGATTGTAATAGTACCTGATTAGGTTGTGTTACAGTGATACTTTTTGTTTTTATACATCCATTTGCATCAGTAATTGTACAAGTGTATGAACCAAAAGACAAACCAGAGATAGACTGAGTAGAAGCACCATTATTCCAAGAATAAGAATAACCTGGCGTTCCACCACTAGGAATTACTGAAGCTGTACCATCACCCCCTCCATTACAACTTACAGAAGTTTGTTGGATAGTTGAATTTAAATTAGTGGGTTGACTAATAAAAATACTCCCACTAGTAATTGTACAGCCATTTACATCAGTTATAGTGCAATTATAATTACCTGAGCTTAATCCAGTAGCTGTTTGAGTAGTTTGTCCGTTACTCCAAGAATAAGAATAGCCTGGCATTCCACCAGCAGGATTAACAGTAGCAGTTCCATTACTACCTAAACTACAACTTACAGCTGTGTTAGATGTGCTTACAGTTAAAGCTAGTGGTTGACTAATAAAAATATTCCCACTACTTATAGTACAGCCATTTGCATCTGTAATAACGCAATTGTAATTGCCTGTGCTTAATCCAGTAGCTGTTTGAGTAGTTTGTCCGTTACTCCAAGTATAAGAATACCCTGGCGTTCCACCACCAACAGTAATAGTTGCGCTTCCATTATTACCTCCATTACAACTCACAACAGAACTAGAAGTGCTAATTGACAAAGCAGAAGGCGGTTGAGTTACAGTGATACTTTGTGTGACTGTACATGCATTTGCATCAGTAATTATACAATTGTATGAGCCTGTAGTTAATCCAGTTGCACTTTGATTAACACTTCCATTACTCCATAAATATGAATATGGTGAAGTTCCTCCAGATGGCAATACAGTAGCAATTCCGTCATTACCACCAAAACAACTTGTAGCAGTTTGCTGAATGGAAGCTGTTAAAACAGCAGGCTGAGTTATAGTGATAAGTATTGGATTTCCAATATAAGTGCAACCATTTATATCTTCAACATCTACTGTATATGAACCTGGAGATAAATTATTGAAAGAATAACTGCCATTAGCATTATATTGATTAGCTCCACCATTTAATGAATAAAAATAACCTGCTGTCCCAAGAAAAGTAGTAAAAGAGATGCTACCATTATTAAATCCATTACATGTTATATCACTAGAAGTAGTAAAATTTTGTATAGCATCAGGTTGACTGATTGTAAACTCAAGTGTATCAAAAATACCAGAATTTAATGGATACTCAACAATTACTCTCTTTGTACCAGCTGTTAGATTTGGCAAGATAAAAGGGGTTCCACCTTGAATAGGATAAGATGGATGATGCATCCAAATGCTACTAAATATTTCTAAATCATATGATGCATTTGATGATGCATTCGTATAAACTATTACATTTGTAGGGTCTCCATTACAAATAATAGGATTAATAACAACAGAATCTATCACTCCACCATTACCTATTACAGTCTGACCATAAGACGCTAAAGACAATATAAATATCGAAATTAGTATAAATATCTTTTTCATATTTTAATTTTTTAAAAGTTTGCTAAAATAGTATTTTTTACAGTTATCAACAACTTATTAACAACTTATTAATTCATTTTTGTTTTAATCATCTTTGTTCCATTACATTTTCTTGCTCCTTTATTTGATGAACAAGATGATAATATTCCTAAAAGAATTACCAGAACAAAAACTAAGCTTATTACTGATTGATTTTTTCGCATCTTTAATTATTTTTTAATTACTTTCTTATTATATATTTCACTACCACTCCTTAATTCAAATATATAGATTCCTTGAGAAAATCTCTGCAAATCCAATTTATAAGTGTAATTGCCTTTAAATTTTTCTATCCTATCTATCATTATTTTTTGCCCAAGAACATCTATAAAGTATAGAGAAAAATTATTCTCAATAACAGACTCAAACTCAATATTTAAAATATTATCAGTAGGATTTGGGTAAATATTTAAATTAGTTACGCCTAGATCTTCAATTGATGTTTCTGAGTAATAATACTCAACTGTATCAGACTGACAATGATTTACATCAATTGCAATACAATAATACGAACCATTTGATGTAATATTTACTGTTTGACTATTAACTAAAGAGCCAAAATCATTAAACCACTCATAAGAGTAAGGTGCTACTCCACCACTTGCATTTGCTTCAAGTTGCATACCAAGTTGTGAAATACTGAGCTCTACAGAATCAGGAGAGATTATCTGAAAGTTCTCCGCATAATAACACCCAACAGCATCTACAATCTCATACGAAACAGAACCTTCACATAAAAAGGCCGGATTTACTCCAAACCAATCTACAGCATATGGGCTAACACCTCCGGTAATAGTCAAATCAATTGAACCATCACAAAAACTATTACAACTAATCTGAGTGATTTCAGAAACAACCTGAATATTACTAACTGAAGTTAAGGTAACTGTATTTGAATCTACACAATTGTTATCATCAGTTACAACAAATACATAACTACCTATACCTAAAGAGTTAGGATTACTTCCTCCCCAATCAACCGAGTAAGGTGAACTACCGCCAGAGATTTGCAAACTAACAGAGCCATCATTTGTATTTCCACAAGATGGATCTACAACTTGATTAAGCACATCAACTTGGTTTGGTTCATTTACAATTGCAATCTCACTAAAATAACAATTATTAGAATCAACAATTGTATAATTATAAGTTCCAGCTTGTGCATTTATAATATTCGCACCAAACCAATTTACTACAAAAGGAGGAGTTGCACCAGATATTACTAGCGATATTGAGCCATCATTAAATCCATTACAACTTACATCTACAACACCTTCAGTAACTAAAAAGGAATCTGGCTCTGACACTATTAAAGAATCGAAATAAACACAACCGATTGAATCAACAATTTGATAAATATAAGTTCCTGATGATACTAATGTGGTATTAATATTATTATCCCAAAACACATAATATGGAGCTGTACTTCCACTAACATTTACAGAAACCGAACCATTAGTAGCACCAAAACAACTTACATCAACTGCACTTTCTTGAATATTAATAGTAGGTTCTATTATCTCAATTGTATCAGATGTTATACATCCATTTTGATCCGTAACCACATAAGAGTAAGTTCCTACTGACAACCCATTTATATCTTCAATTGTATCTCCATTACTCCACTGGTAAGAATACACGGGCACAGAACCACTAACCGACAAATCAATAAACCCATCTTGCCCTCCATTACAATTAACATTGTAACCATTCATTATAGGAACAGTATAGGAAGATATTATTGAAGAAGGTTCAAGCAATATAAATACTGTATCAAACACACAACCAAACTCATCAGTAAGTTGTAAATTATAAGTACCAGCATATAAATTATATTGATTTAAAGAATCTTGATTAGCAGTGCTCCAATTGTAAATAACAGGTGGAAATGGAGATGTTGCATAAGTTTCAATAAACCCATCATTAAACCCATTGCATGAAATCTCATAGCTATTATAATCACTAATATTAGTTACATATAATTTTAAATTATTAACATAGAAATCAATCTCATAATCTACATAAGTAGCCCCACATGACGTTTCAAGTTTAATATTATGTAAACCTGGAGTGCTAAATACAAATGGGACAGAATCTGCAGGACCTGAAATGAGTATCCCATCCACAAACCAATTTTGATTACAAATAAGACCTGTACTAGTATTTACAAACCAAGTAGTATCACCAACACATAAGGTTGTATCACTAATTGTAAAAAAAGGAGTGGTTGAACAATCTAGACACATATAATAATCAGAAGGAGATATTGAAAAATATGACGGCATACCAGAGGAAGAAGAAATTGTCATTGGAGAAAAATAACTTGGAGTAGAAGGGGAAATAGTAACACTATTCTGATCTAAGATTGGGCTATATTGTTGACAGCCAACCTGACCTAAACTATCTGTTTTAATAAACAGTGGATCAAAACTTTGTGCACTAAAAAAAGCTCCATCTGTATAAGCTGATATTGTATAGCCATTATCTTTATTAGTTCTAACCCCAATCGCTTTTTCAGAACCTGAACATCCAATAACACTAGACCATTGAAAATTAATATTAGTATCAACCTTAAATAATAAAATATCTCTCCCCGATAGATTATCAGGTGGAAGTCCAGGAATCTGTGACACATTAGCAGCAGAAGTATTAAATCCATAAGCCCCCCCTCCAATAATATAGCCACCATGTTCTGTTAAATCAATAGATCTAACAAACTCTCCTCCTGATCCTGGTGAAGAAAAACCATTACTAGCAAGAAGATTACCATTATAATCAAATTGAGTAACCAATACACCACCATCTCCAACTAAAGAAGTATTTGAAGCAGCTATTATGGTATTGTGATTAGTATCAATTAAAGCTTCTCCTGACCAATCATTATGACTATCTTGTGAAGATCCTGAATAATATATCCTCTCCCAAACTAAACTACCTGAACTACTAACTCTTCCTAAATGAACATCTGAGTTAGTATATTTATAAAACATAAAATCACCATTTAAAAATTCACCAAGCGCATGTATTGCTCCACCAGAAAGATTTGCTCCCCAAATTACATTACCAACAGGATCTAATTTTGCAAGATATCCACTCTGACTTCCAACCAAATAACCATCATCTGAAGTTTGTATAACTGATGTAACATAACCACCGAAAGAAGGAGAAAAAGTTCTTTGCCACTCTGGAATACCATCTTGATCTATTTTGATAACATTCCCATTACTTGCAGAAATTACCACTCCACTATCACTAGTTGCATCAATTGACACACCTCCACCCCCAGAATTATATAGATTAAACCAAAGTATATTACCACATTCATCAATCCGATAAACATAAGTATAACAAGTCCCTCCATTATGACTATGCTGACCTGTACCAACAAAACCTCCATCTTCCATAACAGCTAAAGCGAGCCCTCCATTCATTCCAGCTACATTAAATGTTCTAATAAAGGTATTGTCTTGTGAAAACAATACACCACAGAAAAACATGAGTATAATAATTAATTTATTTCTCATTTGCTAAGATTTTAATATTAATAATAGCCCATTCAGGGATACCTATAACTTTCAAAAAAATATCTTGAATATCTTCTTCTAAATAAAGTGAATCTAACTCAAAAGTAACATTCTGATCTTCTTCATCCTTTTTTATATTACATGCATCAATTTTATTTAGTTCCGTTATCATTTTAGGACCTAAATAAGGACACATAAAAAGCCCACTATATTTTTTCAGTTGCAATGTATACTTAAATTGACAATCAACAACCTCCTCAGCTGCTACTGCATAATTCAAACAATCTTTGCTAGTATCCTTTAAATTATCTTGCGCATAGTTTGTTAATGGCAAGAAACATGCAATTAAAATTATTTTTTTCATATCTTATCTTATTAAATTAACTTCACCTGTATATTCATGCAATGCACCAAAAACATCTTTTGTTTTTATATAATACACATACACACCTAATTGAACTTTAGCACCACTATTATCAAATTTCCCATTCCAACCATCTTCAATATTATCAGTACTATAAATTAACCCTCCCCACCTTGAGTAAATATTCATCTGAAATTCACTAATTCCAAAACCATAAGGCCTGAACTCTTCATTAATATTATCATCTGATGAGTTAGGGGTAAAAGCATTTGGAATAAATAAATCATATTCTTCAATTATTACTTTCTTTACTAAAGTATCAATACAGTTATAGTCTGTTGTTACTTTTAATAACACATCATACTCACCAATCTCCTGATATGAGTGAAATGCAATGGAATCAGTACCATAAGTTCCATCTCCAAAATCCCAATCCCAATAAAGAGCATTTTGCCAAGTAAGTTCTGTCATATCAATAAATACAATAGGATCCTCAAGCTGTTTATATAGTTTCTCATAATCAGACATTATTGCAAAATCCATTTTAGGAGCAACCAAATTTGAAACTTGAATAGTATCAAATATCTGACAGCCATTTTTATCAATAACCTGAATATTATATTCTCCCTCAAAAAGTTGATTAGCTTCAAAAGTAGTTTGTCCATCATTCCACAAATAATTATAAGGAAGAACCCCACCTTCTAACTCAATCTTAATAGCACCAACTTCTCTTTCACAAGTATCAGTAAACATTTCAATAGTCCAAATTAATTGATCTGGCTGATCTAACACAATAAAACTTTCCCACTCACACCCATTATTATCATACATAGTTAAAAGGTGCATTCCTGCCTCCTGAAAAGGCAATGGATTTAATGTCTGAACATTATCCCAAACATATGTATAAGGAAAAACACCACCATTAGCTTCCACTATTATTCCACCATCATTAAATCCATAACAACTTACATCATAACCATTATAATCATATAAGGAATTCACAACACCACCAATAGCATCAATAGGGTCACTCATTGGGAAAGAAAATTCTTCTTCACAACCTAAGCCGTTAGTAATAGTAACATGATACAATCCTTCCGATAAATTAGTGATATTCTGATTTGTTGAAATAAATCCATTTGGCCCGCTCCAATTAAAATTATAAGGAATAAAACCACCAGTAGGTGTCGCATTTATCCATCCATCACTACCATTCATACATGAAATTCCATAAGTAGAATAATTAGAAAATTCAAAATCGATATCCTGAGAAACGGCTGTTGGCTGAGAAAGAGTTATCTGAAATTCAACATCACAACTATTAGCATCTGATACTGTTAATATATATAAGCCAGCATACAAGTTATTTATAATATATTGATTTGCGGTGAAATTATTAGGCCCAACCCATGAATAAGTATACGGATACACTCCGCCTGATAAAACAATAGCATCTATTTTCCCTGTAGGATCTCCATTACATTGTAAATCAATTGTTATAATATCAAGTATTAACGAATCTTCTTGAGGAATATAAACCGTATCATTGAAAGTACAGCCATTAACATCTGTAATTTCATATGGATAGTAACCTTCTTCTAAATTATTCTCATCTGCATTATTCCAATCAATATTATAAGCACTAACTCCACCAGTTATTAATAAACTTGCGCTTCCATCACTTCCGCCATAACAACTCACGCCAGTCACTGCAGGAATTGAAGATAATTGAGGTTCCTGAGTCAAATTAAAACTGACAATATTCTCACATCCTAAATAATCATTAATTGTACAAGTGACACTTCCAGCTGTCAGATTATAAATATCTTCATTAATAGAATTATCTGACCAAACGTATGTGTAAATGGGAAAACCTCCACTAACAGTTAAGTCAATAGAACCCGTACTACCACCAAAACAATCAATATTATCAACAACTGACGAAACAATAATTTGATAAGATAATATCTCAAATGTTTCTTCAAACAAACAATCATTATCATCATAAATATCCAAATCATATATCCCTGATGATAAATTAGAATTAATAGGGCTATTCCCACTCCAATTACTCCAATAATAATCATAGCCTGGTGTCCCTCCAAAAGCCTGAACACTTATTTCACCACTATTACTCCCTAAACAAACACTAGTAGTTTGCTGTGAGATAATAAATAAACTATCTGGCTGTGTTATTATAAATGTATCTCTTACAAAACAGTTGTTATCATCTATTTGTAAATAATAAATTCCTGGAGACATATTTATTCTATCCTCTAATGATGCTGAAGTATCAGACCATGTGTAAATAGGGTTAATTAAATTAATTGGATTAATATCAATTGTTCCATCATCAAATCCATAACAACTAATATCAGTAGAAGATGAAGTTATTTGCATATCAAAACCTGCTCCAATCACAAAGAAAGTATCTTTAATACAAAGACTTGTAATATCCGTAATCGTTAGGTTATAAGTTCCCGGTGATAAGTTAAAAATATCTTTTGCTGTTGCAGAAAATGAATTTGGTCCACTCCAATTATAACTAAAACTTCCTAGACCTCCACTAACATTTAAGATTATTGAACCATCAGAATAATTAACACATAACTCATCTGTTATTATTGCGCTTACATTTATTTGCGGATAAATCATTAAATCTAAACTGTCAATATGCAGACAACTATCATCATTTATTGATTGAATAGTGTCAATTTGTGAAGTAAAATAAGTTTGACCGTTTAAGGCCCAAGTAAAGCTATCGCACTGTGCAACTTGAGTATAAGTTGAAGAGCTATTTTTTATATCAATAATAGCTGTAGCAACACTATCACAGCCAGCTGGTAGAGAGTTAAAAATTGAACTAAAGAAAGTAGGAAGACCTAATCTTGAAATTCCAGACTGTAAACTTATAGCATTACTAGAGTAATTACAAGCCAAACCTAAGACTCCCGGGTCATTTATAACATCAAGGTAATTCTGACTAAAAACAGCTCTATAGATTTTTCCATCAGGCCCCATTTGAATAGCACCTCCAGGAAATGGCGCAGAAATACCACTAGAAATTATAGTCATAGAAGCTTCAATTAAACTTTGACTTCCTGCAAGAAGGTTATATTGAGCAACTTGACTCCCATTATCTACCTGTGCAACATAAAGGATATCACTATCTAGTGAAAACTCTATTCCGTACGGAGTTGGAGCATTTGAGAAATGCATATGATTACTAAGTAAACCAGTTGAATTATTGAAATCAAATAAATCTACACCATCATTACCACCATAAACACTTGCACCTGCTAATCTAGCACCATCATGTGAAGATTTTAAATAACCTAAAGATGAAAAATAAGAGGAGCCTATGTTAGAAACTACTGGAGTAAGGTTTATGCCTAAATCTGTCAGTAAATATGAATGAAATTCATTTGAATTCTCTAGTCTACTCACAACCCAAAAATCTGTTTCATTCTGATGTAAAACTGCTGTTATTTTCTCACATGCATTAGGAAATAATACCACATTCTTAACAGATGTTATATCCCCAAAGCCATTATTTAGATTCATGTCAATAATAGAGTATGACACTCCCCCACCAGATCCTGACATACCATCAGATGTAATCAAAAAATAGCTAGTATTAGACGAAGGCTGTCTAATTATAATAGCAGACTGAGAAGAACTATTATTACCTAATAGTCCTGTTCCATTTGGCATAATATTATGGTTCTTATCATAAACTATCATTCCATCTGTATAAAACAACAAATCTCCATTATTATCTGAAATAGAAGCGCAACCTTCCCATGTATTTAATTGCCCATCTGTTAAGGCTACTGGAACTCCACTATTAAAATCTAAACCTGCATATTCTCCAAAATACCAAATATTCCCTTCATTCCCACTATTATCAATAGTAAACCCTCCAAAAGAATAAGAAGTATAAAACCCTGTGTCAGTTACAGTAGTGTCATTAAAATACCAAACACCATTCCACTCTGCACTATCACAAGCGGTAATATAAGTAACTGAGCTATCCTCAAATATGGTAAGCTGTAAAGTAACTATGCTATCACACCCTCCTACTGAAGTAAGAGTGTCATTATAAGTACCACTAGTATCAATAAAATTTGCGTCAAAAAAATATTCACCACAAGCAGTATCTACCATTGTATTTATAATATTTGGTGTTAAACTCAAGTTTAAGGTTACGACACTATCACAACCATTCACTGCATTATAAGTGTATGTTGCAGTATTATTATTAGAAGTGTATGTATTACCATCTATCCATGTGTAAGTTCCACAAGTAGTAACATTAGTTGTGGATGTAGTAGATGGATTAATCGTTAAGTTAAGCGTTGCTGTAGAATCACATCCATTAGAGTTTGTTGTTGAATAAGTATAAGCACCAGATGATGTGTGAGTTGTTCCATTCCAAATATAAGAATCACATTCTGTAACATTAGTTGTAGATGAAGTAGATTGATTAATGGTTAAATTAAGTGTTGTTGTAGAATCACATCCACTAGCATTTGTTGTTAAATAGGTGTAGCTACCACTTGTTGTGTAGGATGTACCATTCCAAGAGTAACTATCACAGGCTGTAACATTAGTTGTGGATGTAGAAGATGGATTGATCGTTAAATCTAATGTTGCAATACTATCGCACCCTAATGAATTTGTTCCATTCCAAGTGTAAACTCCAGTTGAATTGTAAGTTGTTCCATTCCAAACTAAACTATCACATGCTGTAATGTTGGTATAGAAAGTATCTGCTTGGTTAATTGTTAGATTAAGTTCTGCAGTGCTATCGCACCCTAATGAGTTTGTTCCGTTCCAAGTGTAAACCCCAGGAGAATTGTAAGTTGTCCCATTCCAAACGACACTATTGCATGCTGTAATGTTAGTGTATGAAGTGTCAGCTTGGTTAATCGTTAAATTAAGTACTGCTGTGCTATCACAGCCATTAGCGTTGGTTAAGTTACAAGATTGAGACGGAACATTTGTATCATAAGTAGCTCCATTTATTGTTCCGTCATTTCCATTTGAAGTTTGGTCGTAAGCAATTGTCCCTGAACCTTCTTCAAAATTCCAACATCCTACTAAACCTGTCTCATTACCTGTTGGTGGGCAAGTCATGTAGTTTTGGATTTCATTTTGGCTAAGGGCTGTGTTCCAAATTTGGAAATCATCTATATTCCCTTCAAAATAATGAGCTATACAACCAGAACCATTTATCCATTTAGAATAACCTAATGTTACATTATGACCTTGATTTATTATATTTCCTAAATAATGAGAATCAGATAAAACTCCATTGAAATATATTGAATAAAGTCCCTGGCTTGAAGTTACAGTGCAAGACAACAAATTTTGATAATTAAATGGATTTGTAAAATAATAACTATTGGATTGAGGCTGTGTTCTGTTAATAGATATTGTAATACCACCATTTCCTACATAAATTTCAAGCTCACTGTTTTCATTAGAACAGTCAAATTCTGTGCCTTTGAAAAAAATCGGATTATAATTATTTATACCAAAATTTGATTTCATTACAAAAGAAATCGAAAAATCAGAAGATAAATCAACCGGATTTCCATACCCGACATAATCATCTACCCCATCAAAACTCATTGAATAATTATTACTTGCTCCACTATAAGTATATGTTCCACTCTGATTATAAGTAGTTCCATTCCAAACGACACTATCACATGCTGTAATATTAGTATAGGAAGTATCTGCTTGGTTAACAGTAACAGTAACACTATCTGTACAACCATTTTGGGTAACCCAATAAGTTGTTGTTTGTGTTGGATTTACAGATATACTTGCTGTTGTATCTCCTGTGGACCATGAAATATTTGAAATAGATTGTACAGATGTATTACCATTATACAATGCTTGTATTTCTTGTGATGAAAGAGGTCGATTCCATAAAGCAACATTATCAATATTACCATTAAAATACCTACCCAATTGCTGAGCTTCTCTTCCAATATTAAATGATTCAGAAGAATTCTGCAAAACCATTGAAACTGTATTTGAATCAACAAATATTCCGTTCATAAATAACCTCATCATATTTCCATCATATGTTCCTGTAAGGTGATTCCAACCATTTGAATAATTAACATAAGGAGTGCCAGTACCTGCATTTATAAGATTATTATTCATTCCACAACCTACAGTTCCAGTAGTTTTATGGAAAAGTGAATTAAATCCAGTATTACCGCCTGGCCTAGCCTTACCCATAATCCCTTGATTAATTTGATTTGATTGATTGGTAAAAAACCAAGCTGATAATGTAAATTGATTTGTAAAATCTAACGTATAATCGTCCAATACCTCAATAAAATCATTATTTCCATCAAAACTATAAGCACTATTAGGATTTCCAAATCTATCAGTTGATAATGTTGCTCCATTTACTGTTCCATTGTTACCATTTCCACTTTCATCATTTGCATTTCCACAGAAAGGATAATAAGCAACTAAACCATTCTGTAAATTTGTTGGCAAAACACATGCGTTAGAAGAATTTGTATTACTGACACTTAAACTAATACTATCGCCAAAGCAAATGGTAGTATCGTTTTGAACTATATTTACATCAATAACTTCAAGAGTTGTATTTACAATAGAGTCACAAGCATCTACGCTAGCAAGTGTATCAATATAATTACCCGCAGTAGTATAAGTATTATTTCCAATGGTTACACTTGCTCCATCACAAATAGTTATAGAATCAGTAATAAATACTGAATTGGCAATCGTTAAATTAAGTATTGCTGTACTGTCACAGCCACCAATACTAGTGAATAAACTATCATAAACTCCACTTGAACTATAAGTAAGCCCATTCCAAACTAAACTATCACAAGCTGTAATATTATCAGTTGACATAATTTCAGGTGACTCAGTAATAGTAAAAGAAGGAACTCCCGGATTACTTACACAACCATTAACGTCAACAATAGTTACATCATAAGTACCTGCACAAAGATTTGAATAAGTAGTATCAATTGAAGAAGTCCCTAACACAGATGTAATTCCATTTATGGTGATTGAATAAGGAGGTGTCCCTCCGCTAATTGTTAAATCTTCAGCTGCTATACAATCACCTGCACATTGATTACTAGCAACAACACTTGTAGTTGCTACAAGTTGAGCTGGTTCAGAAAAATTGATTGGCCCATACTCATCATAAACCCCAACAGTACTTGTTCCACTTCCAATGCCGGCATTTCCATTGTAATAAGCTGTTGAATCTACTATTCTTACAAAGTAATCTACATTAGCATTAAACCCTTGCAAATTGAAAGTTTGAGTAGTAGTCTGATTTGTAGAAAGGTAAGAAGCAAAATAAGATGCAGAAGCATAATACCCAATAACAGAAGAATATGCTGTAGTTGGAAATGTTTGATTAACTTCAATTTGCATTTCATCAGATGCATATTCGCCATAGCAAATAATAGGCTGGGAAATAAATGCATTAGAAATAGTAGGTGGAGTATTCACAGTAAATGAAAATATTTCATTTGAAGATGATGCAGAAAAAGTATACGAGGGGAAAGTTGCAATATTAACTACATATTGTGCTCCTCCATCACCATTGCCGTCTCTGGAAATAATATCATAAGTAGCGCCATCTGTTAAGCACCAAGGACCTTCATAAATTACAGTATTATCAGCATATCCAGAAGAAGTATTATTGACTGCATTACATCCGACTCCAGGATTTCCTCCACTAAAAATTGTTGAAACACTTCCGCATGCACTTCCTGTTGGAGCTAATTCCCAATAAACTTCTTCTCCAAAATTATCTGTCCATACATCAATGGTGACTTCTGATTGCCCAGTTGGACATTGCGCAAAAGCAAACACCGAAACTATTGCCATTCCTATTGTAAATATTATTTTATACATTTTAGTGCAAGTCTTCATGCCAAAGTGTATTAATTATTAATGCTTATAAAAGGTTTTACTGTCTATTCTGTTATCATTTTCAACAACTATTAGATACATACTTGAACTTAAGTAAGAAACATCAATAGTAACTTTAACGGCATTAATAAACTTATAATTTGAAAAAACAATTTTCCCATTAATATCATAAACACTAATTAAAAGTTCAGATGAAAGTTCTTTTAATTTAATATTTAAAATACTAGAGACAGGATTTGGGAAAATATTAAAATCACTTAATTGCTGTTGATCCATACCAGAAACCGTAAAATTAAAAGTTTGAATATCAGTATCGCCTAATTCTGAATTAATTGTAGATGTAAATACTAAAGGAACACAAGGGTTAATAAATACACTTTCAAAAGTAACACTATTTATATTTCCAGAAGTATATGAATTTCCATCAGGAATTGTTTGGGAGAGAATTTGTATACCTCCTAAAGGTGAATTAGTAATAGTGAAGTTCCCTAAATTTCCATTGTTAATTGATGTTGGTTGAATTATTGCTTGTGAACTTGAAATAATTGAACTTACAATTAAATAAGCATTAATATAAATACTTCCTCCTCCTGCCATCAAATAGGCTGTTCCAATTGTATCCCCTACACTCATAGAGGATATATCGAAAGAGCCTTCATTAGATTGGAATAATGCAGTTGACATATCAACCTCACCTGAGTCTTGACTAACCTCTATAGTTAAGTCCGTTAAACTATCACACCAATTGTTAGATAAAATAACATCTATAGTTGGAGAAAAATTAGCTGAATAAATAATTGAAGTTGAATCTGAACACCCATTGGCATCAATAACAATAAAAGTATAATTACCTGATAGTAATGGATTAATTGTGAAGCTTGTTCCAAAATTATTAAAACTTGCAGCTACAAATCCTGTAGGTCCAAAGAACTCATATATATATGGCATTGTACCACCTGTAGAATTACCAGTTATAGTGTTCGCACTACCCGTTAAAGTAGGAGACAAAACAAGCGGCTCAGTAACAAATACAGAATCAATTATTGAGCAATTATTTGAATCAGTAACTGTCACATTATATAAACCAGCACTTAAATTATTAATTGTACTAGTTACAGAACCATCCGACCATAAGAATGTATATGGATTTACGCCTCCAGATGGAGTTACAGAAGAAGATCCATCATTAGAAGCAAAACAACTCACATTAACTGCAGATATTGAAGTTCCAATAGTCGCCATTAAACTTCCAACTGTTACAGTATCTATAGTTTCACACATACTTGAATCCCTTACCCTAACTTCATAATCACCAGCTAATAAACTATCTGGATTTACTGGTATACCATTCATATCAAACCAAAAATCATAGTATGGAGGCAATCCATTTGTAGGACTTACAGTTGCTGTACCAAAAGGCTGACTACATGTTACAGGTGTAGAAGTTGGGTTCGCTTTTAATATATTACATGGAGGGCAAACTGTAATTGAAATTACCTGTGCTGTATTCTCAATTGCAGGTGCAGGGCAGAAATCATCCTGAACTTTAATTACAAAAGTATATATACTTGGGCGCAAATCATTTCCACATGTACTAATAATATGATTACAAGAAGTAATCCATTCAAATGAACCAGAACCATACCCACCAGCAGTAATAAATGGAGGGACTACACCTGTTGATGTTTCTTCAAAAGTTGCGCAAGGAGGGTTATTACATAATGCAGGCGGACTTACATTGTAATCCATAAACTGACCACCAGAAACTGTAAATTGTAAATCTTGCTGACTTCCGTTAGGGTTAAAGTCATAATCATTTGCAATAAAATCAAATGACACAGTATCACCACAATGTACTATTGTGTCCCATTGATACTGAGGTGAACCTAAAGGGAAAAAGAAAGGAGGCTGAACTAATGGTCTAATATTACACAATGTATCAGCACCAATATTTCCTCCTGTAGTATCACCCAAATTACATGTTGGAGGTATTAATACAACTTGAATTTCTCTAAATACTTCTGATACTAATTGACCACAATTAAATGCAGAAACTTTTGTACAAGTAACATAGTTTCCTACATCATTGGCATCATACCAAGTTTTTCCTGTTTGAGGATTCATGACAATACCATCAATAGGATTTGTGTGAGATAAGGGGTAAATAGAAGTGTTAAATGGTATTGACATTGCATTAGGACTTAAAAAATTATATCCATTATCAATTGGCTGAGCCCATTCGTAAGATAAAGAATCTCTTTCTTCATCAAAAGCATTATGACTATATGTAAATCCATTTGAAAAAGCAAGAAGATCATAACCATTACCAACCTCTAAAATTGTCCTTGGAGTTTCATAAAATTTTGGAGAGGAATCAAAACAAGTATTCCCATTAGGATAGACTACACCTAATGAATCGGTATAAGAATACATAACTGCTCTAAGTGTAAATCCATATTGACCAGTATTATTTGATAGATTAGTAATTGCTAGATTTCTACAACAACTACTCCATGTAAAATGCCAACCATTTGCATCAGGTGTTCCAGTAATTTGTATTGGTTCAGATTGGTAGATATGCTCTTCAACTGCTCCATTTCCATTTCCTGCATTTCCAACATTTATTCCATTACATGAAAATGCAGGGTTAGTACCATCAATCGTATCGCATTTTGGAGATAAATCATTTGCACCAACATACATTAATGGTACTGTTGTTAATCCTGGCACATTATGTGCAGTTAAAATCATTGATGTGTCAATAGGTACTCCTTGACAGTCCCTATAGACTTTTACAGTAAAAATATATTTACCAGCATCAGGGCCAATTTTCATACATCTCCATGTGATTTCACCTCCCATCAAATGTGATGCATTTGAAGAATTTGCAAATAAAACTAACATTATTAAAATTTCTAAAAGTTTTTTAACTGTTTTCATAATTCATATTTATAATAATTATATTTTCTTAATCTACAAATATAAACTAAAAAAACAATAATCATATACGTAAAACACTTAGCGCACTAAAACTACAGGTGAAACATCATTACATGCTCTAAAACAATAGGTTAAAGTGTTATGAAATCCCACTCCAACTCATACGCTCCCTAACATAAGGACGATAAGCACGAGCAATATTAATATTTTCTGCTTTTTCCAATGCCTCATCTTATTTAAATTTAAACTATCTTGATTAAACTCATCTGAAAAATGAAGGACCCAATTTGAATTGATTTGAGAATTAATAGGTAAAGTATTTGGAGGGGTATCAGTATCAATCAACTGAGCATGAACAACTAAATAAAACCCAATAAAAAAAATAATAGTAAAAACCTTTTCATAGTACAAACTTACAGAAAATTTATAGGAAATATGAAAAGAAAAAAGTCAGGGTAGCAGTACTATATTCTACTAGAGATGACAACTCAAAAGGTAACCGAATAGGTCCCTCGCTATTTTATACATCAAAACTATATAGCAAATATATCAAATAATTATTTAATAAATTTAAGTTAGAGAATCGAGAGGTCCACCAAAAAGAAACCCACTCCATTTAGTGGGTTTTTATTTATCCTAGATATGCTCTTTAACCCAACTATTATAGCCTATTATATCTAATTCTTTAGATTCTTCATCAGTAATATTTGACAAAAATATATCTTTATCTTTTTCAAAATCACCACTGTTTAACTTTTTTGCAATTAATTCCAAGAACATTCTATCTCTATAATGACTTTCTGTTTTTAATAGAGCACTATAATTATCTTTAATCTCATTTATTTTTCCTAAAGCATGTTCTTTAGAAACATTATAAATGATAATAGCACTAGTAATAAATATTTTTAGCTGAAAAGATTTGTCTAACAATAAAAAATCTTCTTGCATAATTAATCTAGAGATATTTTGCTTTGATCTTTTAAAATCATCTTGATCATAATAAATAAGTGAACGATTTAAATATATAAATGAATTATAAGCTGGTATTTTTTTTATCACCTCATTCTTACTTGCTTTATTCAAATAATCTAATGCTTTAACTTTATCGATTATTGAATAATTTTGTACTAGAATGTTATAATAATAGAATAAGTATTTGTCATATAGGAAAGAATCATATTCACACATACTTTTTAACAAGATTTCTGCATACCTTAAAGATTGTTTATACTTATTAGTTTTAAATAAACAATTAGCTATATAAGTTAGCATTGTTAATTTATCGTTGTGATGAGATCTATCAAATAACTTATCTATTTCAAATTCATCATAACTTTTAATTACAAAAATCTCTAATGATTTATAGTCTCTTTTCAGAAGCAAAAAACGACTATACATATTAAATAACTTTATTCGAAATCTTGAACTTTTTAGCAGATTATTATCTCTAGAAATCTTAATGTATTTTGATTTAAGCAATTGAACAATAGAAATATTTGAATTACTAAAATTTTGCTTTGTTTTAACATCATACATAATCTTAGTTAATAATAAATCTATCTCATCAATTTCTGATAGAGTCTTAATGTTTTTTCTTTTCTGCTCAATATAATAATCAACATCAATTGATATTAGCTCATGTGAAAGCTGCAATACTTCTGAGTAAATAATAGATAATATTTCATATAAATCTGAATCTATTGCTTCTTTCTCCGCTTTTTTCAGGTAATTAAAAGATAGTTCTAATTCACCTTTATTCTTATAAACTCTAGATAATAAAACAAAACTAAATGACTTAGACTGTTGATCTTTCCAAATATGTTGCCAAACCATAGAATTATTTAATTCATGATAAAGTCGGTTTTTTAAAGTATAGTAATTACCTGCACTTGTGTTTAGTTTCTTTAATAGATCTTTAGTTTTGTAATCACCTCTTTTCTTTCTCAACAAATCAAAAAGATCTACGTCTTTCCGACTAGCGCTAACGGTTCTATTTAGAAATAATTTAAAAAATCTAACCTCTTCCTTAGAAAGCGAATCTATTATTGTTTCTAATCGAGAAGTCATTCTTTGATTTTTATATATTTTTTAGAATCTCTTATATATATTATTCCTGAGGGAACACAATTAATATTATCATATTTTCTATCTAATAAATCATAAATATCAGATTTAAATTTACCGATATTTTGAGTTAGATTTTCATTGATATTAGCAATAGTGGAAATAATATGTAAATCTGTAATACTAGTATCGGTAATAATAGGGACAATAGATGATGGCCATATTGTAACAATATGATCCCCAGCTAATAGATTAATCAATTGTATTTGAGGATCTAAAAACAAAATACTGTCTCCAGGAGCAAAAATACTTTGAGGAATATTTAATACAGTGGATATTTGAATTGGTATTGGTGTCATTCCAAGAAGACTAACTCCAATATTAGCAGTAATCGAGTCCATCAATAATGTATCTAGACCTGTGTTTACAAAGTAAAAAGATAGTGAAAAAGGAGTATTCATCTGAACTGTATCAGCATGAATAACTCCTTTAACACTTACAGATTGAGCATTTATATTTATAGATGATATAAATATAAAAAGACATATAAAAACAACTTTTTTGATCATTAAGGAAAAATATCTATCTAATTATTCTCTTATCAATACTTCCATCATCATAGATGTAGAATAATAATGTGTGTTTTTCAATTCTACTAACTTCTCTTCCTAAAGCATCTATTATCCTTAAGAGTTTTTTATCATTAACAGGAGTAAGATTTAAAGTATTAGTAGTAGTAGGTGATTCGGTTTTTAAGGCAACCCATTGGTTATTATCCCAGAAAACCATAAATGGATACACACAATTCCATGTCATTCCTGATGAATCAACAAGTTGAATTGTTAAAAAATAAAGTGTAGAATCTAATGGATTAACACCAAATGTAGGACTTGCAATTGTAGAAACTGTAGTTCCAAGGCCAAGCCCGCTATTTCCACCAGGATTAGCAGGATCAATTAATGCCCAATCATATGATACAGGACCTGAATATGGTAAAGATGAAAGATTAGTTCCTAATGTAACAGAATCTAGTGTTGAGTTAAGAACTAAAACATCGAGAGAATCACATATGGTAAAATTGTTCCAACTCCAATTATTACTACTACAGTTTGTGTCACAATCAGCATATGTTGTATACATTCCATTTCCAGTACCTGGATCAAAACATCCAATTGTGGGATCACAATCCCAAGACGGTGTTGGAGCTGGAGTAGTAATTAAATTCCATACTAAACCATCCCAAGCAAATGTCTCGCAAGATATAAGATTTCCACTCATATCAACACCACAAGACCAAGTCAAAGCACCCATTGGGGTGTTTGGAAGTGAATCTAAACCCTCTACTGTAAAACATACTACTATAGTGTCATAATAACTTCCTGAAGGGCTCATGTTAAAAACATTATGAGTAAATGCTGAATCTTCTGAAAGTAAAATTCCTGACAAAGAGGAAGTAGCAAAATATGGAGATAAGGTTCCATTGTTATAAACACTACTTTGAATCCAATTAGATGAAAAAGATGGCTGTGAGTGTGTAGAATTAGGATCAACAGTAATATCGATAGAATCGCAAGGCACAACTATTATTTGAGCTTGTGCAGAAAAGATAAGCAAAGCCAATGTTGATAGTAGTAAATTTTTTTTCATTTTTTTATTTTTTAAATTATTATTATTTTATGATGCAAGAATATGTAGTTTATTGAAACTGACAATAGCTTATTAAAAAAAATCTGACATATTCAAGACACTGATAACAGTTTTTATATCTAGATATATACTTACAGATCCAACGTGATAATTCTCTGAAAAAAGTTCGAAACTGGGACCGTAAGGCCCACCAAAAATAAACCCGCTCAATTGAGTGGGTTTTTATTTATTCAATAATCATTTTCTTCTCCACTGTTCCATCATCATAGATGTAAAAGAGTGGTCTGTTTTTAGTTCCTTTATTTTATCTTCCTAAAACATCAACAATGCTAATAAGCTTTCTATTGTAACTGACATTAATATCAGTAATAGCTGTTTGTACTGAGTTGTATGTTAAGATACAAGTGTCCCAATCACTAGGAGGAATGCCGTATACAAAATAGATAGTTAGAGGATAAGCAGGGATAATAGAGCTAAGAATAGAATAATTAAACAAAGCCCTATCAAAAAAACTTACTCCAAACAGATTCGGATTGCCTTGTTGAATAGTATCGCCATTTGCATCAATTGTAAAAGCAACATAAGGATCATGAAGAAAGAGATTATATCCGTTATATATAGCAATATTCATTGTTAAATTAGTATTATCAATTATAACATCCGTCACCTCTAATGAGTCTGTGCAGTCAGGAATATATACGATCTGTGAAAATCCAATTACAGGTAAGTAAAGTAATATAAGTAGTAGTTTTTTCATAAAGCAAATTTATTTAATAATTTTCCAAAAAAAGTTCGAACTTAGGGCCGAGAGGTCCGCTAAAAATAAATCCACTAAAGAGTGGGGTTTTATATTAATTCTCTCATCCAATCATTATAACTTATAATATCTAAATCTCTTGTGTCATCATCTGACAAGTAAGTTAGTATCCTCTTTAAATCACCCTCAATCTCTTTATCATAGATTAATCTTGAAATTAAGTCTATGACTTCATTGTCTCTTTTAAACTCTTTATCTGATAAAATAGATTTATACTCTCCTCTAATAAACTCTATTTTTTCTTCAATAATCTCTTCTTGATTAATATTTGATCTAATAATTAATTCAGTAATTTAAGAAAGGAACAAGCTTACTATTTAACCTTTAATTTCAATTGATCAAGATCTTCTATCTGAGAAAAAAAATCTTTTGATAGATCAACTTTCATTTTTCTAGAAAGTAAATCAACTTCATATTTATTAAGATGATCAGCTACATTAAAAACTAAGGAATGTTTTCCCTTATATTCAGAAACAATTTGAACAACCTCCTCTACTAATTTTTCTGAAACATCATTAACATCAACCCTTAAAATAACATCACGAACCTCTTTATCAACAATCTCTGAAAGTAAATCAATAGAAGAAATTTTAAACTCTAAATCATCATTATAAAATTTCTTTTTAACCTTTCCACTCAAATGTAATAACCACCCCACAGTAAAATAGGCTTTGAAATTAATGTAATCATCACCAAATAAATAAAAACTAAATGCACCATGATAATCCTCAAAATGCAAAACACCAAATGGTTTTCCTGTTTTAGTTTCTCTATGTTCAACTTTAGTAACAACTCCTGCAAAACGCAAATCTTTACCCTTAACTTTGTCCATATTATTAAGCATAGCTAAATTGCCATTACAGAAATTAGAAATCTCTATTTTATAATCATCCAAAGGATGACCAGAAATATAAATCCCTACAACTTCTTTTTCTCTAGATAATAATTCCATAGTAGTCCAAGGTAGGACAGGATTAGGGACTGGAGCCTGAATACTTGCCTCATCACTTTCACCAAACATATCAAACTGATTGGAATTTTCACTATCCTTAATCTTATTCCCAAACTTAATCATTTTCTCAATATAAGTTTGACCATTATCTTCTTTAGAAAAATACTCTGAACGCTTTAAATCAAAAAGATCAAAACCACCAGCAGAAACAACACTCTCCAGAGTTCTTTTATTTGCTGAACGCAAATCTACACGCTTCATGAAATCATCAAAAGCAGTGTAGTTTCCATTCTCTTTACGCTCATTTACAATTGCTTCAACAGCACCTTCTCCCACTCCTTTAACAGCACCTAAACCAAATCGAATTTCTCCTTTTGCATTTACAGCAAACTTGTAAAAACTTTCATTTACATCAGGGCCCAAAACAGGAACTCCCATTCGCTTACATTCCTTCATATAATAAGTAATATCCTTAATGTCACGCATATGATTTGTAAGCAATGACGCCATCAACTCAGAAGGATAATGAGCTTTTAAATAAGCCGTTTGATAAGCAATAAGAGCATAGCAAGTAGAGTGC